>Ga0115567_10004427_pt1 | contig 13693 bp, 12 predicted proteins | sample COGITO_mtgs_1204_2_FD_88679 | JGI IMG/M metagenome (GOLD analysis project Ga0115567, IMG submission 88679) | Pelagic marine microbial communities from North Sea - COGITO_mtgs_120412 | ecosystem: Environmental > Aquatic > Marine > Epipelagic | place: Germany:Helgoland, sampling site Kabeltonne...
CGTGAAGCAGTGGTGCAAGACACCCCCGGGGTGACACGGGACCGCGTCACGTACAAGGCGCTGTGGAACACCACGTCCTTTACGTTGATGGATACCGGCGGATGGGAGCCCGACGCTAAAGGTATAGCCAAATCTGTGGCGATGCAGGCCGAGGTCGCCATTGATTTAGCTGACGCCATTTTGTTTGTCGTGGATTCCACGGTGGGCGCGACGGCCACTGATGAGCAGGTGGTGAAACTCTTGCGCCAAACCAACAAGCCCGTGGTCTTGGTTGCCAACAAAGTCGATGATGCCCGCCAAGAACCTGGTGCAGCGGCGCTGTGGAACCTCGGCCTGGGGGAGCCCTGGCCAGTGTCCGCGCTTCATGGTCGCGGGGTTGCCGACTTATTGGATCACGTGATTGCTCGATTGCCTAGTGAGTCAGCTGCGGCCAAAGTCGAAATTGGTGGACCGCGACGCGTTGCGTTGTTGGGTCGACCGAATGTGGGCAAATCAAGCTTGTTGAACAAGGCTGCGGGATCTGAGCGTGTGGTCGTGAATGAACTTGCGGGTACCACCCGGGATCCGGTCGATGAAATGGTCGAATTAGCTGGCAAAATGTGGCGATTTGTCGATACCGCAGGTATTAGGCGTCGCGTCCACATGGCGCAAGGCGCAGACTTCTATGCCAGCCTTCGCACCACAGCGGCCCTAGAAAAAGCCGAGGTAGCAGTAGTGCTGCTTGATGTGACCGAACCAATTAGTGAACAAGATGTGCGCATTATTGATTTGGTCTTGGAATCGGGGCGGGCGTTAGTCCTCGCATTCAACAAGTGGGACCTCCTGGACGATGACCGCAGGAGATATCTCGAGCGGGAGATTGAGAAAGATCTTGCCCATGTTGCTTGGGCGCCACGCGTCAACATTTCTGCCACCACCGGTCGACACTTGGAAAAACTCGTTCCTGCCCTCGAAGTAGCCCTGGAATCGTGGGATACCCGAGTCGCTACCGGTAAATTCAACGCGTTCTTGGCGGAGTTGGTGGCAGCGCACCCGCACCCTGTGCGCGGAGGGAAACAGCCTCGAATTTTGTTTGGGACGCAGGCTTCCACCAGACCCCCTACCTTTGTCTTGTTCACCAGTGGGTTTCTGGACCCTCAATACCGACGCTTTATTTCTCGTCGGTTGCGAGAGGTTTACGGTTTCGAAGGCTCACCCATTGTTATCAACATGCGTGTGCGGGAACGACGGGGCAAGAAAAAATAATCGTGTCGATCAAACCTCCGCCCTTACCTCCAGAGCACCTGAGAGATCCCGGTGATGCGTGGGTGGAGGGGCCTGATGGCACAAGATATTGGGGGCGATTTGGGGCTGCGGGCCTTGTGGCTCTGCACCCACCACTAGGGATTTTGCTGCAGCTTCGCGCAGAGTGGTCCCACCACGGGGGCACCTGGGGTATTCCCGGTGGCGCACTCAAAATGGGGGAGGAACCCATTGCGGCGGCACTTCGAGAAGCCGGGGAAGAAGCCGGGGTACCCGAGGGAGCTATCGACGTGCTGGAAACATCGCGGTTAGACCTGGGTTTTTGGTCCTACACGACGGTCATCGGGGTAGCGGGCGCATTTTTTGAACCCACTCCCATCGATGCCGAGAGTGTCGCACTGGAATGGGTGCCTATTGATGCTGTCCAGGACCGCGAGCTTCACCCCGCATTTGGGGCTGGATGGCCTGACCTGCGTGCTCGTCTTCATGCTTACCTGCGCTCTGGCCACCGCCTTGACCTTGATGACTAGGCATTTGATCAGGGCTCGACGTCCCGCCGTTGTCGGCAGCGAGTTCAAAAAGGGGTAAGTGGGATTCCTCAGAGGCGCGCGGGAGGTTTGTCAGCACTCGCTCCAAGTTAGCGTCGTCCGTCATCGCCAGTAGTTCGTCATACATTTCCATATTGGCAATCTCACCTTCGGCCCAGGCCCGAGCGGCAGTGAGCAAATCCTCGGGGGCGCTGACGTTGCCTAAATATGGGTTCTCGGGCACTTCCACGCCGTATCGCTCTAGTTGCCGAATCAGAGCACCGATGTGACGCTCTTCAGCGTTTTTGATTGTCACGTAGGGCTCGACATCACCAAATTCGTCAATCACGCTTTGATACATGGCTGCTGCCGCATATTCCCCATCGGGTCCCATCAGCGCGTACCAGGCCACCCACGCGTCGCTTCCTTCTGCGGGAGGGCCCGCCATGAGATCCGGTGATGTTTCCGGGAGCGTCGGGGACACAGAGTCACTGGCCGCAGCTTGACTCACGTTGGTATCGAGCGCCGCAGAGCACCCGGTGATTCCCAGTGCCGTGACTATTGCCAGTGTGGCGCCGGTGAACATCAACTTCTTGTCTTTCATGGTGTGTTTCGCTCTCAGTCAGGAGTTCCTTATGCACCACACGTTAGAACTCTTAGCTATGGAAACTCTATGGAAAACTTATGAAATGCTTTTATCTTGACTATGAAGAACCTGTTCCTTCCACTTCGTTCGAGCAGGTAGACTCGTGAAGTTGTCGGTGAGAAATTACCGCCATGCCACGGGCTGTGGCGCAGCTTGGTAGCGCACTTGACTGGGGGTCAAGGGGTCGCAGGTTCAAATCCTGTCAGCCCGACTGGTGTGATCTCGCAAGACATAGGAAACTCTTGAACCCTCAGGGGTTCTGGATTTTTCTGTTTTTCTGGGGTTGATAGTCCCGGGTGGGGTCGACTTCTAGCTCGGTGAGAATTTCGCCGGTGGCGGCGTGGACGACTCGAACGTTGAGGTCTTGGATGAGGACTATGACGTGGGTTCGGGTGTGGGTTCGCCCGATGCCAATATGGTGCAATTTGCTGTTGACTCGCAGGGTGATGGAACCTGAGGAGTCAACTCGGTCTTGCCGCACCCTGTTATGGGTGTCGTGGTCTCGGAACCCGAGGGGTGTCGCTTTGGTTAGGCGGGAGTAAAGCGCGGAGGGTGTGGCGTGGTGGGGTAAGGATCGGTGTGGTCGACGGTTGTTGTATTCGTCCGTGAATTCGTCGAGAAGTAGCTGCAGTCTGCTGATGCTCTCTGGTTGCTGACCTCTGGCGCGTAACCATTTCTTGAGGGTTTGTTGAAACCTCTCGACTTTGCCTTGCGTGGTGGGGTGGTTGGGGCGGCCATTTTTTTGAGTGATGTTGAGTCGGCGAAGTTGACTTTCGAACTTGTTTCTCCCGCCTGCTCGCCCTGCCCCGGAGAGCCGGGTGGTGAACACCATCCCGTTGTCGGTCAGTGTTGAGGCGGGAATACCGTGTTCGGCTATTGCTGCATGGAATTGTGCGACGACGATGGGTGTGGTGATGCGTTGGTGGGCGGTGAGGCGGAGAACATAACGGGTGCAGTCGTCAATCCAGGGCAGAATCTCGACATCATCGCCGTTGCTGAGGCGGTAATGAGTGAAATCTGATTGCCATGTTTCGTTGGGCATGGCCGCTTCGAAGCGGATGTAGGAGGACTTGGGTTTCTTCTTGGGCTCTGGCGCGACAAGGCCCGCCTGGGTGAGGTGGCGACTGATTGTTGCTGGCGAGATAGTGATGTTGTGGTGGGTGGTGAGGTGCCAGGCGATTGTGTCAGGGCCCGCGTCGAGTCCGTCACCGGCGAGGTGTTTTCGGAGTTGAATAATCTGGTCGATTACTGTCCCCGGAATTTTTCTGGGACTGGTGTGGGGGCGCCTTGATCGGGGTTCGAAGGCGGCTTCGCCCTCTTGTTTGTATCGGCTGATGAGTTTAGAGACCCAGCTTTTTGACACGTTGTAGTCGCGGGCGACGGTGGCTTGGGATCTGCCTTCGAGGATGACTGCGGTGATGATGAGGCGGTTTTTCGACATCTATTGGTGCTGGCGGAAAGTTTCCTATGTCTTGAGAGATGGGTTTCCTATGTCCTGAAAGAACACACTGTCAGCCCGACTGGAAAGTAGAGGCATCGGGGACTCGTGTTCCCCACAATGCTCCCCACAGTCATCCGCATCGCGCCAATGATTAGCATGCAATAAGCGCAGGACGCCATCGGTGAGCACTAAGCGGCACCCCCTACCGGCATCAATACGGGGTGGGGTCAAACATCAACACTCCCGGACAGGACACCCCTTAGCCCAGGGTCCAGACTTCGGGCCTATACGGAGAAAGCCAGAATCCGATTAGAAAACTTGAACTCGGCGACGTAGAGATGGCCGGCCACAGCTTCAACCGACGCGGGGAAGTAAAACCGGTCAGCCCGAGTTTCTTAGACCTTTTCATTACGAGAGAGATTTAGACCCCTGAAAACACAGTGTTTTCCTGAACATTGTAGGTAAATACTGTGTCCTGATGTGTCCCAGTGAGTCGAGTTCGTCTCAGCACAAGGTACAGCAGCAGACCGATGGCCAGTGCGCTTATTAGATCCAGTGCAACCCTTGCAATCATAGAGATGACCAAAACCAGCATGTCGAGCCTAGACCGGCTGCCACCGCACGTGTGCAGTGAGGTCCACAGCGGCATCGGCCTTGCGAACGAGCTCGAGGCGAGGGCGAACCGCCTCGGTGCGCGAGGTGGGAGGCTTGCGGCGACCGGCACGGAACTGGAGAGGCCACAAGGCACCGACACCGACATACTCTTGCTCGGCAGCAGCATGCAGAGTCCAGCGGGGGTCGTAGAGGTGTGACCGACCTAGGGCACACATGTCGGCGCGACCAGCGAGCAAGATGGAGTTCAAATCATCCCACGATGAAATAGCACCGACGGCGATGACGCTGACACCGTGCTTCGCGGCGACCTCATTGCGGATACGGTCGGCAAACGGAGTCTGGTAGCTACGACCATATTCGGGTCGTTCCGCCTTGGTCACTTGTCCCGTAGAGACGTCGATGGCGGCGGCACCGTGCAGAGCGAAGGCTTCTGAGATCAGAAGGGCATCGTCTTCGGTATTTCCACCCTCAGCCCAATCGGTCGCGGAAATTCGGACGGTCAGCGGCTTCTCTCCTGGCCAGACCTCGCGGATGGCGTCAAAGACTTCGAGCGGGAAGCGCAGACGGTTCTCCAGGCTGCCACCAAATTCATCCGTGCGGACGTTTGCCAAGGGGGAGAGGAATGACGACAAGAGGTACCCATGAGCGCAGTGCAACTCGAGGAGATCGAACCCGGCCTCATTGGCGCGGCGAGCCGCAGTAACGAAGTCGTCGCGCACAGCCTCCATTTCACGGCGCGTTATTTCTCGAGGGACTGCGTTGCTCGGGCCATAAGCCAGTGCCGAGGGGGAGACAGTCTCCCAGCCTCCTGTTGTGAGGGGCTCATCTATGCCATCCCACATCAGTTTGGTTGAACCTTTGCGGCCCGAGTGACCCACCTGAATCCCGATCTTTGCCGTTGACTGGTTGTGCACAAAGTCAACGACTTCGCGCCAGCTGTCACCCTGTTTCTCGGTGTAGATCCCCGAGCATCCAGGAGTAATGCGGCCCGCGGCTGAGACGCAGACCATTTCGGTCATGACCAAACCGGCGCCGCCCATGGCGAGGGCGCCGAGATGAACGAGGTGGAAGTTGCCGGGCATGCCTTCGGGAGCTGTATACATGTCCATCGATGACACAATGACACGGTTCTTGAGCTCGAGGTCTCCCAATTTGTGAGGCTGAAACATGGCCGGCGTAGCGGCAAAAGCCCCTTGACGCTCGGCAAAGTCGGCGTCCACGAGGGCGGCAAATTCTGGATCACGTACCTTGAGGTTTTCAAAGGTGATGCGGCGGCTGCGCGTCAGAAGGTTGAAGCAGAACTGAACGGCACCCTGGCCTTTGTACTGGCCGATGTTCTCGAACCATTCCATGCTGGCCTGAGCCGCGCGTTGAGTCGACTGTACTACGGGGCGACGCTCGATTTCGTAAGCTTCAATGGCCGAATCGAGATCAGCATTCTCGTGCAAGCAGGCTGCGAGCGAGAGGGCGTCTTCCATGGCGAGTTTGGTTCCCGAACCGATGGAAAAGTGAGCCGTGTGAGCGGCATCGCCAAGGAGAACAATGTTCTCGTGACGCCAGCATTCATTCTTGATTGTTGTGAAGTTAAGCCACTTCGAATTGTTCGTGAGAACATCGTGGCCTTGAAGCTCCTCGGCAAAGATTTCACGAATTTTCGCGATAGAGTCCTCGTCGCTCACTCCGGGGGGGAAGACCTTCCCAACGCTGGCATCGAATCCGGCTCGCTCCCACACGTCGGGGTGCATTTCGACAATGAAGGTGCTGCCCTCCTCTGAGTAGGGGTAACCGTGAATCTGCATAGTGCCGAACTCGGTCTCCTTGACAAAGAACTTGAAGGCTTCAAAGACGAGATCGGTGCCGAGCCACATGTACTTGGAGGGGCGAACGTCGAGGGAGGGCCTAAAGGAGTCAGCGAACTGAGCGCGAATTCCCGAGTTCAAGCCATCGGCAGCCAAGACGAGGTCGTAGTCGCGACTGAGTTTTTCGATGGGCGGGGGCATGGTCGAGAAACGAACATCCACGCCTAATTCAACGGCACGCTTCTGGAGTAGTTTGAGAAGCTCCTTGCGGCTCATCGCAGCAAAGCCCTGTCCGCCGACCGTGTGCATTTCGCCATTAAAATGGATGTCGATGTCGGTCCAGCGGGCAAATTGACTTGCCATTGCTGCCGCGATCGTGGCATCAGCATTCGCAATGCCACCCAACGTCTCATCGCTGAATACGACGCCAAAGCCGAAGGTGTCGTCGGCAGCGTTGCGCTCCCAGACGACGATCTCGTGCTCAGAGTCCAACTGTTTCATGAGCGCTGAGAAGTAAAGACCGCCAGGGCCTCCTCCGATAATTGCAATGCGCATGGCGCGACCTTCGTTAAGCTTCGTTGACATTCGATTGGTTTCTGAGGTGAAAGTGCTGAATCTTGCCACTGTGGTTGCGAGGGAGTTGCGTGACGAAATTCACGTCGCGCGGATACTTGTAGGGGGCAATCGTCTGCTTGACGAAGTCCTGGAGTTCCTTGCGTTTGGCCGCATCGCCGACCACGCCTTCGCGCAGCACAATAAACGCGCTCACGATGCTCCCGCGCTCCTCATCGGGTCTGCCAATGACAGCACTTTCAACAACATCAGCATGTTGGCCAAGGGCAGCTTCCACTTCGGGGGCACCGATGTTGTATCCCGATGAGACGATCATGCTGTCGGAACGTGCTTCGTACCAGAAATAGCCGTCTTCGTCTTGGCGGAACGTGTCGCCCGTGACGTTCCACCCTTCGGTCACGTAATTCATCTGACGGTCATCGTTGAGGTATTTGCATCCCGTCGGACCGATGACGGCAAGGCGGCCGAGTTGATTGGGGGCAACTTCATTGCCTTCTTCATTGAGCACGGTGGCACGGAATCCTGGAATGGCGCGACCTGTGGCACCGGGTCGAATGTCGTCATCTGCTGCAGAAATGAAGACGTGCAACATCTCCGTCGAACCAATACCGTTGATGAGCTTCAGGCCTGTCTGTTCAAAGACTTCTTGCCAAACGAATGCCGGGAGGTGTTCTCCTGCAGAGACCGCACGGCGAATCGCTTTGAGGTGGTCGCCTTTGCCCTCTCGCAGAATTGCCCGGTACGCGGTCGGGGCGGTGAAGAGCACGGTGACTCTGTGAGTACTACACAGCTCAGCCAGTTCGCCGGGTGTCGTCCGTTCGGTCAGCAATACTGAAGCCCCGAAGCGGAGCGGAAAGACAACCAAACCGCCCAGACCGAAGGTGAACGCCAGTGGAGGCGAACCGGCGAAGACATCTTCCGGAACGGGCTTCAGGATGAAGAGCGCAAAGGTGTCGGCGTTGGCGAGAATATCCCGGTGAAAATGCATTGTAATCTTTGGCGTGCCGGTCGTACCAGAGGTTGGTCCGAGGAGTGCAACGTCGTCCGCCGCGGTTGCGACGTTCTCAAAGACACCGGATTTTGCCTCGCTGAGGGTGATGAGATCCGCAGGATCGTCAGACCCATAGCTCACAATGGTGATGTTCTCCACACTAGCCTCAAGGAGTTCGTCAACGAAACGATTGTCGCTGATGGCGATTGACGGCTGGGTGAGACTGATGACATCGGCGATCTCAGCGGCGCGGAGGGCATGCATCGTGGTGACCACAACGCCTCCGGCCTTAAGTACGCCGAGCCAGCAGGCCACGAGCCAAGGGTTGTTCGGCCCGCGAAGGAGAACACGATTTCCCGCCACCAGCCCTAGGTCTTCCGATAGGACCTGGGCAATCTGATTGGACTTTGTCAGGAGGGTTCCGTAGGTCCAACTCACACCGTCGGGGGTGAGCAAGCAAGGCGCATCCGCTCCAAATTTTTCAACGGCGTGATCGATGAGGACCGTCGCGGCGTTGAGGAGTTCTGGATACTGCACCTCGGGAATGGAAAATTCTATTGTGGGCCAAAGGCTAACTGCCGGCAGATTGTCTCGAGTAAAAGTATCAATGTGTGCAGAGGGACTGAGATTCATCGTGAGCCTTTCTGTGTTGCACTGAGTATGTGACCAAAATATGACGAGCGTAAAAAACGATACACAGTTAGCGGATGTTTGCCAAGGAACGGCGAATCATGCCCTCTTGAGCCACGCTTGCCAGTAGTATCCCGTCACGGCTATAGAACCGTCCCGTCGCCAGTCCTCGACTTCGTTGGGTTGAGATTGCCTCCTGGACGTAAAGTACCCACTCGTCGACGCGACCATCTCGATGCAGCCACAGCGAGTGATCGAGGCTGGCAGTAACGAGGCTGGCATCTCCCCAGGCGACACCTTGTTGCCGCAGTAGCGGCTCAAGAATCGTGTAGTCGCAGACATAGGCCAACGCCGCTCGCTGCACATTTGCATCATTTGGCAAGGCATCGAAGGCTTTGATCCAGATTGCCTGATGCGGGCTGAGCTCTCCCTCAACGCTCAAATAGATTGGCGAGGGGACGTGTCGCATGTCAAAACTTCGACCGTTCGACCAGTACTCAGCGGCGGCTCCCGGAACCCCCGCTAAGGCTTTCTGTGAGGACGGGAGACTTTCCGGTTCGGGGAGGTTTGCTCGCCACGGGGCCGGGAGCGGCGCGGAAAACTCTGCACCCATCTCTGGAACGTGAAACGAGGCGAGGGCCACATAGATTGCCTTGCCATTTTGGTAGGCACGGACTTGGCGCGTTGAGAATGATCGGCCGTCACGGATGTGCTCCACCTCATAGCGAACAGGCTCGAGGATGTCCCCCGGTCGCATGAAGTAACTGTGCATGGAGTGTAATACTCGATCGGCCTCGACACTGCGCATGGCGGCAACGGCTGCCTGGGCAACCATGTCGCCTCCGTAGGCTTTGGGCCACGGGACGCTTTGGGTGACGGCCGTGAATGCCTGGTCGAAATATTCGGCCGTTGTCGGCTCGAGCTCGATCGCCTTCAGAAACTTTTCCGACGTGGGCTGGGGAGATTCTGCTCTGGTCACTGTCGACGGAACCCTACGAGAATGGAGTCATCCACCTCGTCGAGGTTAATGACGATGTTGTCCGGAGTGCGGGTCGTGAGCCAGATGAGATCTTCAGTGACGCTCATGTTCGCCTCCACGTGGGGCATGAAGGGCGGTACGAAAACGAAGTCGCCCTCGACCATGTCTTCGAATTCGGAATAGTTCTCACCAAAGTAGATGCGGCCATGGCCCTTCAACACGTACCCGCCTGTCTCGGCTTCTCCGTGGTGATGGGGGAGCGAGCGGTAGCCGGGCAGGTTGGTTACTTTGCCAAACCAGATCTTGGTGGCGGGGGTGTGCTGGATGCTCACGCCAGAGACGCGGTGTGCTCCACCAGACTGACCGGTGCCCTCGTACTCATGGCCTTTTCGAGTGATAACGGGAACTACCTGTGCGGGGTCGTTGGTTTCTGACATGGTGAGCCTTTCTTAGTTGTCGATTGAAATGAGGTTTCTTAGTTCGCCGATGCCCTCAATGGAGGTCACTAGCACGTCGCCATCCCTAAGGAATTTTGGCGGCGTTTGGGCCATGCCGACACCGCTGGGTGTCCCAGTAAGAATCACATCGCCAGGGCGAAGGGTGGTGAAACGTGAAATGTAAGAGATGAGCGCCGCTGAATCGAAGACGAGAGTCGACGTGTTTCCGTGTTGCACTTCTTCACCATTGACATGGCAGGTGATAATGAGTCCGGCCTTCGGGTCGCACTCATCGGGCGTAACCAGCACGGGCCCGAGAGGTGTGCTGGTGTCGAAAGCTTTGCCTTGGAACCATTGCAGGGTTCGACGTTGCCAATCCCTCATGGAAATGTCATTGGAGATTGTGTAGCCGGCAATGGCGGAGAGAGCTTGCTCGGGGCTGCAGTTCTTCACTTCCGCAACAACGACCACAGCCAGCTCCGCCTCCCAATCGATTTCGGTTGACTCGCTACCAAAAGAGAGCTCTGCAAAAGGAGCAGCCAAGCTGTCCGCATATTTCGTGAACAGCGTTGGGAAGAGCGGGAGGTCACGACCCATCTCAAGAATATGATCCCGGTAGTTGAGCCCGCAACAAATAACCTTGCGTGGTTCCGTCACGACGGCGAGATAGGTAACTTCCGAAATTGAAACGACAACATCTCCGGATAGATTTTGTTCGGCGATCTCTCGCCAGCGGGGAACCTGTAGAAGGTCACCGACATTGGAAAAGGGGAGGCCGACGAAGCCGCGACTGGTTTCGACGGCTGCCTGTGATCGGCCGTCTATATCAAGTGTTGCAAGCCTCATTGCGATTGCACTCCAGACTGTTTCGTTTCACATTGCTCGACAGTATTGCACTTCCATGACGAACGTAATCAATTCGGCATATACTTCTGAAATTACCACACACTTTACATTGAGGAAATACTCTTGTCACTGCAATAAGTTCTGCCACACAGCCGGTGACGAGCTGAGCTGATTGATTACCGAATGATTCACAACGTGCCAATAAGGAGATCTCACCATGACACACCAACTCGTTAACCCTGCAAGTTTGGCCACGCCGTCCGGATTTTCACATGGAGTCCTAGCGGGAAACGCACTCTACCTTGGTGGACAGACAGCAATGGGACCCGACGGGAAAATTGTCGATGGTGGCATTGTCGAGCAGTTTCGCCAGGCGTTTGGCAATGTCTTGGCGACTCTCGCGGAGGTTGGCGGACAGCCGAGTGATCTTGTCACGGTGACGGTCTACCTAACAGATATTCCGGACTATCAGGCACACGGCCGTGAAATTGGCCGGGTTTGGCGTGAGATGGCGGGAACGCGCTACCCCGCAATGGCAGGCATTGGCGTCACAGCATTGTGGCAGCCAGAGGCTCTCATTGAAATTCAGGGAATCGCCGTTATTTCTGACTCATAACGCCCAGCACGTAGTCATGGGCTGGATTTCTCAAGAGGCGGTGCAAGTCGCCGAAAAGCTCCTCTGCCAGCATGCCTTGCCAATCTGCGGGCAGAAGTTCGGCCGATATCCCCGGGTCTTTATAGGGAAGCCGTCGCCACTGCGTAATCATGGGGACGTAGTCGACAAACGCATCACGCAAAGTCTCTGCAGATAGGTCGCCTTGGCGAGAATCCCATTTGATCTTGAGGCTCTCGTACTTGGCAATGAAATCCGCATACATCGTGTCTAGGGCGACGAGGTCCCACCACGCCCCTACGTTGCGAGAGAGCTCTAGGGGTGACAAATGCTCGGCGCGGAAGTAGTCGATGTATGGTTCGAGCCCGAGGCGGTCAAGCTGTTGTTTGGCTCGTACCCATGTTCTTTCGGGGGCTATCCAGACGCCACTGGTTACAGACCCAAACCCCATCCGCGTGAGCTCAGTCCTGAGAATGTGCCTCTTGACGCGGATAGTTTCGGGAATTGAAAAAACTACGAGCAGCCATTTGTCTTCGGCGGAGGAGTGGCTCGGAGAGAAAATTCTGGTGTCGCCTTCGGTAAACATATCGACGCGACCCGGAACAATTGCATAGCTCGCGATGCCGCCTGCTTTCGTGCTCTCAAGAATCCCGCGACGCTTGAGCCTCGAAACGGAGGATCGAACGCCCGCAGCCTCGACGCCAAGTTCGCCCAAAAGCCGAACGAGGGAAGAGACGGGCAGTGAGGCTCCAGTCTCGCGAGCATACAAGCCAAAAATTGTCACAATAAGTTGTTGATGGCGAGGAGTCTGAGAGATCTCTGACGCACTCAGCTCGTCGGCTGTCGCGGTCTGCAGTGGGGACTCCATGGTTCTCAGGGTACACAGCCGCACGGTCAATGGGGTTTTTGGCGGGGAGATTATGTCTAATGCTTACTTCAATTACGTTGATTGTGTGACGACCGTAACAAATGCTTGACATGCCTAGAGCTCGCTGACACTTTTTAGTTCACATCCATTAAATTTCACGGAGGTACTTGAAATGACCGTTACTCCCCAACCTTCTGTCTTGCCGGATTCGACACTCTGCGCTCCCGCCCTGACTGACCATGCTGCACGAGAGTCCGGCAGATGTCGGCAAACACCCTCGGCCCACAATGCGCCTTGTAGGGTTGGATTATGAGTGAACGCTTCACATACGGGGATGACCCGCTGCAGTATGCCGATCTTCATTGGGCGGTCGGACCCGTGCGGGGGACGGTCATCCTGGTCCACGGGGGTTTCTGGCGCTGGAGGCCGGAATACTTCAATGGCCCGACGGAGGCCGCCAAGCTTCTCGCGACCCTCGGCTGGAACATCTGGCAGGTCGAGTACCGCTCGCTTGGCAGCGGGGGCGGCTGGCCAACCACGCTCGAGGATGTCTCCACCGCAATCGATCGCCTGGCCGAGGTTCCCGAGATTGAGCTCGGTCGCGTGATCACCGTCGGTCACAGCGCGGGCGGTCACCTCGCGGTTTGGGCGCTCGGGCACACCGGCCCAATCACACTCGCGGGCGGAGTAAGCCTGGCTGGCGTCTTGGACTTGCGTCTCGCTGAACGCGAGGGGATCGGCAACAACGCGGCTGTCAACTTCCTCGGCGGCACCTCGGTCACCTACCCCGATCGCTACGACAGCGCGAGCCCATCCGAGCATCCAGTTGCGCACATTCCCGTGCGGATTGTTCATGGCACGGAGGACGATTCGGTCCCGATGTCGCAAAGCAATAGTTATGTCAAAGCGGCCAAACGGGCCGGGCAGGATGTGCGACTGGAGCGGGTCAGGGCCGACCACTTTGTGCTCATCGAACCGGGGACAGCTGCCTGGGCAGCGACGCTCGCCGCAATCGTTGACCTGACCGCCTGATGCATCGTTTTCGTTGTTCTGGTAAGCCCTAAGTGCATTATGGGCCCCCTGATATGTTCTGCGGCTAATTTGAGTGAGGATTTCAGCCAGCTCTAGGTCCTCATCATTCATTTCAAGACGGTTGTCAGATATCGCAATAATTGCCGCAGGTCGAGCTTTGTTTCGAATTGAGTGCGATTCCAATGGGTTGACTTTGCCCAGCTGCCTGATTTTCCTAGCTCGCCTAAGCCCCCGATGAAGAGCTTCAGTCGGCTCGATAAATATCGGCTGTTCGAAATTGACACCCCAATCGAGCCGGCCTGCGACGGGATAAGAAGTGATGGCCTGTGCACGCCGCCACCCCGTTTTCCCAGATAGCTCGAGGGGTACTGTTCGGAGTGGTTTTCTGGGATGGCAGCGATACCGAGCACATCAGAGTTTTTCCCGCCAACGACGTCCATGCTGCAGCGAGCGC
>Ga0115567_10004430_pt1 | contig 13691 bp, 16 predicted proteins | sample COGITO_mtgs_1204_2_FD_88679 | JGI IMG/M metagenome (GOLD analysis project Ga0115567, IMG submission 88679) | Pelagic marine microbial communities from North Sea - COGITO_mtgs_120412 | ecosystem: Environmental > Aquatic > Marine > Epipelagic | place: Germany:Helgoland, sampling site Kabeltonne...
TAGACTTCTCATTACCTAAATTTTTACTACTCCTTTTTTGATCTATAAGATCTAAACTTCCCTTTATACCTTTTCCTATGAGCTTACTTAGTGGTTTAGCAAAAGAGAGGGCGGCTAGTGCTATAAAAAAAAGAGGGTTAAGAAGCGCTAGAAATAGAAGCACTGCTGCTAATTTAATTTTGCTCGCTATTTTCTTGATGTTGCGTTTTAAACTATCCCATAAGGATCTATCATTTTCCTTATCTTCCTTTTTAGCTTTAAACTTTTCTAGGGTATCTTGCTTAAGCTCCGTAACTCTTTGTTTCAAAGCTTCTATCTCTCGTTTTAAACCACTAGTTTCTTCATTTCTTGAGATTTGACTATCTTCTGCCATATCGGATTTTTTATGCTTAATATTTAATACTAAATTCATAAATAGCACTAAGAACTTCTAAAGCCTATTTAAAGAACCCTATGTTATCTATAAGTACTCAAAATCTATACTTACCCCCAATCGCAAAAAATAAAATATGATTATTATTATATGTCTTACAATTTTAAGCTTTTACCAACTGTCTGAACCTTTTGTTTCTCAGGCGTTCTAAGCGCAGCTGTTTTCCTATCTAAAGAAGGTCTACGGTTTTCATTAGAGGCTTTTTTAAAAGATTCCATAAGTACAGTACGTGGCACGCTAATGGGCCCGGATATCACCGTACTATTCACCTTAAGATTTCGCACACTCTTACCTTCTAAACCTACCTTAGGTATTGGTAAGTTTTCTATATTATTTCTTAGCTTAAACTTTGCAGGTCTTTTTACTTTGTTGGTAATAGCTTCCTTCTTAACCTTTGGTCTCTGCTTTTTTTGTTTCTTACCAGTAATTTTGGCTATTAGTTTTCCTAAGAGACTCTTACCTAAATTTTCCTTACCCAAAGCTGCGCCAATCCCTGCTGTAATTTCTGTGGATCCTTCTGTCCTTATTTTTTTTTCTTTTGCCATAAGAGAAATTATTTATAATTATCTTAAAAACTAACTACTAAATTAATCTTTCTGTATCATACTATTTCCATCGCTAATTAAACCGCAATTATCTACATTGTTTTCTAAAGAGCCATTGTCCTTATTTACGGTATGAAACTCCTTTTTTAATGTATGATAATATTCTTGGAAATCTAGTTGTATTTGCGTCCAAGTTCTAAAATTTTTCTTCTTACCATTAAATAGCTGCTTTAAATTTTGTTTGGTGGTGTTATTAGTATCAAAAGCAACTATAAAATTTTTACTTAAGCTTGTTATTAAGTCTTTTATATTAGGCTTGTTTTTATCTTGCTCTTGTATTTCTTTAATATTGTTTTTGCTGTTCCCAGCCTTCCAAATTAGAAGAAATAGGAAGTGTAGCGTTACCTTTAAATACTTAATGATTTTATATTTTTTAGCAGCTATACTCATTTATACTATCAATTAAAATCTACTTCTTTAACACCTTTAATATCTCTACGAAGATCTACTGCCTCTCGCAATTTCTCTTTAATAAATTGCCCGTTTGGGACTCCTTTAATACTAAGCTGTGGGTTGGAATGATCTGTACTATCTATATAGATAGTTGATAAGCTTACTAGCCGCAATATAAAGGGCTGAAGTAGTGTAATGTCTTTTACACGGTATAGTTCTGTCTCATTTATAGTCTTAGAAAATATACCTGTACGTAAAATAATACGCTGATCTGTGATCTGTATCTTATGACATTTTGTCTCAAAATACATCCACAATGCCATAAGTAAACCTAAGCCAAAGGCTGCAGTAAATATGACACATACTAAATAGAAACTAAGATTTGTCCATTGCGAAGGTGTACCCTCCCAGATAATCGTCTCATCTTTGTTCATTGGATTTCTATTTATATTTGTCTATAATTTCTTTGGTAACTACATCGTAATTTTCAATTAACAAACCATGCGGATTTATATCTGTACGTGTAACGTTTTTAACCGTCATTGTAGCAGTAAATTTATCTCTACTCCTTGTGTCTTGGTCCGTTCTACTTACTGTAAGCTCTCCTATTAAAGTGGCTTTATAAGGGTAGGTACTATCTACTATTTCTATAGATTCTACATGAAGATTTTGAACAAGATTTTGACTTTTCATCTTACCATAATGCCCGTTTGCCTTTAGCGTAAGGTACAATTGTTTTACATTGTTACCAGCTAAATTTAAGGCTATATTCATATCTCTTTCACCTATAACCTGATCTATATTCCAAAATAACCTATGAAAAGTGTATATATGACTTTTTATTTCTGGCCTACGGTAATTATCAACTTCTGTAGAAGTGATTCCTTTGGCTAATGCCATTTGACCGTTTTCTGTTAGTATATAAGCTGTTTCTGCAAAGTGCGTAGTAACGTAAAATACCCATGCTAAACTCCCTAAAACAACAATGACGGAGGTGCTTAAGGATAACAAAATAGCTAACTTTGCTAGAGCAAAACTAGTAGGTATATTTTTTAACGATTTTAAATCCATATAATTGAGTTTTATGGTACTACTTTTTATAGCGAAATAGTAAATTACACTTAGGAAAACCCTATTACTACTTGCCAATTACTCATTAAAAATAAATCTGTACTATGCTTATATTTAAACTAAAGGAATTGATAGCCTAACACCTAGATTTTGATTATGTGTTTTTTACGTTTCTTAATGTTCCTATAAAACTACTTTGATGTATAAATATACTGGGGACAGTAATTATATTAAGAAGTTGAATTCAGCCAAAATGTAATTAGTGATAATAAAATTACTTAAATTTTTATTATACCTAAAAATTAGCATTTTTAGGTGTAATAAAAAGAAGAGTCAAGAAATTTTGACAAATCCGACTCTCCTTTTTGCTTAACTAACTTGTACTTGCAAAATAATGTTCAATTATGGAGCAAGCGCAGCAACTATAAGTTTAGCTAAACCAAAGATTCCAATACCAATAACAAATTTTATTAAATTCTTTTGAGCCTCTTGGTTACCCTGCATATACTGCATAAAAACTAAGAACCCCCCTACAACTGCAAAGATGGCTACGAGAGCTGTAAGGGATGCATCGATTTCGGTTGCCCAAGTGCCAATCTTAGCTGAAACAGTTGCAAAACCTGGCATAGCATAACTTATACATGCCAGAGTCATGGCTATTTTTAATGAATTACTACCAAGTCTCTTCTTATGATTTTTGGATGTTTTTAATGATAAATTTCTCATAATTTAGTTTTTAAATGATTAAATGGTTTTTTTAAATAGTTTTTTTCATAGGTCTTCTTATTTTATTTGTTAAACTTTTTATTTTAATATCTCCACAAATGCATCTTTTTCCTGTATGATACCTTAAAAATTGGTAGAACTCCCCTTTGGCAGAGAATTTATTAAGAAAGAAAAAATATCCGGCACCAAATAAAACAAAAAATAGGGCGGCCAAAATATTATAATAACCAAAGGAGATGACTCCTAGAAAACATAAAACAGCTACTACTACTTTGTCTAAAGTAAAGCCCGCCACTTCGGGAGATCTTTCTAATACTTTGGGTGTTTTTACTTTCATATGTATCTTTATATTATTTTATTCCTACCATTCTTCCTACACTACCAGCTACTGTAGACCCTACAGAAGCTCCTGCCTCACTTCCTTTACTTACCAAAATAGAGGCATACTTTGGTATCTGCAACATGCTATATATCATTACCAACTGCAAAACAAACATAAACAACCCATTTGTAAATCCACCTGTGACTATAGTGCTAGGACTAATAGCTACTATAATACCTTGCATAATTTTAATTAATGGTGTCCAAAACATCACACTCAAAAAACCAAAGTACCAGTTTTTAACAGCATGTTTATTACCAATAACAAGTGAAAAAGCAACTGCAAAGGGCCCTATCACATAATAAATGGCTACAATTATTAATTGTCTAAACAACATATAAACAGCTACTAGAGTAGATGCAAAATAAACAATCATATGTAACAATTCTAAAAAGGGATTTACTGCTAGTATATCAAAAATACCGTCTCCTGTTCCTGCGCCTGTTGTAATATCTACATAACTAATAGCATCATCAAAAGCTTTCGGTGAATTACCAGGTATTGTCGCTGTACCACTTTCTATGATGGCAGTAAAGATTTCTGTAGGGATGTTTATTAATAGATTTACTAATTCAGAATAGGTTATAACTGCTAAAAGAACTATGGCGGGGCGGATAATAACAAAAGGGTCTAATTTTGTCTGAATGTCTGCCATGTAAAGTAGTACATGGTACGCAATACTTATAAAGGCTAATGCACCAGCAAAAGTTATCACATCTGGCATCATAGCATTTACAAAACCAGATATTGCCCCACTCTGAAAGTCTGCACCAAACAATTTTACCCAAATTTCCCCTATTTTAGCTTCCATAATATATTATCTATTTGTATACCAAATTAAATATCTATTAATAGTGCCAGAATTATCTAAACGGTATTGTATTTCCTGTAAGCTAGATTGTATACGCCGCATCTGTAAAAATTTCTTTAACCAATTGGTATAGTTATAACCCGCCCCACCAGCAAAGGCTGCATCTAATAAGGACCTTGCAATATTTTGACTCGCTTCTTCATAATGCCTTTTTTCATTTTTAAGATCGCTTTTCATAGCTTTTATTCCATGTCTTAAAAAAAATGGTATTTTCTCTATAGCTGCTACCTCTGCCTCCAAATTAGCTATTCGACTACCTATTTGTGTCTGTATTTTTATCAAGCCTAAATAAATAAGGGACGACCTAAGATTTCCTACTGCATTTATCTTCATCTGGTATTCTTGCTCTACTTTTGCTAAAGCTTTTAATCTAGCTGTAACCAACCCTTTCTCTACCGTTAGTGCTGTAACCTCTGCCAATGTAGCAGCTCTTAAAGTGGTTACAGCATTGTCCCGAACATCAAACTGAGCTAACAATGCTACAGGTATAAGTAGTACTTGGTATATTATAAACCTTTTAATATTTCTCATTTTCTAAAGATATAAGTATCACTTTTTTCAAAGCCTCTAAGGTTAATCTTATTCTCTCTGCCTCTGATATATATAAGTAATCCAAAGCTCCTGGCTTTCGTTTTCCTAAATACATGTCTGTATTCTCTACCTCCTCCTGAAATTTTTGACCAAACCTAAAATTAATTGCAATGTTTTTAAACATACTCTGCCCACTATAAAGATTACTAATCGCTAGTATTGGGTATTTACCTTTAATAAAAAATTTACTATCAATATTTATAAAATTCCTGACTGCTATTTGGTTATACGCCACGGGAGACCCTATAATATACATACTCTGTAAACGCATTCTAAACAACGTAGCTAACGCCGCAAATTCTGTAGCACTAATGGCATCCTTAGCTCCTATTTTAACGTATGATTCTAAAATATCGTCATAAAATGGCTGCGACCAAGCGTCATGGTATCTTGCACTAGGAATCCTAATCTGTCCTGAAACAAAGGCAATGCATAAAAAACTAATAAGAAAACTAATACTAATTTTCTTGTTTCTTAAAATATTTATCGCTTCGCATAGCTTCATTCTATATGATCATTTAAATAGTCTATTTATTAAAGATGTATTGTAAATATATGTTTCTATAGTATCTAACTTACGACTGTAAGCCTCTACTGCCATGGCAATATTTTGATTTAGGTTGATGCGCTCTCCGTAAATACCCGTAGTGTTTAACTGATTAATATCATTAGCTATAATGTCTAATTTTTCTCTGATCGTCTTTAAACGAGCCTCTGAATCTTTTCTTCTAAATACGTATATAGGCCCTAAACTTAGGTTAACAGCCCTTAGAGAATCTAACCTATCTACTGTTTTCTTAAGTACTGCCTTTGCCGCACCACCATTATCCAGTGGTGTTCTTACATAGTATGCTGCCCTTTGTACATATTGTTGACTAAACGCTTTAGCCTGCTCCGTCATTTTTGGTTCTACCACAGTAAACCATACGGTAAGTATGGGAAGCATCGCCTTTGTACTAACTAACGGACCTAAATTTACCGCTACACCACTTGAGCCAATTGGTAATGGTGGTAACTGTGCATTTATGCTGCCTGCTAAAAAAAAGATACTTAGTAACAACAGATTCTTTTTCACAATATTAATTTTAAAGTACGATCTCTACCCCTTTTAAAACTTTTAGCAACGTAGCATCATTTTCTAAGGCGAACACTACGCCTGCCAATAATATAAGCGAACGTTGGTACCGCTCATCTTTAGAGTAGGTTCTTATAATTTCTCTTCGTATTCTATAAATTTCTTGCCTATCGGCAGATCTTATAGTATTGTTATCTAGCTGAACTAAGAAGGCTAAGTCTGAAACGTTATTTAATATTGTATTATTATACTTTTCCTTATTAGCAGTAAAATATGGGCTTTTATTTTTTTTGAATGTATAACCTGCTAAGCTAGTACCTACAGACATTGCAGCCTTTAAAATTGCCGATGTGATAAACTCACTTTTATTATCATACTTATTGGCATCATACTCTTTCTCAAGTTGTTCTTTTAAGCTTCTTTCAGCTATATCTATGCTACCTATCATTGCTCCATTTGCCAGTAACAACTGCGCAAGAATAGCGTTCATCTTCACTAATTTATTTATAGTAATTTTATCTGTATTCTGATGGTAGTATGCTTGGCTATACCCTAAACTAAATGTGAGTAAAAGAAGAATTATAGCATAACATCTTTTCTTGTAGTAGTTCATCTTCTTAATTTTAAACTATTTACTAATTGACAGAAAAAATAAATATTATGATCTAAAGAGACGTTCTACAACACTTCTACGTTCCTTTTCTAATTGCATTTTATTTAATTCATCATTTAACATATTAATAATTTCTGTGTACCGTTGATTTATTTGATCTTCAATTCCGTTATTTACTGGAAATCGTGTGCCATTATTAATAAGATCGGTTACTACCTTGGATGCTTTTATGATATAATCTCTTTTCTCAATACAAAGTTTTTTTTTCCTATTGAGCGCACCACCTACAAAATTATCGCAAAGGGTTATATATGAAATTGCATTAATTTGCTTATTCACACGATTTAAAGGTCCCATGGCACTAATTTCTGCAAATAAAACTGGCATCATCTTTAAAATTTCTAAATGCCCATTATTATGCTCATTTTCTACATTCTTCATCCACCAGGCCTCAACAAATAGATGACCAGCACTATTTGAATCATAATACTCACCCCAGGGGTTTGGTATAAGAAATGAAAAATCTGTTGGCATTTCTGGCGGCAAAAAAGAGGATGGTTGGCTTGTAAGCGTCAGATGTAAAGTAACTGAGATTAAAAAAAAGATGTATTTCATAACCTTAGCACCTTAGGGTTTAACAGTCTCTTTCTTGGCACTGTGAGTTTAGAAGACCTACCCCCATTGTTTTCAAAAATATTAATGAATAGATCTTCATTTTCATTAGGTGTAAATTTTTTAAAAATCATCGTCATGGTCTTTGTATTATACCCTTTAATCTTCTTTGTTCTATCTATAATATAAATAGGCTCTACAAGCCGTTCTTGATATATATAATCTTGTGCTATACGTTTTTTTAACTTTAACCTAAACAATATTTGATCTATGTCTAAATCTATGGTAGAGGTATTGTATACTGAAATCTTTAAGGCTATGTAGTCTTTTTGATAATAAATGCCTTGTAAATTAATATCAAAATCTTCCCTCCTATTACCAAACTCCATATTTGGTTTTGCAAACTTTAGTTGTGATATAAATTGTTCTAACTCTTGTTTTTTACGCTCACTTAAATTTTTATCGTCCGCTACTTCTTTAACCTTTTCCTTAGAAGAGGTAATTCTAAAAGTGAGTTCTTCAGGGTCTCTCTTATAGCGCATAGGAATAGAGTAATACTCACCACTTTTTGTAATTACCGTTAAGTTGGTAATTTGGCTTAAAGGTTTTTTAACATCTTCTCCTATATGCTTTATTTTTATCATACTTTTTAGCGTATCTGCTACAAAGTATGGAGAGCCCAAATCTATATAGCTAATACCATCATCAAATATGAGGTGTGTTGTTTTTATCTCAGAAACATAAATAGTTTCTTGTATTGGCAACACATGCAAATGGTCTTGTGCATGACTCATTACCATAAATGAGATGAAAATTATTAGTATATATTGGTGCTTCATTTTTATACTCTTATTTATTTTTTTCTACAAATTCATTTAATGCCAAAGCCATATTTTTTGTTTCCTCATATTTAGCGTAAATCTCTTTATTCTCATCCGCATTGGAAGAATAACAAGCATAACGCTCTGGAGATACTTTTACCTTATAAACATTAGACACACTGCCTACTTTTATATATACTTCTCTTTTATTGGTTGAAAACAATTTTTCTAAGTCACTTTCACTAAATGATAGATGTTTAGCAAATTTGTCTTTTGATGCCATTTTTTTCTTATGAGATAAGAGAATCATGGTATCTGTATTATTAATCATGGCGGGGCCCGCAGCAGTATCTAAAATATCTTCTACATCTTGCGTTGCAATGGCAACCTCCCCATAATATTTACGTACCGTTTTGTAGAGGTATTTTATGAAGTCTGCCATATCTCCGCTAGAGATAGGCTTCCAACATTCATCTATGAATATAGATTTTTTAACATTTGGCAACAATCGTAATTTACCCATGACTACATCTATACAAAGCATGGTAACCAGTGGAAACAATATAGGATGATCTTTTATATTATCCATCTCAAAAACGATGAACCGCTCAGTAATTAAGTTGATGGGGCTTCTAGAATTTAATACTTCTTTGTATTTGCCATCATGAAAATCTTGTAACGACAATTTAAAGCTGAGTTTATCAAAATAAACGGCTTCTGTTTCTAGCGCAGTTGTATCTCTTACAAACTCAAAAAAAGTAGACATACAGGGGAAAACATCTTCGTTAGATTTTAGCATGGTATAATACTTATCTAAGTAAATTGCTAAGATTTGTTTTGCCTCTCGTTTATAAGAATCATGTCCTTTCCATAAAAACATAATTAATTGCGTAAGGAATACTTTCTTCTCTACGCTTACTGCCTCTCTATCTAAAAAAAACGGATTAAAACGCAATGGACTTCCAAAATCATAAGTAAAGTACTGCCCTCCACAAAGCCTGCATAGTTTTTTATAAGAGTTTCCTATATCTATAATAACAATATGATGCCCTTGCTCATAATATTGACTAGCGATATGGTTTACTAAAAAAGATTTTCCTGTACCAGAAGGCCCAAAGATGAGTCTGTTTCTATTTACAATAAGCCCCCTTTTAACAGGCTCATCCCAAAGATCTAAACGCAACGGTGCCTCGTTTTTTCGGTCACACAATAAAATACCACTTGCCTGAGAGGCGTAATAGCTCTCAAAATTTATAAAAATAGGAGTCTGCTCAGAAACACCTATAAATTTAAAGCTCTCTTCTAGTTGATTACTAGCGCCTGGGCAATTACTCATAAAAATATTTTCTAGAGCATATTTAATCTGATACGGAGTAATTCCTAAACTCTTGAAAATATTATTAACCTCTGTTCTAGTTTCCTCTAGTTTTTCTTGATTTTCATCCCACACGATTAAACTGTAATGCTGTTTTATAAATTTCAATTCTTTCTCATGAACAGTATCTATTAGCTCCGTAATATGATTGTATATGAGGTTATTCTCTTGCGAAATTGTGGCTAAACTTTTAAACTTATTCAATTTCAACTTCAGCATTGAAAACATTTTTTCTGACTTTTCTACATAAATCACCTGATTGTAAATATGATTGCAATCTAAGCCCACACATAGCGGCTGAATGAAGGGTATTTGAAAATCTGTTTTTGGTGTAGAAAAGTCCGTGTGCTTTACCGTAGACGTAAGGTGTATAGGTAATTGCTGGTTAGATGCGATACTATAAACTTCTGCATGCTTATTACCTACCTGTAATTTTCTGTCTAAATAAATATCTTTTAATACGGTGTCTCCTTCTTTAGAAAGGGTTAAGTAAGACCCCAGAAGCGTTGTTATTTCGTCATCATTTAAACGTCTAGAACTAAAATATTCTTCTTGCGTTAAAAAAGATATGCATGCCTCTACAGAATTAATAAAAAAATCTGCTTCTTCCATGTACTTATCATACATTGCTGGATTAGAATGGAGAGAGACACGACTTTTAGAGTCTTTAGTTATAATTATATAACATTTATGCGTAAGTAATGGCTTCTCATAAAAAAATTGATTGTCACTTCTAGAGAGAATACTATTCGCATCCGAAATTGCACTTTTAATTTTATCAACGAAAAAATAGTCCTGCTTTTGTATAACCGTCCCATCTGGAAATGATTTTATGAACTTATCAAACGTTATATTCACTTTGTCCAGTGCGCTACTATCAAGTGAATATATTTGAGGAAGCTCCAATTCATAAACCAAACTAATATCACCAGAATTTGCTATCATTAAGCTATTTTCTATAGCATATATAGGCAGTACTTTTTCTATAGAAGTGCTTTTCATTGTATATTTTTTATTGTGTTCACATTTACCCACATATTATACTTTCTAGGTACAAATACACGCTTTCTATCTACTAACTCACTGGCTACCTCACTTATAGTAGCTATAGTAGCTAAATCTTTTGCTTCATCTAAATCAATACCATTATTACCTCCAAATGCAGTCTGCTGTGTTCCTCTTTGTCTTACATAATTTAGAACTTCCTTTGCAACTTTTGATGGTATTTTGGGCCAACTATTATTACCTAAATGAATCCCTTCCCGACCATCAAAATCATAGATGGTAAGTGCTATTGGGTTAAGGTTATTTCCTTCTTTATAACTAACAATATCAATCTGTAATCTGTCTAAACCACTAAAAGATGTTTTACCGTATAGCACAGTTCCTTTAGGTACGGTTATTCTAGAATTACTTATAATAAAATCTTTTTTCGTTCTAATCGCTATAGTGCTTCCTGTAGCTAATACGCCTTGATCTACAGTTTCGCAAGGTATAAGTTTTAGTGATCCATCTGGATTAGAATTTTGATCTGCACCTTGAAAATAGGCACTAGACTCTTTACTTATTCCCCTAATCTCGGCTAAAGAGCGTTCTTTTTCAGGTATAACTTCCTTTGCAATCTTAACTATGGAAGCTGGTTTTGGACTTGTTTGCTCCGTTGCCATCATTTCCTCCTGCATTTTCATTAGAGCTAATAGCTCATCATCTATTTGCTGACCAGCAGTAGAATCTATCTCTTCTATCGTATCCGTTAATTCTTCTGTTTTTTCTAATCGCTTAAACGGATTAAAATTAGAAGAATTTGGATTCTCTGGACTTTCCTTATTATAAGCACCCAACTTTGTGCCTTCAACAATATCATCTTCGTCTACATTTGGAGTCTTTATATCAAGAAGTGATTTTACAGATATATCTTCAGAATCAAAAAAATTTGACTTTATAAAAAAACCAATACCAATTAAAAAAACAACAAATACGGCGGATACTATAATTTTTTTCTTTTTATCCATCTTTAAATTTCTATGTTAACTGCCGTTCTCTTTATTTACTATATTCCAGAATACTATGGGGTCTATCTTTTTTCTATTTACCAATATCTCATAATGTAAATGTGGCCCTGTAGCTCTACCCGTTTGTCCTACCTGACCCAAAATCTCACCCTCCTCAATTATCTGACCGTACTTTACAAAAGTTTTAGACAGATGTGCGTATAATGTTTGTATATTCTTAGAGTGGGCAATTACTACTCTATTACCATACTGTGTGTGCTTATCATTCTTAACAACTATACCCCGCGCTGATGCGAATACTGGCTTTCCTGTTTTTGCAACTAGGTCTATGCCCTCATGTTTCCTAATTTTAGCACTTATGGGATGCTTCCGATACCCATATGCGGACGACAAACGAATAAAATCTCTTTTGGCCAAGGGAAAAAATGATGGCAAAACAGTCTTAGCTGTATTTCTTATCACCTCATCATTAGACTGACCGCAGATAACGATACTAAAACATAAACAAAATAAGGTTATTGTATTTCTTAGATTATTCGTCATTAATTTCGGTCTTTCGTAGGTCTATCTCAGTTGCCTGTGTATTTTGAGCAGGTAATTGGTCTTCTTCTATTATACCTATTTCTTCCTGTATGTGCATTTGCTCTTTTTGTACTGGAACCTGTTCTTCTTGAGTAGGTGCTTGTGCTGCTTCCTGAGCTTTAGCTATTTGTTCTAACTCGTATGCAATTAAAATATCTATCTCATCTACAATACGCTGGAAGTTGCCGTCTACTAAACCATCTAGTTCTGACTTTTCTATAATAGTAGGCATGGGCGTCTTAATTTGATCTGTACGTTTGTCTACCTTTATTTTGCCTCTAAATATTTTCCGCTCTATTTCTTCTCCAAAATTATCTGCCACCACGCCTACAAATTCCCCTTGAGACAATTGGGAAATGGTTGAAACTGGAATGACAAAATCCATGCTTTCATTAATACTATAAGAGGTGCTGCCTGTATCTACAGATACATTTTTAAGCTTTTGCTTTTTCTTACCAAAAATCTCTTGAAGTTTTGTTGCTGTGCCACTACGCACAGAACCGCTAAAAATATTACCCACAATATTAAAGATGGTTTCTGCTACCTTATCTCCGTAATCTCTCTTCAGCTGTTCTAAATCCTGCATACCAATGGTTGTAGAGATTTTATTAGATCTTGCTGTTGCTATTAAATTATCTAATCCCATAAAATACATGGTTGGTAACTCATCTATAATTACAGAGCAAGGCTGTTTCCCCTGCCTATTGATTTCTTTCAACATTTGAGTAGCTACAAGACCTAATGCCGGTGAGTTTGTAGTTTGGGTAGATGGGGAGTTTGCCAGTATAAAAATTGTTGGTGTTTCTGGATTGTTAATATCTAAACTAACATTCATTTCAGGATACACATTGTTACCCATAACCCAGAATAACTCCTTAGTGGCTAATTGCGATAATGGAATCCTTGCCGATGCTGTTTGACCAGATAATTGTTCATACGCGCCTTTTGCCAAAGCATCTGCGAACGGTGTCATAAAAAACTTAAGTTCTGGGTAATTTTGAAAAACTTTAAAAACATCCTCATCTGGGCAAGACGCTAAGGATATAGCATGCGGTAAAGTGCAATACTTGCCATCTTCATATATTTTGAGAAAATAGATACAACAGGCAAAATAGGATATGGCGGACTGCGCAAAGAAATCTTTCTTAGTAATCCATTCCTTATTTAAATTATATAGTACTGTTTGCGATGCTTCTATGGCATCTGCGGCCTTGCGAATAAGACGTGGTGCAATGGGGTTGGTAAAGTTGGATTTATCCAAATCATCTAAAGATATTACCGTAAATTTCGGTGTTATATCATAGACGTCTTTGTAATACTCGAAAAAAGCTAAGGTCTCATTGGCTAATGATGGAAACTTAAAGTCATACACCATCATAGTAAACTTTTTTTGGATATGCTGCCGTATATATTCTTCAATTACAGAATACGACTTACCAGAACCAGGTGTGCCTAGCACCATAGTTGCTCTAAAAGGATTCACTACATTTATAGTGCCTTTATCTGTTTTTAGATTTACAGAAAATGGA
>Ga0115567_10004431_pt1 | contig 13687 bp, 17 predicted proteins | sample COGITO_mtgs_1204_2_FD_88679 | JGI IMG/M metagenome (GOLD analysis project Ga0115567, IMG submission 88679) | Pelagic marine microbial communities from North Sea - COGITO_mtgs_120412 | ecosystem: Environmental > Aquatic > Marine > Epipelagic | place: Germany:Helgoland, sampling site Kabeltonne...
AAATAGGGGGGCATTGCAGCTCCTTAGAGGGGGATGTCGGTGGTTTCCTTGATCTCTTCCATGACAAAGCTGGCCGAGACGTCAGAAAGCGGCACCTTGCGGATTAGCCGCTGATACAAAGCATCATAACCCGCCATATCCGCCACCCGCGCGCGGATGAGGTAATCCAGATCACCTGTCATGCGGTAAACACCGGTGATCTCGGGAATCTCGCGCGTAGCAGCGGAAAACTTTGTCAGCCAATCGGGGGCATGGGCGTTGGTACGCACGAGCATGAACACACTCAGACCCAGGCCAAGCTTGGCGGCATCCAGCAAAACGACCCGTCCGCGCACCACGCCCGACTCTTCGAGCGCGCGAATCCGGCGCCAGCACGCGTTACGCGACAGGCCGACGTCCTCGCCCAACGCTTCAAGCGACTGGGTTGCGTCTTTCTGCAAAGCGCGCAGGATTCGGCGGTCTGTATCATCAATCGTCACCATAAGGTCACCTTTGACGAACATTCTTCCCAAGAACAATCCCGAAATTGCAAATATTTGGGACATCTTCCACGGGCGAGAAGGTTAGTTTGCGCTAGACAAACAAGGAGAACCGTCATGATCGCCCGCATATTCCTCGACCATCCCGCCAAGGTAGACGAATCCTTCCTTGAGCATATGGCCTTTGCCATGAAATTCGCCGGCCTTTTGTTTGCGGCCGCCGGCGCGGCGCTGGTACATGCATTTATTCCGTGTCTGTTCGAAAAGACCGCCAGCCGTATCATTGCGCAGCTTTATGCGCGGACCCATAACCGGGGCCAATAATTCATGTGCAGATGGGCCGCGTGGCACGGCGCGCGGGTATTTCTCAGCCAGATCGTCACCGACCCTGCGCATTCGCTGATTCATCAATCGCGAAAGGCCGCTCTGTCTGTCTGAGGCGGCGCACGGATCCAGTCGCACGATTTTGTTCATTGCTTTAGGACACACCTGCGTTAACCTTTTAGAAGTCATCTGGGCACGCGGTGCCGGGGCGGCATTTTCACGAGTAACAACAGGGGCAATAAATGAATAAAATTCTTTCAATTCTGGCAGTTAGTACTGTCCTGACCACAGGGACCACCGCACAGGCGGCCTTATTGGAATTCGATCTTGGCGGCCTTGCGCCGATATTCGGCACGGTCGCGCCAACCGGCGGGTTCGTGTTTGACACAGATGCACAGGACTTTTCATCCATTGGATTGACGACTGCTTTGAACGTTTACGGGGATGGAACCGGCACAGTCTCTCCGGCCGGGGGGGCTGGGGTAAATCAGCTCTATGGGTTCACGGACGGGGTGGCGGAATTCGTTCTCGATCTGTTTGGATTCGATACTACTATGCCCGGACTGCTGCCGGGAGAGAGCGGTCTCGCAGCCGGGTTTGGGATCGAAGGTCCTGTGGCGATTCCGTTCACGCCGTTTCCAAGCGAATTTTACAACGGCAACGTAACAGTCACGCGCATTGACGATGGCGGCGTTGCTACGGTGCCACTGCCTGCCGGTCTGCCGCTGTTGCTGGGTGCATTGGGTGCCTTGGGACTTGGCCGCCGGGTCGCACGGCGCGCCTGACCGTCACGGTAAAAACCCGGGCCAGCGCGGCGTTAAACCGTTGCGCTGGCCCGTTTTGTTCGGTGCAACTAAACCCGGGGCCCTGATTGTCGGCGCAACGCGCCCAACGCACCAAGACCCGCGAGGATCAGTAATCCCGACGCGGGCAGGGGCACGGCAGGGACAGGCACCGCAGGGCCATCGACGGTGCCGAGGGTGATGCGGCTGATGCTGAGGGGTCCGTCGAAATACGGGGTGCTCGAAATAATGGCGCCGGTATCGGGGTCCGTCTCTGTGAACACCTGCATCGGCAGCGGCGCGTCAAGATACACCGACAGCAGCACCTCGATAAAACTGTCGCCCGTCGTCGCGTCGAAGGTCCGCGGCCCAAAGCCCGAAAAGTCACCGAGATATGTGCGGGTAACGGTGTCTGTCACCGGATCGTAAACACGTGTTTCAGGCGGAAAAATGCCCAGCAGAAAATTCAGATCGCCCGGACCACCGATGGCAAACGGATCCAGCAGATAGGTGAATGGTGGACCGACAAAGAGGTCGAACGGTGCCATATCCTCGCCATTCAGCGTCATTTCGGGCTCTAGGCCAAAGCCTGTATTGCTAGTTCGGAACGAGAAATCCGCAAATCCGCGCCCGCGAGCGCGGTTGCACCGATGGCTTCGGTGACGGTGCCCGACAGGGTCACGGACTGGATACCCGACGGGATGCCGCCAAAGAAATTGTCCAGTATGGACCCCGAAATGTCGTCCTCGATCACGAGGAAGGGCTGGCCGACAGTGGCGGCGAAACCCGCGGTGCAGGTAAGGATCGTTGCCGTGGCAGCAGCAAGCAAGGTACGCATTAAAAATCTCCTGAATTTTAAAAAAAACATGACAGAAGGTTAACGCAGCGTAATCCCGGAGTACATAAAATTGCGCGGATCGGCTAAAACACGCAACAAATGAAAAGGGCCGCATCGCTGCGGCCCCTTCGTGTCATCCCTTGAGGGCGGCGTTCAGGTTTTCGTCGACTTTCTCAAGAAAGCCCATCGTCGTCAGCCATTTCTGTTCAGGTCCGACGAGCAACGCGAGATCCTTGGTCATGTCGCCGGATTCAACCGTATCCACGACAACCTTTTCCAGCGTTTCGGCAAAATTGATCAGTGCCGAGTTTTCATCAAGCTTGCCACGATGCTTCAGCCCACCTGTCCACGCATAGATTGACGCGATTGAGTTGGTCGACGTCTGTTCGCCCTTCTGGTGTTGGCGGTAATGCCGCGTCACGGTACCATGCGCCGCTTCTGCCTCGACCGTCTGGCCATCGGGGGTCATCAGAACGGAAGTCATCAGCCCGAGCGAGCCGAACCCCTGCGCGACCGTATCGGATTGCACGTCGCCGTCGTAGTTCTTGCACGCCCAGACATAGCCGCCGGACCATTTCATCGCCGCCGCGACCATGTCGTCGATCAGGCGGTGTTCGTAGGTGATACCGGCCTTTTCGAACTTGTCCTTGAATTCCGCATCAAAGATCTGCTGGAACAGGATCATGAACTGACCGTCGTAGTTTTTCAGGATCGTGTTCTTCGTTGAAAGATACACCGGCCAACCACGTTGCAGCCCGTAATTCATTGATGCACGGGCGAAATCTTTGATCGAATCGTCAAGGTTATACATGGCCATATAGACGCCCGAGGACGGTGCCTTGAAGACTTCCTCTTCCATCACGGTGCCGTCGTCGCCGACGAATTTCATCGACAGCGTGCCGGGGCCGGGGAATTTCATGTCCGTGGCGCGATACTGGTCCCCGTAGGCATGACGTCCGATGACGATGGGCTTGGTCCAGCCGGGGACGAGACGCGGCACGTTCTTGCACAGGATCGGTTCGCGAAAGACGACACCGCCGAGGATGTTGCGGATGGTGCCGTTGGGGCTGCGCCACATCTTTTTCAGGCCGAATTCCTCGACGCGGCCTTCATCGGGTGTGATCGTCGCGCATTTGACGCCGACGCCGTATTTCTTGATCGCTTCGGCGGCGTCCACGGTGATCTGGTCGTCGGTTTCGTCGCGCGCCTGAATGCCAAGATCGTAGTATTTCAGGTCGACGTCCAGATAGGGCAGGATCAGCTTCTTCTTGATGAAATCCCAGATGATGCGGGTCATCTCGTCACCGTCGAGTTCGACGATCGGGTTCTCTACCTTGATCTTGGACATGGGCGGTCTCTCCTGTTGCAGGTGCGTTTGTGCTGGCTTTAGCCTATCTTTCGACTAAGGGGAAGACGGTATACCGTTGTATGCCGAAAAGAGTTCAGCCCTTTTTGTGCGAAGCGAAGAAGGCGGCGATCCGAGTTTTGGCGTAGGCCCACAGATCCGGCGCACCGATGGCGATCTTGCTGCCGACTTTCTCCGCAATCTGCTCTTCGCTGACATTATAGTCTGTCCAACTGCCACCGCCCGACATTACATTCTGCATGGGCAGCTGAAAACGGTCGAGGGATTTGGCAAACTGGGCGGAAGGAGTCTGCGCCACTTCGAATTCTTCCCAGACAGCGCGCAGATCATTGCTGATATCCTCGGGCAACAATCCAAAGATGCGGTCGGCGGCAACACGTTCTTCAACAGCAATGGCCGCATGGTCAAGTTCCCCGAAGATCGGATTGTCGCCGGCGTCGATCTCAACAAGATCGTGCAGAATCAGCATCTTGACGACTCGCATGATATCGACACCGGGTCCCGCCTGATCCGCCAGTACCAGTGCATAAAGCGTCAGATGCCATGAATGCTCGGCAGAATTCTCATAGCGCGAGTTATCACAAAGCTGCGTCGCGCGGATCACGGTTTTGAGCTTGTCCGCCTCGTTCAGAAACCTAATCTGACGGTCAAGCCGCGCGGTCATGCGCCTGCTTTGCTGCGATGTGCTTTTAATTTGCGGGCAAGGAATTCGCGCCCCTTGTCATTGGCCATACGGGTCCGAATGGCCGTCAGGAAAGCTTCCTCCAGCGTCTGGGACGAAGATCCCAGCACATCGCCCACTTCCATGAACAAGCGATCCTCGCCGGTTTCCGTCTGGACGCTCAGACATTCCTCGGCGAGTTTGTTGGCCATCTCGATAACAGCCGGATCAGCCATCAGCGGGATGTCTCCGTCAGGCGGCGTTTGACATATTCCGTGGTCGATCCGATCAGCGTGTCCATATGCGGCTCTTCAAAGAAATGCCCCGCACCCTCGACTTCTTGGTGGGTGATGGTGATGCCTTTTTGCTCGTGAAGCTTGCCAACAAGAGACACGGTATCCACAGGCGGAGCCACGCGGTCGGCTGTGCCATTGATCACCAGACCCGACGCCGGGCAGGGGGCAAGAAAGCTGAAGTCATACATGTTCGCGGGCGGCGACACAGAAATGAATCCCGTAATCTCAGGCCTGCGCATCAAAAGCTGCATCCCGATCCACGCACCAAAAGAGAACCCGGCAACCCAGCAATGCTTGGAATTGTTGTTCATGGATTGCAGGTAGTCGAGCGCAGATGCGGCATCTGACAACTCGCCGATGCCCTGATCATATTCACCCTGCGACCGTCCGACGCCGCGGAAGTTAAAGCGCAGCACAGTGAAGCCCATGTTGTAGAATGCGTAGTGCAAATTATAGACGACCTTGTGGTTCATCGTCCCGCCGAACTGCGGATGCGGGTGCAAGACGATGGCAATGGGGGCGTCGCGTTCTTTTTGCGGGTGATAGCGGCCTTCGAGGCGGCCTTCGGGTCCGGGAAAAATGACCTCGGGCATGAGCGTCCCTTGTTGTTGGTCCTGCGGCAAGAGCGATTGTTGACGAATTCGCTCAGGCACCTTAGAACAGTTCTAATTTCTGAATCCCGCGATGTGCGGGGTCAGAGTGAGGATTTAGGCACTCCGCACTGAAAGGTCAATCAGATGCGGCAGGGGTGCTGTTCGGGAGCGGGCGATGAAACTATCTACAAAAGGGCGTTATGCGATGGTGGCACTGGCCGATATCGCTTTGCAACCGGGCGATCGGCTGGTGAGCCTCGGTGATATTTCTGAACGGCAGTCAATTTCGCTGCCATATCTGGAGCAGCTATTTGTCAAGCTGCGCCGGGCCGAACTGGTCGCGTCGGTACGTGGGCCGGGCGGGGGGTATCGTCTGACACGATCGACATCCGAGATTCGTGTGGTCGATATTTTGGCGGCGGTCGATGAAACCGTGGATGCGATGCACAAAGGCGCAGGCGCATCTGGCGGCATGTCCGGCAGTCGAGCGCAATCACTGACAAATCGTCTGTGGGAAGGATTGAGCGCACATGTCTATGTGTTCCTGCATCAGACACGCCTGTCGGATATAATCGGCAATGAACTGGTTCCGTGTCCGGCAGTGCCGAACCTCTTTGCGGTGGTGGATGAATGACGCGCACCTATCTCGACCATAATGCGACAAGTCCTTTGCGCGACGAAGCGCGCGCGGCGATGCTTGCCGCGATGGATGTGGTGGGCAACCCCTCAAGCGTCCATACGGAGGGGCGCAGTGCCAAGATGCTGTTGGAGCGCGCACGGGCGCAGGTGGCCGATCTGGTCGGGGCCGATGTAAGCGAGATCGTTTTTACCTCCGGGGCAACCGAGGCTGCTGCATTCGCTTTGATGCACGGTCCGAGGTCTTCAACCGCAGGCGGTGTTTTCGAGGTTTCTCAGATTGAACATGATTGTGTCAGCAGTTGGGGTATGAAAACGCTGCCTGTCGATCGCATGGGCAAGGTCAACGTTGGCGAGCGACCATGGGATGTGGCACTGCAGCTCGCAAATTCAGAGACCGGGATTCTCCAGACACTGCCAGTCGGCATCGGTTTTTGCGATATGGTTCAGGCGGTTGGAAAGCTGCCTGTTTCTTTTACGGAGACGCATGCGCTCACGGCATGCGTTTCCGCGCACAAGCTGGGCGGGCCAAAAGGCGTCGGCGCGCTGATCATCAAGGCGGGATCGCATGTCGCCGCCTTGATAAAAGGCGGCGGGCAGGAAATGGGCCGCAGGTCGGGCACGGAAAACATCATCGGGATCGCCGGTTTCGGTGCCGCCGCAGAAGCGGCGGGCCGTGACGTTGCGGCAGGAAGATGGGAAGAAGTGGCCGAATTTAGAAATATTCTAGAAAACGCCCTTGAGGCTGCGTCAAGGACGACTATTTTTGTCGGGAAAGACGTTGCGCGTTTGCCGAACACGTCATGCATCCTCACGCCCGGCTGGAAGGGCGAGACACAGGTAATGCAGATGGACCTGTCAGGGTTCGCCATTTCGGCCGGGTCTGCGTGTTCTTCGGGCAAGGTCAAGGCCAGCAAGGTGCTGAGCGCGATGGGCTATTCCGACGGCGATGCGGCCAGCGCGATACGGGTTTCGCTGGGGCTTGAAACAAGACAAGACGACATTCTGCGCTTTGCCGATGCATGGACTGCGCGTTTGAAAAAACATGAAATGCGGGCGGCGTAATTGCCGATCTGCCGGGGAAAAGGATCAAGTGATCATGGATGACACTCTCGTCAAAGAAGGCGTCGATCAGGAAACGGTCGATGCGGTGCGCGAAGTCGGCGGTGCCTACAAGCATGGCTGGTCCACGGATATCGAGATGGATTACGCGCCGATGGGGCTGAATCCCGATATCGTCAAGCTGATCTCGGAAAAAAACGAAGAGCCGCAGTGGATGTTGGATTGGCGTCTAGCGGCCTATGAGCGCTGGTTAACCAAGAAAGAGCCCAAATGGGCGATGGTCGATTATCCCGAGATCGATTTTCAAACACAGTATTACTATGCCCGCCCAAAGAGCATGGCGATCAAACCGAAATCACTCGATGATGTCGATCCGAAACTGCTCGCCACGTATTCCAAACTGGGTATTCCGCTGAAGGAACAGGCGATCCTTGCCGGTGTGGAAGGTGCGGGCGAGATGCCGGCGGAGGCACGCAAAGTTGCCGTCGATGCGGTGTTCGATTCCGTGTCCGTGGGCACCACCTTTCAGAAGGAACTGTTGGAAGCAGGCGTGATCTTTTGCTCGATCTCCGAGGCGATCCGCGAGCATCCCGAATTGGTCAAGAAGTACCTCGGCTCTGTCGTGCCGGTGTCTGACAACTTCTACGCGACGCTGAATTCTGCAGTGTTTTCAGACGGTTCTTTCGTCTATGTGCCACCCGGTGTGCGCTGTCCGATGGAGTTGAGCACGTATTTCCGCATCAACGCAGAGAATACCGGCCAGTTTGAGCGGACACTTATTATCGCCGATAAAGGGTCGTATGTGTCCTATCTTGAAGGCTGCACCGCGCCGCAGCGCGACGAATCGCAGCTGCACGCGGCGGTCGTCGAGATCATCATCGAGGAAGACGCGGAGGTGAAGTATTCCACCGTGCAGAACTGGTATCCCGGTGATGAGAACGGCAAAGGTGGCATTTATAATTTCGTGACCAAACGCGCCGATTGCCGGGGCGACCGTGCCAAGGTGATGTGGACGCAGGTTGAAACCGGGTCTGCGGTGACGTGGAAATACCCCAGCTGCATCCTGCGCGGGGACGATTCACAGGGTGAATTCTACTCCATCGCCATCGCCAACAACATGCAACAGGCCGATACCGGAACCAAGATGATCCACCTCGGCAAGCGCACGAAATCCCGCATTGTTTCCAAAGGGATATCGGCGGGCAAGGCGCAGAATACCTATCGGGGGCTGGTATCCATGCACCCCAAAGCCAAGGAATCGCGCAATTATACGCAATGCGACAGCCTGTTGATCGGCGGCCAATGTGGCGCGCACACAGTGCCCTATATCGAGGTCAAGAATAACTCGTCCCGCGTGGAGCATGAAGCGACGACATCCAAGGTCGACGACGATCAGCTGTTCTATTGCCGTTCGCGCGGCATGGACGAGGAAGAAGCCGTCGCGTTGGTCGTAAACGGGTTCTGCAAAGATGTTTTGCAGGCGCTACCGATGGAATTCGCGATGGAAGCGCAGCAGTTGGTCGCGATTTCGCTGGAAGGGTCGGTAGGCTGATGCTGGGGGTGAGACTATTTGAAGGGGACTGCACGTGAGCGCCAACGCCCCCCTGCGCCTGCACTGGTGGAAGACCGTTCCGAACTTTGGCGATGCGCCGGGGTCGTTGGTCGTTGGCCTTATAGGAGGGCGTGAAGTGCGCCATGTTGCACCGAAAAAGGCCGAGATGTTCGCCATCGGCTCGATGCTGCAAGTGGTACGACGGGCATTTTCCGATCCGCGTGAAGATCGCCCGCCAAGCATTTGGGGGACCCGGATTTTACACGCCGTGACGTCGCGCGGTTTTCTCCAAAATATTCGTGTTGCGCTGGTGCGTGGCCCCATTACGGCGGCGCTGCTGGGTGTCGAACATGACCGCTACGGTGACCCCGGCCTGTTGACGAACGAAGCTTTGCCGCATCATGGATCCCGAACAGACCGCATCGGCATCGTTCCGCATCATACGCTTGTCGATAACCCGGAGCTCGCGAACCTTATCGCCTCTGACCCGGCCTATATACTAATGGACCCCCACAAGGACGTTGCCGAAGTCTGTCACCAGATCGCATCCTGCGCGCATATTCTCGCATCCTCGCTGCATGGGCTGATCGTCGCGGATGCCTACGGGGTGCCCAATACCTGGATCGATCCGAAAGGCCAATCGCGCTTGAAAGACCATGATTATGCCGAGTCAGTCGGGCAGGCTGACATGGCCGTGCCAACGCCCTTGACCGATATCGACCTGCGCAAAACAATCACCTATGCCGATCATATTGACGCCTGCCGTGACGCACTCCGGCAAAGCTTTCCCGCACATCTTAAGGCACAGGCATGATGACGCCTTGCCTTTCCCCCGCATTCTCTGCCACCCCGGCACCAATTATCAGGAGCATCCCATGCTGAGCATCAAGAACCTGTCTGTGAAACTCGCAGAAGAAGAAAAGCAAATCCTCAAGGGCGTCGATCTGGAAATCGAAGCTGGCAAGGTGCATGCGATCATGGGGCCGAACGGTTCCGGCAAATCGACGCTGTCCTATGTGCTGTCAGGCAAGGGGGGCTATGAGGTGACGGACGGCACTGCCACGCTCGAAGGTGCGGACCTGCTGAAAATGGAACCGGAACAGCGCGCTGCGGCGGGTCTTTTTCTGGCGTTTCAATACCCCGTTGAGATCCCCGGCGTTGGCAACATGACGTTCCTGCGTACGGCCGTGAATGCACAGCGCAAAGCGCGCGGCGAGGACGAGATGAGCGCCGCTGACTTCCTGAAAGTTGTGCGCGCAAAGGCCAAGGAGCTCAAGATCGACGCCGAAATGCTTAAGCGGCCTGTGAACATGGGTTTCTCCGGCGGTGAGAAAAAGCGCAATGAAATCCTTCAGATGGCAATGCTCGAGCCCAAGATGTGCATTCTGGACGAGACAGATTCAGGTCTGGACGTGGACGCGATGAAACTGGTGGCCCAAGGGGTGAATGCGCTGCGTAACGCAGGGCGCGGATTTCTTGTGATCACCCATTACCAACGCTTGCTGGATCACATCAAACCAGACGTTGTGCACATCATGGCCGATGGCCGGATCATCAAGACGGGTGGGCCGGAACTGGCGCTTGAGGTCGAAAACAACGGCTATGCAGATATACTTTCAGAGGTGGCCTGATGCCGGAGCTTGCGCAAAAACTGTCCGATCTGGACGCGATCCTCGCGGCACACGAGAGACCTGCTCAACCGTGGGCCGCCCCTACGCGCGCAGAGGCGCTTGAGCGACTTCACGCCATGGGATTGCCGCAACGGCGCGATGAGTACTGGAAATTCACTCGCCCTGAAACGTTGATCCAAATGCCGGCCCCCGCTGCCGCCATATTCGACAATGATGAAGCCCCGCTGTTTGAGGGTATGGAACGGTTGCGGATTGTATTTGTCGATGGCGTATTTGATCCAGAACAGTCCGATGATCTGACGCTCGAAGGGGTCAGCATCGAACGGCTTGCGACGGTACAAAGCGACCTGCACTGGGCAAAAGGTCTTTATGGCGCACTCGAGGCGCGCGGACAGATGCCTGTGCCACGTCCCTTTGCGGCGCTGAATACGGCGGTTGCGAACGACGGTGTTCTATTGCACGTCACCGGGAAACCAAGCAAACCAATAAGTCTGATTTATGTACATGAATCAACGACTTCAGATGCGATACTACACCATTGCATTAAGTTGGATGCAGGCACTGAGCTGACCGTCCTGGAGAACGGCGCTGCCGCGGCCCGCTTCAACAAAGTGATGGAAATCGACGTCGCTGATGGGGCATCTTTTCACCATATCCGTGCGCAGGGCCGCGATCACGAACGCCAGGCGGTGACGCATATGTTCGCAAGGATTGGCGCTGAAGCGATGTTTAAATCGTTCACAATGACCGTCAACGGCAAGCTGACCCGCAACGAATGTGTGATCGAAATGACAGGTGACAATTCTGCGGCGCATGTCGCGGGCGTGTGTGTTGGTGATGGTGATTTTCACCATGACGATACCGTTTTCGTAACCCATGACGCGGTTAACTGTGAAAGTCGTCAGGTTTTCAAAAAGGTGCTGCGCAACGGGGCAACCGGTGTGTTTCAAGGCAAGATCCTCGTTAAGGCGGGTGCACAAAAGACAGACGGCTACCAGATCAGCCAATCATTGCTGCTGGACGGCGACAGCCAGTTTCTGGCCAAGCCAGAGCTAGAGATCTACGCCGATGATGTCGCCTGTTCGCATGGATCCACCTCCGGTGCCATCGATGAGGACGCGCTGTTCTACCTGCGCGCGCGCGGCATTTCAGAGGCCGAAGCGACAGGCCTGCTGACGCTGGCGTTTCTTGCCGAAGCGGTAGAAGAGGTCGAATCCCAACCGCTGAGGGACGCATTGACCACGCGCCTTGACGCTTGGTTGTCCCGGCGTCAAGACTGATGTCGCTGACGCGGGATATCGTCGCTACCTATCGCCGCCCCTCACAGGTGGTCAGGCGGTTTCTGTCGCAGGGTCGCAACGAAGTTCGTGCCCTCCTGTTCCTGATGATTGCAGGGGCTTTGATTTTTGTCGCAAGCGCGCCGTTCCAAGCCCGCGAGGCACTGATCAGCCCCGACGGCCCTCTTGCCGTGCGTCTGTACTGGAGCGCGTTCTTGTGGGTCTTTATCATGCCGTTGCTGATGTACGCCTTTGCCGCGATCATCTGGTTGTTATCACGCGTGGCTGGTCGGCGGATCACGGGTTTTGAGATTCGGATGACCCTCTTCTGGGCCTTGCTTGCCTCTACTCCGATCATCCTTCTTTTGGGTCTCGTGGCCGGTATGATCGGGGAAGGGATACAGCTGCAGGTAACCGCACTATTATGGCTTTGCGTTTTCGGCTGGTTCTGGATTAGCGGTCTTTTGACGGCAGAAGGCACAGTCGCATGAGACGGAAACAATTTTTCGATCTGGCGGTTTTGACCCTGCGTGCACCGCAACAGGCGGCAGCGCAGATCATTTCGCTGAATCTCAATCGGAACGCGCTTTGGTCCGGCCTGGCTCTTACGGCGATCATCAACACCGTAATGTTCAACATCACGCTGATGGCAGCGGGGGACACCAGTACAATTCCCGATATCTTCAAGTCACCCATCGCGTTTTTCATCATTCTTGCCGGCATTCTGGTCATGACCGTGCATGCGTTTTACTGGACAGGCCTGTCGATTGGCGGGAAGGGCGATCTGGGGCATTTGCTCGCGCTGCTTGTATGGCTGCAGCTTTTGCGGGCCGTGGCACAGGCTGCGATGGTTGTGCTGCTGGCCGTTTCACCTGGGTTTGCCCTGCTGTTTTCTTTCGCAACCGGGATTGTCGGCCTTTGGATACTGGTCAATTTCATCACTGCCGCGCTGCACTTGCCATCGGTTGCGCATGGCTTCGCGGTTGTCATCCTTGCCGCAGTCGGGTTGATCCTTGGCCTGCTGTTGATCGGCGGGCTGGTCGGCCTGTCTAGTTTGGGAGTTCCCGCAAATGTATGATATTGCCGCAATTCGTGCCGATTTCCCCATCCTCAGCCGCGAGGTGAATGGCAAGCCGTTGGTCTATCTCGACAATGGTGCTTCGGCGCAAAAACCCAAGGCTGTGATTGAGGCAATAAATCAAGCTTACTCAATGGAATATGCGAATGTTCACAGGGGCTTGCACTTCCTTTCTAATCTGGCGACCGACAAATACGAGGCTGTGCGCGGTACTGTTGCCAAGTTTCTCAGTGCGCCGACGGAGGATGAGATCATCCTGAATTCGGGCACGACCGAAGGAATCAACACCGTCGCTTACGGTTGGGCGATGCCGCGGATGGAAGCAGGCGACGAGATTATCCTCAGCGTGATGGAGCATCATGCCAACATCGTGCCTTGGCATTTTCTGCGTGAGCGCCAAGGCGTCGTGCTGAAATGGGTCGATACGGACAGCACAGGTGCGCTTGATCCGCAGGCCGTGATCGACGCCATCACGCCGCGGACAAAGTTGATCGCGATCACTCATGTTTCCAATGTCTTGGGAACAAAAGTTGATGTCAAAGCCATCACAGAGGCCGCCCATGCCAAAGGCGTCGCCGTGTTGGTCGATGGGTCACAGGCGGCAGTGCATATGCCCGTCGATGTGACCGATATCGGCTGTGACTTTTATGCGGTGACCGGTCACAAGCTTTATGGGCCGTCAGGGTCAGGCGCGATCTATATCAAGGCGGACCGCATGGCCGAGATGCGCCCGTTTCTGGGCGGTGGTGACATGATCCGCGAGGTGACGAAAGATGCTGTCATTTACAATGATCCGCCGATGAAATTCGAAGCCGGCACGCCCGGAATCGTCCAGACCATCGGACTGGGTGTTGCGCTTGAATATATGATGGACCTCGGCATGACCAATATCGCCACCCACGAAGACCAACTGCGCGACTATGCTGTGCAAAAATTCGGTGGTCTCAACTGGTTACAGGTACAGGGGACGACCCCTGACAAGGCCGCGATTTTCAGCATGACGCTTGACGGTCCGGCGCATGCGCATGACATCTCGACAATCCTCGACAAAAAGGGCGTTGCCGTGCGCGCGGGCCAACATTGCGCCGGACCGCTGATGGCGCATTTGGGCG
>Ga0115567_10004433_pt1 | contig 13684 bp, 15 predicted proteins | sample COGITO_mtgs_1204_2_FD_88679 | JGI IMG/M metagenome (GOLD analysis project Ga0115567, IMG submission 88679) | Pelagic marine microbial communities from North Sea - COGITO_mtgs_120412 | ecosystem: Environmental > Aquatic > Marine > Epipelagic | place: Germany:Helgoland, sampling site Kabeltonne...
AGGTCCGCGCCCTTTGCGCCGAGATGCGCAGCGCCGTGGGCCGCAACGCGCCGATCACCATCGATCAGGAAGGCGGCCGGGTTCAGCGCTTGCGTGCGCCGACCTGGCGCAACTGGCCGGCGCCGCTTGCGCATGTGGAGGCGGCGGGCGGCAACGCACGCGAAGCAATGTACCTGCGCTACCGCATCATCGCGCATGAGTTGCATAGCCTTGGCATTGACAGCAATTGCGCGCCGCTCGTCGATGTCGCAGGCCCGCAGACCCATGCGTTTCTGCGCGACCGCTGCTATGGCGACGATCCCGCGCTGGTTGCCGATCTGGGCCGGGCCGTGGCCGAGGGCCTTCTTGATGGCGGCGTTTTGCCGGTGCTCAAGCACATCCCCGGCCATGGTCGCGCAGAGGCCGACAGCCATCTGGATCTGCCCGTGGTGCATCACGATCTTGAGGCGCTGACCGCGTCGGATTTTGCACCGTTCAAGGCGCTGAGGGACCTGCCGATGGGGATGACCGCGCATCTGGTCTATTCCGCGATCGACGCGCGCCCGGCGACGATTTCGCCCCCAATGATGCGGATCATCCGGGAAAATATCGGCTTTGACGGGCTGATCATGACCGACGACATCTCGATGAAGGCGCTCAACGGCGATCTGACCGATATCGCGCGCGCCGCGCTTGATGCTGGCTGCGACATCGCGCTGCTTTGCAACGCATCGCTGGAGGATCGCCGCGCCGTGGCGGACGCCGCCGGGCGGCTCGATGCGGCGGGGCAGGCGCGGGCCGATGCTGCGCTCGCCGCGCGCCGCGTGCCCGCCGAGGTTGACATTTCCGCGCTGGAGGCAAAGTTGTCGGCCATGAGCGGCGGCATTTCATATGGCGGATGACGACTGGGATGCACCGCAGATCGGCGTCGCCGAGCGGCAGGCCGCCGAGGCGCTGATCGTTGATGTGGACGGCTTCGAGGGGCCTTTGGATCTGCTGCTGACGCTCAGCCGCACGCAAAAGGTGGATCTGCGCAAGATATCGGTGCTGCAACTGGCCCGGCAATATCTGGACTTTGTCGAGAAGGCGCGGGCCCTTCGGCTGGAACTGGCCGCTGACTACCTCGTCATGGCCGCTTGGCTGGCTTTTCTCAAATCAAGACTGCTTTTGCCGCCTGACCCCTCGGAGGAGGGGCCGTCCGGCGAGGATCTGGCTGCACATCTGGCGTTTCAGCTAGAACGGTTGCAGGCGATGCGCGATGTCGCGGCGCGGCTGATGGCACGCGGTCAGCTTGGCCGCGACTTCTTTGCGCGGGGCGCCCCCGAAAGCGTCACCCGCACCCGGAACGTGCGCTATACCGCGACGCTGCTGGACCTGATGCAAGGATATGCGCGTACGCGGACGCGCGACGAATTTCGCCCCTACGCAATGGACCGCGAGGCGATATTCTCGCTCGAACAGGCGCTGGACCGGATGCGCGGGCTGATCGGTTTTGGCGGTGACTGGACGGATATCGCGACCTACCTGCCAGAGGGGTTCGGCACCGACCCGGCGCGGCGCAGATCGGCCATGGCCTCGACCTTTGCAGCATCTCTGGAACTGGCCAAGGAAGGGCGGATCGAATTGCGTCAGGGGGATGCATTCGGCCCGATAGAGCTTCGAAAACGGGATGAAATACGTGGCTGAAGACATTGGCAACAAAGAGGAAAGTCTTTTTTCGGCGCCGCCGATGGCCGAGCAGGAGCGCATGATCGAAGCGATCCTCTTTGCCGCGACCGAGCCCGTGGGCGTGCGCGAGCTGGAGACGCGTCTGCCGCATGGGTCCGATCCTGCCGAAGCGCTGGTGCATCTGCGCCGGCGCTATGACGGACGCGGGGTGACGGTGATGCGGGTGGGGGACGGGTATGCGATGCGCACCGCGCCCGATCTGGGATTTTTGATGCAGCGCGAGACGGTCGAGACCCGCAAGCTGAGCCGCGCCGCGATCGAGACACTGGCGATCATCGCCTACCATCAGCCCGCCACCCGCGCCGAGATCGAGGAAATCCGGGGTGTGGCCGTCAGCCGGGGCACGGTCGATCAGCTGCTGGAGATGGAATGGATCAGGTTCGGACGCCGGCGCATGACGCCGGGGCGGCCTGTCACCTTCGTCGTCACGGACACGTTTCTGGGCCATTTCGGACTGGAAACCGCGCGCGATCTGCCCGGCCTCAAGGAATTGCGCGCCGCCGGTCTTCTGGACAGCCGGCTGCCGCCGATGTCGATGCCGGGGAGCAAGTCCGACGATGAGGACGACGGCGCGCCCATGAATGCGGGCGATCAAAGTGAGCTTTTCGAAGATTAAAGACGCAGAGCCCTGAAATCTCCAGAATTATATGCTACATTACCAAGTCGTAGCAAATTTACAGGAGGGCGCAATGAACGCCAGTCGGTTGATAAACATGGCGATGCGCATGATCATGCGCCGTCTCATGCGATCCGGTGTGAATGCCGGGGTCGGCGCCGTCGGCAAGCGGATGTCGAAGGGCAAAACGCCCGGAGCCGCGCCCGACAGCAAAGAGTCGCAACAACGCGCCCGCAGCACGATGAAGATTGCGCGGCGCATGGGGCGCATGTAGCCGCTGCGCCACTTTAGGTTCACGTCACACCGCTTTGAAATGCTTGGACAGTTTCAGGCCCTGACCCTGATAGTTGGAGCTGAGGCCAGAGCCGTATAGCGTCGCGGGCACCTCGCTCATTCGCTCGTAGACCAGTCTGCCGACGATCTGCCCATGCTCCAGCACAAACGGCGCCTCGTGACAGCGCACTTCAAGCACGCCGCGCGAGCCTGTGCCGCCCGCCGCTCCATGGCCGAATCCGGGATCGAAAAACCCGGCATAATGCACGCGGAATTCACCCACCATCGCGAGATAAGGCGCCATTTCGGCGGCATAGCCGGGCGGTATGTGCACCGCCTCGCGACTGACGAGGATGTAGAACGCGCCGGGATCCAGAATGATCTGCCCGCGCTCGGTGTGCACCTCTTCCCAGAAGTCGGCGGGTGCGTAATGACCGATCCTGTCAAGATCGATGACGCCGGTATGTGGCTTGGCGCGGTAGCCCACCAGCGTGCCGGATGCCGGTTTCAGATCGACGGAAAACCCCAGCCCGTCATCGATGACCGGATCGCAGTCAACCAGCGTGTCAGAGGCATGGAGCGCAGTCAGATCGGCATCGCTGAGCGCCGCCCCGCCGCCGTTGAAGCGGATCTGGTTCAGACGCATTCCGGGGCGCACCAGCACCGAGAAGGATCGTGGACAGATCTCGGCATAAAGCGGGCCGGTATAGCCCGGCGGGATGCGGTCGAACTCGGCCCCGCCATCCGTGACGGCGCGCGTCAGCAGGTCCAGCCGCCCGGTCGAGGATTTGGCGTTGGCGGTGGCCTGAATGCCCGGGGGCAGGGCCAGCGCCTCCATGAGGGGGACGACATAGACGCAGCCCTTTTCCAGAACGGCGCCGGCGCTGAGGTCGATGCGGTGCATCTCGAATTCGGCAAGCCGGTCCGCGACGCGGCGTCCCGCGCCCGCCAGGAACGAGGCGCGCACCCGGTAGGCCACGGCGCCAAGGCGCAGATCGAGGCTGGCTGGCTGAATTTGTTCGGGGCGCACGGGCAGATCCGCGGCGATGGCGCCGTCCGCGATCAGACCTTCGAGTTGCTGGCTGGAGAGAACCCCGGTCATCGCTGCACCCCTGTCGATTTTGCGCGCCTGTTGAAACTGAGGTGGTTTACCCGCCTTGGCGGCATGTTGCAATGTCGTGAGAGGATGCTGGCAGGACGTGTCGAGGATGCTGGGAGGGGCGGTAATGGTCGGGCTAGCAGGACTCGAACCTGCGACCTTCCGTCCCCCAGACGGACGCGCTACCAGGCTGCGCTATAGCCCGACTATGGCGCTTTCATACTTGTTTTGGCGGCGGCGACAAGGGGTAATTCCTGTTTTTCGCAGTCGCTTTCGCAGTCGCGGTCACGATGACCGGCTGTCGCCTTGCATATGCTGGCGCAGATCGGCGAGGCGCGCCGCGATATCGCGGTATTGCGCAGCCTCAGATGTGCCGGGCCGCGTAACGCGCGTCAATGCCGGCAAGACCGAAGGCGCCGCCGAGGGTGGAGGCGGGGCGGTATCGGACGGATCGTCGCCCGTCTCGACCGGATCAATCCTGAGCGGCGCGTCTGCCTCGGTGTGAATGGCCGGGGCGCCGGCATCGGTTGCGGGTTCGATGGGCGCAGCAGGCGATTCGGGTTCGGTATGTGCGGGGCCGGGGGATGTGTCGTAGCCGGACGGGACGTCTGTCTGCGAAGGGCTGTCTGCCGCCTCAGCCTGCATTGCCTTTGTAGGAATCGACGATGCATCGTCCTGCCGAGTGGTGTCCTCTGGCGGTGCTTGCTCTCTCTCGGGAGGCGCCGCATCGATTTCCCGGGTAGCCTTTTCAGCCTTTGGCAAGCCTCGGCGCTCGAAGCTGACGATCTGGCCGCGCGCGGTGTCTTCCTCCTCGGGCACGTCCAGCGCGATCTCGGCCCCGGCGACTTCGAGGCCGGCTTCGAGGTCGGCCTCGAGCTCGGCATCCAGCGGCGGCGACATGGCGGCGACATGGCGCACGCCCTGATCGCGCATGATCTTTTGCACGCCCTTGATCGTCATGCCCTCGTCATGCAGCAATTTACGGATGCCGCCCAAAAGCTGCATGTCGGCGGGCCGGTAATAGCGGCGCCCGCCCGCGCGCTTGACAGGCTTCACCTGAGTGAATTTGCTCTCCCAGAAGCGCAGGACATGGGCGGGGATGCCCAACCAGTCTGCGACTTCGCTGATCGTGCGAAAGGCATCGGCGGATTTGGACATGATCTAGCGCTTGTTCCCGGCCGCCACGCGATCCTTCATCAGATGCGAGGGCCGGAAGCTGAGCACGCGGCGCGGATTGATCGGGACTTCCTCGCCGGTCTTGGGGTTGCGCCCGACGCGGGCGGATTTATCGCGCACCGAAAATGTGCCGAAAGACGATATCTTCACCTGCTCGCCCCGCACCAGCGCATCGGACATATGCTCCAGAACGCTTTCGACCAACTGGGACGAATCGTTCCGCGACAGACCGACCTCGCGAAAAATTGCCTCGCTCAGATCCATCCGTGTCAAAGTCTTGTCACTCATCTCTACCCCCCGGTTTCGTTTGCATGACAATAGGGGAATAGAAATTTGCGAGTCAATTACAATGGCTTGGGCGGGGCAGTTTAAGCGGGAATTGCGCGATGCCAGACCCCTACCAGCGCAGTGCAACCGCGCCCCAGGCCAGACCGCCCCCGATCGCCTCGCTGAGAATCAGATCGCCGCGCTTGATCCGCCCGTCGCGCACGGCCACCGACAGGGCCAGAGGAATGGATGCGGCCGAGGTATTGCCGTGGTCCTGAACGGTCTGAATCACACGCTCCATTGGCACGCCCATCTTCCTGGCGGTGCCCTGAATTATACGGATATTGGCCTGATGCGGCACGATCCAGTCGACGTCGCCGGGCACCAGTCCGGTCTTGGCCAATGCGGCCTCGGCGGTTGACGTCAGCTTGTCCACGGCCTGCCGGAAAAGCGGATTGCCCTGCATGCGCAGCTTGCCCGCGGTGCCGGTGGTCGACACGCCGCCATCGACATAGAGCATCTCGCGGTAGCGCCCGTCAGAATTGAGATCGGTGGCCAGGATGCCGCGATCCTGCGCCGTGCCTGCGCCGTCTGCCGCCTCGACGATCAGCGCGCCCGCGCCGTCACCGAACAGAACGCAGGTGCTGCGGTCGGTCCAGTCCATGATTCGGCTGAAGGTCTCGGCTCCGATGATCATCAGGCGGTCGGCCTGGCCCGAGACGATCATCGCGTTGGCAGTGCAGAGCCCGTAGATGAACCCCGCACAGACCGCCTGCACGTCGAAGGCAAAGCCGCGCGTCATGCCGAGATCGGCCTGCACCATGGTGCCAACGGACGGAAAGGTCAGATCGGGCGTGGAAGTGGCGACGATGATCCCGTCCAGATCATCCGCGCCAAGGCCCGCATTTTCCAGCGCCGCACGCGCGGCGCGGAGGGCCAGATCCGAGGTCGTTTGGCCGTCGGCAGCGAAGTGGCGCCGCTCAATCCCCGAGCGGGTGCGGATCCATTCATCGGAGGTATCGACCAGATTCTCGAAATGACTGTTGGGCACGACGCGGTCGGGCAGGTAGTGCCCGACGCCGGCAGGAACGGCGCGGCGGATCACGCGGACGCCTCCGGTTTGGCGTCATCGTCGACATCCTGTGCCGGCAGGGTCGCCGATGCAACACGGCTGGCCAGAGTTTCGGAAAAGCCGATCTTGGCCAGCTCGAACGCCATTTTGACTGCCGCCGAGACGCCCGTCGCGTCGGCCGCGCCATGGGATTTGACGACCGTTCCGTTCAGGCCCAGAAAGACGCCGCCATTGGAGCGGCGCGGATCGACCCGCTTTTTCAGGCGGCGCAAGGACGGATAGGCCAGAACCAAGGCGATGCGCGACAGGATCGAATACTGAAACGCCTTGCGCAGCTCATCGGCGATCAGCGTTGCGGTGCCTTCGCCGGTCTTCAGCGCGACATTGCCGGTAAATCCGTCGGTGACGATCACGTCGCAGACGTCGCCCGGAATATCGCGCCCCTCGACAAAGCCGACAAAGTCGAAATCTGCGCCGCGCGCATGGGCGGTGATCAGGTCGAACGCCTCGCGCAGCTCGGCGCGGCCCTTGTGCTCTTCGGTGCCGACGTTCAGAAGGCCGATGCGCGGGCGCGCGACACCAAGGCCGCTGCGGGCGTAGGAGGCGCCCATCAGCGCGTATTGCATCAGATCCTTGGCGTCGGCGCTGATATCGGCGCCGCCATCCATGAGAAGGTTGAACCCCTGCGGGTTGCGCGACGGCCACATCACCGCGATGGCAGGGCGATAAATGCCGGGCAGGCGGCGCAGGCGCAGCACCGACATCAGCATCAGCGCGCCGGTGTTGCCGCAACTGACGCATACGGTCGCCTCGCCCGCGCGCACCGATTCCAGCGTGGACCACATCGACGTGTCCTTGCCGTGGCGCGCCACGTGGCCGGGCTTGTCGTTCATCGTCACGACGCCGCAGGCGTCGCGCAGGACGCACCTGCCCGAAAGGCTTTTGTGCTTTGCGACCAAAGGGTCCAGCTCGGCCTTGGGGCCGTGCAGGATGTACGCGATGTCCGGGTTGATCCTGGCGCTGGCTGCGATGCCTGCGACGACCGCCGAAGGGCCCATGTCGCCGCCCATCGCATCGACAGAGATGACAGTCTTGCCCTTGAAACTGGCCGGCAGCGCCGGGAGGGGGGCTTCGGGGCTGGTTGTCGCAGCGACATCGTCGCCGCCGGGCTTGCCAACGTCCCCTGACTTGTGGGGCGCCGGGGCCGGGTCGGCGCCCGCCTGACCGGCTTCGGCCGCGGTATCGTCTGGACGCACGGTCATTCGGGCGGTCCGTCCTCAATAAGGGTCAGGCGCGGCAGGGGCGGTGATAGGGTCCAAGGCTGGAACAGGGCAGGGCGTTCAGGCCGCGTCTTCGTCCAGATCGACCTCATCGGCCATCGCGACGATTTCGCGATCTGCATAGTGACCGCAAGCCGAGCAGACGTGATGCGGACGCTTCAGCTCGCCGCAGTTCGGGCATTCATTAGGATTGGCGCCGCTGAGGGCGTCATGTGCGCGGCGATTGTTGCGGCGCGATTTCGATACTTTGTTCTGCTGGACGGCCATGTCGCGATCCCGATTCCTGTGGGCCGCTTGGGCCCTGTTTCCATGAGGTTCCGCGGCACTTAGTCCGCCTTGGGGCGCCGGTTCAACCCCCAATTCCTGTGAGAGCGCGAAAATACAGCGATTTGCTGCATCCGCAAGCAAATTCTCGCGCCGCACCTGCCCTGCACCTCTGCCTGCGGAGGGGTCCCTGGCGCTCAGGGGTCCTCTTTCATCCGGTCCCGCAGCGCGGCGAGGCCGGCGAAGGGTTTGACGGCCTCGTCGTCAAGCGGCGCCTCGCCCGGCGGGGCCGCAATTGCCCCGGCAGGGCCGCTGCCTTCCTTGCGCGGATAGTCCGGCAGCGCCAGAGCCAGCGCCTCGATCAGGATGCGCGCAAGGTCGATCACCTCGCCCAGCGGCTCTTCGGTGTCGTCCTGCGGCATCTCCACCCCGTCTTCGGGCGTCGGATCCAGTTCGCTGGCGCGGGGCATGTCGCTGAGAAAGCGCCGTTGAACGGCGGTGTCGATCCGGCTTGTCACCGGCTCGAGCGTGGCCACGCATTCTTGCTGCGCGGTCGCGCCAAGCTGTGCGGTCAGCTGCCAGTCGCGCCGCCCCGAGGGCGCGATCTGGCCGCGAAACGTCACCTTGCGCAGGGCGATCACGCCCAGATCCTGCGCCATACGCGCGCGCATGGGCGTGTCCGGCACGATATCGAAGCTGAGCGTCGCGCCCTTGGGCAGTTCGGCCACGCGAAGAGCGGCGGGATCTGTCAGTGGCTTTGCATTGCGCAAAACGCTTCCTTTCTTGAACCTTCGGTAGGTAGTGTTGTAAGTCGGATAAAAGGCCCGGCGGGCCGGGATGCAAGAGGGCAGACATGTTCGGGACGGAATTTTCGGTGAAAGCCTGCGCCAGAGTGCTGGCCCTTGCCTGTTTTGCCATCTTGGCGGGCTGCTCGGCAACCTATCAGAATCATGGATATGTGCCCCCGGACGACGATCTGATGCAGCTGGCGCCGGGTGTGGATACACGCTCGACCGTCGATGACGTGATCGGCGCGCCCTCGGCCTCGGGGATGCTGTCCGGCGGCGACTATTACTATGTGCGCAGCCGCGTGCGGCACTTCGGCATGTTGCGCCCCGAGGTCATCGAGCGCCAGGTTCTGGCGATCAGCTTCGACGGGCAAGGTGTCGTATCTAATATCGAACGGTTCGATCTGCGCGACGGATCGATCGTGCCGCTGTCGCGCCGCGTCACCGATTCGTCGGTAGAGGGCCGTGGCTTCCTGCGGCAGATGCTGGGCAATATCGGTAATATCAATCCAGCCGACTTCTTCTAGGGCGCGCGCGCCCGTGGCCGTCGATGCGGGCGCGCGGCGCTATGTCACCCGCGTGGCGGTCGGGTCAGAGGACATCGCGGCGGCCCAGGCCCTGCGCGGCGCCGCGTTTGGCCTTGGCAGGCCGGATATCGACGGGTTCGATGCACGCTGCACCCATGTGCTGATCGAGGACCGGCGCGCTGCGCGTCTGGCGGGCTGCTTTCGCTTGATGCCGGTGCAGGGCGCGGCCGTGGCGGCCAGCTATTCCGCGCAATTCTACGATCTGTCGGCACTGGCCGCCTATCCCGGCCCGATGACCGAGTTGGGTCGGTTCTGCATCCATCCCGCCACCCGCGATCCGGACATCCTGCGCGCCGCATGGGGCGCGATCGCGGCAGATGTAGACGCGCGCGGCACCGCGCTACTCTTTGGGTGCACGTCTTTCCGCGGCACGGATCCGGCGACCTACGCAGCGGCATTTGCCGCTCTGGCGGCGCGGCACCTTGCCCCGCATGAATGGGCGCCGCGTGTCCGGTCAACGGGCGCCGTCCCGCTCGGCAGGGGCACTGCGGCGCCTGACACGCGCGCCGCCTATGTGCTCATGCCGCCGCTCCTGCGCAGTTATCTGGGCATGGGGGGCTGGGTCAGCGATCATGCGGTGATCGATCCTGCGATGAACACGCTTCACGTTCTGACCGGGCTTGAGATTGCGGCGATCCCCGAGGCGCGCCGTCAAAGGCTGCGCGGCTTGCACGGCGGCGCTTGACGGCGCGCGCCGGGCACGGTAGCGGGCGCCATGGCAGCACGTCCCCCCCTTTTGCAACTCAGCGACATCTCCCTCACGTTCGGGGGCGATCCTGTGTTCTCCGAGTTGTCCCTCGTCGTTCAACCGGGCGACCGTGTCGCCCTTGTGGGGCGCAACGGATCGGGCAAATCGACCCTGATGAAGGTCATGGCCGGCCTTGTCGAGGCGGATGCGGGCACGCGCGTCATCGCGCCCGCCGCGTCGGTCGGTTACATGGAGCAGGACCCGGACATGGCGGGTCACGCCACGCTTGGCGATTTTGCCGCCAGCCAGCTGGATCCGGCCGAGACCTACCGCGTCGAGATGGCGGCCGAGGGGCTGAAATTCGATCCCGCCCGCGCGGTCTCGACTGCATCGGGCGGTGAGCGGCGCCGGGCCGCACTGGCCAAGCTAATGGCCGAAGCGCCCGAGTTGATGCTGCTGGATGAGCCGACAAACCATCTGGACATTGAGGCGATCGGGTGGTTGGAGCAGACGCTGAAAGAGACGCGCACCGGCTATGTCCTGATCAGCCACGACCGCGCATTCTTGCGTGAGCTTACCCGCGCAACCCTCTGGATCGACAGGGGAATGGTCCGCCGCCAGGAAAAGGGTTTCACCCATTTCGAAGAGTGGCGCGACAAGGTCTGGGAGGACGAGGACCAGTCCCGTCACAAGTTGAACCGCAAGATCAAGGCCGAGGCCCGCTGGGCCGTCGAGGGCATCAGCGCCCGGCGTAAGCGTAATCAGGGCCGCGTGCGCGCGCTTCAGGATCTGCGCGCCGAGCGGTCGAGCCAGATCAAGCGGCAGGGCGCCGCCGCAATGGCACTGGAGGCAGGCCCAAAATCTGGCAAGAAGGTGATCGAAGCCGAAGGGATTTCCAAGGCCTACGACGGCAAGGTGATCCTGCAGGATTTTACGCTGCGGGTGCAGCGAGGCGACCGGATCGCGCTGGTTGGGGCCAATGGCGTGGGCAAGACCACGCTGCTGAACATGCTTCTGGGCACCGAAGCGCCGGACAGCGGCACGGTCAGCCTTGGGACCAATCTGATGCCGGCGGTATTCGATCAGGCACGTGCGCAGCTCGACCCCGAGATGAGCCTTTGGGACAGCCTGACCGGCGATCCAGACATGCGCGTATCGGGTAAGGCCGACCAGATCCTCGTGCGCGGCGCACCGCGCCATGTGATTGGCTACCTCAAGGAATTTCTCTTTGACGAGGCGCAAGCGCGCGCGCCGGTGCGGTCCCTTTCGGGCGGCGAGAAGGCGCGCCTGTTGCTGGCCAAGATCATGGCGCGCGAATCGAACCTTCTGGTTCTGGACGAGCCGACCAACGATCTGGATATCGAGACGCTGGACCTGCTTCAGGAACTTCTGGACGATTACGACGGCACCATCATCCTCGTAAGCCACGACCGCGATTTTCTGGACCGTATCGCGACCACGACCATCGCGATGGAGGGCAACGGCCGTGCGGTCGCCTATGCAGGCGGCTGGACGGATTACCGCGCGCAGCGCGAATCCATCATGGACGCGCCTGTCCCCTCGGCGAAATCCGCCTCAAAGCCGGCCTCCAGCGCCCCTGCATTGAAGGAAGCACCGTCAAGACTCAGCTTTACCGAAAAGCACCGTCTGACCGAATTGCCCGATGTCATCTCCCGTCTCGAGGGCGAAATCGGCAAGCTGGAGACGCTGATGGCCGACCCCGAGCTCTTCACCCGCGAGCCGGTCAAGTTCCGCAAGGCGACCGAGGCGCTGACCGCCCGGCAGGCCGCGCTGGCCTCGGCCGAGGAAGAGTGGCTGTCGCTGGAGGAAAAAGCGGGCTGATCAAGGCGCGCGGGACCGGACCGAAAACCCATGTTGCAGTCGCCGCCGTGCAAAAGTAATTCGTTTAACGCGGTGTCTGGAATTTCATGGCGATACGCTCCAGAAGCGCCTGCGCATCTTTCGAGTGATGGAGCGGGTAACGAGAATCGAACTCGTAACTAAAGCTTGGGAAGCTGCCGTGATACCTTTTCACCATACCCGCCGCACCTGATCTGGTAGCACCGGGTGCGGTGGATATTCAAGCTGAAAACGTGCAAGCGGGATGCGTGCACCGGGGCAATGTCGAAAGCGTTTTGCTTATAATCTGAGACATCAGATAAATGCGAAACGCGCGTTTCGCGAAATCAGTTACTCAAATTTTTCACGAAATGCTTTAACCGCCCCAGCTGCGCACCGCGCCGCAATCCATGTGCACGAAATTCGAGCGCGAGTATTTGCCGACACCGCCCGCGCGGCAGGCCATCGCCGCTTTGCCCATCTGCCCGACCGAGCGCGAGCCGAGCCGTAGATCGGCGGCCTGACCCTTGAGGTGCAGGGAGTTCCTTGCGACGCCGCCCGAGCGACTGCGCAGCATCGCGTTGGTCTTGGGGCACCGGTAGCCGGAGAGCAAGGTATAGGGCTCGGAGGTGCTTAGAAGGTTGTGGGACGCGGCCATGATGTCGACAGTCCGGACATCGATACCCATGACGTCGTTCGTGCGCCAGTCGCGCATGAAGGCGGAGATCTCGTTCACCGCATCCGGGATGTATTCACCCTCGACCCAGTAGATCGTATCGATCCGCTCGCCCGTGCGGGGAGACGTCATGCGCAATCGGCGGATATCGCCGGCACCGCGCAGGAAACTGAATGCATTGGCATTGGAAGGGGCCGCAATTACTGCGGTTGCCGCGAATGCGCCAAGGAGCGCACGCCGCGACAGGCTGGTCGTCGTTGAATCTGTCATTGATTTGCCTGTCCGTCGCTTCAAGTTTTGCCCCCGCTTGGCGCGGGCGTTCATCTTCCCCCAGATGTTACTTTAGCTATGACACATTAAGAATCGCTAACCAAGCGACAGGTTCCCACTTTTCTGGTTGGCAATCCATTTCGGCACAAATCCGCGCATTTGGGCCACAGCGTGACTGGGTTGCAATGAGGCGGCGTGGGTCTGATGCGCTTTGGACGCAGGATGCCGCGCACTTTGCCGGTCACCTATAATTGCATGGACAATGCCAGCCTAAGCCTGCTGACTAAAAGGAGAACGTTCACCTTTTTTCTCAATGATCGCCCCGAGGACTTCCATGACCAGTGCCACCTTGTTTCACCCGACCGCCCCTTTGGGATCACGGATGCGCCTTGCGCTGTTTCCCGCAATCGCGGCTCTGATGATTCTGGCCTCTGCGCCGCCGGTGTCGGCTGGCGTGACCGCCTTCAAGCAGGCGGTCGCCGAGGGCGCGGCGCGCGATGACGCTCTGGCGGCGCATTACCGTGCCAGCGGGTTCGAGCCGCTCTGGACGGCGCAGGACGAAACGGGACGCACGCGCCGCCAGGCCCTGATGCAGGCGATCGACGAGGCGGGGGCACACGGGCTTCCGGCCAGCCGCTATGATGCGCCCGGCCTGATGGCCATGATGCGCGCCGCGCGCACGCCGCGCGATCTGGGCGCGGTCGAAGTCGAGATGTCGCGCGTGTTTCTGCGTCTTGCACATGACATGCACACCGGCATGCTGACCCCTTCGCGCGTCGTGAGCGAGATCGTACGCACCGTTCCCCTGCGCAGCGACGAGGAACTGCTGAGCAGTTTTGCCAACGCCGCGCCCGCCGGTTTCTTTCGCGCTCTGGCGCCGACATCGGGCGAGTATGCGCGCCTGATCGGCGAAAAGACGCGGCTGGAGGGCATGCTGGCGACCGGAGGCTGGGGGCCGGCCGTGCCTGCCGCGTCGCTGACGCCGGGCCAGACGGGGCCGGCCGTGGTGGCCTTGCGCGACCGCCTGATGCGCATGGGCTATCTGGAGCGGACGGCGACGGGCAGCTACGACATTGCCATGC
>Ga0115567_10004434_pt1 | contig 13684 bp, 10 predicted proteins | sample COGITO_mtgs_1204_2_FD_88679 | JGI IMG/M metagenome (GOLD analysis project Ga0115567, IMG submission 88679) | Pelagic marine microbial communities from North Sea - COGITO_mtgs_120412 | ecosystem: Environmental > Aquatic > Marine > Epipelagic | place: Germany:Helgoland, sampling site Kabeltonne...
AATGATTATGCTTCAGAAGATATTACCAATCAAGATTGGCAAACTGCAATAAATGCCAATACTATAAATAGTTATTTAGGTTATATAAAAGATTACGGATCTCGCGATACGTATTATAGAGCCGCTCAAGATAGTATAGATGCTTTAATGGTATATGAAGGAATGGTAATTTACGGTGATGTAGCACAACGTTATTTTGTTAAAAATCTCTATACAGATATGAATGGCGATTTGGTAAACGACCAAGATGATGATCAAATTCCTAAAAAAGGAGACATCATTACAGCATTGGTACCCGTGCAACTTTATGATTCAGATACGTTTGAACCTATGGAAGATACCATGTTGGAACCTGGAGAAAAAGCACGTGTAGTTAGTGTAAGAACAGACAAAGAACAAAATGTTTTTATAATACTACATTATCCGGAGATGTAAAGGTTTAATACTGGATTATAGAAAATAGGATGGTTTGAAATATTCTATTTTACATAATATCAATTATAGAACATAATGCTATGTTGCCATAATTAGCCGTTATGTAAAATTGCCGCGCACACTGTGCTAAATTGATTAATGCTGCTTTTTAAGAAGGTTCTGTAATGGTTTTAAAATTTGGCACTTTCAAGCCAGCCGCACAAAAGCAAACATTCGTATTACTTGATTATTCTGTCCTTTTAAGAATAATACTGCTGTAAAAAAGTTTTCAAGAACATTTGGGAAAGCTTCCCGTAAGAGTAAAAAATTTATTCCAGCGCACCATCCAATACCATAAATTTCTTTACCCTTACTAGTGTAGTACTTTTGTTGAATATTTTTTTGTTGAGAGCATTTACATTATGTCAAACAGAAATTACGCACTTCATATTTGACAAGCTCAGGAATTATGGCTGTGAATATCTTAATTTCCCAATTACTCAGATATGGTAATAATTTCACATCATTGCTAAAGAAAATTTTTCCGTCTGGTTTTGAAATAATTTCTAAGGGAAATATATATAATAATATTGGCTTATTTTCAACTACCAAAACCAATCCTAAATACTGATTAGCTGTTATCTTTCCTAAGTCCTGTCTTTGGATTTTGATTTTTCGATCTGAATCTAGATTGATATAACGTAAATGTAACTGAAGGATTTTATCTGTTGGTGCTTTAATGATATAGTCTAAGCCCGCTACTCTACTTTTATCTGGAGTAATTGTAAATTTGATTTTTTCAAGTTCACTTTTAACGAAATCTAGTATTTGAATTTCTGGCTGTTCCATTTAAAATTGTAAAGATAAATGTTTCTTGCACTTTCTTTTTCCTTGATGAAAAAGAAACAAAAAATCAAGGCTGCACAAAACTTTGGAAACAATGTACGGGTCGCTCGCTACACTTTAGGAAAGCTTGGAACGTATCAAAACTGCCTTGAACTGACCTTAAACTTTTATCAAATTAAGTATTTGTAATCCTGACACCCTAAAGCGCTTAACGCTCACTCCCCTATTGTTTTAACCAAAGTTTTCTGAGGCCAAGTTAAATATCGAGATTCAGTTTTATATAATAAGATTATACTTCAATAATTAATGTTATGCGAGTAGTCTTTCAAGTTTTTCTTTTGAATATCTCCAATTTGGGAGTTTTTTATCTAAAAGATTGTAGAATTTATTACTATGGTTATGATGCACCAAATGACACAACTCGTGTACGATTACATAATCTATACATTCTTTTGGAGATTTAATTAATTCTAAATTCAGACTAATTGTTCCATTTTTAAAACAACTTCCCCATCGGTTATTAAACCACTCATATTTTAACGATGTTTCTTTTTCTGATAGCTCTTTTGCTAATCCTAGTCTATTATCAAAAAGATTTTGAAAATGTATTATAGCTTTAGATTTGTACCACTTTTTCAGTTCCTTTTCAATCAATTTTTTATTATACTTATCTTTTATGTTAATCAAGATATAACCTCCTTTTAGTTTGACTGAATTAGTATTCGACTCAGTTATTTTTAATCTATAATTCTTACCTAGGTATAAATGGCTTTCTCCACTTTCATAAAGTTTTTCCTTTGTTCTTGGTTCAAAGAACATAAAGAAGTCTTTTTGCTTATCTATCCATTGCGCTTTAGACTTTACTTTTTCAGTTACTTTTTCATAAGGCGTTTCTATAGGTGCTGTTACAACCGTTGAACCATCTGGATATACCTTAATACCTAGCGTCTTCCTGTCATTTCGCTTTAAACAAAAATCGATTCTTGAATTACCATATGGAATACTCTTTAACTCCATAAGTTACTTGTATTTAAGTATTGCAATTTTCAAGCACTCGCCAATGAGATAATCTATTTTGTCCCAGTCTGTGTCAATGTCAAATTTTTGATGTAAATCATAAATTACGTCGCCTAACTCAATATTGATTTTTCCTGTGATATCTTCATTTTTATGCCAATCAATAATCTTTTTCTCGTTTAAGTAAATATGCTCCTTTACAGTTTTATCAATCGCTAAACTTACTTCAATATGAAATGGTGTTTTTAATAACTCAACATTTTCAAAAACTGACCTACTAAAGTTGTAAAATGCTAATGCAACTGTATTGTCTACCAACTCATCTGGTGCATCTTTTGAGCGACCATTAAAGAATTTGTCTTCGTTTTCCTTGGCTCTTTTTAAATATTCTGCTTCGTCTATACGTTTTTGATGATAGGCCGCAATAGTCTCTTTAATAAGGTCTGCAAGTTTTCTATAATAAATAGGATCTTCTTGCATTTTTAAATTAATAGCCTTGACCGTTCTGCTAGCAATATGGTCTGCTTGAGCAGCTTTTCCCTTAATGTTTTCTACCTGTGCATCACGTTCCTCTTTGTTAAATATATCAACTAACTCAGTAATTTTCATTATTTCGCCATCAGTTGTAATATGCTTATTAATAAGCTTCTGAATTTGTGGCTCAAACTCTTTATATGCAATATCATCATTGTAACGTCTAGTTACATCTACACGTAATTTCAGAAAAAACTTTGCATCTCGCTTATAGTTATCTATCTTCCTTTCATCTGTATTTGTAACAAAATCAACCGAAGAAAGTGCCAATTTTAAGAGTCTTGCGAACTGAGAAACTTTAGTATAAAACTTGTTTCTTACATCCTCAGGCGACAAATGTTCTTCGTATGCAGTTGCTTCTAAACTTCTTCCTTTCAAAGTCTTGAAAATATCCCACAATTCTGAATGCGCTTGTGATAACTTTTCTATTTCGTCATTAATATTAGTTAGCGTGCCTTCTAAGTCTTCCTCTTCAAATCCCTCTAAATTTGAATACGTGCTAAGCGCTGTGTCAAGATTTTCAAGATTGCCATAATAATCGACTATGTAACCATAATCTTTACCAGGATAAACACGATTTACACGAGCTATTGCTTGAAGTAATGTATGCTCTTTAAGCGAACGACATAAATATAAAACGGTATTATTAGGTGCATCAAAACCAGTTAAAAGCTTCGCTACAACAATTAGTATTTCTGGTTTATCACGCTTTTTAAACTGATTTATAATACTCTTTTCGTATTTCTTTAAATCACCATACTTATCTATCATTGCGTTTAGATACTCATCTTCCCTCCTCTTATCTTCGTTCTCATTAAAATAACCATCTTCTGTTCCTTCTCGTTGGTCAGATTGAGTTACAACTACTTCAGAATCAACCATTCCAATCTCATCTAAATACTGCTTGTACAATAATGCACTTTTTATGGTAGGAGCTACTAGTTGAGCTTTAGGCTTATAGTTGTCACTATGCGTTTGAAAAAACTCTGTGTAATGCTCGCTTATATCCCAAGCTCTTGCATAGATTACCTGGTCTGTTTTATTGAGCTCATTTACGGTATTAAATTTCTGCTTCAACTTAGCACGTCCCCTTTCTGAAAGGTTATTACGCTCGGCAAGCTTTTCAAAATACGTGTTGATAGGAGCTTCATTAAGCGTGATTTGATTATGCCTGCCCTCATAAAGTAGCGGAACTACAGCTCCATCTTCTACTGCATCTTTTACGGTGTAAGCTTTGCCTATGTAACCACCGAATTTGCTAGCAGTGCTTTTTTCTTTTTTCATTAATGGCGTACCAGTAAATGCCAAAAAACAAGCGTTTGGAAACACACGCCGCATACTTACATTAAACGTTCCATACTGCGTTCTATGACCTTCGTCAATTAGTACAAAAATATCCGAAGACATAAATGGCTTCTTATTATTTTTTACAGCAGCTTCAAACTTGTTTATAATTGTTGTGATAATAGCGTCACTACTATCTTCTAGTAGCTCTGTAAGGTGTGCACCTGTTTTTGCTTGTCTGACATCTTTTTTACACTTTTTAAATGTATCTGATATCTGATCGTCCAAATCTACACGGTCTGTTACTAATACAATTTTTGGATTTGATATATTTGGATTTGAAGCTAACATCTGAGCAAGCATAACCATAGTAAGTGATTTGCCACTGCCTTGAGTATGCCAAATTACACCACCCTGACGCTTCCCTGTTTTATCAAATTTAGTAACACGGCTTATCGTATTTTTAACCGCAAAATATTGTTGATATCTCGCTACTTTCTTAATTCCATCATCATACAAGGTAAAGTTTAAAATCAAATCAAGCAATCGCTCTGGACGACAAAGATTGTATAGTAACTTATCCTGCTCAGTGAACAGTCTTTCCTCTGTATCAATACCATCAAAATTTTTACGAACGTACTCAGCACGCTCTTCAAAAACCATATTTTTATGCTCCACTTCTAGAGGCTTATTTTTAAGTTTTTTGAGTTTAGAACAATAGACTTTTTCTACTTCACCAGAAGTAAATTGTTCTGTCCATTTTGCCCAAAACTCTTTGCTTGTTCCAGTGGTGGCGTATTTAGCATCATTAGTTGCTACACTAAGCAGAAGATTAGAATAAACATATAAAGAACGGATTCCATCTTTACTGAAATTCCTTGTATGCTGTTCAATTGCTAAAGTTACTGGTGGTTTTGTACCGCCTAATGATGGACTTTTACATTCGATTATTACTGTAGGTATGCCATTTACAAATAATACTAAATCTGGTCTGTAAGTATCTGTTCTTGCAGTTCTAAGAACTGGGAACTCCTCAGTAACGTGATAGACATTGTTCTCTGGGTTTTTCCAATCTATGTAATTAATGGTATGGCTTTTTTTATCTCCATCAATACTTTGTTCAAATGCTTTACCTAATGTAATTAAATCATAGAATGCTTTGTTTGCATTTATAAAACCGTCTTGTATTGGTAGGTCCTTTGTAGCTAATACAGCAGAATTGATATTGGCATCAGAAAATTCATATTCTTTACCACGACGATTAATACTGTTAATTTCCTTTAATTGCTTACGCAGTATTTCTGTGAAAATTACTTGAGACTTCCCTCCTCTCCACTGTTCTGCTTGTTTTGGGTTAACATATTTATAACTCATATTTATGAGCAATTGCAATGCAGGTATTTGAGACACGTTGTCTTCTATGTAGGATGGTGTGCTCATAGTATTGATTTATTTTAACTTTTTAGGGTTTTTAATAGTCTTCTTTTCGTCACTTTTTAAGCGTCTGTCTATTTTACTTATGTCTTCATCTGGTGGTAGGTTTTCTGGTTGTATGCCACGAGATAGTAAAGTTTTTCTAACCGATGTATTATTGGTAATATGCTCTTTTGAAATAGCCCTTTCAGTTTTCATTTGATGTTCTCGCGCATTAAAAATGGTGATTTCAGTAGCAAAGTCTTTGGCTTTTAATAATATAGTGGGCATAAAATCTGCAAGCGGCTTGTTTTTAATACCCCATTTAGTTTTCATCTGCTGGGTGGTATTATTGAATAAGGCAGCGTCTCCTTTACTTCTTATGAGTGCAAAGTTTTTATTACCTCCAGTTTGCTCAAAAATCACTTGGGATAATTCTTTTTCTGTAGTTTTTAATTTTTCTCTAGCTTGAACTCGCTCGTGTTCCAGCATTTTTTGCTCAATTAATTCTGCCTTTCTGGTTTGTACTGCAAAATAGCGCTGCGCGAAAGCTATGGTTTCTTTACGTGGATCGCCATTTTGTGCAATAAGATAACAAGCGTATCTTGTGAGCATTATATCTGGGATTTCTTTCTCAGCACCTTTAGGCATTTGTATCGTTTTCCCGACGTCGGCAAAATGATCTTCTATATTTTGTTCTGAAAGCTCACAAGCTGTTTTTGCTTTTGATATAACACTTAAAAAATTATCCCATTTGGTATAAGATAATAAATGTTGTAAATCTCTTGCTAACCAAAACTCTACCCCTTCTGGTGTTGTAGTGGCGTGCGCCTCAAAATTGTTGGTAAGACTATGTATAATAGATGTTTTCATTTCTATATTCTTTTAAATTATTACGCGCTTTTGCCCAGTTAATAATTGCTGCATTAAACCTTTTTTTTGTTTTTTGAGCCTTTTTAAATGTTTAGAAGAAATTTTTATCTCCTCATCTACTTTGTCAAAAAATTCAGCAATTGCAACTTGTTCTTTATAAGATGGAATTTTGATAATCAATGTTTCAAAGACATTCCATCTCAGTCCACCTCTCCTTGCTATTGAGCCAGACATATTACTTTGGTAACTGTATATCATTCTATCTGTTTTCAAAAGACGAAAGAAAAACGAATCATCAATAGTGTTATCTGTTTTGAACACAGTGTACATTGGACTCACTAAACCTCTATCCCATATGTTTTGAAATCCAATCGAACCTTCTTCGATGTGATTAGTTGCGTAGGCAAAATAGCTTTTTGGCACAATTTTGTACTTGCTCAAATCATCACCATAAACTTTTCTTCCAAAATATTCTAGTGATGGTACTAAACCATCGTATTTTGTACAAGACAAGACTTCGATATTTTCATCATCTTTATTCTTGTCCGTAAATTGAGTTGCTACATCTCCTATAGTCATTTTCTTCCACTCCTCACTCAACCCAGGCAATCGTTTTTTACCAGATAGCAACTCTTGCATTAGGCCTTTTTTGCGAAGTTTTAATTTCTCAATAAGGTTTTGTGTGGTTTCTATGGCTTCATCCCATTGTGAGAGGATTTCGGCTATTTTTTTTTGTTCTTTTAGTGGGGGTAAAGGAATTTTATATGGATTAATATGTTTATTATTTATTTGAGGTATAGTTGATGTATCGGCTATTTTTAACAATTTAGCTTTTATAATTAGTTCAAACAGAAAATGTGAATCAATTTTAGGGCTTATAACAGTTAGAGCCATCATATTACTATCCATATGAAGTTCACATCCAGCAATTCTTATTTTGTTATTTAAAATTGCTGCTCCTCTTTTAGGAAATAAAATACTTCCTTTTTTAACAAGATTATTTTTGTTTTCTGTGTAAAACCTTGATTCAAATTGATATCTGAGGCAATTATTCATATCCTCCACTTTTATGTAAGGATATTTACCGCTTTTCGAAAATTCATATTTCTTAGGACTATTTCCACTTTGTATAGAAATTAACTCTTCCAATGTGCAAACCTCCCAATCACTTGGTAAAATACCTAATTTGGTATTTTTGTATTGTTCTTTTGTTACAATCTCTGCCATCTTAATATCCCATTTCTTTAAGATAAACCTCCATTTGAGATTCTACTTCATTCAATTTAGCTTTCAGTGCAACTATTTCTTTTTGGGTCTTCAGGATGTCAACCGGCTCTTCTTCAACAAACGTATCTACATATCTAGGAATATTTAAGTTGTAATCGTTTTCTTGAATTTCGGCCAGTGTAGCTATATGACTATACTTGTCAACCGTTTTCCATTCAGAAAATGTGTTGTAAATTTTATCTACATCCTCCTCTCTAAGTCTATTTTGGTTTTTCCCGTTTTCAAACTCGTTACTCGCATCAATAAAAAGTATCTCAGTATTATCTCTTTTATTCTTATCAAAAATTAATATAGAAGCAGGAATTCCTGTACCGTAAAATAAGTTTGCGGGTAAACCAACTACAGCTTTTAACAAATTTTCATCAATCAGCTGTTTTCGTATTTTACCTTCACTACTACCGCGAAATAACACACCGTGTGGTAATATTACGCCCGCTTTTCCGTGTTCGTTTAAGGTTTCTATCATATGAGTTATAAACGCGTAATCACCTTTACTCTTCGGTGGTACACCTCTATGAAAACGACTGTACCTGTCAGTAGAAGCATCTTCTGCACCCCATTTATCTAAAGAAAATGGCGGATTAGCTACTACAATGTCAAATTTCATTAAGGCATCATTTTCTACCAATTTTGGAGAGTTCAATGTATCTCCCCACTCAATGTTGGCATTGTCCATTTCGTGCAAAAACATATTCATACGTGCTAAAGCATAGGTCGAACCATTTACTTCTTGGCCATTAAGTGATACATTGGTGCTCCCTACTTCTTTGGCCACTTTAAGTAGTAAAGAACCAGAGCCACAAGTTGGATCGCATATACGGTCTCCAGCTTTTGGCTCAACCAGTTTTGCTAATAATTGCGATACTTCAGAGGCGGTGTAAAATTCTCCAGCCTTTTTCCCTGCGCCAGCAGCAAAGTTGCCAATCAAATACTCATACGCATCACCAATCACATCGTTACCCACTAGGTTAGATGGTCTTAAATCTAAATGTTTGAAATCATTGAGAAGGTGTTGTAAACGTCTATTCCTGTCAGTGGTTTCGCCAAGGTTTGCTTCACTGTTATAATCTATGTTTCTAAACACTTTTTCTAGTTTGCTTCTATTGGCTTCTTCTAAAGCTTCTAGTCCAATATTTATGATATCCCCTAGATTGGTCTCGTTACGTTTTTCATATAAATAGTCAAAAGACGATTTTTCTGGGAGTGCAAATCGTTCGTGTTTTAAGGCTCTTTCTATACGTGCCTTATCTCCATTGTATTTTTTTTCATATTCTTCCTTCTTCTCTTTATTTACATCAGATATGTACTTAATGAAGAGCATTGTAAGTATGTAGTCTTTGTATTGTCCTGCATCTATTGTACCTCTAAAGGTGTCGCAGGCTTTCCATACTTTATTATTTATGTCGTTTTGTGTGAGTTTACTCATATTTATTTTATTTAAGGAGCGGTAGGTTTTGTTACCGCTCCTGGTTAGTTAATTTTATCTTTTCTTTTTCAGATTATAATCGCCCGTTACTTTACTTTTATCATATGCATTTTCAATATAATATGAAGGATTTTGTAAAAAACGTTCCTCTTCTACTAATGCAATATAAGAGCCATTCAATTGGTCAAAAGATTGACAGGTTGGACACGAATACTTATCATCTGTATCTAGATTATACCTGTTTCCATGAATGATATCATATAGTTTGGATTGGTCTATATATCTAGTTGAGCAACCATCAGAGTTTTGATTATTACTAACAAGCCAATCGTAACTGCCGTTATGTTTCATAATTACTCCAATAACTCCATTGGTTTTTGAAGTTGTCGATTGACGTTTATATTCCTTTAAAGAATATTCAATTTCCCAGTCAATCCAATCACTATTTTTAATATTGGGAGATATAATAACCACCGTTACGGAAGTACCGAAAATCATATTTTTCAGATTGTTTTTAATCCTATCCACTGTATCATTGGTCATATCTGGAGATTCTGCTGTTTCTCCTTTGTAATATCTTGCATCACCGCCTAATTTATCAAGAATAGTGTCTCTCAAATCTTTAGCCTCGCTGTATTTATATGAGATAAATGTTTCTCTAGCCATAATTATTTTTTTAAGGTTTTTAATAAATCCTTTAAGATTTTTATAGCTTGAGTAAAAGTCGTCTTTTCATCTGCTAACTCTTCAAGTATCGGCATTATGATATCTGGATTATCGTAATATTTATCGGGCTCCTTCGATATAATACTAAATATGCTTTTCGATGCATAATTTGTTAATCCAATTGGAATACAAACACATCCCTTTTGATGAGCTATTCTAAATTCTTCCATTACACCATTAGCTTCTACAATTTCCCCATCAACCATCTTATTACCAAAAACAAAAATTGATACACCGCATTGGGAAATCATTTTTTCTCTATAATCTGTCCACAATTCTTTGAGACTTTTAGACCCAGTCTCGAATTGAGGGAATGGTTTGAGAATGAGTTGATTCTCAGAGTACTTGTTTGGATTTTTATGAATTGCTTCAAGAGCTCCGTTTATAACTGCGCTACCAACTCCCCAGCCAAAGCCGTTTACGATTTTGAAGTCATTCTCAACAATAGCTTTTGATAGATTATGTACAAACCCAATCGCATCGTTTTTGCTGGAAGGTTCATAAACCTCTGCACTACCAGATATGAAAATAGTTCGTTTTTTATAACGTGTTTCAATTTCCTGTAAGATTTCTGTAATTTCAGAATAATTATCTACCAACAAGGTTTTAATACCGTATCTCTTTAAATCATTTATCGTCAGAGTTTGCCTTCTCGTATTATAATCTAAAGATGCTTGGTCTGGATTTAAAGCATCCCCCAATTCATGAGTTTTTACAAAACAATAGTGTTGTCTCTTATCTTTGCTAAAGCGATAGTTTAAACGACTTAAAACGTAGTCAAGGTTTGGGTCGGTAAAGCTAAAACCTACAAATAGGAACGTTTTTGTAGTAAGTTCACCGCTTAGTGTACTGATGAATGGCTCGTGCGTTTGGTAATACTGCTCGTAATCCTCCTTAGTTAGAATTGCCTTATCAGGATGCTCAACATCTCCGTGCATTTTATATATAACTAAATCACGTTTTGGTTTAGTGGTAAGCAATTGATTATTTGTGTATTTAACATCAATTACTTTGTTTTCGTTTAGGAATGATTTTTCAATTAACTTGTCATAGTTCGTTGTCCACACAGATGTTACAGGTAATCTAGAAATAATTTTATGATTATCGGTTTCTTCTGTATCCTCGGTAAATTCTTCTAAAATTTTACTATTTAGTTTTGACCGCGTCTGGTTTTCATTATAATGATACTGTGCGATTGAGACTAAATCCTTTTCTTTATTGATATCTAAACCTAAGTCTTTAGCAATTTCACTCATTAATTCTGACCAATTCACAAACCCTGCTGGAATAGAAAGTCCTGCTCCTGCGAAAATTGAAGCTGTACCATTATTTAAATCTTTGACATAGTCGTTGATAAAAACATCGATTTCCTGTCGAAATTCTTTATGACTCTCGCCACTTCCATTTGATTTTTTAATATTTTTTTTCTGCATTTTATTATTTAATTAAAATGCACTCGATATCTCGGAGTAGAGTGCGTTAATCCGAGTCTTGCCGTATCAAATTTTGATATGTCGGAAGATTGGTATATCTTTGTTTTTCCAAGAACATTGTTTTTATCAGTCCGGTGACAAGCCACTGAGAGCAAACAATACCAATCTAAAGTCTTCAAGGCGACCAGCTTTAAAGGCTTTTTTTATGTCTTATATTTTCAATTTATTGGTTATTAATTCATTTAAAACTCCTTTTTTTAGAGCGTTTTTCTTTTCTAATATTCTATTTGTTAGTGCTATCTCTTCATCAAGAAGGTTTAGCACGTTAATTACTTTTTGTTGTTCATCTAAACTAGGCACTGGTATTTCAAAATCTAAAATATCTTGTTTTGCAATAGATGTAATGGAAGAACCCACGCCAAGCAATTCTAACTCATAACGTTTTCTAGAAGAATTAAGAATAGCAGCTAGATATTGACTATATATCAATTCTTTATTTGCTCTTATGATATAGAATAATGAGCTAGGTACAACCTTGCCAAATGACTCCTCATAACTCCAAGCGAAGATTCTTTGTCCCTTCCCAGTAAGAATCACATCATTAGATTGTAATAAGAACTTTGTATCTTTACCTGAAATGTTGATAAAACTGTCATCAAAAAGCGTTGGGTTCAAGAAATTATCAAAATGACTCGTAGTAAGATATTTTATATCTCCTTTTTTGCTTTTTTTCTTGTAAAGCCCAAATTGAACATCTGCTATTTGACTAATTTTTATCATAAAATTTCTTTGTATTCGTTTTCTAATTTATACAAAGATACTGATATTTATAATTAAAATCCAAACTTATTTCTTTGTAAATGGTTTCTAATTCATCACAATGTTTGTAAATTGTTGATAAACAATTATTTATATAGAATAATTTTTTTGAAAATTTATAATTGTGTGATAAAAGGGCAGAAAAGATTATTTTAATGATGGCTTAGGATTTAACGAAGAATTGTGTAGCTATTCCCATTCCATACACATTCCCACTTCGCTCCTATCGTCGCTTCGGGAAAAGAGTATTCCATTACATTTTTAAATAAACTTCGGGAAAGAAAACTTTTTGAAGAAACATTCGGCAAATAAACTTTGCTTTTCTCCAAAGCGAAGTTACATAACGCAAACATTATAGAACATTTTACAACATTTTATAACAATTAGCGAAATAGCACTTTTGGGCGATATTTGACATAATTACAAATATAACGTCTTTAGACTTATATCGATAGTAATTATGTCAAGCCAATTGTGGCTTCGTAATTGTATTTATTACTTTGTAACTATAATTCTCTATTATATAAATATCCCAGAAGCTAAATTTTTTGTTTACGATATTCAGAACTTGTCGAAGCGCCAAAATAAAAGCTAAACTTTTTGTTCTGTTTATAAATCGCGTATTTGATAAAATGTGCGCAATAAAAATTTTTAGACGATTACTTACGCCGTTAATATTGTTTTAAACATGTTCGTGAATGCTAAGCATTTATCGTGGATTGCCACAAGAGTATAAAATTTAAAATAATCAAAATACAGGAAAATAAAAGCATTAATAGAAATCGGGTTGGAACTTTCTTATTATCAACATAAAATTCCATATTTATTCTACAAAATATATCGCTATAGATAAATAGCAAATTTAAACCTTTGTTAAAAAAAGAATGAACATTCATTTTTATTATATATTTGTATCATATTTTAAAATGATGGCCAAACTTCAAAAAAGTATAGACAAACGAAATGCGCTTATAAAAGCAACTATTGAGCTTGTAAACAATAATGGTTTTCACGCAACGCCAATGAGTAAAATAGCAAAAATGGCCAATGTTTCTCCTGCAACCATCTATATATATTTTGAAAACAAACAGGATCTGGTAAACAAAACTTATGTAGAAGTAAAAGAGGCCTATACAAAATATGCTTTTGCAGAATATAATGAAGGAATATCTGTAGAAAAAGGTTTCGAAAATATCTGGAATCGTATTGCAAGTTTTAAACTTAAAGAGTCTGAAAAGGCTATGTTCTTGGCACAATGCGACAATACACCTATTATCGATGAACCTAGCTTGCAGGAAGGAATCAAGCACCTGCAACCCCTACTCGACCTTTGGGCTCGTGGTAAAAAAGATGGTACTATAAAACCAATTTCAGACTATCTACTGTATGCTTACGCGATTAATCCGCTTTCATTTTTAATAATTTCTCAAAAACGAGGTGCCTTTAAATTAGACAAAACACATTTGGCGGAAGCCTATCAATCTGCTTGGAACAGTATTAAAGTACATTAACAAGTCCACCAAATAATAAATAAGGGATGAACAAAATTGATTTCATGAAAATATAGAAAATCTAAATTGGAGATACGCTTCAAGGCAATGAAGGGAAAAAC
>Ga0115567_10004438_pt1 | contig 13669 bp, 9 predicted proteins | sample COGITO_mtgs_1204_2_FD_88679 | JGI IMG/M metagenome (GOLD analysis project Ga0115567, IMG submission 88679) | Pelagic marine microbial communities from North Sea - COGITO_mtgs_120412 | ecosystem: Environmental > Aquatic > Marine > Epipelagic | place: Germany:Helgoland, sampling site Kabeltonne...
CAACGTATGTTGGACTGGCCATACCCGCACTTGTCGATACAGCTAGCCGCGCGGAAGTTGTACCACTTAGTTTAGAAACGACTTGAAACGCCGTCTGTGTCGGTGCACCAACCCACGAGTGCAAAACTGAGCCAGCACCTGACACAGGCGTTCCGTATGGAGTCGGCGTCACGACAGAATCATAAAGTCTTATCGTATCGAATGTCAGCGCCCAGCTAGACTGACCGGGCGTAAATTTCAGATTATCTATCACTGAAGCGTTTGTAAACGTGTAGCTAATTGTTTCAGCCGCAACAGTCGACTCGGACGGTGTAAATATGCTACTAGACATCAACATGTCGCTACCAGTCACGGTGACTTGGGTGTCGATACGGTACCATTCACCAATCGCGTACGTAATGGTGCTATTGGTGACTCGGTTGCTAGTTGAATCCGCCAAGTCAAATGTATCGTCAGGATGGAAACGAAATGCGGCTAATAAGGTTGTGCCATTTTCGATACGGAACGGATAGGCGGCGCTCGAACCTTTGGTGTTGATATAGACATACTGCGAAACGGTAAAGTTAGTAGTATTCGGAGGATTGTATCGCAACATAGGAGAGGCTGAAGTAGCAGGCATGCTTGCGACGAGTGATCCGTGATCCGACTGAACAAGCGCCGATGAGTAGACTGGTGCACCAATAGTGAGCGTCACGCCTGGCGAGCTGGTCGTTATCGCCGCTGCATCAGTTCCCTCTTCAAATCCGTAAGTTGCAGTCGGCGTTGGGCCAGCATCAAACGTCTTCGAATACGTCATCATGACTGTGCCGTCATCTTGCACGGCATCCCATTTGAAATCAACTTCATCAGTACCGGTGTCCGTTATCGTGATTTTTGAGTAGTAGCCTTTTGAGTTGTCCACGTCAAGCTTACCTATGTCCCACGTGCCACCCGGTAATCCACCAGATTGATCAAGTGGCGAGACATTCAACGTCGGCATCTCACCGAGTGCATCTTGGTTGGCGCCGCTATCAGCATTGATGGCATGTGAATCACCACCGATGCCGACCATGCGACCCAGTATTTCTGGTCGAGCCTCTAGCCAGGCTTTCATCCGAGCTGTCTGATCCGGATACGATGCCCAGCGTCCATTGCCAACATTGCGATATAGTGGCCAGCCGGAGAAAAATATAATGACTGGCTCAGTGGCGCCTTCTAAGGTGTTATAAAACCATTGCTCTTGCTCATCAGTAATAAACCGCTTTGTCGGACCATTTGTGGCAGCATCATCGTCACGAGTAGACCATAGGTCGAGCCGGATATAACGCACCCGGCCATGTACCCACGTCTTGGACAGTTCATTGGTTGTCGTCGCACCATATTCGCCGGATATCTCCCTTACCATCGTTGCCGGGTTAGTCGTCAGATTCCAATCATCGGCTTCAAACCCCTGTCCTGCCCAGTCGTGGTTGTCGTAGACATAAGTCATAGGTGTACTAGCGTAAAAATTCTTGGTTCTGGCGCTGGTGGTCGAGCTGATAAACGCATTTCGCCAGGTCGCTTCAACCGTTGTGTCCTCGTAGTGTAAATCACCCTGGTGGGCAAAAAATGCCGCGCCCTCAGACTCCATCTGATCAAACACGATAGCGTTTGAGCCAGTCTGCTGACAGGAGCTGGTCAGCGCAACATATGATAATGGATCAGTTGTTAGCGTTTTGGCGCTAAGCCGTCCGTCGGTGAGCAGTGTGCCATCAACTTCGATGCCGATATAATACTGCGTATTAGGCGTGAGGCCAGATACACGAGCGGTCACCCAGTTTGATGTCGGGACAGCAGCGGAGGTTGAGTAACTAGGGCTAGATAGACTAACGTTGGTCGAGATAACCATTCGGAAATCCGAACCACCACTTAGCGTCCAGCCGCCACGCAGATAGTCAGTGCCAAAGCTTGAAATGAGCGCCGTACCGACAGTTATAGATGGACCACTACCGATCACAGGCGCCACACCAATTTCAGAGCCACCGCTTTCACGCAATTGTACGGCAGAAAAATACTGGGTAACTCCACCAGCTGGGGCAATGTTTGGCGTACCCAAATCTATCGTAACCGCTTGGTTAGTCCCTAAATTGATACCAGTGCCATTAATTGAATCTGTCGAAATAGTATTATTTGCTTGGTATACACTGAGACTATAGCTACTACTTGCGCTAATCGTATCAACTACAACCGCTATACGATTCCATTGTCCTGCTTTCCAGACATTAGTCGCAGTGGTCGCAAAGGTAGAGCCACTTCCTGATTGCAAAGCAATCGTACCATCAGCTCCAAGTAATAGGCGCAGGATAATACCTCCGCTATGACGGATAGATACAAATGCGTAGGTTGCGCTCGGTAACGATCCCATATAGTGATAAAACTCTAAAGCAACTGAAGAGCTTTGCGTGGCAAATGGTAAGCGAACAACTGAGCTATCTGATGCCCCAATAGTGGCTTTCATGGTCGTACTGAGTCCTGGTGTGACTGGCACAATATCGTTTGAGTACGTAAATGTACTGCTTGGCCCAGGGGACACTACCGTCGCATTATAGCCACTCGGTGTAGACACAATATTAGACGTTGCTAGTGTCGTACCGTCAGTCTCGTCAAAATAAAATCGGACAGGCTCAACACTCTGTGGTAACCCTCGAAGCCCTAAACCTTGCGAGGCATCACCGGCAGTAGATTGCCAAATGGTTTTGGCATCCTGCGTGGTGGTATCGGCTATAACAGACGAGCCAACCCAGATAGCGGTGCGTGATCCGGAAGTACCTGAGCCAGTTTGTTCGTTCACAACCTGCAAATAATTGACGGGTGTCACGATAGGCACATGGCTATTACCAGAGGTGCATTCATTGCCAGCGATCTGCAATACCAGCGAAGGATTTTCTATCGTGAACGCCAACGTTGACCGACCATTTGATCCATCGCTATCACCCCTATAGCCAAGTGTCGTAGCGGGCGGATTTCCGCTCACAGGGTCGGTTAAATCAACTCCTCGAACAATGAATATCGAGATAACACTGCGCGAAGTCGATGGAAATGAAAACGTGTGCGAACTAGGTTCTGTTCCAGCATCAGTGATCGGTCTTCCAAAAAAACCAGTGACCCTACCGCCTGTGCCCGCAGCAAATGGCACGCCAATTCGTGACCATCCAGAGCAACTAGCATCAGTAGCGACGTCACCCTGCGAACGAACCGCGGCGACTAAATAATCATCGTCTTGCAAACCAGTCGGTGTGCTAACAACCAGACTGCTGCTGGCTGAATCCTGACCAGCTGTAGTCGGTGTACCAGCTATCGTAGGTGCTGCCATGTGTCCCCTTTCATGCAACTATTAGTATACTGGTTACGCTAAGAATTATCTACTACTCGGCTTGATCGAAACTCAGCGAATAAAAAAGAATACCTGTGCTAGTGTAACGAATAGTACCACAATTTAGATCTCCATCATCGAGTTGCTCATCTACTTGCTCAACCAGCTCTTGATCTTCAATGAATTTTATCACTAAATTCACTCCATTATAGCTGTTGCCGCATAGGGGTTTTATATCACCATCATTGTCATACGTCCACGTCAGCGATTCATACCCCACTACACTTGGCGCATTCTGCATATAATCCTCAAAATTATCTTCCGAGCGCAGCGCGTCAAGCGTCGGGTTACCACCGAAATCACTATCACGGGGCCAGGCCACAATACCTTCGCCTATTTTCCAAGCTTGTAGAGATTTATCAGCTTTGCTTATACCGTCTATCATAGAAGCGGCTTTTGCGCGGCGTTGTATACCAGCGAAGGTATTTAGCACAAGCGCAGCTAAAATACCAATGACCACGATAACAATCAGTAGCTCTACAATGGTAAAGCCTGGCGACTTACTTATTTTGTCTACTCTCATACACCTTATATAACCATAGGCTCTGATGAATTGTCTAGCTGAAGACGACCGTATAATTACTACGCAATGATAACCGGTATAGTAGATTGATTATGGCCTATCAGCCTCGTACCCTCTGGCACACCAACCATCTCAGCTATGTCGGCCGGTAGTGGCAGGGCTGTCTGTTGGACTTGCTGCGATGTTGGAGCAGTGGCCGAGACGTGATTGGGACCGAGTTTGCTACCAGGCGGACCGCCGACATTTGCTCCCGAGATTGCGAGGGCTGATTGTGAATTGAATGATGACCGATTTGAGTCAAGTCGCCCTAGCTCAACCATATTTACTCCAGACCCTGGTCCAGGGCGAAGCCAGTTGCCACTGAGCTCCATTACCATGTCCCAGCCCGTCCATTCAGCTGCATAGGGAGCTGGGCGAGCACTTCTACCGTCATAGGCACGTATACCTGCCCGCCACCCCGCACCGGCACCGAGGTCAATATCATTGTTGACGACATGAACATTTGTTCCACGCCACGGACATATTAAGTTAGTTCTGTTTGAAGCTGGCACGCCATCATTCTCGTAATCCCACTGATAAATCAATAGTGACGCCTCCTCTGACTCGGTCAGAGTGTTGTTCCACCACTCTGTATACGACGACGCGACATTGGAGTTACCATTGCCACCGATAACATAGTTACCGACGACGTAGTTACGGTGCTGTACGCCGCCGAGATAGCCGCCATCACTAATCTCTTGGAATAACACCGTGCCCATACTGCCACGCCCTCCAACTGATCGACCATCTGCATAGTTGCCATACATTTTTGTTCTGATGTTTGATACATCATACCAATACGCCGAGCCATTCGGACAATCTGCCACATAGTTCCAGCGGACAACAGGCTGATCACAGCGAGTTATTTTGACACAAGCTGTTTCAGGTGCGCCAGCCCATAGTGAGCGATTTACCCGAATAATAAGATTTTTTTCAACTAATAGTCGGTCGGCAGTCGTCGCAAAAAAACCTGAGTATCCACCATCCCTAATCGTGTTTGAGGTCACCCGACCGTCATCCTTAGTCAGCTGGAGTGACACAACGAATGATTCTGCAAAATGACAGTTCTCAATAACGAGCCCCTCAGAGGTGCCGCCATAATAGACCATAGCTGCTGGAAAATTTGCCGACGGAGGCGAGAAACGCCTGATCCCTATTCCGAATAAATCTACTCGTCCTGAGGATATGAGGCAATTTTGATGCTGAACGGCGCGAATCGTCTTGCCTGAAGGGTTGGTGCCAATAGTGAGCGTATTGGCGTTTTGATTGACAGAAAACTGTCCGGCTCCAGGTGTCGTCGCGTCTTCTACCTGAGTTAATGGTGTCGTATCTACCCACACCTGATCAGGGTAGTTACGAAACGGTGCCCCCTGCCGTCCCGTCACGTCGAAACGGGGGTGGGTGATGCTATAAGGTGCCGTCCATGTGCCGCCATTTTGTGTCCAGACAGTCACCGCATAGGTGCCATCGATCCAGACTGCTTCTCCTGGATAGTTCTGAATTCTGAGCGTTTTGCCGCTCGGTGCAGTCAGTGAGCCTTGATAGTGTATACCGCCCCGCAGAACGATAGTTCCTCCTGAGGGTGTGTTATTTATAGCATGCTGGATACCTACCCAGGGTGAGTCGATGTTACCTGAGTTGGCATTTGATCCATTGGTCGCAACATAGCGTACCACTCCGACTGGCGTATACTCCGCTGTCCCTAATGGCACCGCCCCGGCGTAAATCGTACCGCCAGTTGGAGGTGGGTCTGTGTCTGGCTGTAGTCGCTGCGTGCCCAGTGGACGCTTGACGCCGTTGACCACATGCCACCACTTAGTATCCAGCGGAGGTGTCATACGGGTGCATCCGCAAAATAGGCCTTTGCAGCCTGTTCAGAGGTGTCACTCGGATTGACGGTTATACCCTCGGCACCAAGCTGCTCGAATAGCATGCCCGCCGATGGAATAGTAGTATTGGCCAACTTTCCGTAGCGAGCTGCGGTCATTGGCTGGGTGCCAACGTTGCGTGTGTAGCCTGAATCCCAGAAAAACTCACCTGTCGTGTTCCATGAAGTATTTGTCAGGTTGCGGATCCTGTAAAATAACCGTCCATTGCTGGTGGTTGGCGCTGAAGCTAGCGCAACAACCATGTCCACAAGCAGCCGGTCTCCAACTGCGGTCATAGGGGTAGTGCTCTGAATGATCTCGGTGCCGTCATTGAGCCAACATCGTCCATCGTTACCAATATAGAGGCGTCCAGACCATGCGCTACTGTTACGTGATCCGACTGCTGACCAAACCTCGTTGGGATACGCTGAGGCAGTAAGCATACACTGCATACGTATAGCTGTCTCGGAGCTCTGCAAAGTCGCATCAATACGGCTAATATCTGTAGTTGTCGATGAACTAACCCGAAAGCCATCACCGGCATACACAGCCGTGGGGGCGCCAGAAATGGAGTAAGTCCAGTCTGTTCCGGCACCAAAAGCGTTGCCAGACGCGTTGACATTCCCCGTACTAATTACTGTCCCATCGACAACACCGTCGCCAGTCCAGCGGGCTGCAATTTGATCTGACTGAGATCCTCCTACATCGTGGTAAATAACATCGACGCTTTCGATCAGACCACTTGGTATCGACGCATCACCTACAAAATCCAACCATTGTACCGTGATATCAGTACGGCTAGTTGGGCGGGCTGGCCACGTGCCTGAAATGTAATATACCGATACCGTAGTTCCTGAGGGTAAATTAGCATAGGTTGGCGCACCGCCGCTGGTTACGTCATTCTGCCATTTACTAGAGGCACTGTCGTACGTCAAGACCTCATTATCCTGCACACCACTAAGCGCAACGTCAGATGCGCCAGCAATTCCGCCACTGCCTCCTGGATTAAATCCCATAATTCCTCCTTTGGTTATTTGCATTATAGCATAGGCGGGTCGGCGCAATTGTTTGCGGCATGAGCGGTATGTACTGTAGGATGCATACATATGAGTAGAGCAGCCCTCAGATTGATGCGAAGAGCCGTCAGCACACCAACTGTCGCATCTTGGAAAAAGCCAATTATTGGTATCATTGGCGGTAGCGAAGCAGGATTTAACGAGATTGACGAAGACGTTGGGTATGTAAAAGCCCGGCGCACTTATAACGGATCTCTGCCCTCGTCGTGGAGTAATTCCGCTGCTGCATCAGATGTCGCAGCAGGCAGTATGTCGTACTGGTCATGGAAGCCATCACTGACTGGCTTTCCAAATAGTACTAGTCAAAAAGCCGCCTTTAGCGCATTTTTAGATACGATTCCAGCCGGTCATGAGACCGTAATTGTTGCCTGGCACGAACCAGAAGATAATATCGTCAATGGCGATTTCACGCTCCTCGAGTGGGGTCAGCTACAAGACGCCGTCAATTCAATTGTCAAAAGCAAGAACCGCCCAGAAATACGAAGTGGTATGTGCTTAATGGGGCCTTGGACGTTCGATACCCGTAGCGGTCGAACAAACTGGGATTGGGAAAACTGCATGGACTGGAGTCAGCTCGATGTAGTTGGTATTGATCCTTATCGTACAAAGTCAGGTTCTGAACTCAGTTTTGAAGATTTATTAACCATCAACAACAGTGGCTCAGGAACCGGAGGCTCCATGCCGTCAATGATGGCAAAAGTCGCCTCGTGGGGCAAGCCAGTCGCAATCATGGAATGGGGTGCATATAACAGTACTGAAGCGTCAGTCGCCACCTTTATTACCGAAGCCTACGATTGGATGAAATCATGGAATCAGTCACACAATGTCACACGAATCGAGTCTGCGCTTTGGTTCAACCATACCCTGACCGGCTCGGATAACGTGCTAACTGGTCTCGGGGTGGATGCCTACGCAGCAACTATTGCAGACAGTAAAATATCCATCTGAAAATTATCCAATCTTCAAAACAGTCGAGCCGATTTGATTCAGTCGGACATAACCAGTAGGTGAACCATTCACATAATTCGTCCCGTTAGGTGTACGACATGAACCAGTCAAAAATATGTCGTTTGCATTGCTCATGTCAACCCCTCTGTCTTGCCTGTTAGCAGATTGCCCGCGGTCGTAGAGGTTGATGCCATCTATAAAGGCTCGACTCGTTGCAACTCTTAACCCGTATGCAGTTGTCGATAATCGTGAGCTAGAATCAGCCACACAGCCTGAAAGCGTTGGGTCAACACCGGACACACTGAATCCATGAGTGCCAGAATCCTGGGCTATAACTCCTACCAGCTGAGCGCGTGATGAAGTTACTAGAATACCTTCCTGGATAGAATATGCGGATTTACAATTGGTCATCACCGTGTTGCCGCCCGCTACGTGAAAACCAACGTTAGCTGCCGAAGCGGTGCAGCAGACGTATTTGTTATCCGAGCCATCGATATAAAATGCCGTGCCAGAGGTCTGAGATATTCGCACACCGGTTACTTCAGCATCACGACAGTTTTTACTAATCCAGAGTCCGTGACGAGTCCCTCCAGTGAAACCCTGAATATATAAATTATTAATACGATGGGACGAGTCAGGGTTACTGCCTGGAAAATACGTGCCCATGTTACCATCATTGCCGCCAGCGTCTTCATTCAAATAATACAGAGCGTGGGATTGTCCTCCAGCGCTATAGTTGCCGTAGAGCGTCATGTCTCGGAGATGTGTCAGGTTAGTATGCTCATCGTACAGCTCAAACATCCCGACTGCTGGCATACCGACCGATGTCACTGAAGTTCCTAGACCGAGGCCTTTGATTTCAATGTGCGGATACACAATAATTTTGTTGCTGATATAAAACCGACCACCAGCCAGGATGACTTGTGGCCTATTATCGTCAAAGGCTTTTTCGGTTGCTTGATTGATTTGCACTTGATCGTTTGAGCCACTACAGACGAAATCAGCACCTGATTTAACTTTAGCTGGCGCATCATTAGCCGCCACTACGATTGCTGTACTACTACCAAATCCGGAGCCGCCGAGGGCATTTTGCCATTTGCTGGATGAGCTATCGTAGGTCAGCACTTCATTATCTTGCACCCCACTCAGCGCTACGTCCGTTGCACCGGATATACCGCCACCACCGCCTGTATTAAATCCCATACTAAACCCCTTACGTTTATATAAATTGTATCATTTATAACCATAGTTTGCATTTACGCCAAATAAGCACTTTTGTTAGCATGCTAAAATTGCAACATGCATAAAAGCACAAAAGGTTTTACAATCGTGGAGCTTCTTATCGTTATCGTAATAATCGGCATCCTTGCGGCGCTTGTCCTGAATACTATAGCCGGTGTCCAGAAAGATGCCTTAAATACTTCACGAGTAGCTGAATTAAAATCGTGGCAGAAACAGTTCGAGCTATACCGTGCGTCAGAAGGTTCGTATCCGACGATGCCCAATGGCAATTATTGTCTAGGCGAAAATTTTCCAGATGGTAAATGTCGAAACTGGGATCAAACCGGGATTTACACCTATGACCAGGTGGATTCTGCGCCACTGCTCGCACAGCTTGAACCTTTTGGATCGTCACCTGATAGTCAGGGCACTCCGACTGGTAGACAGATTGGGCCGTATGTCACCTACCGCACTGTTGCGCTCGATTTCATCCTGTTTTTGAATGAAGATTCAGGTAATTGTCCGAGTGGCATGGATCAAGTTTGGTTTGGAAATGGCGACACACTGATGTGCAGAAAAACACTCACGCGCTAAGCTCATCGAAGATCAATAAATGAAACCGAAGCATCAACTTGTATCTGCCTAGTACCGACGCTATCTTCTACTTCCACCGCAACCGATGAAACCGAAATAGGTGTCCGAGCATTTGGATTCCAAACTGATTGGTCCCTCCATAGCCAACATCTAGCCGTACCATTTCTTTTAGCCGTCACGACGTATGCAATATCTGTAATTGAGCTTGATACTGGCTGTACGCGGATTTGAGTAGAAGTAGGCGTGTACGTCACACCAGGATCATTCAGAGCACCGAGAACCGACGACATAGCAGCAACTTCTGGCTTCGGAACCCAAAACGATGAATTCTGCTGGTCTGATGAACTGACCCGCCACAGACCGAAAGAATATTCAGGCTCTTCTTTTGCCGGATCATAGTCATCCATTAGCTCGTAACGACTATATCGAGCATTTCTCTGACCAGCCAATTCAAACAGTGCTCGCGGAGCATAGACCGCTGAGGCGGCTTCATCAACTGGACGGTTACCTGACGGAGTATTGACGGCATTATGATAGCCGGTTTCGGTTACCCAGATCGGATAGCCAGCTCCGTAGGCCGACTCAAGCTGACCGATTCGAGTATCCCATTGATTCAATGGTGGAAAGCCTGCAGGATAACGATGAACGCCAGCGAAATCTTGTTTATTTAAAATGCCTTTCGACTGTAGTTGATGCCAATGCTGGACGCCGCCAGCTGGACTACCCTGGGTATAGCTATTGTTAACATACACATCGTGTAGCGATGGACCAACGACTTTTGCGTCAGATAATACTGGTGAAGCAGCCACAAAATCCCATATTTGAGCCGTAATATCGTAGGCGTCTTGCGCCCAGTTTGACGCAACTGGCGTGCCATCACGATTGTGATTTGGCTCATTGATACTCTCGATAGCCATACAGACATCGGCGGCGTTATCCCTGATGTCTATTAATTTATCACTGAATTGTTGAGCCGTAATACCAATCTCGGGGTATACCAACATGAGCCATTTCACACCGTTGGCTCGACACCAATCGACCGTCTTTTTGGTCGCCTCATGCGTAGCATAATCTACGTACATCGAGCGAATATAGCTCGGTCCTAGCTGGTCGACTTTTTCATGAATACTATCAATATTGCCGTAGACAGTGTCCCAGAAATTGACATGGATTTGCACACCGTAACTCTCATACACTTTTTGTGATGAAACTGGCATAATCGTCGGAAGTGAGTCACCCCCGCCACCAGTTTGTCCCGTAGCCGTGCCATATCGCAGATAGTGGGCTGCGCCACCCATTAGGCCGCTCTAGCAGCTGTTGCAAAGGAACCAGCCAGGACACGTGACGAATTACCAGCATCGAGTACTCTCTGATGAAATTCAAGACCGATTGTTTGGTCGGTTAGTCCGGAGCCGGCGATCTGAACTCTGAATTCGCCCTTGCAGACCGATGGCGTGGCGTTGCCTACTCCACCAAATGCTCCATACAGTGCCGTACTGGCAGGATATCGGACGATTTCGGTTTTCGTAAAATGCGCACTGTTTGTTGGTGTGGTTACTATATCGATACCCTGGTAATAGCCAAATATGGTATGTGAGGTAGGATTTACCAGCCCACTCGTACCGTTTCCGTTTCTGAACCGGAACGTAATCCCAGCCGCGATCGAAGTATCAACAAGCAGCGTATAGTTTATTATCCAGACTTGCCCTGTAGCCGCATCATCAAATGCTAGGCTTGGTATAGCCACCCAATTTGTAGCGTCAGCTGAGATGACATCACCTGATAGAGATAGATCCCTGACATCTCCAGACGGTGAGCTTTCGTCATTCTGCCATTTACTAGAGGCACTGTCGTACGTCAAGACCTCATTATCCTGCACACCACTAAGCGCAACGTCAGATGCGCCAGCAATTCCGCCACTGCCTCCTGGATTAAAGCCCATGAGTTACTCCTACCACGCTACGCGTCTTTTTCGATAATTACGGTACCTACAGGCAAATCACTCGGTGGTGTGGCGCCGTTTTCGATGACATAGACGTCGGCCATGGTATTGCCGTTACGAACCAGGTCGCCATTGGTCCATTTACGTCCCCACATGACATTATTACCGGCGCCAGTGCGACGATCAACTATCTCTAGTGCATTACTGTTTGTTATGGAGTCGGCGTCGCTGCGGATGGCACGAACCAGTGCGTCACCGTAACCAGTCGTATACGGCGCAGTACCACGGAGTGCTCCCCACTCGTTGCGCCATGAGGCTTTGAAACTATTGACGTAAATTTGATCAAGCTCAGGATTTACCGTATCAAGCGTATAATTGAGGTCGGTCCGCTGGAGGTATGAGCCGCCTAGATTGGTATCATATAAATTATACTTTTTTATATTGGTACTGTTGATGGCATCTTTCGACACACCTATAGCCGCGGCACTTGAACTATCTGGCGCAACCTGAAAATACTCCTGGGTTGTAGGTGCGCTTGCCTTTGCCATGGCTCGCAAGCCTACCGTATTGTCTTTGGCAGGTCGAGCCCGCAGTTCGCCGTATTCATTGAAATAGCCCGTCCGACTACCACTAAAATAAAACGCCAATCGATCTGTCCAACCGCCAGTTGCAGAGCTGTCATCAGTAATATTAATCCGCGCGAAATCATCATTTGTTGAATCAGTCAGTTCGATGACATTGTTTTTGGTAGCTAACATCTCAGTTTTGTCGGCAATTGTTTTGTTGAAAAAGGTTGAACCATTTTTACCAGTAATGCGAATGTCACCCGCAGCCTTATCCTGCCAGAACATGAAATGATCATCTGGAACTGAAGCAGCTACGGCGGTAGCTGCTGTGAGTGCCGCTCCACCTTTTTCGACTCTGAAATTCGGCGAGAGGATGTTTAAGCCAGAGCCAGCGTTTGTGATGTTAAGTACCGTCGCGGTGCTGCTGGCATTTTGCATGCTTAGACCAAGCAAACCAGTGCCTGAAGTGTGGGCTGAAAAGTTTTCGATCCGAGCCACCGCTCCAGCGGTATGTCGACCCTCAATAGAGAGGCCTGGTCCGTAGGCTTGTCCAGCCACGTTATCGTAGCGAGCGTAAAAACCAGAACCTGTCGAACCTTGCTGAGAGTACGCAGTGTAAGATGGGCCTTGTCCGGCGTTTTCGGAGCCAAAAATAGTCGCGGTACGATTTGGGCTGGTACCAATCCCAGAATATATCGCTCCACTGGTTTGCAACACATCATTGACGGCTTTAACAACAGAGTACGAGGTGTTACTGGCATTGATGCCTAAGGTGGTATAGGCACCACCGTTTGCTGTATTAACGAGGTTGGCAACATCACCTTCTGTTGTGCGGTCAACCTTGAGCGCATACCCGCTAGCACCACTATGTATTATCTTAACTGAGTCAGCCGTACCACTTTGGGTGAATGTAGGGCTGGTCGTGTTTGCTTTACCACTTAGGGCTGTTTGCAAACCAGATATAGCCGTAATAGCAGGCGTCCGGTTGGTCCATTTAGCGGCAGCGGAGTCATACCCGATGAGCTGGCCATCAGTAGCGCCGCTGAGGGCGACGTCTGATGAGCCAGAAAATGTGCCTGCGTTGGGGTTAAATGACATCGACTTCTTCTCGTATTCTATTTATGCTTAACTGTTTTTTATTTTAACACGTTAGATCCGTTCTTAGTAACTCATACCGTAAGACCGTAAGACATCTCTGATTGCTTCAATCTTAGCGGAATCGCTAGCGCCGTTGGTAGACGCTGGCTCCACCTGTGTATTACGATTCTTCCAATAGGCCGTCAAACCTACTATTGGAGTGATAGTGTAATGGTTATCGAGAATACCTCGAGTCAGGGCGGCGAGCCGAATAGAGGCCTGTTTGCCAGCGGGCGGTGACGTCTCTCGGTAACGATCCAAAGTAACCTGCATGCAACCCGTGCCAACATCGATACCGACCTCGCTGACATTCTGCTCCCAAGCGCCCAAAAGCCCCACGCCAAGACAATTCGTGAGAAGCCAG
>Ga0115567_10004439_pt1 | contig 13668 bp, 9 predicted proteins | sample COGITO_mtgs_1204_2_FD_88679 | JGI IMG/M metagenome (GOLD analysis project Ga0115567, IMG submission 88679) | Pelagic marine microbial communities from North Sea - COGITO_mtgs_120412 | ecosystem: Environmental > Aquatic > Marine > Epipelagic | place: Germany:Helgoland, sampling site Kabeltonne...
TCCATGAAGCCTGAACTTGCCGATACAGCGGGGAGTAACACGCCGCAAACCGGGACCGAAGCATCACTTGAAGTCGTTCAGGCAGATGAGTCGAAATCAGCAACGCTTTCTGAATACAAACAAACGACTATTCAAACTAGCAACGGCGAGATCACAATAGAGCCAACCGTTATTTCAGCAACCGACCAACTACAAGTTGGCGAAGATGCGCCTCTTGAAGTGCAGCTAACTGAATATTCAGACCCTCTAGAGTTTATTAACAGGCCAATTTTCGCCTTTAATCACTTCTCTTATAAATACGCGCTTATTCCTTTAGCAAAAGGCTACAACTTATTGCCCGAGCCAGTGCGTAATTCTGTATCAAACGTCTTTAATAACATCCGTGAACCTCTCAATTTAGTGAACAATGCACTCACTGGCGATATAGGCGAAGCGGGGAGTAATTTAGGGCGTTTTCTTATCAATAGTACTATTGGCATACTGGGAATATTTGACCCTGCAGATGCTTGGTTTGGAATAGAGGCAAAGCCTCAAAACTTTGCGCAAACACTAATGCGCTATAATGTTGGCAGCGGTGCCTACATTGTACTTCCGTTTTTAGGTCAATCTGATGTGAGGAATACGACTTCGATTATAGGTGAAGGTCTTGTGCACCCGCTGAATTACGCATTGGACAGCCCAGAAAATACTATAGCAAGAGCAATCGACGGCTTGGACGATTTCTCGACCCAGATGGATACATACGTAAAATTGTACGAAGCCGCCGACGATCCTTATATATATTTTCGAAACCAATATATTCAAAGCACTAATCGTGACGAAATGGCACTAGATCAGGCGCAAAGCGAAGTTAATATCAGCGGAACTAGCCAATAATGACTAATCAGAATTCTCCAACGTTTATTAGTAAGTTAAGTAACGCCATTATTGCCGGGCGCTTACTTATATTGATTGTTTTTCTTGTGGCTTTTGTAGGCTTTGGATACTTTGCGACCCAGTTTAAAATTAATGCGTCAGCAGATACCTTGCTCACCCAGAACAACGAACTTTATATAAAGACGCAAGTTGCCAATCAAAAGTTTTCACCATCAGAATTTATACTCGTTGGTTATCAGCCGCGTGACAAGAATGTTTTCAGCCAGCAAACTATTCAAGATTTACAGTTACTGTCCAAAGAGTTTGCAAAGATGGAGCGTGTCGAATCTATTAATTCAATGCTGAATGTGCCACTTATTCAAGATAAAGCACAGCTTCTAACTAGTGATGTTTCGCAGCTTACTTACGAAAAGCAGCAGTATAGTCTAGAAAAAATGAGGGCTATGTTAGTTGACCACCCCATTTACACCGACTTAATAGTAAACGAAGGGGCCGACGCTACATCCATTCAATTAGTATTTAAAGAAGACCCCGAACTTAAAACACTTACCAGCAAAATTGTGGCAATCCAAGCAAACTTGTTAACGGGAAAGTTAAGCGAAGCGCAAAAATCTGAGCTTGCAATATTGAAAGAGCAGGCAAATGCGATTGAGGAAGAAGTTGGCAAAGTCAGGCAAAAAGAGATAGTAGAAATTGAAGCTATTATTGCCAAGGTTAACGATAACGCAAACGTCTACATAGGCGGCAGCTATGTTGTCGGTATTCGTTTAGTTGAAATTGTGAAACAAGATTTATTATATTTTGGTTTAGCGATATCGGCACTCATCAGCATAATGTTGTTAATACTTTTTCGCAGTGCTCGCTGGCTTATATTTCCGCTCTTTGCGTGTGCATCAAGTGTTGCTTTGACCGTGGGATTGCTCGCGCTACTGAAAATTCCTGCCACGGTTATTTCCGCTAATTTTGTTGCTCTACAGCTAATTCTGACCTTAGCTATTATGTTGCATTTAATAAGCTGTTATCGAGAAATTAGTCGCGACAACCCGCAGTTTACTCAGCGTGAACGGGTACACGGTACCCTGACCGAGAAACTTGCTCCTTGTTTTTTTGCAGCAATAACAACTTCAGTCGGTTTTGGATCGCTAATTTTCAGCGGTATCCAGCCTGTTATCGACTTTGGCATTATGATGCTCATCTCAAATGCAGTTACTTTGTGTGTCGCGTTATTGGTTTTTCCAGCACTGCTAAGTTACTTGTCTGCCACCAAAGAAAGTAGCGAATTTACGTGGGTAAAAAGCCTGCTAGGGTTTATTCGTTCTTTGGTGAGCAAATACTCCAAGTCGATGATTATCATTCCCTTGATTGTACTCGGTATTATTAGCGTAGGAATTACACGCCTCAATGTTGAAAACAGTTTTATAGATTACTTCCATCAAGACACTCAAATCTATAAAGAGCTGAGCTTCATAGATAAGGAGTTTGGCGGCTCGACGCCGCTCGATATTATTATTGATTTACCTGCACCGGACGACCAAGACATATTATTGCCCGCTGAATACATTAATTCTTTGCATTTAGCCCATGCCACGGTCGATGCTTTTGAAGCGACGGGAAATGTAACTTCGCTAATTAATTTCACTACCTTAGCAAAACAGCTTAATGACGGAAAACCGCTTACTGAGTACGAGCTTGACGTTATTTATAAGCTTGTAGACAAAGAGGTCATAGACAAGTTAATTGGTGCGTATATCGACGTTGATACAAAAACGATGCGGATTTCTACGCGTATTCAAGATACCTTGCCGGGGCTTAATCGGGCTGAGTTTATAAAAAACATTAACGCAGATTTACAAGCGGCTGGTTTATCGCCACAAGAGTATCAGTTGACGAGCTTATTCGTGCTATACCAAGACATTCTATCGCGTTTATTTGATTCACAAATAGCTACTTTAGGGATTGTTTATATTGCGCTTGCGCTTATTTTGCTGGCAATTTTCCGCTCCTTTAAAATAGCCTTAATTGCCTTGGTGCCAAACATAATTACTACCACCGCAATTTTAGGAGTAATTGGCTGGTTGAATATCCCTTTAGATTTAATGACCATAACGATTGCTGCAATAGCGATGGGGATAGCGATAGATGACACCATTCATTTTATCGACGCTTATTTAAGTGGCGAGCAAGGACATAAATTGGCCTCTGCGTTTTCGCACACCGGATTAGCCATTACCTACACCACTAGCCTTATTGCAGCAGGGTTTGGAATGTTTGTATTTTCTGATTTCATGCCCAGCGTCTATTTTGGTTTGTTAACCGCCTGTGCTATGTTTTTCGCTTTGTTTACCGACTTGACGGTATTACCAAGTTTGCTGCGTAAATTTGTACCCGACACCAACAAGGAAAGTTAGGAGTACTGAATAGAAATTTATAAATTCTTATGAATATCATAATATTGCACTATTTCTTATTCCGAGTTGGAGCTATTTAGCAATCATGCAGTCTTTTGTAGAATTTAGTGAAAGAGGTAATATTGACCGAGTCTTCAAAACAGCAATCTTCAGATAATAGTAAGGGTCTCGTTAAGGGAAGTTTGTGGCAACACATATTCCGTTTAGCGACGCCTATGATCTTTGGCATAATGGCGGTTTTTTCTGTATCCATCGTCGACACATACTTTGTTGGGCAATTAGGCACCGCTCAGCTAGCTGCACTGTCCTTTACATTCCCAGTAACTATGGCTATTGCAAGTTTGTCAGCAGGCCTTGGCGCTGGCACTTCGTCAGTTGTTTCTCGCACCATTGGTGCTAAAGATAGAGGTCAAGCGAAGCGCACGGCAACCGATAGTTTGTTACTTGCCTTTGTGCTTGTTATTTTCATTTCGACTATTGGTTATTTTACGATAAGCGAGCTATTTGGTCTTTTAGGTGCAAACGAAGAAACCTTGCCCTACATTATTGAGTACATGGAAATTTGGTATGTCTCTATGCCATTTCTGGTAATTCCCATGGTGGCAAATGCAGTAATAAGAGCGGTCGGTAACGCACTTTGGCCAAGTCTGATTATGTTTTTTGCAGCAATCATTAATATAGCATTAACACCTGTTCTAATTTTTGGTTACGGTCCTTTCCCGGAAATGCAAATTCAAGGAGCAGCCATAAGCACTATGATTGCGCGGATTTCGACTTTTATATTAGCGCTTTATGTTGCTTATTACCGTGAAAAAATTATTGAAATTTGTATTCCAGAATATGACGTGTTCGTCAAATCATGTCGCTCGGTACTAAAAGTTGCGTTACCAGCGGGTGCCGGTAGCGTGGTGAACCCAATAGGTATTGGGATTGTTACCGCAATACTAGCGGCTTACAGCGCCGAAACGGTAGCCGCTTTTGGGGTAGCGACTCGTATCGAGTCGTTTGCGTGTATTCCACTGCTGGCGTTGTCGGCTACAATTGGACCTATTGTTGGTCAAAACTGGGGGGCTAATAATAAACAAAGGGTCATTGATACTGTTAAATACTGCTATATACTTTGCGTAGTTTGGTCGCTAATTATTGTAGCGATATTTTTCGCTTTCGCAGATGTGTTTACCGGTCTGTTAGCTTCTGATAAAGAGGTTGCGACTAAGGCAACAGATTACCTCTATATTGTAGCCGTCAGCTTGGTGGGCTATGGCTGGGTTATTGTATCGTCTGCGGCACTTAATTCATTAGGCAAATCAGTAACAGGTTTTGCTTACTACGCAACAAGAACTTTCGCCCTATATGTTCCCTTAAGTATGCTTGCTTCGGTATGGCTAAATGTAGAATCGGTCTATATCGCGATAGCCGTTTCGAATCTACTGTCGGGCACCTTGGTTGCCACTTATACGCTTATGAGACTTCATAAAGCTAAGAAACATGATTGCGAATAGCTTGCTTGTTGAGCGTCAACGTTGGTCACTAACACTGAGCCGCTAACGTTCTTTTCTCCTTTCTTGTAGTTGATTTCCTATAGCCAAACCCAACATGCAACCAATTAAGCCAACTATGTTTGCATATAAGGTTATTTTTAAAAAGCCCATAGCAAAGTCCTCACTCATGTTTGCGCCTTGTGCTATAGGCATCCACAAATCCCATGTTGAAGTAAAAAAGTACAGTGCAGTGCAGGTTAAACCTGTCCATAAACTACAATATTTAGGTAAATATTCGCGTTTCTTGAAAATAATCCAGCAGAAAAACACGCTGGCGTAGTTAAATGCATTGCCCACAAACAGGTAGAATTTTTCAACGATACCGTTTGATTGCATAAACGCTAGCGCTTGTTCGGCATTTGCTGCGCCTGAAAAATAATAAGCGGCCGCTCTCACTAAATCTGTGTTGGAGGCCAGTACACAAAGAGTCAAGGCGTAGTAGAATATTTTGTGCAAAATCTCACTTCTCAAATAGTATCTTAAGCGAGTGAATCATAAGGCAAAATACGCATAATGACATTAAAACATTTCAATTCGGTTTAATTTTGTCTAAGGTGGTGATTAAAATAAATGACACTTGAATAATGAGCAAACGGCTCGCAACTTGAAACGCCTTGCGAGGCAATCTTCCACAAATTTTATAATAAGAAATCATATGGCTAAAGGCACACATCAATACCAAGACGACCCGCGTAATCAAAGCATTCTCATTAATATTAACGGTGAGTTATATCCTCGTAGCGAAGCAAAAATCTCTGTCTTTGACAGTGGCTTTATTTTAGGTGATGGCGTATGGGAAGGCATTCGCTTACACAAAGGGCATTTAGCCTTTATCGATATGCATATGAGAAGATTATACGATGGCGCGAAGGCTCTCGATATGGATATTGGGGTATCATCAAGTGACTTAGTCAAGCGCATTTATGCCACCTGTAAAGCCAATGAAATGACCGACGGTGTGCACATTCGGCTAATGGTGACTCGAGGCGAAAAAGCGACTCCTTATCAGGACCCACGAGTGACTATTTCCGACGCAACGATTGTGATTATAGCCGAGTTCAAACAAGCACTTGGTTTGTCAGAAGGTGAGGGTGTTAGTTTATTTACCTCTCATGTTAGGCGCGGTTACCCCGACGTACAAGATCCTAAACTAAACACTCATTCTAAACTAAATTGTATATTTGCCTGTATTCAAGCCGCCAAGGCGCAGGCTGATGAAGCGCTTATGCTTGACCCTCACGGCTTTGTTGCAACGTGTAATTCCACTCACTTCTTTATTATACGCAGAGGCCAAGTATGGACCTCTAGCGGCGACTTTTGTCTAGATGGTATTACGCGCAGGAACGTAATTGATGTTTGCAAATCGAATAATGTGCCAGTGTTTGAAAAGAACTTTACCTTAGCCGACGTGTACGGTGCAGACGAAGCCTTTATTACGGGTACGTTTGCGGGCTTAACGCCTGTTTCGCAAGTAGATGGGCGTTTAATAGGCACGGGCTCACGCAGCATGACTAAGCATCTTGAACAACTATATGTGCAATTGATTGAGCAAGACCATAGCAGTCATATGGCGTAATGCACAACACCAATTATTGCTTGAGTTGCAAATCGAAAATTAGGAGTCTTGCATGACGACACGCATTGCTATGTGGTCTGGACCACGAAATATATCTACCGCCATGATGAGAAGTTGGGAAAACAGAGTCGACTGTAGCGTGGTAGATGAACCATTTTACGCTCATTACCTTGCTCAAACCAAAAGTCCTCATCCCATGTTTTCAGAGATTATAGACAGCCAGCCTACCAATTTTGCGGCGGTAGCGGCCAATATGAGCGAAGGACAATGTGATACATCTCTGCAATACCAAAAGCATATGACTCATCACATGCTTGCGGGGTGTGATTTAAACTGGACAAAATCGCTTCAGCACTGCTTTTTAATTCGTGACCCAGCTTATGTCGTTAATTCGTACACTAATAGCAGGGGGGAGTGTAGCGCTGAAGATATTGGCATTAAACGACAATATGAATTGTTTGTTGAGATTGGTAAAATCACCGGTCAGCAAATACCGGTGGTCGACTCACCTTCTGTACTAAAAGATCCAAAACGCATTTTGCGCACATTGTGTGAGTCGCTTAACTTAGAATTTGACGAAGGTATGTTGAAATGGCCTGCTGGCAGCAGAGAGAGCGACGGCGTGTGGGCGAGTCATTGGTATCATAGCGTAGATGCATCCAACGGTTTTGGTAAACCCAAAGACGCAGAGTTTAGTCTCTCAAGGTCGCAGTTAGAAGTGGTTGAGGAAGTAATGCCGTACTATACGAAATTGAAAGCGTTGGCGATTGAATAATTATGCCGGCGATAAGAAAAGCATTACTTAAGGCAAACCAGTCAAAAAGGTTTCAATACTCAGTCATATAAAAAAGACCGTTCATTGGCAGAAATACATAATTTGCTGCCGCCGATGCGTGACTTCATGTGACCTGTCCACGTCAACATCTATACCTGTTGACTTGGATAGGTGAGTGTAATACTCTTTTGGATTGGCGTGAAATTCTTTGCGTTTACGCTTCATCAAACGATGTGAAATGTCAGATTCAGTTTGGGTAATGATGCTTTTTCGGACTGAGTTGACCGGCGTGGTATTCGCTTACTTTATTGGCTTAAAACCGATCATTATTAATAAGGGAATATTTTGGCTGCTTTTGCACATCACGCTGGATTCATGGCGCATATTAATCGCGTAAACACACACTTCTCGAGATGGAAGACAAGCACTCTCGCTGGGCTAATAACGGTCCTAACAGCCAACGACTGCAACGCCCTAAGTGTAAAGGGAGAGTTAGCAAATATCCCCACCGATAAGTGCCAGAAGTACGCCGACGCGCTTCACTTTTTGATATATAACATGCCTGGCCTGTCTTATGCCGATGTACCATGGGGCCTTCAGGTTAAAAGTAAGGCAGCGACTTTCCCGTTGACCCCAATTCCTGATAGCTATGACCCCACGTCGACAGACAAGACAAAACGGATCCTCAAAGGTGCACCACCTAATAATTTCTCGCACCGTTCATGTGAGGAATTCCTGTTGTCGACTGCCGGTACTCTTGGCGTTATTATGATTCATCTCGATGACGACAAGCAAGAGATGAGCAACGTATACGATGGGAAAACTGCACTTTCACACGTAAACTCGGTATTAAGAGTTGCAGGCATTGTCGGTGCCAAGGCATGTGCTTTGCATTTCACAGTTGGGCATCCTGTCTGTCCTTCAATGCGACAAGCCTGGGATTCCATCGAAAATAAAACAACCGTTCTGGAGTCAGGAAAGTATCATATGGGCAGTCGATATCAGACCTTCAGAGACTTTGCCCAGAGTTGCGATACCGTTGTGATAATGGGTCACGACGCCACAATATGCGTTCATGCAAACTTCTTTGGTGCCAACGAACCATTATCCAATGGAGGCGGCTTGGCTCCTCCGCTGCATTCTCTGGTCAACGTTGTTACTTCCCGCGCAGTTTTGTTGTCAAATGGAGCACTGTACCCGAAAGATTGGCAGCAAGAGTATGGTGTACTTGAAGGTACCTAAAATTTAGGTCTCAAACTCGATTCCTCAGGCGATTTAACTTTAGAACCCCACATTTACAGACACAGCGAGCAGAGCTATTGCGGTGATGATAAATATAAACCACAGTGGCAGAATAAAACGAGCCCATTGCACCCAACCAATTTGCGCGGTCGCTAAGTACGCAAGCAGCGTGCCCGAAGTGGGCGTCAGCATATTAGTAATGCCGTTGCCGAATAAAAAAGCAACAACGGTGGTTTGAGGAGAAACACCGGCCAATTGACCAATAGGCCCCATGATAGGCATGCTTACTGCTGCCTGACCTGAGGTTGAAGGAATTAAAAAGTCCAACATTAGTTGTGCACCAAACATAGTTGTGGCTGCAACTGTAGGACTACCATCACCAATCATCGCAACTAACTGATGAACAACTGAATCAAGAATTTGCCCCTTTTCAAGCGTAACCGCAACAGCAGATGCCACCCCAATCAATATACTAGCTAGTAACACTTTCTTCATTCCACCAACAAAGGCGTTCGCCGCACCATTGGCGCCTAACCCGCAGATCCAAGACAGTATTAGGCTAACGCCAATATAATAAGCAGAAAGACCCTCATGACGCCATTGCCATTGATTCGAGGCGTAGACCAAAAATCCAATGCTCGCCATTAATACAAACAGCATTGAGCCATGCCGCCATGATAAGCGTTCATGATTAATGTCTAAACTCACGCTTCCTGTTACTTTCTGAGCGCGTATAGTAATTAACATGAACGCAATACCAATGGTTAAAAACACAAGGTAAAACAACGACCTCATTGATGCTCCGCTAAATATTTGAAGTCCCACTAAGGGCTGTGCGATAGTCAGTGGCAAAGGGTTAGAGATGGATGCGATGTAACCGACTTTCACTGATACCGCAACAATAGCGAAGCCAATAATAGGCGATAATCCTAAGCGTTTTGACATAGCTACCATTATGGGAATAACTAACAAGTACTCTGATGCGAGCCCTAAGAAAGTACTACCCGCGGAGAAAACGATCATTAGCGCAATAGTGAGTACGTAAATATTTCCTTTCACCACACTTAATAATCGCTCCAAACCAGCATCAATTGCGCCTGATTTTGTCAAAATCCCGAACATGCCGCCAATAATTAGCACCATGAATATTAAGCCCCCTGCGCGTTCTAAGCCTTCGGGAATGGTCATCAATAGTTCAATAAAACTAACCGGATCTGCTTCGTTTTCAACTCTTTCGCTTATTCGAAAGATATCGCTAATTTCCGAGTTTTTTTCAATACGCTCATAACTGCCAGGGATCACGAGCCTTCCATTACGTTCAAATTGACCAGACTCTACAAAGTAAGTCATTGCGCCTGCGAGCAAGAGTATTCCTAGCAGGATAATTAGCGGATTAAGAGAGCTTTTTTCCGCTTCGTTTTTCTCAGGTATAGAGTTATTCGTTGCTGTATTGTCCATTACCGTTTATCCAATTGGAGGTGTTCTTTGATATAATCGGCCATTGTGCACGCTATGCTATTGAGGTCTTTACGTAACAAAGCAAAGTTTCCATTCGGCTTGAATTGCTGCTCGTTCATATAAAGCGCTCTATTGATTTCAATTTGCATACTGTTACGGCCAACATCAGGTTTAGCATAATGGGTCACCAGATAACCTCCCTTATAGGGCATATTACGCACTACTTTATAACCTAATTTTGTAAAGGCATCCTCAATTGTTTGCACAAACTCTGGATCACAAGCAAATCCGTCGTTATCGCCCAAAATCACATCGGGCCTAGACACACCACTATCAATATTCATCGTGTTACCCTTTGACTTCATGGAGTGACAGTCAACATGCCAGACTTTTCCAAAGCGTTCATGTAAAATATTGAGCTTATTGTTTAGCGCATTATGATAAGGCAAATAGTAATCCCGCACTCGTATTTTAATCTCATCGATTTCTATAGCTTGATCATATAAAGCTACTCCCGGAAGTGCAAAACGACGAATAAGTCCCATACCTCGCTCGCTATATAACGTTGGTTTGCACTCAGATGATGGAGACGCTAATAGCATTGGGTCAATATCATCACTTGCTCTATTTAAATCGATAAACATTCTAGAATAGTGAGCTTTTTGCAATACCGCACCATGGTGCACCGCTCCTTCCCATAGCTCATCAACAAATGCATCCCAACCTGTTTTCAATTGTTCAATCGTCGCGCAGCATGAAAAATCTACCGGAAGTTGGATACCGCTATGCGGCGAATCAAAAACCAACGGTATTGCGCGTTGATCTTTAGGTTCTGTTACTGAATAAGTTTGAATCATAAATAGTTTGATACCTCAAACAAGGTGCCTCTTGCGAGGCATCACTGGGAGTTTAGAATTGATAGCTCAACTGAATATAAGTGAAGCGTCCAATTGGGTTGTAGGTATTCTGATCGTAATTAATATTAGGATTGGTCAGCGAACTCGGTGGCTGCTTATTTCCAATATTATTCATCCCTAATTTTACACTTATCGCATCATCGAAGGCGTAGTTGACATATGCATTATGATAAAGCACGCTACCTATATGTCTTTGCTGCTCCTGCACAATTTCTTCAGTATCGCCTATGTAGCGTAGGTTGTAATTTAATGACCATGCATCTTTCTTATAGTTGCTGGTAAAGCGCCCACGCCATTCAGGGAAAGCTTCGCGTAAATAAGCATTACCTACCTTATTTTCAACACGAACAGTACCATCTGATAAAGTGGCGCTCTCTTCAAACTCATTTAACTTAGAAAGGTTAAGAGTAAAATTCCAATCCCCAATATCGGAGGCAATGGCATAACGCATGAAAACATCCATGCCCTCAACTCGCGTGCTATTTAAGTTCACCGGACCATCAATTATATTCAGAATTTCGCCGTTACTGGCACGACTAATCACTTCACAATTTTTTCTTTGGCTTGCGCAAAGATCAAGCACATCTTGGGGTCCAAAAAGGCTAATCGTGTTATCAATTTCAATATCGTACCAATCCAGCGTTATGCTAAATTTATTCATAAAGCTTGGAAAGTAAACCACACCATAAGAAATATTTTCGGAGGTTTCAGGTTTCAGCAATCTATTTCCGCCAGTAGTTAATTGAACGTTAGTTTCGCCCTGAACATAATCGCTTGGAACGCCCGAACAACCGGGTAAATTGGAGTTGCCAGAGCATGGGTCTAATACCGGAGAAGAGCTAACGCGCTGACCTTCAAACAATTCTAAAATAGAGGGAGCTCTAAAACCTTCAGCCCAAGTCGCGCGGAATGAAAGACCTGTGATTGGTGAATACAATATGCCCGCTTTAGTATTGGTGGTGCTGCCAAAGGTACTGTAGTCCGAGAAGCGTGTTGCCAAACTTACTTCAAACAGCTCAGCAAACGCTGCCTCTTTGATCAAAGGGATATTCAATTCTACGTAGGCTTCCTTCAAGTCGTACTCACCGTCAGTACCCACACGTGGTGATGAACTAGTTGCTCGATAGTTATTTAGTCTGGGCTCAGAATTAATAATATTATCAGGCGTATCTTTGCCTTTTTCTTTGCGATATTCAATACCAGCCGCCATCCCTAGGTCACCTGCTGGTAACGCTAACAAGGTGCCTGTGATGTTTAAAGTAAAGTCTATTTGGCTTGCTTCATTTTCGTCGTTACCCGTGAAATTAATATAATTAACCATTTCGTCGCTAAGGGGGTTAAAAAGATTAATCGGAACACAGTTGCTTGCCAAATCTGAGACGTCAACAGCGATTCCTTCAGTACTACATGCCTGCAAGCCCAACGAAAGCTTATCTAAATTCAATTGATTATTAGAAGTGAACTCACCTGAATTTTTAGCCCACGATAAAAAGCTATCCCAAGCCCAATCTGAGCCTAAGTCGACCTCACCATCCAAGCCAATCCCCAAGCGCATGGTTTCGACTGTTTGTTCATTTACGCGATAGCCGTTCTCCACAATAAAAGATGTATGGCGAAAATCACTACCACTAAACTCTACCCCGAATGGGTTAACACGAGGATCGTTAGCAATACTGAACCCACGACTTCCTCTAATGGGCGATAGAACGGGCGAAAACTGCTGGTCTGACTGCCGCTGATTATAAAGTGCTTCTACACGCAGATTAGCAATTTCCATTGGCACCAGCGCTTGAAAATACAATGCGGCACGTTTGTTAGGACCCACCACATAGTTATTATCATAGCGGTTATAATTATCATCGCCGTTAACTGCACGCCAACTATTTATATTTGAACCATCACTGTTTGGGTCGCGGGTAATACCGCCACTAGGAATAGTAAAATCTAACACTGAATTCAGGTTGTTTTCACGAAACAATCCCTCGGGAGTGCCCGTTGACAAGCCATTGAGAGGAACGGCGGTGAGATCGCGATCTTGCGTGTATATAGGTTTTTGGTCGGTAAAGCTTGCGGCGAACATGATGTTGCTATCACCGAAATCACGCCCCATCAGTACGTCGATATTAACCGTTTCTCTGTCGCCTTCACTGCTTTGGCCATAATACGCTTTAGCACTTGCTCCTACGTAGTCGCTATGAGTGTATATATTTACGACGCCAGCTATCGCATCGGCGCCATATATTGCAGTTGCGCCGTCTTGCAGCACCTCTACGCGCTTTACAATGACTTGGGGAATTGTGTTTAAGTCAACAAAGTCACGAAAACCACGTGTCCCGGCACCATTTACCCATCGTTGCCCATTGACCAATACCAATGATCTATTATTACCCAAGTTACGCAAATTTAAGCTGCTAGTGCCATGGCTAGTGCCGCCAGAGCCATTACCATTGAGACTTGCTCCAACTGAAGGAAGTTCTTGAAGTGCATCACCCAAACTGACAGCGCCTGTCTGGGTCAACGCTTGAAGGTCGAGTTCCTGCACGGGGCTTGGTGTGTCACCTTGGCGTTTAATTCTTGAGCCAGTAACTGCAATAACTTCTACCTTGTCTGCAGTTTGAACATTACCTACTTCACTTTGTTGCGCCAAAACAAGCGGCGTCATACCGGAGCATGCAAGTGTAATAGAAAGGGAAAGAAAGGTTTTACGAAAGCTTAGCATGCGGCAGTCTCCAAATTATGAATGTAGGTTTATTATCTTGTTGACTGAGAGTTTACAAAGTATTTATTATCATGCAATATTATGACTTTTAGGTATCACCTTATAACATCTTGTTATTGAGTCAAGTATTGAGAATGATATGAAAAGCCCATTAAA
>Ga0115567_10004447_pt1 | contig 13661 bp, 14 predicted proteins | sample COGITO_mtgs_1204_2_FD_88679 | JGI IMG/M metagenome (GOLD analysis project Ga0115567, IMG submission 88679) | Pelagic marine microbial communities from North Sea - COGITO_mtgs_120412 | ecosystem: Environmental > Aquatic > Marine > Epipelagic | place: Germany:Helgoland, sampling site Kabeltonne...
CAGGTTGCAGCACCTCATTCTTTTTGTAGCGACAGGCCGCTACTATTCATCAGATTTATATCTTATTGATATCAAACTATTAAGGTAATTTACCTCAACCCTAAATGTTTTGTTTTTATATTTTTGCTATGATATATTTATATTTATGAGTATTAAGAAATCAGAATAATAGTTGGCCACACAAAGAGAAGTTGCAGATCATTTAGACCTATCTGTTAAAAGAATATCTGAGTTAATCAGAGATGGTATACTGCCTTCAAAATTAGGTAGAAGCCCATTGAACTTAGATGTTTGTAGGGTTGCATATATCTCGTATCTTAGAAAGCTAGGTGGATATAATAAAAGAAGTGGTACTGGAGATATTGCAGAAGAGAAGGCAAGACTTACAAAAGCACAAGCAGATAAAGCTGAGCTGGAAGTTGAACAACTCGAAGGTTCACTGATTCCAGCTCAATTGGTTCAAGACACCTGGATTGAATATGTTTCAAACTCTAGGGCAAAGATATTAGGCTTACCATCAAGAATAGCACACCAGGTTATTACAGTAGATCAATACTCTGAAGCAGAATCAATAATTAAAGAAAAGGTTTATGAAATACTTGAGGAATTAGCACAACATGGAATACCTAAAGAATATAGAAAAAGTGATTCAACAGACGAATCAAGCATGGACTCCACCTCCTAATTTAAAAATTAGCGATTGGGCAGACTCTTATAGAAAATTATCACCTGAATCTTCAGCAGAGAGTGGGGCATGGAAAACCTCAAGAGCACCATATCAAAGAGAGATTATGGACTCTTTTAACGACCCAAGTATTCAAAGAATAGTATTTATGAAATCTGCTCAAGTTGGAGCTACAGAAATATTACTTAATGTTATTGGATATTATATAGATCAAGACCCTTCTCCTATGCTGGTTATGCAGCCTACCTTACAGATGGGTCAGGCGTTCTCAAAAGATAGGCTTGCTACCATGATTCGTGATTCTGAAAAGATAAGAGGTTGTGTTAAAGACCCTAGAAGTAGAGATAGTGGTAATACAGTTTTATCTAAAAAGTTTCCTGGTGGTAATTTAAACATAGTTGGCTCTAACTCAGCATCAGGATTAGCCTCAAGACCGATTAGAATTGTTCTTGCTGATGAGGTTGATAGGTATGAATCATCAGCAGGCTCAGAAGGTGACCCTATATCACTGGCAACAAAGAGAACTACTACTTTTTGGAATAAAAAGATTTATCTATGCTCTACCCCAACTGTAAAAGGACTATCAAGAATAGAAACTGCTTTTGAAGAGTCTGATAAGCGTTATTATCATGTGCCTTGTCCTGAATGTAATGAAAAACAGGTTTTAAAGTGGAAAAATGTGGTTTGGGAAGAAAACCAACCTGAAACAGCATCTTATGCTTGCGATCATTGTGGTTCTGTAATAAATGAATCTAAAAAACAATGGATGTTAAAACATGGAGAATGGATAGCCTCATCCAACAGTTCTAATACAGCAGGCTTTCATATATCTGAGCTTTATTCAGTTTGGTCAACATGGGCAGATATGGCTAAGAACTTCCTAGAGGCTAAAAAACAGCCTGAAATGCTTAAAACTTGGATAAATACCGCATTGGGAGAGTCTTGGGAGGAGCAAGGAGAAACTATTGAGCATGAAAAATTATTGGAAAGAAGGCTTAATTATGACTCTGAAACAATACCTGAAGCTGTTTTAGTTTTAACTGCTGGTGTTGATACACAAAAAGACAGGTTAGAACTGCAAATGGTTGGTTGGGGTTCTAATTATGAATCTTGGGTTATAGAGTATAAAATCTTTTGGGGCGACCCAAATGCTGCAAATGTTTGGCAAGAGCTTGATAACTACCTTAAAAAACGATTTAAGACTGAAAATGGTAGGATTTTAACTATATCTTGTACCTGTATTGATTCAGGTGGTCATCATGCTAACCAAGTATATCAATTCACAAAACCAAGACAGGGTAGAAGAATTTTTGCTGTAAAAGGATTATCAACAGCAGGAAAGCCAATAGCTAATAGACCTACATTTGTTGGAAAAAATAAGGCTGTTTTATATGGTGTTGGCTCAGATAGTGCTAAAGAAGCTATTTTTGCTAGATTATCTTCTGAACCTGAGTATACAACACTACATTTCTGCTCTGATCTTGATGAAGAATATTTCCAACAACTTACAGCAGAAAAAAGAGTTACAAAGTTTGTAAGAGGTAAAAAATCACTAGTTTGGAAGCAAATAAGGCCAAGGAATGAAGCGTTAGATACATTGGTATATAATTTTGCTGCTATTTATATACTTAATCCAAATTACGACACAATTGAGGAAAGAATACTGTCTCAACAAATAAAACCAACAGAAGATAGCAAAAAAACACAAAAAAAAGGCATAAATAGAGGCAATTTTGCTACTTCTTGGAAGTAATTTGACTTTTCTTTGTTAATGTGTTGACTTTTTGATAGAAAACCATAGTGTGATATTAGATATATCTTAAACATTTATGAGGTTTTTTGCTTGAGCAACAAATTTGACAGAGAGAATTATCCTTCTCAAGAGCCTATAGAACTAGTCGTGGGCGATTATTGGGTTTGGAAGAAAGATGATTTAGCTACAGACTATCCAACAGACTCTTATTCTTTGTCTTATGAATTTCATTGCGACTCAGGTGGTGGTGGAAGCCATCAATTTACTATAAATGCTGTTGAAGCAGACAACACTTATTACATAGAAGTTCCAACAACAACTACAGATGACTATAATCCGCATGATTATATATGGGGTTCTTATATAACAAGAACCTCAGACTCTGCAAGAGTACAGGTTGGAGAGGGCAATATGACTATATTACCTAATCTAGCGGACACAAACGCTGATTTAAGAAGTCATGCAAAGAAAGTTTTAGATAATATTGAGGCTGTAATAGAAGGAAGGGCTACTATAGACCAATCATCCTTCTCTTTAGGTGGTAGATCGCTATCTAGGATGTCTATTGATGAATTAATGACATTTAGAGATAGATATCATGCCGAATACTTAAAAGAGGTAAAACAGACAAGAATTAAAAACAAACGAGGGTCAGGTAATACCATTAAGGTTAATTTTGGTAGTACAACTGGCTCAACACCTAAGAGTTACACATAATGGCGTGGTATAACAGAATATTAGGCATTAATGAGCCTAAAAAGAAAAAAAGACAAGCATATAGAAGAAGTTACACTGGTGCTAACACTGGCAGGCTTTTTGCTGACTTCGTTACCACATCTACAAGTGCTGATGCTGAAATAAAAGATAACATAAGAATATTAAGAGATAGAGCAAGAGAGTTAGCAAGAAACGATAGCTATATTGCAAGATACCTTAACCTGATGGTATCTAATGTTATCGGTAAGCATGGCATAAGAGTTTCTAGCAAAGGTCGTGATGACAATGGTTCATTAGACATTGCTGGAAACCAGCTCATTGAAGATGCCTGGAAACAATGGGGTAAAGTTGGTAATTGCACAACTAATGGAAGATTATCATTCTTGGACTGTCAAAAAATATTTATTGAATCTCTTTGTAGAGATGGAGAAGTATTGGTTAGAAAAATCAAAAAGAAGGATTCGCCTTTTGGTTTTGAACTACAATTTTTAGAATCAGATCATTTAGATGAAAATAAAAATGATATTTATAAAGCTACTGGCAATCGTATTAAGATGGGTGTGGAAGTAGATAAGTATGACAAACCAGTTGCTTATCACTTATTTAAAGACCATCCTTTTGATAGGGTTTATTTAGCTCAAGCACAACACATTAGAGTCCCTGCTGACGAGATTATCCATGCTTACCTACCTACTAGAGCAGAACAAACTAGAGGTGTTTCTTTGGTTGCTACAGCAATGGCTAATGTGAAAATGTTAAATGGTTATTTAGAAGCAGAAATAGTTGCAGCTAGAGTTGGTGCATCTAAAATGGGTTTCTTTACCTCTCCTGATGGAGATGGTTATGTTGGTGATGGTGAATATACTGACACCTTCAACCCTACAATGAACGCACAAGCTGGGGTCTTTGAGCAGCTTCCACAAGGTATGGATTTCAAGGCTTTTGACCCAACGCATCCAACTACTGCTTTTGATTCTTTTACAACTAGCGTATTAAGAAGTATTGCTTCAGGTTTAAATATTTCTTATCACTCTCTAAGTAATGACCTTACATCAGTAAATTACAGCTCAATAAGACAAGGTGCTTTAGAAGACAGAAGCATGTATCAGATATATCAGCAATTTGTTATAGATCATTTTGTAGACCCAATATTCAAGTCATGGTTAGAAATGTCTATATCAAATGGTTATATAAATTTACCCATGTCTAAAGTAGATAAATTTGCAAAATCAGTGAACTATATACCAAGAAGTTTTGCTTGGATTGACCCTTTAAAAGAAATGCAGGCAAATGTTATAGGTTTACAGAATGGCACACTTACTTATGCTGATATCAGTAGTAGTTATGGAAGAGATACAGAAGAATTATTTGAACAACATCAAAAAGAAATAGAACTAGCAAAACAATATGACATTGAACTAGCATATCAACCATTTGGTCAAAAGAACCCTGTAGATGCAAAGATACAAGGCGGAGATGACGAAGATGAGTAAACCTACTCAAGGCATGAAGTCAGAAGCTAGAAAAGGATTAGATTGGCGTAAAGAGCATGGTAGGGGTGGAACTAGAATTGGTGCTGAGAGGGCAAATCAAATCTTAAATGGCGAAAACCTATCTGACGAAACTATAAAAAGAATGTATAGTTTTTTTAGTAGGCATGAGGTAGACAAGAAAGCTCAAGGATTTAGACCAGGAGAGGATGGATATCCATCTAACGGAAGAATAGCATGGGCACTATGGGGTGGGGATGCTGGATTTAGCTGGTCAAAAAAATTGGTAAATCAAATGAAAAACGAAGAAGATAGAGCTATGCCTGATGGGCTAAAGGTTGGTGATTTTGTAAGTTGGAATAGTTCAGGTGGTAGGGCTAGAGGTAAAATTATTAAAATTGAAAGAGATGGAACAATTAATGTTCCTGATAGTGATTTTGTAATTACAGGAACTTCAGATGACCCTGCTGCATTAATACAAGTTTATAGAAGTGGTGAACCTACAGATACTGAGGTAGGACATAAGTTCAGCACTTTAACAAAAATTAATCCCATTAGGGATTTAAACGATTTCAATTCTAATGAATTGGAAAAACATCCTTTATTAACAAATGAAGAGGAGAAATCTATGAATAAAGAAGATAGACATATCCTTAATGTGAGTGAAACTGATGATAAAGTTATCGTTGAATTTGCAAAGCATGAGGATGTAGAACATGAAGGTGAAGAATTGGAAATGACTGACGAAGTTTCTATGACTGAATCAAGTGAAGAAGAAAGGAAAGTAATTGATATGCCTATGAAATATAGAACTATTGATTTATCCAAGCACTCTTATCTTGATGAAGAAAATAGAGTGGTTCGTGTAGGCGTTTCTTCTGAAGAACCTGTTGAAAGAAGTTTTGGGATGGAAGTCCTGGGACATTCTGCTGGGGATATAAACATGGAGTTTATTAACTCAGGAAGAGCACCATTATTACTTGATCATGATATGACCAAGCAAATAGGTGTGATTGAAGAATTCAAACTAGATGAGACTGCCAAAAGGTCTTTAGCAGTAGTCAGATTTGGAAAATCTGCTTTGGCTCAAGAAGTGTTTGAAGATGTAAAAGATGGCATACGGATGAACATATCTGTAGGTTATCGCATTGATAAATTAGAACGATATGAAGACAAAGGTGAGACTTACTATAAAGCTAAGTGGACTCCTATGGAGGTTTCCTCTGTATCAGTCCCTGCTGACCAGTCAAGACTTGTTGGCGTTGGTCGTTCTGAAGATAAAAATAATATTAACTTTAAGGAGATAACAATGTCAGAAAATAAAGACATAAATATAGAAGAAGTTAGAACTCAAACTATTGACGAAGCTAAAGCTGAATTTAAAAGAAACTCAAAAGAGATTATAGATTTAGCAGCTAGACACAATAAAAGAGATTTAGCTGACAAAGCCATTTCAAATGGTATCTCTGTTGAAGAATTTAGAGGCGTATTATTAGAAAATATTTCTAATGACACTCCTTTAGAAACTCCATCAGAAATTGGAATGAGCAAAGAAGAAGTTAGAGAATTTAGCCTAGTAAAAGCTATCAGAGCTATGGCTAACCCATCTGACAGAAAAGCACAACAAGATGCAGCATTTGAATTTGAATGTTCTGCTGAAGCTGCAAGACAGTATGGTAAAGATGCTCAAGGTATCATGTTGCCTGCTGATGTCCTAAGAACTTGGGGCAAAAGAGACTTAAACACATCTGATGACTCAACTTTAATCGCTGAAGATTACAGAGGAGATTCATTTATTGATGTATTAAGAAACGAATCTTCAGTAATGCAAGCTGGAGCAACAATGCTTAGAGGATTACAAGGAAATGTTGTAATACCTAAGAAAACTGCTGCTTCATCTGCTGGTTGGATTGCTACAGAAGGCAACCCTGCTGCTGAAAGTGAATTTACTGCTGGTTCAGTAACAATGAGTCCTAAAGTAATTGGTGCTTTCACTGATGCAACAAGACTTTTGTTACAACAATCATCATTAGATGTTGAGAACTTAATCAGAGATGACCTAACAAAATCAATCGCTACTGCAATTGACTTAGGTGCTTTGGCTGGTTCAGGTTCAAGTGGTCAACCTACAGGTATTTCTAATACTACAGGTATTAACACTACTACATTTGCTGCTGCTAACCCAACATGGGCTGAGATCGTGGCTATGGAATCTGCAATCGCTAATGACAATGCTCTAAGTGGTTCTTTAGGTTACATTTGTAGACCTGCTGACTTTGGTACTTTAAAAACAACTGAAAAAGCAACTAATACTGCTCAATTTGTTGTTAATCCTGACAATAGCATGAATGGCTATAACGTTGTCAGAAGTAACCAAGTAACAAGTGGTGATTTCTACTTTGGTAATTTTGCAGACCTATTAATTGGTATGTATGGTGGCTTAGATATTACTGTTGATCCTTATGCATTATCAACTTCAGGTGGAGTAAGAATTGTTGCTCTACAAACTGTTGATGTTGCTGTAAGACACGCAGTTAGCTTCTGTGTATCAAATGATGGTGCATAATAACTAATGCTTAAATGGAATGGGGGTAGTAATACCCCCAACTTAAATATGAAAAAATACAAAATCTTAACAGATACAATGGCTGGTGGTTCTAAGGTTCATGCTGGAGATATAGTAGAGCTTAACGATTCAGAAGGTCATTCATTATGTGCTTATAACAAAGCAGAAATTCATGTTGCTAAACCAAAAGCTAAAAAAGAAGACAGAAGTGTAGGTTTAGAAACATCAGAGGTTAAAGCTCCTAAAACAAGAGCTAAAAAGTAAATTATGCCAATGGAATTTGATAGAGATTTTAATGGCTACTTAGATGCCACCTATGGTCATGGTATTCAAATTACCTACACACCTACAGGTGGTTCATCTTCTTCTATCAATGTAATCCTAAACCAAGAATATGTAGATATTGACAGTGGTGGATTGCCAGTTCAGGGGTATCAACCAGTAGCACAAGCTAAGACTACTGACATACCAAGTATTGCATTTGGCGATACTATAGCTGCTCCAGCTATTAAAAATTTAGATGGAACTCAAATTAAAGCAGCAACCAATTATAAAGTTATAAATTTTGAGCATGATAATTTAGGCATGACCTCTTTGCTTCTTGAGGTTCAATAATGGCAAATCATGTTAGACAACAGATCAGGGAATACTTTGGAACTACATTAACAGGTCTGACAACTACAGGCTCTAATGTTTATGAATCTAGGGTATACACATTACAAGAATCAACATTACCCTCTTTAGTAATTTATACAAAATCAGAATCATCAGAACCAATAGTTATTGGTACTGATAGAGTTATGAGTAGAGAATTATCAGTTGTGGTTGAGGGATATTGTAAAGCTGTTAGCAATTTTGATGATACTATTGATACAATAAGCAAAGAAGTAGAAGAAGCTATTTCTGCTGATAGAACTCTAGGAGGTCTAGCAAAAGATACATATATTGAATCAACAGATATAGAATATACAGGTGATGGAGAACAACCAGTTGGTTATGTTACTCTAAGTTTTTTAACAAACTACTATGTCCAGGAAACCAACCCTGATGTAGCGGTATAACAGGAGACAATTATGAAATTAATTAGTCCAAATGGCAAAAGTTCTGTAATAGCTCATCCTACTCAGGTTGAGTCAATGAAGAAAAAGGGCTGGAAAGAAGAAGCAGTCCATTCGCAAGATAAAATTAAACCTTCTTCTAAGAAAAAGTCGAAAGACGAGGTAGAAAATGGCAACACACAAGGGAAGTGAAGGAACTGTTAAAGTCGGTGCTAATGCTGTAGCTGAAATAAAGTCTTACTCAATCGAAGAATCTGCTGATACTTTAGAAGATACTTCAATGGGTGATTCTGCTAGAACATATAAATCATCATTGACAAATTTCTCAGGAAGTTTAGATGTATTTTGGGATGAGACTGATGTTGATGGACAAGGTGCTTTAAGCATTGGGTCAGAAGTAACACTAAATGTTTATCCTGAAGGAGATACAGCAGGTGATACTTATTATACAGGTTCAGCTATTGTTACTGGCGTTTCAAGAAGTGCATCATTTGATGGATTGGTTGAAGCTAGTATTTCAGTGCAGGGCAATGGTGCTTTAACACCAACAACAGTATAAGAAAATGTCAGTTATAGATAACGCAAAAAAACATTTTGACAGCCTAGAAACTAGAATTATAGAAGTCCCTGAATGGGGAGATGATGAAGATAGTCCTTTAAAGATTTATTGTAAACCAATAACCCTTTCAGAGACTTCTAAATTTATGAAACTAGCTCAAGATGATGATGTTCAGTTATTGGCTTATGTTTTAATTTATAAAGCATTAGACGAGGCTGGAGAAAAGTTATTTACAATCGCTGATAAGAAAACCTTATTGGAGAGGGTTGATAGAGATGTATTAATTAGAGTTTCTAGTGAAATGATGAATAATGTTTCGCAGGAAGAAGTTAAAAAAAAGTAACTGAAGATAAGCAGCTATACATAAGATATGCACTAGCTGACAAACTAAACAAAACCTTAGCTGAAATTGAAGAAATTACAGTAGAGGAGTTCCAGGGATGGTTGGCTTATCTTGAAATAAAGGAAGAAAGAAATGGGAGCACTAAGTAAATCAGATATTCATTTTTCTATTATAGGAAATGATCAGTCTGCTAAAGCTATAAACAATTTTAAGAAAAATGTTAAAGGCACTGGTGCTGCATTATCAGGACTAAGAAATGCCATAATGGCAGCTTTTAGTACAAGAGAAATCATTGAAGCGGCTAACGTAATGATAGGCGTTGAAAATAGAATGAACGCCTTGACTGGTAGTGCTGAAAAGACAGCTATAGCTATGAATCACATGAGGACAATAGCCTCTGATTCAAGATCAGACTTTGATGCTGTTGCAATGTTATATACAAGGCTTTCTTTGGCCACAGATCACTTGGGTGCTACTCAAAGAGATGTTGCTGATGCTACTCAAACTGTAGCAAATACCTTTATTATTGCTGGTTCTCATGCTCAAGAGGCAAATAACTCTGCTAGACAGTTAGCTCAGGGTTTAGCTTCAGGAGCTTTAAGAGGAGACGAACTTAGGTCAGTAATGGAAAACAATACCATTCTGACAAAAATGTTAGCTGATGGTTTAAATATGACCATTGGTGAACTTAGAGAATTTGGTCATGCTGGTAAGCTAACAGCAGAAACAGTTATGCCAATTCTCATCAAAGGCACTAAAGAGACTAATGAGCAAATAGCAAAAATGCCCATGACTCTTGGACAAGCTGGTGTTGCACTAAGAAACAATTTCCAATTTATGGTTGGAGATATACAAGAAGCAACCCAGGGTTTCTCAAAAATAGCAGGTGCAATAAATTTTGTTGCTGTTAATTTAGATGCTTTATTTATACCAGCAATAATTGCTGCTGGGTTTGCTGTAAAAGCATTGACTGTTGCGATTATGGCCAATCCCTTTGGTCTTATTTTAACAGGTGTAACAACTGCTGTTATGGCAATATATATTTTTAGAAACGAAATAAAAGACACTTTTAATAAGGTAATACAAAAAGACATACCAACACTTGTTTTGCAATTTAAAGTTTTTGGTTCACAAGTAAAACTAGCGTTAGAACAAAAATTAATAATGCCAGTTAAAACTGCATTTACTGGTTTTATGAACTTTCTTTTTGACAGCATTAATAGTGGATTAGAGAGAATAGATGGTGTTCTTGATAAATTACCAAACATGATAAAAGACAAACTAGGAATACAAGACCTGCCTAAGATTAATTTGTTACCTAGTCCTGAAGATGGCTCGGCAGAAATAGAAGAACAAATATCTGCATATATTGCAGAAATTGAAAAGATAACAGGAATGGTTATCAAAAAGTCAGACATTCCAACAATAACTGAAGCTATTTTTGGTAAAAGAAATGAAGATCAGGGGTCGGAAGAATCAGGCTTTAAAGCCTTAACTGCATTTGAGCAGTTTATGAAAGATGCGGAAAGGGGTTACAAAAAATTCTATAGCGGTATCAAAAGCATGGAAGACGAAATGCAAGGTGTATTTAAAAAGTCTTATGATGGTATAACAAACCTAACAATGGATTTCTTAGAAAATGGCAAGGCATCTTTTAAAGATTATGCTACAACTATAGTAAAAGAACTAATTAGAATAGCTATGCAGAAATTAGTTATTGATAAGATGTTTGCTTCTTTTGGTGGTTTGTTTAAAAAACCAACAATAGACACATCATCATTATCACTGCCAACAACCTTGCCTAATTTTGATGGTGGTGGTTATACAGGTGGAGGTGCTAGAGCTGGTGGATTAGACGGAAGGGGAGGTAGTCTTGCTATGGTACACCCCAATGAAACTGTTATAGATCATACTAAGGGACAAGGTATGGGTGCTACAGTAAACTTCAATATATCAACAGTAGATGCTGCTGGCTTTGACCAGTTACTAGCATCAAGAAAAGGATTGATAACATCAATCATAAACAATGCCATGAATAATCAAGGCAAAATGGGAATAGTATAATGTCAGGACAATTTCCAACAGACCCAAATTTTAGGAGTCTTAATTTTAAAGACAATAGACCCACTCTATTAAATCAAACACTATCAGGTAAAAAACAAGTCAGACAAATAGGTGCTCAGTATTTTTCTTTTACAGTTGCAATGCCACCATTACAACAAGAAAAGTCTCAGGAAGTATTTGCATTTTTACAAAAACAAAAAGGTTCTTCAGGAGACTTCACAATAGTTGCACCATTAGACAATTTAGGTGCAGGCAAGTCAGAAACAGATATTCAAGTAGTTGGAGCACATACATCAGGAGATGCTTCCATAGCCTTAGATGGCTTTACAGCGAACCAAACAGGTGCTTTAAAGGCTGGAGATTTAATTAAGTTTGCCAATCATAGTAAAGTTTATATGGTGCAAAATAATATTGATGCTAATAGCAGTGGTGCATTGACTCTGCAAATATCCCCAAACCTAGTAACTTCTCTAGCAAATAATGAAGCTGTCACTGTAAACAAACCAAGTTTTACTGTATATTTAGAAAACAACGAAATTATGTATTCAACGGATGCCAGTGGTTTTTATAGTATTTCATTTGATGTTAGAGAGGTTATTACATAGTGCCTAGAAGTTTATCTACTGATCTACAAACTCAAGTATCATCAACAGCAACTAAGACAGCATTTCTTGTTGAACTTAACTTATCATCTACTATTAGATTAACTGATTGGTATTCAGATGTTACTTATGATTCTAATTCTTATGAAGCTGGTGGTTCTTTTTTATCTATTGATACAACAACAGAAACAGGTCAATTACAGGTTAATGAGATTAACTTAGGTTTTTCAAATATAACAGATCAAGTCAGGTCTTTGGTTCAAGATGGTTCTTTTACAGATAAAACTGTAGAAATATATTTAGCTTATTTTAATTCAGACGAAGCCATTGTTGGTGCTATTAATTATTTTGCAGGGCAAATAAGAAATGTGTCTATACAGGAAGATATAAATAGTTCAGTATTAAATATGACTGTAGCTTCACACTGGGCAAATTGGAATTTAACTAAGGGCAGACACTATTCTGATGAATCACAACAAGGCTTTAGTTCAGGTGACAAGGGTTTTGAATTTGCTACTCAGGTTAAATCAGATGTAAGGTGGGGTTCATAAATGGCTAATCCAATAATTTCTTTCTTTAAATGGGCAGGGTCAAAAATAGCCGAAGCATGGGCTGGTGCTGAGCTTTTAGGCAAAATAAATATGGTGCTTACAGCAGCAACTCTTGCAGTTGGTGTTAAAGGGTTTATGCAAGCCAAACAGATGATGGCTAAAGGCCAGGATATATTAGCTAATAAAACCTCTGCTGGAGGAAAACTCCCTATCATATATGGAACTAGGCGTGTTGGTGCTCAGGTCATATATATGGATGTGTCTGCTAATGATTCAAGAGATTTATATGTAGTTTACGCATTATCAGTTGGTGAATGTGATGAGATACTTGGAAGAACTATTGAATTAGATGGTAATCCCTTAACTGATTCAGCTAGATTCAGAGATGGTGGTTATATAGGTTCAGATAAAATTACATCAGGTAATTATTCTTTAAATACAGTCTCACAAAATGGCACTGGTATAGATGCTGGTGCTGGTCAATTTGGCTCTAGTCCTACATCTAAATATAGATATGTTATGAATCTACATCATGGAGCTGCAACACAAACAGCAGACCCTATGCTCGTTGCTTCAATGCCCAACTGGACTTCAGCACATAAACTCAATGGTGTTTGTTATATAGCAGCACATTATGGCTATGATAAAGAAGGTATATGGAAAGGAGTGCCACAACTAACAGTTCAAGTTAGAGGCAAAAAAGTATTTGACCCTAGAGATACAAACCAAACTTTTGGCACTGTATCTACTTATAAATATTCAGACAATCCAGCCTTAACATTTTTAGATTACATAACCAATAATGAATATGGTAAAGGATTAACACAATCACAAATTAACATGAGCACATTTACTTCTGCTGCAAATGTATGTGATACACAGGTTGACCAACCCTACTTTAATGGTTCAGCACAATCTCTTACTTGGTCAGGTAACGCTGGGGATGACTTTATAACAATCGGTGGAACTGACCCTAACACTAACTGGTGGCAAAACAAGGTTGGAGAAATAGTAGATATTAATGATGCAAATGGCAATTTAATTGTAGATGGCAAAGAAATTAAAGATGTACAGAGAAATGGATTTTATGATCAAAATGATGAATACATTGTTTATATAAATGACACATTAGGCTCAACATATTCATCACAAACAGGTAGTTCATTAGTTAAAGTTAAAAGATTTCATTGTAATGGCTATTTAGATTCTAATAAAAATGTCATGGATAATGCAAAAGAATTACTTGAAAATATGCGTGGTATTTTTCTTTACA
>Ga0115567_10004449_pt1 | contig 13659 bp, 13 predicted proteins | sample COGITO_mtgs_1204_2_FD_88679 | JGI IMG/M metagenome (GOLD analysis project Ga0115567, IMG submission 88679) | Pelagic marine microbial communities from North Sea - COGITO_mtgs_120412 | ecosystem: Environmental > Aquatic > Marine > Epipelagic | place: Germany:Helgoland, sampling site Kabeltonne...
AGAGTGAAGTGTAATCGGTGTAAAAAAGCATGGTATTGCTCGAAGGAGTGTTGGAAAGCTGCGATTAAGTTGGAGATTTGTGAGTGTTGTTGACGAGTCAAAACTTCCCTCTCCGAGCGCTCTCGCGGAGCACTTTGTAGATGATTTTCAATCAAATAATACGAAACACTTTCAAACTATATCCTCATCGACACCTTATCACACGGTGCACAGATTAATGGTATCGGACAAGTGCAACAAACGCAGCATGGCCGTGTCTACTCCCCAGGCGTGCGATGCGCTCACCCTCGGGGACGTCGTGTCTTTCCTCGACTCTAACATTTTCATGTCGTAGGAAAACCCAAACAAGTTGACGACGTCGCACATCATCGTCGCTAACATAATTGCGTGTAATCCAGTCGGTAAGTTCGTCGGACACGCGTAATTCTTCCCTAAACCTAATTCGACGACGTCTTTACGTATGGCAAAGTACGAATCAATCTCGTGATTGATCGCCGGGACGGATAAAAAATAGACGTTTTGCGGATTGGCGGCGTTGGCGGCTTTGTAATACATGGCGCTACCGTAGTGCCAAAATAACCACGTCTCACCCTCTGGCGCTGGTTTTAACCCCCAAATTTCCGGGATTATCGATCGTTTTTTGTTAAACATGCGAAACGTTTGTTTTGTCCCGGCGAAATGCGTGTTATTGTCTTGCATTTTACCTTCCCTCTGTCCTAAGTTGTACGCGTTGAAACGAAAGACGGCTTCGTGTCGATCGATGGCGTCAGCGACGCCGTCCGCACGTAAACCCGGTCCATTCCCGACCAAAGCGCACGTTTTGTAATCTCTTCTCACGTCTTCGTTCATGGTTTCAATTTTCCCGGTTATGTGCATCCCGGTCTCTTTGTTATCTCCCAGCTTCATCGCTCTCGGGTTGCACTTTTTCGAGACGGTTAAACACGCGATTTTGTTCTTTACGTTTTGCGTCAACAGTTTCACCCCTGGCATTAATTTCGCCGTTTTTCTCGCATCCTCCGCGTTCGCACAATCTTCTAATCGGTTCATGCAATCCTTCAAATGTTTATGCGCCGTCGATCGACCGTATTTCGACGCCCGATACCGGCGCTCTCCTCGACATTTTTGCTCCAACGGATGCGACTTCGCGTACGCCAACAAATTTCGGCTTCTCCTCCTCCCAGTCTTCGCAATCTCTTTCCCGGGCGACCCTTCCGCTCTCCATCGCTTCTTATTCTCCGAAACCATATCTTTCACGTTCCCGTGTCTCATCTCGAACTCTTTCATGTTCGTTTGCGCGCGTTTCAAAGTCTCGCCGTTGTCGCCTAAAACTTGCGGATACGGCGCTCGGAGACATTTTTCCGAGGCTGAGGCCAGTCGCGTTTGGAACATCATCTCTTCGCTTTCGCTCATTCTCGTCGTCGTCGTTCTACTTTCTGCATCGTATTCTCTTCTTCTATCTCGCGCGTTCGTCTCGATGGCGTCGTCGTCTTCGTCGTCCTCTCCTTCTTCGTCTTCTCCTTTCCAACCCCTATTTTTCTCATCACTCCTTTTGTACACCATCTGTTGTTGTGCGCTCGATTCACCCAAACTCGCAGAAGAAGACATCGTCGTCATCCCGCGAACAATCTCGAACGCGCCAAACAGAAAGAAAATTCCACCGAATAGGATACAAAAGAAGACCAACAGGACAACTTTCTTCCTCTTTGAATACGACGACGGCGTTGAAGGTGATGAAAACGATGGAAAAGAAGAATTCATCTCATCCGCACCGACACCTTTGGGAAAAGCCGTCGAAGTATTCCCCGTGGTGTTGATGCCACCACCACCACCACCACCACCACCACCGTCTTTAGTGCTTCTCCCACCATCACCACCGAAGAGCGCTTGAAGAAGGAACGACCTGAACATCATCATCGTCCCCTATCTGTTTGTTGTGTCGTCTCTCTTTTTTCTCTCTCTTTTTCTCTCAAGAAATTATTTAGGGTCTTAAACCCTATTCCGAGAGCGCTTTCCGATTTTGCGCGAAACACAAACCGCACATCAAAGGTTTGAGAGAAGAAGAAGAAGAAGAAGAAGAAGAAGATACTACACACCATGTCAAAGTTTGAAAACGTGCTCAAAGCGCAAAAGGTACGCAATAATAATAACGAATAGTCTTCTCTTTCGCCGCTTTTGTTCGTGCCAGAGCTTTGTAAAGAGCTGCTTCTTTTCTCTCTCTTTATGCGTGCGCTTATTCCTTTTTCTTTTATCATCCGACGAACGATCCGATGTCTCTCTCGCATCTCTCGCTCGTTCGTGTGTCCTCCGTGCAAATACGCGTCACGCGAAACAAAACAGTTTTACCAACAGCAACACAAACACGTGCACTTGAAAGGCACGACGGATATGATCTCGTCGGTTGGGATTCCATTGGCCATGGCTGCGGGCGCGATCGGGTTGTTGGCGATGGGGTTGAAAGACTTAGCGACGGGCTCGAATAAAAAAGATGGCTTTTAACAGAGCGAGAGGGGAAAACTTGTATTATACATAGAGTACGTATTCTACGCGTATTATCGTCACGGTTTACGAATATCTTATTTACGCGGCGCGCTCTGCTAAACTTTTAAATATTCTACTCGTCGAGTTTCTTCCGCCGCTGACTCTTGGCCCACGCCGGAACTTGCGCGGAGACCAACCATTGCGCTTCTTCGACCGTCGTTTCTCTTCCTAAGATTTCGTTCCGGTGAGGATATCTCCCGAACATTTCTAAAACCTCCTTGTGCCCTAATACATATTTCAACGTCCACTCCAGCGGCGTGTTCGCGCCGTTCTTTTCGATCATTCTCCTACAAAATTTCTCCGCCAACACGTGGTCCTCGACGAGCTCGGAGTGTAAAAACGGACTGACGATAAATCCTAGCGCGGCGGGTGGTAAATCGTCCCCTAACCGTTCGCGAACGATGAATTTCGAGTACCGCAACGCGCACTCGTCCCCTACGAACGCCTTTTCCGTCCCTCGAAACACGTTCCTGCTAATTTGGTCCAACAAAATAACTCTCGCCAATATCGCGTCCAACCGGTTGTCGCTCCTCGAAAACGCGTTCTTCGCCAGTTGCGCTTCGCTCAACTTTTCCTTCTGCGCGACGATAACTTCCGCGCGTAAAGCTGACGTGCACTTCTCGTCGGCCTCTTTCGATCCGGAATACCACAACTCTGCGCTCATCTTCGAGGAATACTCCCTCGTGCGCATCGTCTCCCGTTTCGGCCGTTCGGAGAAATACGCAACCTCCGTGAACCAAAACGAGAGCACTTTTTTCGAATCGATCGAATCTTTCCATCCGAAAACCTTCTTCGGTTTCAAAGTCGCAGGTTTTCGTGGTGATTCTTCTTTGCTCGAAAACGTTCTCGTTGGTTTCAGTATGCCTTTTACCGCCCCTGGAACGACCGATGACGACTGTTCTTCTTCCTCTTTCTTCTTCGAGCAGCAACATCCCATTTTTTTTCTCCCTCTCAACGAACCAACAACGAGAGAAGAAGAAGAAGAAGAAGAAGAAAAGAAGAAGTTTCGTCGTCCGGGGATTCCTCCTCTTCTTCGGGAAAGGAGGAGGAAAAAAGAAGCCGTAATCGTCGTCGTCGTTTTAGCGTGTTGTTGTTATTATCTCTCGTCGTCGAAAGTCGCAAAAGGCCCGCGATTGATGTTCGTTACAAAGTGCACTAACGAATGGTGTTTCCAACTCCAACGTGTTTTTTTTGCCGGCTTTTAATTTAGGGTATTAAAACCTAATGCAATCCGTCTCGGGTCGTTTTTCAGGTTTTTGCGTGACTGTTTCTACCCGCATTGCGAGACACGCGCGGAAACGCAGAGACGATTTAGACGAGGACGACGAGCGAAGAAAATGGCGATGTTTGCGACGATTCAGACGACCAACACGACCACCACCAACGGGGCTTTGACAACTTCGGTGGTGGGGACGAATAATAGTACGAAGAACAGCAGCGGTAAATCTTTTTTATCATCATCCGTGCGTCGTCACCATCATCATCGGCGTCGTCACGACCAAGAAGCGCGACTCCAAACGACGAGGACGAGAGCGCATCGTCACCACCAAACGAGCGCGAGGAGCGAAACGGGCGGAGAGACGGACGTCGCGGTGGGGAGCTGCTGTTTGGAAATCGAGCGAATGAAAATAACCTCCTCCTCCTCCTCCTCTTCGAGGCTGATGGAGGTTGGAAAAGAAGGAGAAGAAATAAACGACGAGTCCATCCCTAGAAGAGAAATGAGAACAGAGGATACTACTCGAGGAGGAAGAAGAGGTCAGTTACAAGTCGTTCACGCCATGGGCCGAGGTGGGCGCGGGCGAGGCGGACGCGGGCGAGGCGGCGGGCGCGGGAGGCGTTCGGGCGGCGGTCGCGGGCGCAAGGGTCCGTGGCGAAACCCGAATCAAGGCCCGCTGAGGAACGAGCAACTTTTGGATTTCGAGGAGCTGCGCGTTTTAGGCCCGGAGAAAGAAATGCTCGGGGTTATGAGCACGGAAGAGGCGTTGGAGAAAGGCGAGGAGTTAGGTTTGGATTTGGTCATCGTCAGTCCGGAAGCCGACCCTCCCGTGGCGAAGTTTATGGACTATTCCAAGTACAAATACGAAAAAGAGAAGAAAGACCGCGAGAAGAAACGACAGGCGAAATTGACGCAAGTGGAGTTGAAAGAAGTGAAAATGCGATATAACATCGACACGCACGATTACGACGTTCGATTGCGATCCTCGCAGAAGTTTTTAAGCAACGGGGACAAAGTGAAAGTGATTTGCCAGTTTCGCGGGCGGGAGAATGATTTTCGACACATCGGGAGAGAGATGTTCGACCGATTTATGGAAGATATCGAAGAGTATGGAACTTTAGAGAAGCAACCCGGTATGGAAGGGAACGCGATGACAATGTATATTGTGCCGAGAGTGACTAAAGAGCAGGTGAATAAGAAGTACGAACAGGAGAAGAAGATGAAGAATAAACGCGACAGAGCGGAGGAAGAAGAAGAAGAAGAAGAAGAAGAAGAAGAAGAAGAGTACGAAGAAGAGTACGAAGAAGAAGAAGTCGAAGTGTAGAAAGTGCTAAAACTTTGTTTTTCAGTCGTGTGCGTGCGTGCGTGTGTGTGTGTGTGTGTGTGTGTGTGTGTGTGTATGTCGTGACTGTCTTTTTCTATTTTATACTCTATTTTATACATCGTTTATCTGTTTTAGTGTATCTCATCAGGTTCTTCTTGTTCTTCTTCTTGTTCTACTACTTTTTAGGCGCTCCCAAGAGCTGCTTTTGCACCATCAGCCGCACTTTTCATATCATCTTTCTTCTCTGGCACGACCGCTTCGGCGTGTACTTCGACTAAAAACTTTGGATCTTTCAACACCGCCTGCGTCGTTAATCGGACGGGTAAGTCTTCTTCCTTCATGCCGTTTCTTTTTATGAAAAACTCTTTCCACGCGCTCGCCGTCTTCTCCATGACTCGAATGTCGCTCACGTGTAACGTGACTCTTAACAAATGTTTCAAGTCAGTCCCGGCTTGCGTGAGCATAAATTTCATATTCTGCAAAGCAGAGAGCGTTTGTTCTCCCGCGTCGTTGGACAGTTCTCGAGAGACGATACCAGTGAGCCACAACAAACGTCCGAATTGAATGATCGGGTTGTATCCCGGGTTCGCGCCAGGAGCTTTAATCCGCTTTATTTCCGCCGTAGGGTCAAATGGAGGTAGCCATCCAGTTTTGATATTCTGCGACATTAACAAGCACTGGTCGGCGAGCTTCTTAATCGCAATATCTTGCTGCTGAATGCGCGCGTTTTGCGTATTCACAACTTCAAGAAGTTTCGCAATTTCCGCCGAATCTGCCACCGCAGTAACAATACCTCCGCTAGACTTGTTGTTGGGTACAGTCAACGCTAAAGAGGAGCTGCGTTCGTTTCGTTTCGTGCTAACGACCGCGACGTCTTTTCTTGGAACCGACGGTGAGGCGACTCCAAAGTCCGAGGAAGGCGGTTCGTTGCGCCGCTGTCGCCTCGTTCCGACGGTGCCCACTGCTTCTTGTAATTTTGCCGCTGGGGCTATTGCAGGCGTATTCGCATTGAACGCAGCGTTAGCTCCTTTGCAAACTCTCACGTGACCCACAAACCCAGCCTTATTCCTCAAAACTTTACCACATTTTTGGCACGTCAAGTCCGTCTCCGCGGGCGCCGCAGCCATGGCAGGTGCCTGCTGAAACAAAACTGGAGCGGATTTCGCAGCCGCGATACGAGCCGGAGGACGAGAATCCGGCAGAGTCAAAGGAGACGGAGACGGAGAAAGTATCCCTGGAGCGGCGTCGGGGTCGTATCTGGGCATTGTTGTCACCCCATCGACCGGAGAATTCGATACCACGACTTCCGTAATCCCGTGTCTCGTCTTCAAATGCGCCACCATATCTTCTCTGTTTTGGAACTTCTCGTGAGTGCAATACCCGCAGAACCTGGTTGTAGAACCAATTCGAACAGTCGTTTTCGCTTTCTTTGCTGCTGGTGGTTCTGTTCCCGGTACAACCTCGGCGGGTCTCTTCGCGACTCCTTTCTTTTTCGTATGCTTCTCACAAAACATATGTGTATCACCGGGAAGTTTAGCTCTGTTGCAGCACCAATTTCCTCCCCTGGCGCGGCACATCCAATCCGGCTTTCCGTCATTAGACTTGTATTGAATCGCCGGTGCTTCTGGCGGTGGCGGGGTCGGTTTTGGGAGTTTTTCTGGTACCATCGCAGTCACAGGCACATTTGAGGGAGGTCGACCGAGTGCGCCGACGACGAGGTCGTATTTGGGCATTGTTGTCACCCCATCGACCGGCAATTTCGATACCACGACTTCGGTAATCCCGTGACTCGTCTTCAAATGCGCCACCAAGTCTTCTCTGTCTTGGAACTTCTCGTGATTGCAATACCCGCAGAGCTTGGTTTGAAAAGCAATTCGAACAGTCGTTTTCGCTTTCTTTGCTGCTGGTAGTTCTGTTCCCGGTACAACCTCGGCGGGTCTCTTCGCGACTCCTTTCTTTTTTGTATGCTTCCCACAAAACACAGTATCACCGGGAAGTTTAGCTTCGTTGCAGCTCCAAGTTCCTCCGTTGGCGCGGCACATCCAATCCGGCTTTCCGTCATTAGACTTGTATTTTTTAATCGTCGGTGCTTTTGGCGGTGGCGGGGTCGGTTCTGGGAGTTTTTCTGGTACCATCGCAGTCACAGGCACATTTGAGGGAGGTCGACCGCGTTTCTTCATTGCAGGGGCGACTGGCGGCGCGGCGATACTCGAGCCGTTGCCTTTACACGATCGCACGTGCATCGTCAGAGGACCTTGACTTTTGCAAACCTTGCCGCATTTCTCGCACGTAAGCGCACTCGAAGCGACAGCTTTTGCGGGCGGTGGTGGTGGGGCGACAGGAGCTGGAGCAGGCGCCGCCGCGACCTTTTTGACCACTGAGACCGATTTTACAGGCGAAGGTGTAAGTGAAACTGAATTTCGAATTTTCCCTCCCGCGTTTCGAGTTTTGGTTACGCACGCGCGAATGTGCGAAGATCTTCCCGGACTATTCTTCTCGAAACGTTTCCCACAATGCGGACAATCGAGCGTTTTCCCAGTGAGCGAGACCGGCTTCTTCACCGCATCACCAGACACGAGAAGGTGCGGCTTCCGACCTCGAAAGCTCGTATCTTTCTTATTCGGTACCGCTGTCTCATCCTCTTCCTCCTCTTCGTCATCGGTCAACAAATCTTCCTTCTCGGGTTCGATATCATCAACCGTCTGTTTCCCGCGCCCGGACTTTCCTTTTGCGACTATCGATTTCACATTCGCGGACTTTGGCAAATGTTTTTCGCAAAATATCGCGCCGGCAACCTTTTCTTTTGAACAGCGCCACACGCCGTTTGTTCGTGTGCACCTCAAAGCTTCTGGCACTTTATCATTCGATTTGTTCGCGAATTTTTGCGTTTGAAAAGCAGGTCGTTGCTCATCGTCGCTTTCGAAATCGTCCAATTTGTTGGTATTTTTCGCACCACCACCTCGACTTCTCGTTGAATTCGTCGCCGCTGGCGGGAAATTGACGTCGTCGCGAAGTAATCTCTCCGCGAGCGCGTCGTCGGGAGTAACTCGAACACTTGCACCGGCGCGTTGTTTTGAAGGCGTCTTTTTCTTTCGCGAGGCGACATCCGCCGCATGCGTTGCAAAATCTCGGTCGTCTGAATCGCTGTCTCCGTCACCGAGTAACGTTTCCTCGATGCCTTGCAAAGTGCTCTTCTCTTTACCCAACGTCGCGTTGTTCTTTTCATCACCGCTGTCTTTGCCTTTTTCATTCAATTGCTTTTTAGAAGGGTGAAAGATTTTCGGTTCTTCCGAATCGCTGTCGTCGTCCGTAGCTTCAGTCATCGCTTTCGATGGAGTCATTTCTGCAGACGCCGCGTCTTTTTTCCTTTGTTGCGCCGCGTCTTTCCCAAGCTGTAGAGCTTCGCGATGCTTAGCCGCCACGTAGGCGTTGATTCTGTCGTCAGTAAGTAAAGCCATCTTGCTACCACCGGCGTGCGCGCCACGACATTTTATAACGTGCACGCGCAACTTGGACGAGCCTTCGAAATCTTTCGCACACGCGGGACAAGATATTTTACCTCGATACTCTTTCGCGGGCCCGGCTAGCGGCACCACCGCTGGTACCGCCACCGGCGGTGCTGCCGCGCTTTCTTTGACAGAGACCGCCGCCGCCGCTTTCGTCGTCGCGGTAATACTGCTCTTTTTCGCGTTGTTATTATTATTTTGCACTTCCGGTGGCCCCGGGGAGTCCGTAAGGAGCGACTCGTTCTCGGTGTAGATCGCGTCCGCCGGCGGCGAGGCTCGTCTTCTAGACAGCGGTTGCGTTGGAATCACTTTAGTGGTGTTCGTATTCGTCGTCGCAGTAGTAGTTGTTGTGGCATTCGTAGCGTTAGATCGACTACCGCCGGCAGCAGCACCACTAGATAATTTCGTAGGTACCGATTTGTTCGTCACAGAAGTCGTCGTCGTCGTTGTGTTCACCGGACCGGCGCTTGTGGGAGCATCCTTTGTCGTCGCCGTGCCCATAGGTTGAGGATCTTTCGGAAATTTTGCGACTTCAACGAGTGGCGATTTCGCTTTCTCTTTTTGTTGTTGTTGAGGTTGCTGAATTTGCTGTTTCGCCACGGGCGACGGTGTTCCCTTGCTCACATTACTTACTACCGTTCGTTGTTGTTGTTGTTGTTGTTTCTTCGTAATCATCGACGCGTTCGTTTGCGTCGCCACGGTCGATTTAATATTCGCAGTAGCTCCGGTGCTCTTGTTACTATTGTTGTTGTTGTTGTTCTTGTTGCTAGTAGTATTACCATTGCTCGCCGGCGGTGATGGCACCACTGCCGCCGTCGCTGGAGCCGCCGGAGCCGCCGGAGCCGCCGGAGCCGGCGAAGGCACTCCGTTCGGAGACGCGCCGCGAGCTCCTCCAGCCGGCGCCCATGGACTCGCCACCGGACGCGTCCACACGTTCGCCTTCTTCTGTCCAGTGCTCGCGGGAGGAGGATTACTCGCAACAGCAGCAGCAGGAGGAGGAGGAGGCGTGGGTGACTTCCCAAACGCCGGCTTATGCGTCGCTTGCGAACCAAACACGCCTTTCGCCTGTTGTTGTTGTTGTTGTTGTTGTTGTCGCTGTTGTTGCTCTTTTTGCTTCTGCTTCGCTAATAACACAAAATCCTCCGCGTTCATCGCACCTCCGGCGGGCAAAACGCTGTGTTCCCTCGACTTCGTGCCCGTCGACGTGGTGGGTATCATCGTCGTCGTCGCTGCTATTTTACCTTTATCGGAAGAAAAAGCCTCATCGGTGGTGGTGGTGGTGGTCAAAGGCGGCGACGGCGTGACGTAATTCGGAGGCGGAATAATCGAAGAAGGTTTCGACGACGACGACGGTTTCGTGATGTGCGCGAGCGAAATCTTCGTGTTATTATTATTAGTAGTAGTAGTCGCAGGAGTGTTGCTCTTCTCGTCGTTGATGTTGCTGTTGGTGTTGTTCGCCGCGGTGGTGGTGCTCGTGCCGTCGTTTTTCGGCGACGACGCGCCGTTCGCCGAAGACATTCTTCTTCTTAAAGAGAGATCTCTGCGTTTGAATTCTCTCTCGTCGTCGTCGTCGTCGGAAAAAAAAACGTCTGCTCTTCTTCTTCTTTTTGTGTCTTCTCACTCCCTCTTCTTCTTCTTAATTCGAGGAAAATGAGACGCTTTCTTTAGCAGAGATGGAAGCCCTCTCTTTCGTTCTCTGTCTCTCTTTCTTTCCTCCAAAGGAGAGTTATAGTGTAGTGCAAGACGCAGAAGAGAGAAGAGAGAAAGGTGTGACGATGAATTCAATTCTGAAATTCTGTTTACGAGTTTTGATTGGTTTTTTTTTCTCACGTTTGAAGAAAAAAGCGAGAAAAGCAGAGAAAAGAGAAAAAGAAAAAGAGAATTCGAGAAGAAGAGCAACACAAACACAGACACGCGAGAGAAAGAAAATTTCTCACACGTTTTTGGTCGAAAAAAAAATGCCTCAAATTACACCAACCATTTCTCTCAAAACATCAGAGAGTACTTACTTCTTAGGTAAGTTTTCTCTCACAACAAATGACGCATTACTAAAGGAGACTTATTAAAAGAGAATACGAAGAAGGAAAAATAATGTCGGCATCGTGCGCGCGATGTGGATATACCATTTACTTGCGCGAAGCGTCCGAGCTGATTTCGTGTCAGAGCTGCAACTTGACGCACGCGACGGAGACGTTGTTTAATGATGCCGATGATGATGATGAAAACGAAGATGCGCTCGTTACGACGGGTGGAGGAAAAAAGATGATGAAAACAATCTCCAACGCCGCCAGTTTCTTGTACAAGTTCAACATCGAACCGAAAAACCCGGACGGGACGAAGATTGGGAGCGAACGAGACGACGAAAATGTGAGCAGAGAACGAAGAGCGACGGTGGACGAACCGTGTCCGAAGTGCGACAATCACGTGTTGAGGTTTTATACCATGCAGTTGAGGAGCGCGGACGAAGGGCAGACGGTGTTTTACGAATGCGAGAAGTGCAAACACACGTTTTCGCAGAACAATTGATTCTTTTTCTCTCGTCGGAAGTGTTGCTCTCGTCAGAAGTGCAAACACACGTTTTCGCGGAAGAGTTGATTCTTTTATTCACGATGACGATGGGCAAAGAAGAAGAAAAACAACAACAACAACAACAACACATTCCGTGGCGTCCGAGAGATTTCTCGAGCGTGAAGAATCATCCTTTGAGCGGGATAACTTTCGCGCAGTGGTATCGGTTGGTGAGGAAGTATCGCGGGGACATCGAGTACTTTCGGTATTTCCCTCGACTGGTTTTTCTGACCGTGATGTCGATGTTCAACGCGCTCTTTGCGTGCGTTGAGATGGTGTGTTACGGTAGCGCGATTTCTAAAACGATCGTTGACGATGATCCGGTCATCATCGTCGGTCATCCGAGAACTGGGACGACGCATTTGCACAATCTTTTAACTCTAGACGAGGATTCGTTTTACACGTGCACGACGTTTGACGTCGGGTTTCCGAGTTCGTTTCTGTTGTTTCCAAAACGAGTGAGGGAAATGTTAAAAACAATCATGGACGACACGAGACCTATGGATAACATGAGATTGGCCCACGATTCGCCGCAAGAGGACGAAGTGGCGACGAACCAGTTATCTAGTTGTCTCGCGTCGCCGTACGCGCCTTTGATGTTTCCAAAATTGGAAGAAAAGTTTCGACCGTTTTATCGCTTGGACGGAGAAGACGAAGAGTATCCGTGCAAACTGGAAGACGCTCGAATTTGGCGCGATAATTTTTGGTATTTCGTGCAAAAAGTCACGTATGCCGCAGAAAACAGTCGAAAGAAAGACGATGCTCTGAAGAAGAAAAGACGAAGATTGGTGTTGAAATCGCCCGTGCATATGGCTCGGATCAAACTTTTAGCGCGCATGTTCCCGAAGGCCCAGTTTTTAGTGTGCCATCGTCACCCGTACGAAACCTTTCAAAGCGCGGCAAATATGGCCGATAAGTATTACTGGTCCTGTTTCTTGCAAGCACCCAGAAATCGAGAAGAAATCGAGGAGTTTATATTTCGACAAGGTGAGATTTTACACGACGCGTACGAGAAGGATTTGAAAGATATCGATGATCTAACACCCCGCGTGATGGAAATTCCTTTCAAAGAGTTGGACGAAAAACCGCTTCAAACTTTAGAGAAGATTTACAACAAGTTTGAGTTTAAACCCAGAAAAGAAAAGTACAAAGGGAGCGACGCAGAAACGAAAGCGAAAGCATACATCGAATCCGCGGCGTTAAAAAACTTCAAGAAGAACGCGTTCTCGGCGGATTTGAGCCGAGCGACGAAAAGAGAAATCAACCGGCGCTGGAGAACGTGGTTTCGCTTGTTCGATTATACCAAGTTTTAGGACACAAAGTAAAACACGACGATTTTAGTAGGTAGATAATATGTTTAGATATAGATATAGATATATTTAGTATATAATTTAAAGTTAGATATACAACGCGCGTTATCCTCATCATAACAGAGCCACATTCGTTCGTTTTCGTCGTTTTCTTCTTCTTCTTCTTCTTCTTTGACTTCTTCTTCTCTCTCTCTTTTCATACCGAAAGCGCGCATTCACAAAACTTTCTTCCTCTTGAAGAACGCCTTCAAGTAGAAAATCTGCCAAAATGCCAGCCCAACGCAAACGACCAAACTAATCAATCCCATCCAAACGACTCTGGAATTCGTCGCCTCGTTCTTATCTCGCATGTCTGCCTCCAATTTCCTCAACTCCAACATCGTCTCGTGCACTTCGATCAAATCCGCCTCCAACCTTCGCAACGACTTCGTAAACACGTCCACGTCTGTCTCCTTTGCAATCTTCCCCCACGTTGTCGCCGCGACTCCAGACTTCCACTCCAAACTCACTCGGTGCTTCGCGCGATCTTCCGCCGGTATTTGCGCCGCAAAAAAGCACGCCTTGTAATCGCCGCCAACCTCCGCGGTGAAGCCGTAATCACCCTCCGAAACGTCCTCAAACTGCTTCACCACTTTCTCGTTCGGATCGAACAGTTTAATCGACAACTTCACGTTATCTATAGATTTAAACGAAAATAATACTATCGCGCGCTCGTTGTGTTCTTCCGAGACGCACTTCATGTCGTCGTACTCCGAGTCTCCGCGGTGCACGAGATCGAATTCCAACGCCTCCGCGACAAAGAATCCATCGTAAACGTCGTTTTTTCTCCACGTAATCATCATCGCTAAAGAAGAGAAAAGGAAGAAGAAAAACGACGACGAAAATAACGGTTGTTTAAACCTCCTCGTTCTTCTTTTTAAACCTTTCGTCGTCGTCGTCATTTTCGTCGTCCCAGGTGAATTCAATCAGTGAGAGTGATTGATGTGTGATGATGATGATGATGATGATGATGATGAGAGCAGTGAGTCGTCTTTTTTTATAAATTGTGGTGTACTTTTGAAGCAGTTTTGGTGAAAAAAGGAAAAGCTCTCACTCGCGTCTTCTTCTCTCTCTTCTACTTTTTCTTTTCGACACGAGAAATCGACCGATATCGACGTCGTCTCCACGCATAGCATCATTCCCGTCGTTCCGTTGTCG
>Ga0115567_10004452_pt1 | contig 13656 bp, 11 predicted proteins | sample COGITO_mtgs_1204_2_FD_88679 | JGI IMG/M metagenome (GOLD analysis project Ga0115567, IMG submission 88679) | Pelagic marine microbial communities from North Sea - COGITO_mtgs_120412 | ecosystem: Environmental > Aquatic > Marine > Epipelagic | place: Germany:Helgoland, sampling site Kabeltonne...
AAAAACACTAAGAGCGATAATGTAATTAACCAGCGGGTGCTTACCCTACTCAGTGGCGACATTAGCCAGTTACAGATTGAGTTTGCGGTTGCTAGCGCGCAAATAACTGACCAGCAATCGGCTAATTTAAAAGCCGCTGTAAATGCATTTACACAATTGAAAACCTTTGCTGATGAATTGAATTTGTCTGCCAAGTTATTAATATTAGGAGCAAGCGACAACGTAGGTAGTATAAAGGTTAATCAGTACTTAAGTATAAAAAGAGCAGAAAATACTGCTGACGCGTTGGTCGCATTGGGGGTGTCAAGAAGCGAAATTATGACCTCTGGATTAGGTATAATTGAAGATGCGCCACCAGATACCAATGTTCGTAAAGCGATTATTCATGTAATATTGACCAAACAATAAGTATTAACAAGAGCTGTAAACGAAATTATGTTGCAAAAGAAAATTTGCATTTTAGGCGGCACAGGCGTTGGTAAAACAAGCTTAGTAAAGCAATATGTTGAAGGGATTTTCTCTGAAAAATATTTAACCTCTATCGGGGTAAAGATTGATAAAAAACAGGTGATGATTTGTCCACCTGTGCAACTAATGATTTGGGACTTAGAAGGAATAGACAAGTACTGTGGATTTAATCCACGCTATTTGAGAGGAGCTTCAGGCATGATAATTGTAAGCGACCAAACACGACTAAACTCACTGGCAGAATCGATGGAAATATTCTCGCTAGCCAAAAATACGGTCAATATCCCATCGATTTTGGCCGTCAATAAAACTGACCTGCCTGCGTCGATGAACTGGGATGAGTCTATTTTGCAGAATCACGCAAATCAATTCGACAAAATACACTTCACTAGCGCAAAAACCGGGCTTGACGTTGAAAGTTTGTTTACGTCAATCGCTAAATTGGTAAGCGCATAATGAATCTTTCTGTGCTGCACGCCTTAGGCATTGCCGACTGTGCCATCTTCAAAAAAATTGGTGATAAGGTATTTTTGCTTCAAGATTTTGCGGGTGAATGGTTAAACATTTTGTTTCCCGATGTACAAGCGAATGACACCATCGTTATAGACGAACGTTTGATCTTTTTAAGCGACTTTTTAATTGATGCGGAAGACTTCTGGTTTACGCAGCACAGTGGGCAGGTAAAAAGTGGAATTTGGACGGAGCAAATAATTGACAATACACTGTATCTTGAAGCTTATGCAAGCAGTGTCGAAGGCGAGCATTACCTCATTATCAGAAATGCTGAACAAAACTATTACGAACGCAAACAAACGCTACAAATTGCTCGCGAGCTAAGCTTATCGAATAGTCAGGTCATTGAACGCCACGATTATTTGTGCGAGCGTTTGCGCGCTATTTTAATGGACAACGAATATAGCGATAGTCGATTGCCCTTACATGAGGCAATACGTTATGCCAGTATAGGCATTGTGATTATTGATGAAAATTTGTCGGTTATTGAAGTAAATCCCGCGGCCTTCGATACGTTTGACTTTCATAGCAACACAAATCATGATCAGTTATTAGATGGTGTTCGAGACTTATTAAGGCGCCAGTATCCTGAAAAAGCACTTTTTACTGGCAGCAAAGCTTGGCAAGGCGAACTATTTTGGCATATGCCTCCGCTGGCCAGTAAGTGGTTAAGCGTAAGTGTAAATCCAGTAATATCTCCGGTAGGTAAAGTCAGTCATTGGGTGCTTAGTTTCAGCGATCAAACTCGCATTAAACACTTACTGCAAACTAATGAAGAGCTTGCCTTACATGATCAACTTACAGGCTTGCCTAATCGTCAATATTTTTGGCAACAATTACAGCAGTGTGTTGTCGACGACCAATCATTTTGCTTAATCAGCATAGACATAGTTAACTTTAAGCACGCGAACGAAATGTACGGCTACCTAGAAGGCGATAACTTACTCAAGCAGATTGCAAAGAGATTAACACGAGAATTGGCCAGCGAAGACTTCATTACTCGGATTGGCGCAGATGAGTTTATGATTATCAGAAAGTGTGACAATACAAAACTGCGGGTAAATAAAACTAGTTTTGATGTAGATACTTACGAGTTAGCCACAAAACTCCTGTCTACTTGTTCAAAGCCTTATTACACCCAAGATAATCGTCGTTGCGACTTGCCTATAAAAATTGGCATGACGCAATATCCACTAGACGCGACAAAGCCAGAAGTACTTTTGAACAACGCAGATTTGGCATTGAGCTATTCCAAACTGAGCAACAACCAGCCAATACAAGTATACAATCAAGCACTGAAGGACGTCTCAGCAAGGCGCATAATGTTAGAAGAAGCTTTAAAAAATGCTATTACAAATAACGAATTTGAATTGTATTTGCAACCCATATACGATATCGAGACCGAACACGTAGTAAAAGCTGAGGCACTATTGAGATGGCATTTTAATGGTGAACAAATTATGCCCGATGAATTTATTCCTATCGCAGAGTCTTCTGACATCATCAATTCAATTGGTCGCTGGGTAATAAGCAAAGCCTGTGAAATAGCTAAACAACTACACGACAGCAGAATTTTTATTCCCTTGAGCATCAACTTTTCGCCAAATCAAATTTACGATACTAATTTAATCAGTTTTATTAGAGCAAATATTGAGTTAACAAATATAGATCCTACTTTACTTGAGCTCGAGGTTACAGAAGGCGTTTTAGTTAAGAATTATGACAAAGTCAGCGCTTTTTTACATGAAATAAAACGTCAAGGAATTACTATTTCTGTGGACGATTTCGGAACCGGTTATAGCTCGCTTGCCTACCTAAAACATCTGCCTATAGATACGTTGAAAATTGATCGCACATTTATCCAAGACGTCGATACGAACGAAGACGATAGTGCCATTGTTACTGCCATAATCGCGCTTGCGAGACAGCTCAAATTAGGGGTTGTGGCAGAGGGTATTGAAACCCAAGGCCAGCGAGACTTTCTGCTCGCTAATAATTGTTCGCGCGCACAAGGCTTTTTTTACGCTCATCCAATGCCTGTGAACGATTTTATAAAGCTTAGCTCTCAACAGGTATTGATTAGTCAGTACACTTAGTCGCTTTTGCATTTAACGCTGTTAATCTAATATTGTCGCTAGTCACGTCACATATTGAGTGTCCTAATCCCAAGTATTTAACCATCTCTCATGCATAAAAAAGGACTCTTAGAGTCCTTTTAAATTATCCCGAACGATACTCTTAGTAACTACTTTTTACCTGAACTATTGTTCAAGTATCTAAAGAAGTCGCTGTCAGGCTCTATTACTAGTACATCTTGCTTACTGTCAAAGCTCTTGGTGTAGGCATCCATGCTGCGTAAGAAAGCATAAAACTCTGGGTTTTTGTTATACGTTTGCGCATAAATATTTGCAGCTTGTGCATCACCTTCACCGCGAAGCTGGCGAGCATTACGCTCAGCATCAGCAAGCATTACTTCTACTCTTGCATCAATGTTAGCTTTAATGATTTCGCCTTGCTCTTTACCTTCAGAGCGATACTCTCTGGCTGCAGCTGCACGTTCTGCGCGCATCCGGTTGAATATTGAGTTGCTAATTTCTTCAGGTAAATTAATTTTCTTCACCCGAACATCAACAATTTTAATACCTAACTCATCAGAGCTTTCCGAGGCCTGAGACATGGCAGAATCCATCAGTTCGCTACGCTCGCCTGAGACGATTTGTTGAATAGTGCGGGTACCGAACTCCGAGCGTAATCCGTTGTTCACACGTTGTTTGAGAAGCGCTTCAGCCTGCACTTTATTACCACCGGTCGACAAAAAGTAAGTAGCAAAATCTTGGATTCTCCATTTTACATAAGAATCGACGATTAAATCTTCTTTTTCACTGGTAACAAATCGGTCTGGACGTTCATCAAGTGTCTGAATACGTGAATCTAGTGTTTCAATTCTGTCAAAAATAGGCAGTTTGAAATGCAAACCAGGTTCGCGTACAACTGTTTCACCGTCACTTTCTTGTTGCACTTTACCGAAGGTAATCACAATAGCGCGGGTACCTTCTTTCACAACAAACACTGAACCATAGCCAATTAACAAGGCTAATATTACAATAACAATTGAAAAATTCTTCATGAATTAATTTCTCCCCGAACGACTAGATGCACGATTATTAACTGCTGGCTGAGGTAACTGATTCTGTGAATCGGCGCCTTGATTTCTCAGGCCCTCAAGCGCTCCCATTGTGCCTGTGGCTTCTGCACGCCCTTGACGTTCCATAATTTTATCGAGTGGAAGGTAAATCATGTTGCCACTGCCGTTTGTATCTATCATCACCTTCGTTGTGTTCGAATAAACACTTTCTAAGGTTTCTATGTAAATACGTTGGCGCGTAACCACGGGGGCTGCTTCGTATTGGGGAAGTAACTCTTCAAAACGAGCAACTTCACCTTGCGCTTTCAAAATTGAACGTTCTTTGTAAGCCTGAGCTTCTTCGTTCAAACGATTTACTTGAGCTCGCGCTCTAGGTTCAATCTCACGGGCGTAAGCTTCTGCTTCACGAATAAAGCGCTCTTCATCTTCTTGCGCCGCAATAGCGTCATCAAAAGCGTCACGAACTTGTTCCGGAGGCCGTGCATTTGTGAAGTTTAGGTCCACAATGGCCACACCCATATTATAGGGGTCAATAATACCTTGAAGCTCTTCCAGTACGCTTTGGCGGGCAACTTCTTTACCAGCAGTAAGTACCTCATCCATACGCGAATGACCCACTACATACCGTATTGCACTATCGAAAGCTTGTGACAAACTAGTTTGCGGATTTGTTACCGCAAATAACCACTGCTCGGGGTCTACTACACGATATTGCACTTCCATCTCAACGCCAACGACGTTTTCATCTTCGGTCAACATTGTACCCGATGATGCTAAAGACCGAATCTCTTGAATGTTAATAGGAATTACTTCGTCTACAAAACGTAAACGCCACTGCAAACCAGGTGATGCTAATGAATGAAACTCGCCAAATCTTAGTATGACGCCGCGTTCTGCTTCTTTTACCGTATATATACCGCTAAGTGCATATATAATTAAGGCAATAACAACGATTAAACCTATGCTCTTTCCGGTGAAGCTAGGGCCCGATGATTTACCGTCGCCATCGCCACCACCGCCTTTACCAAACTTACTAAAAAGATTCTTTAGTACGTCATCTATATCAGGTGGGCCTTGCTCTTTGCCGCCGCGATTTTTCCAAGGGTCGTTTTTATTACCACCCGGCTCATTCCAAGCCATACATTTACTCCGAAGTTATCATTATTTACAAAGATTATACGCTATGTGAACACGAATAGATTTATGCGAGCCAAATTAAATCGCCACTAACTATTCACGAACATATTCGCTTGCCAACGCCCTTTCATGCGCTTTTATTGTTTCTACTAATTCAACAATATACATTTCTAATTAATATAAGTACTTAGTCTATTTTCTACTTTTTTATCCAACCTATGCCAGTCTGACTCAAGCATGGTTATTTCTACTACCCAGTCACCTTCTTTGGAATACTCTTGTTGATTAATGCAGTTTAAATCATACAGCATTCCACGCACTTTACCGTCGCCTGCAGGAATAATTAAGGTGTAATTCACCATTTCAGTACGTAAGCATTCACTGAGGGCACTCTTTAACAGATCAATACCCTTACCCTCTTGTGCCGACAACCAAACACGCACAGGATTACCTTCGTCGTCCCTATCAATTTTGGGCTCAACCCCTTCTAGGCGGTCAATTTTGTTACAAATAATAAGTTGTGGAACCTCATCTGCTTCAATTTCAGTAAGCACTTCATTGACCTGATCCATATTTTCCAAATACTGGTCGTCTGCATAATCAACAACATGCAGCAGCAAAGTTGCTTCTTGAGTTTCTTGCAGCGTCGCTTTAAAAGCAGCAACTAGATCGTGCGGCAGATGCCGAATGAAACCAACAGTATCGGCCAATATGGCCTGTCCAACCTCAGCTAGCTCAATTTTGCGGAGGGTTGGGTCGAGCGTCGCAAATAATTGATCTGCTGCATACACATCAGCGTTAGTAATAGTATTAAATAAAGTAGATTTACCCGCATTCGTATACCCAACTAACGATACCGTGGGTATCTCCGCTCTCTTTCGAGAACGGCGGCCTTGCTCTCTTTGCTTTTGTACTTTATCAAGTCGTTTTTGAATAGACTTTATTCTACCGCGAAGCAAGCGACGGTCTGTTTCCAATTGAGTTTCACCGGGACCGCGTAAACCAATACCGCCTTTTTGACGCTCTAAATGCGTCCAGCCGCGAATAAGACGTGTCGATAAATGCCGAAGTTGGGCAAGTTCAACTTGCAACTTACCTTCGTGGGTGCGCGCTCGTTGCGCAAAAATATCGAGTATAAGACTAGTGCGGTCAAGAACCCTGCAAAGGCAAAGTTTCTCTAAATTACGTTCTTGTGACGGCGACAATGCATGGTTGAAAATAACGACGTCAGCGCCTAGCGCAGATACAGTATCGGCAATTTCTTGAGCTTTACCACTGCCAACAAAGTAGCGAACAGAGGGCGCACTGCGAGATGCGGTAACAATGCCTACATTATTAACGCCAGCCGATGAAACCAGCATTTGCAGTTCGTCTATGTCTTCTTTATTTTGCTCGTCAGAAAAATCTACATGAACTAATACGGCCTGCTCACCGCCTTCGTAACGATCAAACAAAAAGAATCTCCATACTAATTATTCGGCTGCTCCGTCTTCTGGGTGGTTTGTAGGCATACTAATAGCCCTAGAAGGCACCACTGTAGAAATAGCGTGCTTGTACACCATTTGACTGACTGTGTTTTTCAATAAAACCACGAACTGGTCAAAAGACTCGACTTGCCCTTGTAGCTTAATACCATTCACTAGGTAAATAGCAACAGGGATTCGCTCCTTTCTAAGTGCGTTTAAAAATGGGTCTTGTAGTGACTGACCTTTCGCCATTAGTCATCCTTATTTTTTATTATGTGATGGTTCAATATGACCTGATTGAGTTTACATAATTGTGTGTTAGGTTGCACCCACTTTTTGTATAAGTGTTTGTAGATTATTAGAATATCCACTTATAAGTGGATTAATATCTTGCCAGCTTCGTAGCCACGTAACCTGCCTTTTTGCCAATTGACGTGTGGCGATAATGCCCCTCTCGCGCATTTGCTCGTGAGTGTATTCATTTGTTAGAAATTGCCAAACTTGACGATAACCAACGCTGCGCATAGAAGGTAAGTCGGGATGAAGTTGGTATTTATCAAGTAGCTGCTTAACTTCATTTACTAATCCATTGCTTAGCATAAGGTCAAATCGCTTTTCAATTAAGGTATGTAAGGTACTACGTTCACTGGGCATTATGCTGAATTGATGAAATTTAAACGGCAATTTATTTTTTTGCTGGTTCTGCCAATAAGTTAACGATTTGCCCGATGTTGAATATACCTCATACGCCCGAGTTAAGCGTTGACGATCGTTTTCGTTGATGCGCTGCGCACTTACTGGGTCAACTTCGCAAAGCTGCTTGTAGACTTCATTTAATGGCATTTCGCTAATGCGCTCACGAACTAGTTTGTTAGCTGCAGGCATTTTATTTAGCCCATTAATAAGCGCATTGAAATACATCATAGTGCCACCAGCAAGTATGGGTAGCTTACCCCTCGCGAGCACTTTGTTTATTGCCATTTCAGCATCTCGCATAAAATCAGCAACGCTATAAGCAAGCTCTGGACTAATAATATCAATAAGGTGGTGCGTTATGCCCTGTTGTTCAGCAATACTCGGTTTAGCGGTTCCTATATTCATGTCGGTATAGACTAAGGCCGAATCTACGCTAATTACCTCGCCGTTTAGTGAAGCAGCGGCTTCAATAGCTAGAGATGTTTTTCCTGATGCCGTGGGTCCCATAATACAGATTACTTGCCCCGCGGTGTTTTCGTCCTCGTCGCATTTATTCATCTTTCATCCATGCAGCCAAATGCAGAGGTTTCGCTTGAGTTTCTAACAATGTCAAAACATCTGCTTCACCCAACTCATTTATCCAAGCACTGAGCATTGTGTCCGAAATGTTCACTGTTTTTAACCAGGCCTGTGCAATATTTGAAGCCAACGTGGAAGCCAACAACGTGGAAGCCAACATAGCGGTCGAGGAAGCCTGTCTACTATGCTTAGCTACATCTATAGAGGCAAAAATACTTGCCCAAGGGAGTTGACGTAACTCAGACGGCACTTGCTTTAAAATTAACTTTTGGTGAGTGGCAGAAATAATGAAATGTGATTTCTTAAATAGGTCTAATTTGTCTTGCTTAATATGAGTTTCATTTTCAACTGAGACCGGCATTAAAAGCGGCTGGGGCAGCGTTGATCGAAGCAAGCGAAGGGTTAGCAGTTTAGTAACTAGCACATCAACGTGCATAATGCGCAAAATTTCAGGCTCTGCAAACACAAGATAGGGCTTAGTGTACAAACATTTGCCAATGCCGCCTAGCGTAATGTTTGTCGAAATTAGCTCGTTGGCATTTTTGCCCTTATCGTGCTCATTTTCTGTAGTCGTGCTGGTAGCTAAACTCGCATAAAACTCGTTGTTAGCATCTATTTGACTTTTATTTGGCGTATTAGGCCTGTAGCCGCTTGTGACTGAACCGCTATACGATGCCTGCTTTTGAGGCCTAGTGTCAGCGCTTAAGGGCTGTATGTAACTATGTTTTGGGGTTTGCGGCAATTCATTCACAAATCCACTGTTGCCTTCATTACTTATACCATCGGTAACGGCCTTAAAAACTAAGTCGTGTATTTGCCGTGATTGATGAAATCGAACTTCATGTTTAGCAGGATGCACATTAACGTCAATTTGATGAGGAGGTAATTGCAAGTACAACACGTAACTGGGAAAAGTTTGCGGGCTTAAGGTATCTTCATACACTTGACGAAGCGCATGGGACAATAATTTGTCTTTCATCATGCGTCCATTTACGAATGTGTACTGCAGGTCACGCGTTGCTGTGCCCATGCCTAACTTACTACACCAGCCGGTAAGGCTAATATCTTCAAAGGTATAGTCGATAGGCATGCAGTCAGCGAGCATTTTCTTACCGCACACTTGCTCTATACGCTTGGCAATAGTTTTTACGATCCCATAGCGGCAACATACTTTATGATTATGACTTAGTACAAACTGAACATCAGAGCGTGTAAGCGCTATGCGCTTAACAATTTGTTCAATATGCTGAAATTCAGTTTTTCCGGTGCGCAAGAATTTACGCCTAGCGGGCGTGTTGAAAAACAAGTCAACTACGTCAATAGAAGTACCGTCTGGGTGAGCTGCTGGCTTAATTTCAACCGTCATTTGCTGCCCCTCAGCTTGGGCTTGCCACGCTTGAGCTTGGGAAACTGGTTTAGAGGTAAGGGTTAGGCGGCTTACCGCGCTAATACTCGCAAGTGCTTCCCCTCTAAAACCCATGCTGGTGATATGTTCTAGGTCATCAATATTACTGATTTTACTGGTGGCGTGTCGACTAAGCGCTAAGGTAAGTTGCTCTTTACTTATGCCTTTTCCATTGTCTCGGACTAATATTCGTTTCTGACCCCCTTGCTCTATATCAATTATTACTTCGGTAGCACCGGCGTCAAGACAGTTTTCAAGTAATTCTTTAACCACCGATGCGGGTCGCTCGACCACCTCGCCAGCGGCAATTTGATTCGCCAACTGTGGCGATAAAATAGCAATAGGCCTATTGATGGTCTCTTTTTCAGCATTCTCTATTTCAGGAGTATCAGACATACAGGTAGTTAAAAATCCATAAAAACAGTAAAGGGTTTGTTTATGCCGAGTTTAGATTACTTAGGAATAGTCAGGACTTGTCCAACTCGCACTAAATCTGATCTAAGTTTATTCTGGCGCTTTAATTCACGCACGCTTACGCCGTAGCGCTGAGCTAAAATAGATAAGGACTCGCCTCTGGCAATGGTGTGTTTTATTGGCGCTGCATTTTTTTGCTGTGCCCACAGGGTCCCATCGGGCGGTGTTTTTCTAAAGTAGCGCTTAATAGCTGCAAACAAAGCATCCGCAAGACCTTCCCGGTGCTTTGCCCAATTCAAATTTTTCTCTTCCTGAGGATTTGAGATAAAGCCAACTTCCACTAAAACCGATGGCGTTTCGGGCGCGGTTAACACTGCCAAGCTAGCGCTTTGCGGCGTTTTCTTATGCATTTTAGTTACGCCCTTCATATTCTTAATTATTTCATTGCTCAGTTCGTAGCTGTGTGCACGAAATAAGTCCATCGACATATTTAAAATAGTTTCGGCAAAATAGCGTTCGGTGTCTCGGTCTTCAATAACGTTGGCCGCGGGTCCTAAGAGTTCAGAACTACGCTCTGTTTGCTCGAGTAAACGACCTAATTCACTGTCTGCCCGGCCTTTTGATAACACCCAAACCGATCCACCTCTAGGTTGAGGCGTGGTGAAGGCATCAGCATGAATTGACACCATTAAATCGGCGTTTTCTCTTACTGCGATTCTAGGGCGCTCATTAGGTGAGATATAATAGTCACTCTCGCGCGTAAGCACCGCTCGAAAGCCTTCCTGCGCGTCAATTTTTCTAGCCAGCATTTTTGAAATACTTAAGGTAATATTTTTTTCGTACGTACCTGAGGGTCCTATCGAGCCTGGGTCGACACCACCATGACCGGCGTCTATTACTATAATAATGTCTTTGTCTCGAATTGGCGCAGTGGTATTCACAGGGGAGTTTGCTGACGACGTAGAGCCCGAGGAGGAAATCAAAGGTGAGGTGAAAGTCGGATTTGGGTCAATAAGCTCAATAACCAACCTATGGTCCAACTGCTGAGCGCCGCTATTGTTTGGCGCTAGTGTAAATAAACGCGGATTAAGCTTTTTACGCGTTTCAATCACAATTCGAGTGTCATTTTTAGATTTTGGCGCACTGTGACGTATTTTGTCTACTTTATTGCCTGACAACGATAAAGACGACAAATCGAATGAACGATTAAGCCCTTGAATATCTATTACGAGTCTGTTTGGATTTGCCAGTGAGAAGTAGCTAAATGTAGGCTGTGCATCAAGTTCAATTACAATGCGCGCAAGGTCACTTGTATCAGAGAATCGAAGATCTTTTACATTTGCTTGTTGAGCTTGGGAAGCAAGCGTAAATATTAACAAAAAGAAAAGCACAAAAATCGGATAGGTGTGACGGAAACGATAAAAGAAGCAAACTTTAAACAAACTTTTCATCAAAAACCGTCCTTGAGTATAGAAACACAGCTAATGCCAAAATCTGATTTCCCTTGAATTTCGAACACCCTGCCCTCGTCTTTATATTCAATGTTTATGATTAAATCGGGTGATGGTAACAATTGCTGTCCTTTCTCGGGCCACTCCACTAAACAAGCACTAGCATATGAAAAGTAATCACGTATGCCCATAAACTCTAACTCTTCAGGATCGGCAACCCTATATAAATCAAAATGAAATAAGGTTAGAGCATCTAGTTCATAAGGCTCAACCAAAGTATAAGTAGGGCTTTTCACTTTCCCTATATGTCCAAGGCTATGCAAAAGTGAACGACTAAACGTGGTTTTACCCGAGCCTAACTCGCCTGTTAAAAATGTACAAGTGCCCGCGTAGCCTTTTTCCAAAAAAGCTTTGCCTAAGCATGTTGCTAAATCATTGGTGTCAGATTCGGTCCTACAGTACTGCGTAATGTTCATTCTTATTTACTTATACTTACGTTTATTCGTATGTTTAACACATGCTTATTCATTAATTAACAGCCTAACAGTATCGAACAAGTCGCTCGCTAATAAACCGCGCTGACCAAATTTTTTCGCTACTATATCACCTGCTTTCGCATGGATCGACACTCCGTATTGACAGGCCATATCTTTACTTAGTCCCTGCGACAATAATGAACCCAAAATACCGGCTAGGACGTCGCCCATGCCCGCCGTTGCCATTCCCGGATTGCCATGACGACAGACCCAAGAATGAGACTGATTATCGACTATACTGCCAGCCCCTTTTAGCACACAGGTGGCATCGTAACGCTGCGAACACTGCCGTGCATAATTAAATCGATTTGCTTCTATTTCATCTGTTGGCACATTTAATAGGCGTGCAGCTTCACCCACATGCGGCGTGATTACGCATTCTGGTAACGCTACAAAGGTCTCGTTTACCGCTTTGAGATTAAGTGCGTCAGCATCTATCACAATCGGCTTAGGCGTTTGTTGACAGTATTCCATTACTTGGTCAAATATATCTTTGCTCCATTGCTCTTGTCCCAAGCCTGGGCCAATTACAATGCAGGTGGCCCATTCTAAGGCTTGAGTAAGACCTGTACTCGACACCATAAGCTCAGGGCGACCATTACTAACTTGCAATACTGAATCTTGATGAGTAAATACTTTGACCATTCCAGTGCCTGTGCGCAATGCCGCTTCAGACGTTAGTCTTATCGCGCCAGACATGCCTTTATTGCCGCCAATACATAATAACCTTCCGTACGTTCCTTTGTGGCTGTGTAGCGGCCGCGGTGCTAAACCTTTGAAATGTTTTAAGTCTAATGCGCTGGCGTCGCTTCTAGCAATGTCAGCAAAAGCGCTTCCAATCCCTAAATCTTCAAATATTAGTTTGCCGCAATATTGTTTACCTGCGCCAGTTGTTAAACCTACTTTTATCCCTACAAAAGTAACCGTTGCAGAGGCCTGAATACACTCCCCTAGTGAGGCGCCTGTATTAGCATCTAAGCCACTTGGAACATCCACACTGATCACTGGTTTTTTACTGTTATTAACTAAGGAAATAACATCCACAAATTCTGCACGAATAAAGCCACTAATGCCCGTGCCTAAAAGTGCGTCTATTATCACATCGGCTTTATCTAAATGTGCTTGCTCAAAAGCTTCAACTTCGCCACCGGCCGACATCCATGCATGCTGAGCACGTTTGACGTCCCCTGCCACTTCACGCTCTGGCTCTACTGCGCACAAGGTCACGTTTTTACCAGCGTTGTAGGCGGCAAGTGCTGCTACGTAGCCGTCTCCTGCATTGTGACCGATACCCACTAGCACTAAGTAATTATCTTCATTCGGAAATTGCAGCACGCTTTGCGCAAATACACAGGCACCCGCTCTCTGCATAAGGCTAAACATATCAATACCAACGTGCTGCGCAGCGGTTTTTTCATGAAGGCGTATCTGATCCGCACTATACAGTTTCTGTGTTAAGCTAGTGGCAAGTTTTTTTTGCAGCATAAGTGCATGTCCTTTATTTATTCAACTGATAGTAATTCAACTGATAGTTTTTCTAGTTCTAGTACGCCAGTAGATTTAGCCGTACTCGCTAACCATATCAAGGCTTGGGGCATGGCGCTAGGTTTTCAGCAAGTTGGTATAAGCGACATTGACGTGAGCGCGCATAAAACCATGCTCGAAGACTACCTTGCCAAAGGGTTTCATGGCAACATGGACTATTTAGCACGTAACGTTAATAAACGTTTAACGCCCGATGAACTGCATCCAAACACCTGCCGAATTATAAGCGTACGAATGAATTACTTGCCGCCAGACGCGCAGTTTGCTAATAACCTGAAAAATCACAAGCAAGCCTATATTA
>Ga0115567_10004457_pt1 | contig 13646 bp, 23 predicted proteins | sample COGITO_mtgs_1204_2_FD_88679 | JGI IMG/M metagenome (GOLD analysis project Ga0115567, IMG submission 88679) | Pelagic marine microbial communities from North Sea - COGITO_mtgs_120412 | ecosystem: Environmental > Aquatic > Marine > Epipelagic | place: Germany:Helgoland, sampling site Kabeltonne...
CGCCGAGGCGCAGCCTCTACCCGCCGCCAGCGAGGGGCAGTAGAGGATCCCAGCATACGGCATGGGCGAGGCAGTGAGGGTTGGAAAAGCCGTCAAGGAAAAGCCGTCTTTGACAGTGAGTTAGGTTCGCCGAGATGGCACGAGAGAGATGCATGAACTCACTTGGTTCCTGCGCTCTAATCAAGATACCTCTACTCAAATACTTCATGCAAGTGTCCCCCACCTCGCACTCTTTTCATGCTGCGCAATTCAGCTCAACTCACCGTGCACCGATTGCTGTATTCAACATTCCCATCTCTTCTGGAAACCGCTGGCGGCGGCTCGCCAACGCCCTGCCCAAGGTAGCAGCGTAAGTGCTTCGGGCTTTGCAGAGCACCACCGTACCCAATCCCTGCCTCGTGTACGACAACATGGGGGGTCGTCAAACCTGTCCAGAAACGCGATCTCATCCTCCAATGCCGACTCCTCACTGTGATCGTCTTCATTCTCCCCGCCGTGGAAGCCGCGCCTCCCCGGCCACGCACGGTCGTCATTTGCCAGCGAAGGGGCTCGGTCGTCTGCTTGAGCGTTCGGGGTATCCGGCCCAAAACCGCCGATGTGCGGCTCCTCTCGATGCCTCCGGCCCAGCTCTCTGTCGAAGTGAACATCTTGAAGTGGGCGTCCATGCGCTGTCCCTCCTCTTCGCTCTTCCCTCTCCCCCCCTCCTGCGTGCGCTGATGCACCCTCTCGCTCCTCCCTCTCTCCTGCGTGCGCTGATGCACCCAGTACCGCCTCTGAGATCAGATCAGCCAGTACGACGGCACGCTGCGGAACGCTCCCATCTGTCCCTGCGTGTCCCACTTTCTCCGCCTCGACAGACCAGCCACCAGGCCCGTCTCCCGGCCCGACATAGCCGTGCGGCGCAGTGCTGTCGCCTGCGAGCAAACCGCCAGCTGCTGCGGAGTCCGAAGTGCGTCCCAACAGCTCGGCGAGGGATACCACGCGCCACGTTGCCGGCGCAACGTCACACGGAACAGCGGGGAACGCAGCGCCCACGGCGGGGAACGCAGCGCCACGCTTAAGCACCTGCTCGTCGACGGAGCGGCGCGGACTGCGACCAGTCTGCCGCGAGCCGGCGTCGGGCGCGCGTGCTCTGGGGGCACGAGCGTGCGGTGGAGGGTCATCTTCGGCGAGCCCACTAGTGGGGAGGTGAATTGAGAGCTCATGGGGGCGCGCCAGAGCGCCTGCAGGCGCAGGCAATGGGCGGCTAGACGCCGAGTTGCTCTGCGGTCGTGAAGGTAGCAAAGAAGTTTCGCGGCCCGCGAGGCCCGCAAAGGCCTGCGTGACTGACAGGATCGCTCGCTCGGACTCATCAAACAAGCGCCGAACAAGCGTCAGCTCCTGCTTGCTTTCCAATGTGTCCTGCGCCTGCATTGAACGGTCTGGAGATCAGTGCAGTGCACAGAGTTCGGAACCAGGCACTAATCAGTGGCGACCATCCAGGCCTCCTGGCATGGTCTGGCCAAGAACCTCGAGCCTTTTCATTCGTTCGAGCCGTTCCATGTTATGCATCACATGCTGCATCCGCGCTTGCACCTGCCGCAATTGGTGGCACTCACTCCCTGTTCATCAGAACTTCAGCCAGGAAGTGAGGCATACCATGAGCTCGAGAGTGCTCCCTGGGCTTTTATGCATGCTGCTAGCATTCTTGGAAGGAGGCGAGCTGTAACCCACGTCGTTCCGTAACGAATTCGATTGCGAAACCATGTCGTCCCCTGGGCCGATGGCAGGAGCAACACCCCATGAGCGCTCACTGCCAGGCGAGATTGACGACAGAGAAGGCTCTGATCGCGCCATGTTCTTCAAGTCAGCTCCGCTACCTGCCTTTCTCGGTCCACAGGAAGATTTCGACTTGTTCTCGTCAGCGCTGGGAAACTTTCTGTAGAGCGCGTCGCCCCTTCCGTGGATGATGGTTCGAATTGAATCGAGTTGATTGGTTTAGGGTCAAGTTTGGGGATTCGGCAGGCGACGGAGGAAGATTGAGATTGATTGGGCTGTAGGGATGGATAACTCGAACAAGAGCTGATCAGCGCTGACCGCCAGGTCGGCGCACCGCGCCCCCCAAGATCTTTCTGCAAGCGCGGCAACTTGACACCAGTCTCCTGCTGATCATCAGGTCCAGTGATGGTTTAACCTACCTTGTTGCGGGGCAAACCCACACCTGCGATGGACGAGACTAGGCAAAAGACTGGCCTGGTCCATTCCTCGGTGATATCACAAGTCATGCTGTGACGAGGCGTTGCGGCATGAAGTGCTTGGAGCCAGCTCACACCGATGCCGAATCCCTTGAGCAGGAGCTTGTGGTCCCAGACGACGGTGACTTCTTAAGTGTGCTTGAGTTGATCCACAGTGAAGGCAGGGCGAATGCGGTCGTGCTGGTGGGGACCAAAGTTCAGGCCCGGACTATGCACTAAACTCGTTTTCCCCGGTCCCGTTACACAAAAGCCAGACACACGCTGACAATGCCGGAGAGTACTTAAACGTTTCGCCTCCGCGCCCAGTTACGGGACGGATTGCATGCATGCATACAAGACGGTCGACCTCTCCAGATCCGTGCTGTAGGGCTCTCTATCCGCGGGCTGGCAATCGACGACTTACGGGGACTACGGACGCCGATGATTCGTGGACAGCTGGTTCTCTCACAAGGCTCCAGCGGCTCCATTGAAGACGTCGAATTTGCTCCAGCCCAAAGCGACCAGCCTAGTGGCATCTCAATAATGGTTGCCCGTGCCGCTCTTCCCCGAAACTAGCGGCGTGAGGTCCTGTATCGCGAGTCCGCTAGAATTGGCGTCCAGGCAGGACAGGAGCGTGACTTCGTACCACTTGGTAGGGCGGAGAATGGCACTTGAATTCGTGCACGCTGCAATGCGGCGAGCCATTGCGAGAAGGCCTCACGACTTACGCAGGGCAGTGCGGGACCGATAGGTGTGCACATGTTGGACCCTGACAGTGCTCATGCGTGCTTACGCTGCCGCGAGGCCTCTGTCACGGAGGCTGAGACGGTGGCGGTTGAGCGCAGGCATACACGGTCGAAGTGCGAGTACAAGCCATTGGACGTGCCGGTCATGATCACCGGAGGCAACGTGTTGCTTGAGAACTGCGAAATGGGAGGCCGTGGCAGTGACAGCCAGGCCTATCACGCACTGTACGTAACAAAGGTGTGCCACTTGTTGTGCCCCCTGCACAAACTGTGGTTCAGAGCTTGTGGTCCCGATACGGTCCGACCGCAACATATGGCGGGCGTTAGCTTTGCTTCAGCAGATCCAACGGAACAACTGAGTGTCCCCGGCATGGCTTGGGGATTTGCAGAATGCAACATGTTGCGTCGAGCACTGTACGCTGTCCAACACGTACGGCTCCGCAGTGGAACTCCGGGAGGCTGCGAAAGTCACAATGGTATCGTGCACGTTGAGTTGTAACAGGACCGCCTTCACTGCTGGGTTCCCAAACGAGGTCAGCTCGGCCCAAGCGCAAGCAGCATCTGCGAATCTGGGCGCAATACGCGCCGGAAAGCTGATTTTGGACATGTTGCCCAGGCAACACTGGAGTTGAATCAAAATAGATTCGTGAAGAACGACAGGATTTGGGACAAGTGTGCGGCCAAGGATGTCGTGGACCACCATGTGAGTTACCCCCAACATTGGTGAGTCCAGTTTGGATTCTCGAGTTTTGCGAAAGCTCGCGTGGCATGCGATGTGCACGCAATAGTCTCGGAACTGACCGAAGCATGGGGCAGAATAACGCGGACGGAAACGGCTTCGAGCTTCAAGTAACCCCAACGGTGTGACCTCTTGATGTCGAGCCGAGAGAAACTGCTCGCAGCAGCCGCGAAGGTCTGCAACAGCACACCGGAATCCGATATCGGATTCCGGTGTGCTGTTGCAGACCTCGGCGCTTTATCCAGGTTCGAGTATCGGTTACCAACGTTCAAGCCTGGCGACGGAGCATGATCTGGTCTGTAGTCACGCTTTTTTCAGGGTAAGGCAGGGAGGCGGGGCGGGGGCGCGGGGCGGGGGCGCGGGGCGGGCGCCGCATTTGTACGCAGCCATCGACGGATGCAAAAATCCCGTGCAAACCGAGGGTGTGAACAAAAAACTGGGTGGGCCCTGTCATCAATTCCAGAACTGCCTATTCTACACGCGCCCGTATGGCGATAAGAAGTCCGTAACAACAGTTACATCGAGGACTAATAGAGGGACATTTGATTTTAGCAGGAGCCAAGGTCTCGTACGAGCCTCGCTGACGTCGCGAGAGGACCCTTGGTCCCTAGCCGCACCGCCCCACATTCTTCGCGAGCACCGCACATAGAGGCAGTGATGGCACTTCAGGGAAAGCCGCCCACGGTTCCAGGGAGCAACCCCGCACAGGTGGGTGCAGGGTGGCGCTGCGTGAAGTCTGAAGAGTTCGGCCAGACCTTCATCTACGGTGAGTGGACCTATGTGCGTTCTACGCGCCCCGCACGTTCGCATCATAGACAGAAGCTTTTGGTCAAGATTTTGGATCATTTTCACCTATTGCAAGCTCGATTTGTACTGACAGTCCCAAGAGTTGTCCTGCGATATCCTCGTGCTGTTTCCACTGAACTCCTTTCCTCTGCTGGCGTCTTTTGGCAGAGCCTGCCCTCCCGGCCAACTCCCCGTCGCAAGGTACGCCCCCATTGGACTCTCGTTCATAAACGCTACGAATATGGGTGCCACGCGCCATATTTCCGGACGAATGTGCGCCTGTTAATCTGCGATTTTCTCGTTCAGGGGCTGTCGCCTCGCCGTGGGGCCCGAGCTACCCGATGGGCATGGCGACGGCGATGTCTGCTGAATCCACCGCTCGAAACCGTGCAACGCTGGAGGAAGCTACCAATTCGGCCCATTTTGAGAGCACGTACATCCCCGCCACTGCATGGGAACCTGGCACGGCGCCAGCGCCTTGATACCCACGCTGGGCCCCCATAATGGACCGCACGTGTGGTGTGAGGCCTAGTTTCTGGAGCGTGCGCAACACTTTTGTGTCAAGTTTTCTCACCTTGCTCTCGCGGTCTGAAGGTTTTTCATGTCGCCGCTGGGCGGAGACGGATACGGAAAGACAACCCGCGACATCCCGTCTACCGTGTTCTCGGGCAAGCCCGCTCCTCCTCTTGGGGACACCCAGGCAATCACAAACGACCCGTACGTTTCCTCTGGTGGCACGATGGTGGCTCAGGCACCTGCGATCGAGAACCAGCAGCACTTCGTCGGCAACTCGGCGCTCCTTGCTTCCTCGCAGTACGGCGCGCCCCAGCCGACCGCCGCCGGCACTGCGACGGGACCGGTCGGCGGGCTCACGCTCTCAGTGAACCCAACAAACGGCCAGATCTCGCTCTCACCAGTGGCACCGCCCGGCCAAATGTCAGTCCCGACGCCGCAGCCGGCGTACGGTCTTGTCTCGCCGAACCCCGACGGAGTGCAGATGGCGCATCAGGCACAACACCGGGCCCTGGCCAACACGCTGCAGGCGGCTCTGCAGCAGCAGGCGTCACAGCAGCAGGCGGCGCAGGCTGCGGCGCAGCAGCAGCTGGCTCAAGTTGAGCAGTCGCTGCAGCAGCAGGCGTACCAGAGTCACCTCGCGCACCAGCAACAGTCGGCGTTGCAGAGCCAGCTTGCGATCCAGCAGCAGCAAGCGGCCGTGGCGGCTCAGCAGCAGCAGATGATGATGGGTATGCCACAGATGCCGCAGATGCCGGCAATGCCATCGATGCCGGTGATGCCAGGTGCGGGTGGCGCCGCCAACCCCCTGGGACTCTACTAGGTGACTACGAGAGTCGTGTGCGAGACTTCACGCGCGAGAATCTACATGTGGAGGATTGGCATGCAGCGCAGATGAGGCAGCAAGGATCAGAGGTTTGGTTGGTTGGTTCGGCAGGTTTTAGTTGGCTTTGGCGATTTTTGAAGAGTTGTCGCGAATGGATGAAGGCGGTCAAAAACGATTCATTTCTGCTGTGCAGGCATCGCGACCACGTGACTGAACTCCCGGGCACAGAAATTTGTGTTCCACCAACCGCCTCCAAGGCTCGCCAGGACTATACACCCCTCTCGTATACGCTTTTTGCTCCCTTCTGCCCTTCAAGGAGCTAGCTTTCCCGAAGAATGTGTGACATGCAGATCATCTTCGGCGAAAAGGGGGTTCACGTCGGGTCCCCACAAAGCAGTTCAGTGGTCGCGAACCGGAGCACCTCCTGATATTCTGCAGAGTGTTTCATTAGGTATTAGACACGCGAAACTGGTTGACCTTGACTTCGACTTGGCATGTAGATCAAGAGGCTGGTGCTCTTGACACCAACCAGCCTCAAGTCCCAGTTGTGTTCACTTTTCACCACATCGAGGTGCTCAGAAGTTGATTCTGCAGGAGAGGCGAGATTGTAGCTGGCTAGGGGGCAGACTAGGGGGCAGAGTTCTGAGCAGCAGCAGTTCTCGCGCCCACTTCTTCTGCCCAGACCCTTGCCACAAAGACCTGCAGAATGGAGGGTCCGCTGACGTTACTATTTGGGTCCGTCACAAGAGCCCTGGGTGACTCGGGCGCTCAGGACCTAGAACGAGGCCGCGACGACGAGCTGTGCAGTAATGAGGCCGCCCCGCAGGACGCGCTTTTCAACGCGCAGAGAGAGCCGCAACAGCCGAGCGGCGCAGATGACGAAGCCTGCAGAAGTAGTTCAGGCTCAGAATCACCGAGGCATGTCGTGGTTGCACCAGATGGAGGCTCGGAAACTGGCGTGAACTGCGCTGCAACATCCTCTGACGGTGCTTCAAGGGGGCAGGGAATCTGCCGAGTCGTGATGCGTGGCGCGCAGTCGCAGTCTGATGGCATCGAAGAGGACGATTCCCCCGACTGTCGCATATGCAAGACTGGCGAAGATGAGGGCCGCCTTCTACGAGTGTGCCGTTGTCGAGGCACGCTCCAGTATGTACACGGGGCCTGTCTGCAGAAGTGGCTTGAGTCGCGCGGGGGGATTGTCCGCCCGCCAGAGGTCCAGCCTCTAGTGAATCTCTTAAGATGTTCAATTTTCCCTGGGGCAGACAGTGTGATCGTCCTCTGGCCGCCGAGCTCTTACAAATGCCTCTTATTATTGGCAGGGTGGTAAGCCTCTCGCGGGGATGCGCTGCGAGGTCTGCCACGCGGAGTACTCTGTCCGTATTGAAAGCAGGCTGGTATGGAACCGCAGTAAGGTACTATCTTACCGAAGTTTGGAGAGCGGCTTCGGTTATGCCCCACTCTGAATGTGCAGTTCCATTTGACCTCGAGGCATTTTCGCCGCAAAGTTGCTACGCGACATCATGAATTGTTGAGCGCAAGGAGGGGTCTGACGCACTTGAGCTGTTCGTGAGCAGAATGTCTCAGCTTGCTCATTACATTGTTGGTGATGTGTTCCACTCCGGTTCTGGTTTGGCATGCGTCGGATTCTCATCAGAAGGCGACTCTCATGGTGCAAGCCTTTCCCAGGTTGTGGGCTTGTAGTTTCCCTGGAGGGAGCTGCGCCGGACTCACGCATGCGTGTTGATGGACGCAGGAGAATAGCTGGGTGGTGATTCTCACGGCAGTCTCAATGCTGGCGCTTGCCGCACTGACACTCCGCAAGATCGCGCAGCGCTGGTTCCGTGTGCAGATGACACCTCTAGTGGTCCAGTAGCGTGCTGTGTGCTGACACTCAGGTGCCAACCCCTGGTAGGCGGTTCCTGACGCTGTTGACCTCTATAATCTCATGCAGAGACAGTGCGAAGTACACGAACTTCACTTTCTGCGTGCCTGGAAACACAGAAGTGCACTGCCACGCAGCGATTCTCAAGTTCTAAGTCTCTACACAATCCTCAAAGATTTCTCCGGAGTCGACTCCGCCCGCCACCTTCGGCCCCGCTGCGTAGAAAAGAGGCACGACAGGCATGGGCACGCGGGAAGAGTAAGCTCCCCAGTCGTCCTCGCTATCGTTATCGTCCAACCTCAGAACGGATGCACGAGGGCTGCTGCCGCTCACGCCTCCTCCCGCTTGTGCAGCCAGAGCCGCACCCAGTGTCCCGACCTCCATCGCAAAGTCGGCCCCCCCATAGTCCTCTTGGACAGAGCTTTCAGCATTTTCCATGTCTGCCGCTTGTGGAGCTGGAGCCATCTGGACAGCATCCTGTGCAGAGCCTTCAGCTGCATATACCATGTCTGCCGCTTGCGGAGCTGGAGTCATCTGGACAGCATCCCTTCCGGACCCCGCATCTGGGTCTGGTACAAGCGTGATCTCGTCCTGAAATTCTGCGGATGCCGTCTGAAAAGCTTCTGCGTGATCCTCAGTCTGCACGATTTCCATAGCACCCTTGTCTTCCAAGTCCAAAAGGCTTGCGCTCTCTTCAAAACCAGACCACTCACTGAAGTTCGTAAGGTCTCCGACATCTCCAGATCCTGGCACATCCGACCCCGATTCTTCTTTGTCAGAGGGTGCCATCAGCTGTCCAATGTCTCTCTCAAAAACATCAGGCACTCCATCATTTTCTGTCTCAGCTGCAGGCGCGTCGACTTCAGGTTCTCCCTCGCAGTCACAATCCTGAGTCTCCTTTCGCCGGCGGCGCGGGGACTTGAGTCCTCGACCAACCCTCTCTATTTCGCGCTCGTCATTTATTTGTTCTCTCCACTTGATCCTTCGTATTTCACTGCATCGAATTACGCGTTTAGAACTGAATTCAGATGGTGGTACACAACTAGTTGCGCGGTGCAGGGTATCCATCGACAGCCCGAGCAGGAACGCAAGCAGTTCGTTGCAAGGTGGGGGTACGCACCGTGCACTGCTCGGAGAGTCTTTCAGGGTCGGAGGTGCATCAAGGAATGCTAGGAGGGTATATGCAAGTAGCTCTTCCTCCATTGAGAGCGGTCGCGACGATGGCGCCATGTTTTGATCATTCCCGTTCATCTCAAAGGAGTCCTGACCCACGAGTACCTGAGCGTGGCAACCTCAAGAGTTTAGCGATGAACGCAGCTTTCAACCAGGGAATGGGATCGAAACTGGAGAGGCGCGCCTCGTCTCTACTCAAAACAGGCTTGGGAGCTCACCGGTGGCGGACCCGTGCATAGGCGTGTCAGCGCATCAAGATACTTCGAAAGCCCTTCCTTGCGAGCCTTCACAACCGCTGCGGAGTTGGACCCAAAAAAAGCCTTGGGCGGAAGCAACGGCGTCAGGTCGGTTGCTGCCGCATGCGACCGCAGACTTAAGGCCAAGTTGAGGAAGTCTGTGTACCGTCGACGGACCTGAATCACATCGCACACACGATGAGGCGCCGTCCTGACATATCGACACGTGCCGCTACACGACCGTGCACGCCCCAAGCCCAACGTCTAGAGGGGCGCCGAGAATCTGAGGGGTACAGACCTCCCATCGTTTCCAGCCGCCCTGGGATCGCACCCCCCCCTCTTTCCCGTACTAATCGGACAAGTCTCGTTCCTTTCCTCGTACTAACCGGACAAGTCTCGTCCCTCCCCCGTACTAACCGGACCGGGTACAGACCTCCCATCGTTTCCCGCCGCCCTGGGATCGCACCACATACTCCGTGAAGGATCCTTGGGCTTGCCACGCCGCCCCAACAATCCGAGCGCCGAGCCAGCGGGCGGTGCCGTTCGACCCGCGCAGAATTGGTTTCTCCGCAGCGAGCCACTTCTCCCCCGCGCCATCAATATTTGCGACCAATCTGTCCGTCTGCCTGCCCGCTAGAGCAGCAATAGGGCTATGATTTGATTGATCGTACCCTTCCTTCGACCAACCAATGGGCAAACCATTCGCACCGCGAGGCGTCGCAGGCGCGCCGACGACAACCACACGGTGTCCGAGAGCACTCGATACAGCCGCACCTAGAAGCTTGCTGCCCTGTCCCCCCTCGATGTACTCACGCACATTACCGACAATCCTCCCGATGCCGTGTTCACCATTCTCCTCGAGGTCTGCTGTGCCTCCCGCTCTCTCGCCCGCGCCAACACCAGAGCTGGCAGTCCCATCTTGCACCGCTTCGACCACACCTCCCCCTTGCAGCGATTCTTCCTGCCCAGTCACGTCCAGCACTTGCGTCTCTCCGCCCACTTCTTCCTCCCCTGGCCTCACTCGCAGCGGTCCCCGCGCCCTCTGGTACCGCTCTGCCAACGACGAGCGCACAGAGCGTCCGATGCTGGCGCTTTCCCCGCGCGCCCCGTTGCTGGGCCGCGCACACACACCCGCAGAGGTGCGAAGCCCCCGTGGGGGAGGTGGCCTGTGTCGCGTTGGCCACGACCACTTGCCGCTGAGCACCTCTGAGTCAGGCACTAGGCTTTTGCGACCCTGCTGCGTCCCGTTCGAGCTCTCGGCAACGGCCTGCCCGTTGGCAGCCCCGACGTTGTTGCCGCGCGGCTCGCCCATCGCTGCCAGATCCGCCCAGGCCCACCCTCCCGCTGCGTGTGCGTTCAAAGCCTTTGAAGTCTCGGAATCCGCAGCCTCGTGCCGTGCGCGCGCTATGTGCAGCGGGGGCGGAGGCGGCACGCGGCGGGCGGCCCAGACATCCTGCGACCCCTCGCCGCTGAAGGCGGTTGCGCGCAGGTCAGAGCGCCCCACGCGGCAGGTTTGGGTTGACAGGAGGCACAGATCTCCGCGTGACGGGAATAGGGTCATGATGAGAGAGGATGTTTCGAACGAGTTGTCTGGCCAGGGGGCGCACATGCGACTTCGCCCTCTCGAAAGCAAAAGCGCGTCACCGACTTCTCCGGCCGTCGGCCGGGCATCTGCCTTGCGTGCGAGCAGCCGAGGGAGCCAAGTAGCCAGCTCGCAGGCAATGCAGCCGCTTGACGCAGTCGTACCTTTGACATTCCCGCACGAACAGGCGCGCACCAGGCGCGCTGCGACCGCACGTGCCGCCTGCAAGCGCAATAGCCGGGGTCACTCCCACGCTCGTGGCAGTGTTGCTGGCTGGGAGCTGTGCAGGCGGCAGGGGCACAGGAGCCGAACCGCCTGGACAGGAGCAGGATCAGCGAGCGCTGCCGGAAGAGCCGAATCTACTGGTGCGAGAAGGTCCACAAGTACGATGCCTGCAGCGAATATGTCGGCGGGGGCGCTCGGTCCTCTCGCCGCCCCGCGCCCCGCGCCTCCATCACGCGCGCCTGCGCGCTCGGGAGCCAGGTACGCGTCCGGTAGCACCGGCGCGGATGCCGGTATTGCTGCGAGATCGGCCAGACCGACGTCGGAAAGCTTCGCCTATTGCACGAGGGGACGATTCAGCAGCGCGGTCGTGCCCTACCCAAAGACTGCAAGGATCAAGGAAGAAGGAGAATGGGTCAATAGGGACAGAAACCACAGACAACCTGTAGCCGCGAAGCTGCATTTGTGCGGGTGATTAGAATGTTGGCAGGGCGTAAATTTCCATGCGCAAGCAGCACGTCGACGTGGAGGAAGTGCAGACCCTGTAGAGCACACCAAGCGCACTTAGCGGGGTAACATGGACACTGAACGGCCGACGAGGCGCGGAAACACACCGCGCAGACGTGAATGAAGAATTCCACAGCAACATCAAGTGCAATGCAACCGTCGGAAGCTCGCTTAGTCCCGCGTGCACTCTCCAGACCATCATCCAGCAGGTCGAGCAGAGATCCCTCTGTGCACCACTCGCTCGCGACAAGCACTGCATCACCAGCACGTCGGTGCTCCAAGATAGCGCCGTAGTACTGAACTACGTGCGGGTGCCGAGGTAGCGCCGCCAGAAGCCGTGCGTCGTGCCATATTCGCTCAGCATCCGGTTGCCGTAGCAACTTGACTACACAGTCATTCCCGGAGGCAAGCCCCTCCAAATCTGGGTGTACGGGATCGGCGACGCGCGCCTGGAAGGTGCGCCATCCCGATGATCCGGCGCCAGTGAGTTCTTTGCTAGTTTCGAAAGCCTGGGAGCTGGCGTCGTGCTTCATGTCTGCGAGAATTCTGCGCACAGCAATGGACTCTAGACTGCCCCTGACAGCCTATATCGAAACCCTTGATCGAGTGCCGTGACTGCTGCACAATCGAGTCCACTGTACAGAATGGCGGGCGCTACGCCCTACTCACGTGGCTCCATGGCCTGGGCAGCCTCTCCGCCGCGACAACTGGAGAGGTGGCGCTAGTCCTCAGAAGCGATCCTCTCGATTGGAGCTTGAGCCACGTTCGTAGTAAATCCGTAAATCGATTGTAAATCAGGATTGGCTCCAATGTCCGGTCAGATCAGGTTCGTTGAAACATCTCGGGCGGGTGGGGACGGCAGGAGCGCGCGGAGCCGATCGCCGCACTGGCCCACCGCCCGGGACCTTCTCTGGTGTGTTCCAGTCTCCGCATAGTTTTAGCTTCGCGGTTCCAACCCCGCCCGTGATTTCAAAAGGATTCCCTGTTCCCAGCCTCGCTTCTTGCCGCACCCATAGAGAGAGCCGCCGCCGGAATACGCAACCGCTCTCCCACAACGTGGGGGTACCAGCGTGCTAGGAATGCTCCCCCAGAGTGCTACTCGCTTTGGAAGCGGCTAGCGTATATTGACACGAGGCGATTCATGCAGGGGTTCTTCGCTGGGGGGCTACGAGTGGAGCCGGGAGATCGCATGACGCACCTCGCCGCGGTGCCGATGAGATCGAATAGACGCTGGCCCGCGATCACGCGTCAGCACTGCAGATGCATCATTTCTACTGTGCTGTGTGTACTAGCCTCAGTCGCGCGTGCAGACCCGCCCCCAGTCGCTGAGGCCGGACACTTCCGCGGAGGTTCGGTCGCATGGACCTCACTCGGCGGCAATACGGTCGAGTTTGAGATCCTGTCGTCATGGCGCCGGTCGCACAGTGGCAACTATCTACGAGGGACACCAGCGCAGGGAAGGATATTCATAGGTGACGAGGTGACCGTGAACGGGCAGAGTGCCCCGCGGATCTTGTTCGGTCAGCACGCCCCCCCCGCGTCATGGGAAACCCGCGATCTTTGATCTGGCTTGAAGGAGCTATACACGTGATCGAGATCTCATTTCCCGTGTTTTGCGCAGGAGACGATTCATTTGCGTATCTTGTAGTGAAGGTTACTGACTACTCTGAGCTGGATGACTGGTGAGCCCAGAAAATAGAAAAAATACTGCCGCAGCACCCACCGCACTCACAGCTCCGTGGTGATGCGCGCCCACTTGGACTGAAAAGAGCCGGCACGGGACTCGCTGCTAATGTTCGCTCCACGTTGGCAGGTTTTCTGGGGTGTATCGTGTGAACCACACGTACGTGACCCCGAATCAAGGGTGGAAAAACGAGACCAACCGCTACGGGGAAATTTTTGTTACGCAAGGCAACCCTTGGGACGCAAAGTTTGTAGGCTGCTGCCGCATTCCAGAGCTCAGGAATGCTCCCGGAGCGGAGTGGAGCCTAGAAGCGCCAATCGACCTAATTCGCTCCACAGGGATGCCCTCGTTGCGGTCTAAGGATTACTTCACGCTTCCAATCACTGTGCAGCCGACGCCGCCGTGCCCACTCCCGGGCCGGGCATTCGGGTTACTGGGCGGCTGTGCAAAGCTGCATTTTACAGATATTACGTGTGGCAATCAGATCGTCAGGGTAGGGACTCTTGGTGACCTACTTGTGTCCAAGGCTGAACCAGC
>Ga0115567_10004458_pt1 | contig 13642 bp, 10 predicted proteins | sample COGITO_mtgs_1204_2_FD_88679 | JGI IMG/M metagenome (GOLD analysis project Ga0115567, IMG submission 88679) | Pelagic marine microbial communities from North Sea - COGITO_mtgs_120412 | ecosystem: Environmental > Aquatic > Marine > Epipelagic | place: Germany:Helgoland, sampling site Kabeltonne...
CATGATAATTTCTATTCATGCACGCGGGCCCTGGCGGGTCGCCCGAATGGCGCAAAGCGCGCTGTTGGGCATTGTGCTGCTGGCCATCGCGACCCTGCCGGTCTCTGCGAATGACATTATCTGCTTGCCAGGCGACCAGGTGGTGGCCGAATATCCGGTAAGCCCTTCTGCTGACCAAACCCATGACTGCCTGACACAGGCGCAGCAGATGGACCATGGCGATTATTCCGCCCACACGGCGCAGAAGCCGGGGCAGACACCATGCCAGCCGGGCGACGCAGCCGAAAAGGCCATGCGCTGCATGCCCGCAATCGGCACGGCGCTTGCCTTGCACCAGATCGCGACGCCGGTTCTGGCAGGCATATTGCTGCAGACTGACCGGTGGTCAATGGACGCCGTTATGCTGCCCTCGCGCGCTCTCTCGGCGCAGGACCGACCTCCCCAAGCCCTCTGATCACTTTTGAAATGCGCAGGCCCGCTGGGACCTGTGTACAATTTTGATCAAAAAAGGCGGCACCATCAGGGTGTTCGCGTCAGAGGCAAACATGCGTGGACGATATTCGGCCTTGGCCGTTCTGGCCCTCGCCGCGGGAGCGGCAGGCGGCATCTATCTTGAAAAATTTTATCTCGGCGAGACCAGCAAGGCCGCGACCACTGAGGCCGAGGTGCTCTACTGGGTCGCGCCGATGGACCCCAATTTCCAGCAGCCCGGACCGGGCAAATCGCCGATGGGTATGGACCTGATCCCGGTCTATGCCGGGCAGGAAGCGCCAAGCGATTCCGCCGAGGTAACCCTCTCGGGTGCCGAGATCAACGCGATCGGTGTGCGTACGGCCCTTGCCCGCCGCGAGGATGTCTCGCGCACGGTAGAGACGGTTGGGTTCATCGACTACGACGCGCACCTGACCAGCCATGTCCATACCCGCGTCGAGGGATGGATCGAGGTCATGAACGTACGGGCCGAAGGTGATCAGGTGGCCAAGGGCGACGTGTTGTTCGAGATGTTCTCGCCGGTCATAGGCTCGTCCAGCAGCGATCTGATCCGCGCGCTCGAGGCGGGCAATCCACGCATCATCGACGGGGCGCGCAACGCTCTGCGGAGTCAGGGCATGTCAGACGGGCAGATCGCCCAGATCGAGAAAAGCCGCAAGCAGGCGCGCAACATCGAGGTGCTGGCGCCGCAGGAGGGCGTTGTCATATCGCTTGATGCCGCCGAAGGCATGTATTTGCAGCCGGGCACGCGCGCCGTATCGCTCAGCGATCCCAGCGGCGTCTGGCTGATCGTCGACGTGTTCGAGCGCGACATCGCACGGCTGAGCGAGGACATGCAGGCCGTCGCCCGGTTCGAACATCTGCCCGCGCGAACATTCGAAGGCCGGATCGATTATATCTATCCCGAGCTTGACCCGCAGACGCGCACTTTGCCCGTGCGGCTGAAATTCGACAATTCGGACGGCGTGCTGCACCCCGGCATGTTTGGCAAGGTCAGCCTCGTTCCGGGCGGGGAACGGATGGCCCTGACCGTGCCGTCCGAGTCGATCATCCGCACCGGATCGGCCGAGCGCGTGATCGTGAAAACCGGGACCGGCACTTTCAAGCCGCGCCTTGTGACGACCGGGCTGCGCGACGCCTTCGGCGAAGGCGGACGCACGGAAGTGATGCAGGGCCTTGCACCGGGCGAGGAAGTCGTGGCCTCCGCTCAGTTCCTGCTCGACAGCGAGAGCGCACTGAGTGCGGGCATGATGCGCATGGCGCCGACCGAAGCCGCCCCGGCCTTTGGCACCGGCACGCTGGTCGCGCTTGATGCCGAGGGGCGCATGGCCACCATCCGGCACGGCGCGCTGGAGGCGCTGGACTGGCCCGCGATGACCACCGATTTCGCGCTGCGCGCCGATGTGCCGCTGGAAGGGCTCGAACCCGGCCTCGAGGTCGCGTTTCGCGCGGTGCGCGGTGCCGATGGCCTCCTTGGCCTGACCGCGCTTGGCCGCGATGACGGCGTCGCGGCCACCGGCACGGGGCGCGTGAAGGCGGTGACACCCGATGGCAAGCTGGCGCTGACGCACGATCCGATCCCCGCCCTTGGATGGCCTGCTATGGAGATGGATATGCCGGTCAAGGGGGTCGATCTGAACGCCGTTCCGCTGGACACGCCCGTCGAGTTCGATCTGTCTGAGGGCGAGGACGGCCTTTTCACCGTGATCGCCGTGCGCGCCGAGGGCATGGAGGTGGCATCCCTGCGCGAAGCGCCCAAGGCCGCCGCCCCCGCAGCCGAAACAGCGGCGCCCATCACCGTGTCCGGCACCATCGACGCGGTCGATACGGCCGCGCGCCGGGCGACCATAACGCATGCACCGATCACCGGGATCGGGATGCCGGGCATGACGATGGATTTCGCGATCGACTCCTCGGTGGATGCTGAAGCTCTGCCACAGGGCCAGGACGTCGCGCTGCTGTTTCGCCGCAACGCGGATTTCTCCCTGACCCTTGTCGGCATCGCGCAGGAGGCTGTCCAATGATCCGGTCCGTCATTCAGGCCTCTATCGCCAATCGTGTCATCATCATGGCGCTTGCGTTGATGATGGGTGTCGTCGGGGTCTGGGCCATCCGCTCGACCCCCGTCGACGCTATTCCTGACCTGTCAGATGTGCAGGTGATCGTGCGCACGCCCTATGCCGGACAGGCGCCGCAGGTGGTCGAGGACCAGATCACCTATCCCATCGCCACCGCTATGCTGTCGGTCCCCGGCGCGAGCGACGTGCGCGGCTTTTCCTTCTTTGGCGACAGTTATGTTTATGTCGTCTTCGAGGATGGCACCGATCTCTATTGGGCGCGCAGCCGCGTTCTGGAATATCTTGCGCAGATCACCGCAGACCTGCCCGAGGACGTCGCGCCCGAGCTGGGCCCGGATGCCACGGGCGTCGGCTGGATCTACCAATACGCGCTGATCGACCGGACCGGCGGGCATGATCTGTCGGAGTTGCGCAGCCTGCAGGACTGGTTCCTGAAATACGAGTTGCAAACCGTCGAGGGCGTCTCGGAAGTGGCCACCATCGGCGGCATGGTCAAGCAATATCAGGTCGTCGTCGACCCCAACAAGCTGCGCGCCTATGACGTGACGCTGGCCCAGATCCGGACCGCCATTCAGGATGCCAACCGGGAGACGGGCGGCAGCGTGATCGAAATGGGCGAGGCGGAGTTCATGGTGCGCTCGACCGGCTATGTCGATGAGCTGGCCGATATCGCCAAGGCCCCGCTGATGGTGAATGACCGTGGCGCCGCGCTCACCGTGGGCGACGTGGCCGATATCCGCCTCGGCCCCGAGATGCGCCGCGGCGTCGGCGAGCTTAACGGCGAGGGGGATGCCGTGGGCGGCGTCGTGATCCTGCGCTGGGGCGGCAACGCGCTTGCCACGATCAAGGCGGTCGAGGCGCGCATGGACGATCTGCGCAGCAGCCTTCCCGAGGGCGTCGAGATCGTGACCACCTACAACCGCGCGGGCGTGATCGAGCGTGCCATCGAGAACCTGAAGAAGAAGCTGACCGAAGAGTTCATCGTCGTCATTCTGGTCTGCGCCGCGTTCCTTCTGCATATCCGCTCGTCGCTGGTGATCCTCGTGTCGCTGCCCCTTGGCATTGCGGCGGCGTTCATCGTGATGAAGCTGCAAGGCGTCAATGCCAATATCATGTCGCTGGGCGGCATCGCCATCGCCATCGGCGCGATGGTAGATGCGGCCATCGTCATGATCGAGGCGATGCACCGACGGCTGGAAAAGGAAAAGATCACGCCCGAGAACCGATGGCGGATCGTCAGCGAATGCGCCTCCGAAGTGGGACCGGCGCTTTTCTATTCGCTCGCGATCATCACCGTCAGTTTTCTGCCGGTCTTCGTACTGGAAAGTCAGGAGGGCCGCCTCTTCAAGCCGCTGGCCTTCACCAAGACCTACGCGATGGCCGCAGCAGCGATCCTGTCGATCACGCTGGTGCCCGTGCTGATGGGTTACTTCGTACGCGGGCATATCATCCCTGAGCGCAAGAATCCGCTGAACCGTTTGATCATCTGGATATATCGCCCCTTCCTCGATGCCGCCGTCGCCTGGCCGTGGGCAACGACCCTGCTGGCGGGCCTTCTGGTCGCGTCGATGTGGTGGCCGCTGCAAAGAATCGGGACCGAGTTCATGCCCGAGTTGAACGAGGGCGATCTACTCTACATGCCTACGCTCTATCCGGGTGTGTCTATCGGCAAGGCGCGCGAGGTCTTGCAGCAAAGCGACCGGATGATCGCCACCATCCCCGAGGTGCAGACTGTCCATGGCAAGCTGGGCCGCGCCGATACGGCGACCGATCCGGCGCCGCTGACCATGATCGAGACCACGATTCAGCTGAAGCCCGAGGCCGAATGGCGGACCGGCATGACGATGGAGCGCATCCGGGGCGAGCTGGACCGTGCCGTACAGATCCCCGGCGTCACCAATGTCTGGATCCAGCCGATCAAGAACCGCATCGACATGCTGGCGACCGGCATCAAGACGCCCGTCGGCGTCAAGATATCCGGCGCCGACCTGAAAGTGATCGAGCAGATCGGGATCGAGGTCGAGCGCATTGTCTCGGGCATCGACGGGACGTCCTCGGCCTATGCCGAGCGGCCCATCGGTGGGCGTTTCATCGAAATCACACCCGACCGCGACGCCGCCGCGCGCTACATGATGAGCGTGCGGGACGTGCAGGATATCGTGCAGACGGCCATCGGCGGCATGCAGGTGTCCGAGTCCGTAGAGGGGCTGGAGCGCTATCCCATCAACCTGCGCTATCCGCAGGACTGGCGCGGCAGCCCCGAGGCGCTCAAGGATTTGCCCGTAGTCACGCCCGAGGGCGCGCACATCCCGCTGGGCACGCTGGCCGAGATCAGCATCAAGGATGGCCCGGGCATGATCCGGTCCGAGAATGCACGCCGCACCGGGTTTGTCTTTATCGACATCGCCGGGCGTGATCTGGGCGGATACGTAGAAGAGGCGCGCTCGGTCGTCGCCGAACAGGTCACCTTGCCGCCCGGCTATTCCATCACCTGGTCCGGCCAGTACGAGTATATCGAACGGATGCAGGAGCGGCTGAAACTGGTCGCGCCCGCCACGCTCCTGATCATCACGCTCATGCTCTTCATGGCGTTCAACCGCGTGATCGAGGTGGGCATCATCCTGGCCGCTTTGCCCGTCGCGCTGGCGGGGGGCGTGTGGTTCCTGTGGTATCTCAGCTTCGACATTTCTGTCGCGGTGCTGGTCGGCTTCATCGCGCTGGCGGGCGTCGCGGTCGAGACGGCGATCGTGATGCTCCTCTACCTCAACCTGGCGTGGGACAAACGGCGAGGTGAGGCAGCATACGCGCGGCGCGAAATGACACCGCTGGACGTCGAAGAAGTGGTGTTCGAGGGTGCCCTTTTACGGGTGCGGCCAAAGGTCATGACCGTCGCCACCATCTTTGCGGGGCTCATCCCGATCATGTATGGCACCGGCACCGGCTCGGAAATCATGAAGCGTATCGCGGCTCCGATGGTGGGCGGCATGGCCACAGCGACCTTGCTGACCCTCTTCGTCATTCCATCGATCTTCGTGATCTGGAAGCGGCTGGCCCTGAAACGGGTCAACCGCGAATTGCTGCGTGCGGATACCTCGTCCGCAGCCCCAATGCCTGCCGAATAGTCGGGTTTATCCGGAAAGGACGATTAACTAAATTCTCCATATCGCGGCGACCGCCATGGCCGTCTGTGCGTCCGGTCCGAGTGTACAGACGGCAGACACCACGACGGATCATTGCGAGATATGGATGAGCGCCGAACAGATGGAATGTGCCGTTTGGACGACGGCGACCGTCAATTCGATTGGCGATCATGCCAAAGGCGAGACCGTCACGCTCTTGCTGGTCAGGGATGAGGACGGCATCTACGCCAGCGGCGACATGATGCCGGGGTGAGCGCGCACCGGCCCGCAAGGGAGGTTCGCGTGAAGACGTGCAAAACCCGGAGCACGGCCCATCTCGCGCCGATACGGCCCGGTCAACCGCCTTGGCGGCTATGGGGCCTGGATAAGAGCCCTGGTCGACGACGTGATCAACGCCGAAAAGGCCTGTGGTCGCCAGGAATCCCTCCAAAGATCGAAAACCGCATGCTCAGTCACCACGCAATCAAGGAAATGCCCTTAAATCTGTTGCGATAGAATTTGCTTTAGCGGCTCAGATCGTTTGAGATTTGAGGGATTTCGAAACGCTCGGGCTCATGAATAGACTGTGAGAAACACCAGCGTCCCGACCATCGTCGTCGGCGCATCGAGGATGGTCGCATGTGCGGCCGTGCGGGACGGATCTGGGCCAGTTTCCGGAGGTTCTCGGCGGTGGCGGCGCCCTTGCCGGTCCAGCGCCCTGCGGACGGACCCGACCTCGGCCTGCCGGACCGAGCGGGTCGCTTGCACGTGCTCGGTCACGGCGTGGTCAGTATCGATCACTAGGTCGTCGAATACGCAAAAACTGCGGGGCCTTAACTGCTCATGTCTGTTACCGGCAGAAGATTGCACCACAATCTGCCAAGAGGCATTGGCTAGACGGGTAAGAATGGAAGGTGAACGTCAGATCGACCGTCTGGCCGCGCCGAAGCCAGCATTATCGACAGCCTCGGGATATTCCTGAACGGCCGGCGGCGCATGTGCCGGGTCGTTGGGCTTTGTTTCACAAAGCATTTGCTGGCCGAAGCGTCCCTTTCCGCGAACACAAATATTCCATATTTTTCGCGATGGGTATGCCGAGCAGGGTATCGCCACCCGCTGCCCGCCAGGGAATTGCATTGCATTGCATTATCGCGAGCGGGATCGCAGGGACAACGGGCCCATTCCGCGATAGGGAATATTCACGGCGAGGGGCTTCTGACGACACTATAGCGCGCTGACAACCGGCACCGTCCAGTCCGGCCCGGCCAGTCTCAGCAGGCAATCTACAAAACCGATCCTCTGGCGCATCGGCATTGTGCTCGAACCAATGGTGCATCAATGCCGAACAGCACTTTCATCGTCAGGCATGTCCGGCGAGCCGCATCACTACAGGTCGGCTGGTGGCCGCACTTACCAGTGAGCGGCATTCCGGCACATCCCGGGATCGAACCAGATCGTTAGCGAGCCACGGCGCGTAAGTGCGCCGTTTTAGGCGGGCCGGTTCGAGGTCTTGTAGGTCATGGGTGTCGGCCTGCTCGTGCTCCCCGGCTATCACGCTGCAGTCCCGGGATAACTCCCTCAAGAGGGTTGCGCGACAAAGCCCCAATCTGAGCGCATCGACGGCCGATTTAGCGCGTTCGGGAGTCCGCCGACCCGCAACACGTCACTACTGGGCTCCACGAACAATTGACTATCCCGGCGACAGACCCCGGAGCCGTTCGGACCTGCGCCGGAGCAGTTCGACCGTAGTCAACAGCAGGATCGAGACTCCGACGAGGATCGTCGCAACCGCGAGGATCGTCGGAGAGACCTGCTCGCGCAAGCCGATGAACATCTGCCATGGCAGGGTTTTCTGCGATGCCGAGCCGACAAACAGAACCACGACCACCTCGTCAAAGGAGGTGATGAAGGCAAAAAGGCCGCCTGAAATGACGCCCGGCAGGATCAATGGCATCTGAACCCGGAAAAACGTCGTGACCGGATTGGCGCCCATATTCGCCGCCGCGCGGGTCAGCGACCGGTCAAAGCCCACCAGCGTCGCCGTGACAGTGATGATGACGAAGGGAATGCCCAGCACGGCGTGGGCCAGCACGACCTTGAAATATCCGACCAGATCGCGGTCGAGTCCCATGGAATTTTCCATGAAGTTGCCGATCTTGGAATAGAAAAAGAACATGCCGGTGGCCGAGATGATCAGCGGCACGATCATGGGCGAGATGAGGATTGCCATGATCGCCCGCCGGAAGGGCACGTGACTTTGCGACAGGCCGATCGCCGCCAGCGTGCCGAGCGTGACCGAGATGATCGTTGCGATGGGGGCGATGATGAGCGAGTTCTTGAAGCTGCGCTGCCACTCGTTGTTGGTAAAGAAATCCTCGTAATGCTTGAGCGAATATCCCGCAGGATCAAAGCTGAGCATCTCGGGCGTAAAGGTAAAGAAATCCTGCGCGTTGAAGGACAGAGGGATGATCACGAGGATCGGAGCGATCAGGAAGAAGAAGACCAGTCCGCAGATGACGCGAAAGCCATAGTGCCAGACGCGCTGACCGAAAGTGGTGTATACAGGAAGGCTCATGTCGCGTTACCCCAGTTTCACGTTATCGATGCCGACGATCTTGTCGTAACACCAGTAGAGCGCCAGAACGACGATCAGAAGGATCGTGCCCAGAGCGGCGGCAAGGCCCCAGTTCAGGCTGTAGGAAATGTGATAGGCGATGCGGTTCGAGATAAAGATGCCCTTGGTGCCTCCGACGATTTCCGGCGTGATGTAATAGCCAATCGACAGGATGAAGACGAGGATCGAGCCTGCTCCGATGCCCGGTATCGACTGCGGAAAATAGACGCGCCAGAATGCGGTCCAATTGGTCGCGCCCAGCGATTTTGCCGCCCTGAGATAACTGGGATTGATCGTCTGCATCACCGAATACATCGGCAGGATCATGAACGGCAGCAGGATGTGCGTCATGGCCGTGATCGTGCCGAACTGGTTGTTGATCAGCACGAGGCGGCTGTCATCCGCAACGAAGCCGATCCAGACCAGCACATCGTTGATCACCCCTTGTTGCTGAAGCAGCACCTTCCACGCCGACGTCCGCACCAGAAGCGAGGTCCAGAAGGGCAGCAGGACGAGGATAAGCAGCACATTCGCCTGGCGCGTTGGCAGGTTCGCCAGCAGCCATGCAACAGGATAGCCCAATAGGATACAGGCCCCCATGATGGTCAGCGACATGATCAGCGTCCGGATGAAAAGCTGGACGAGGACCCGCTTGTTCTCGGGCTGGATTTCGGCACCCTGCGGCGTCTTTTGCATATCGACGGCGTTCAGAAAATATCCGGCAGTGTAGGCATCGCTGTGCGTCTCGATCACACGCCATGTCTCGATATCGACCCATTCCTTGTCGGTGTCTTCAAAGATGGCGCGATAATCGGGCGCGGTCAGACCCGCAGACGCGAGCGCGGCCAGCGCTTCTTTTTGCGGACCATCATAGGCGGCGAGGCGGTCCTGGAAACCGGGGCCGGTGATATCGTCGATCATCCCCAGATATATCGTCTCGACAGGCTTGGTTTTGGCGACGACCTTGTTGTCGACCATGCCGGTGATGACGGCAAAGGCGGCATAAGCCCGCGCGGCGGTCGGAAGCAGCTCGGATGCGGCAAGCGATGGCGCAAAAAGCATCTCGCCCACGGGCTTCTCATCGGCCAGCCAGCGGACGCGCTTCTTCTGTAGCGCGAGCAGGTCGGTGTCGACCTCGGTGCCTTCGGGCGCGTTGAAAATCTCGAAATATACCTCGCGCTCGCCCCACCGTTCGTCCACAGCCTCCAGCGCCTTCTGGGCGTCCTTGCCCGGATCGTCCAGCGCGCGGCCCGCCTGCCGAAAGAGTGACGACATGCCGGCGGACTCGTAGTTCAGGCGTGATCCGAGCCGCGTGTGCCGCTTCATCTCGGCGGCGAGGAAGAGATCGTAATACATGGCACGGAACACAGGCTCGCCCGGCAGCGCATCGCCGGTGGCATCCCAATCCGACAGCTCTTCGACAGTATAAGGCAGCGTATGTTCGACGATCTGGTTTTCGACGGACCGAAACAGCATGTCGCCAATCGGCACGATGAACGAGATCATGACGAAGGCCAGCAGCGGCGCGATGAGGGCCAGCGCGCGCAACTTCTGCACGCGGAGGGCGCGTCCCAGGCTGCGCTTCAGCGGAGTTCCGTCTGCGGCCAGGACCGGCCCCTTCGTGGCGGTATCGCTCATGTTATATCGGTCCCTTCGACCAGGATGATCACGCTGTCGGCGGTGCGTCTGCGGATGTCCGCAACCTCTTGGTAGTCGGGGTCTTCATAGGCGGCGCGCGCTGCGGCATAGGTCGGAAATTCAATTACCACGTGTCGGTCATGCGCTGCACCCTCGACGATGTCGGACTGGCCGCCGCGTATGATGAACCGCCCGCCGTGCCGTGCGAATATCGGCGTGTCGCGCGCGACGTATTCCGCATACGCGTCCGGATCCGTTACCGTGATGTGGCCGATCAGATAGCCCTTCGGCATACGCGCAATGTCCCCCGTGTCATATGTGCGGCCCGTCGATGCAGGCCGCACTTTGAGCTTTGGCGTCCAGGGCAGGCACGTGCCCGCCCTGATACAGCGTCTTACTGAGCCAGCCACGCCTGGAATTTGGCGTCGATGTCATCGCGGTAGTCGGCCCAGAAGGTAAAGTTGGGCTGAAGCACGTTACCCGCGTTTGCCGGATCGGTCGGCATATGGGGCGCCATATCGATACCCAGTTCGGCATGCTGCCCGACCAGCGAGGCCGAAGAGGCGCGCGCAGGACCGTAGGAAATATACTTGGCCTGATCCGCCAGATGCTTCGTGTCCGTGGTCTCGCGCACAAAATCCATGACGCGGGCCAGACGATCCTCGGGCAGACCCGTGGGAATGATCCAACCGTCAAAGTCATAGACCTGACCGTCCCACAACATCGCGACCGGCTGCTTTTGCTCTTCGATCACGCTGAAGAGGCGGCCGTTATACGTGGAGCCGATAAAGACTTCGCCATCCGCCAGATACTGGGGCGTGTCGGCGCCCGCAGACCACCAGATCACGTCGTCCTTGATCGTCTCCAGCTTGTCCAGCGCCTGCTGCTGACCCTCGTCGGTGGCCAGAACATCATAGATGTCCTCGTTCGCGACGCCGTCGCACATCAGGGCCCATTCCATGTTGTTGATCGGGCGCTTCTCCAGCGAACGCTTGCCGGGATACGTTTCGGTATCGAACACGTCGCAGATCTTGCTCGGAGGCTCGGTGCCCTCGGGCACCATGTCGGTGCGATAGCCGAATGTGGTCGAATAGACGATCTGCGGAATGAAGCAGTCGCTGACAAGAACGTCGCCGAAATCTTCGGTCGCGGTCGAGCCGTCGTCGCCGTCTGCCAGCATTTCGTCATGGTCGATTTCCATCGCCAGACCTTCGTCGCAAAGGCGCATGGCGTCCGCACCGACGACATCGACCAGATCCCATGTCAGGTTGTCGGCCTCGTTCATCGCGCGCAGTTTGGCCACCGCCTCGTTCGAGCTTTCGTCCCACGAAATGCTCACCTCGGGATGGTTCTCCATATAAGGCTCGGCATATGCCTTTTGCTGGCTGGTCTGATAGGCGCCGCCCCAGGATACGATGGTCATCGAATCGGCCATGTCCTGCGACGATGCCATGCTGGCCGCGGCGGTAAGCGCGGTCGTCGCCATAAGTGTTGCAGTGAATTTCATTGCGATCTCCCTTGTTAAACCCGTTTATTCAGCTGGGGGATCGCCACGGGCCGGGCGATCATTCCCCTTTTCACCGGGCCGCTACGGCCGCGATATTCCTAACGTCATGCATCCAGTGCACGGCAATCCTGCGGAAGCCAGCCGATTTCCAGCTGCTCGCCGGGCTGCAGACGCTTCTGGTCGGGCGCGTTGCGGGTCTTGACGATGAAATCGTCACTGCCTGCCACGCGCAGCCGGGTGCGATATATGTCGCCCATATAGACGAATTCCAGAACCTCGGCCTTCAGCGTATGGGCGCCTGGCTGCAAACGTTTCTTGTCGAATTCGACACGTTCGGGACGGATGGACACCTGCGTACGCTCGCCCACTTCGGTCACGTTGACCGGGAAGCAGTCTATCAATCCGCCGCCGTCCAGCTGAACCAGCGCCTTGCCCTCCGAGATTTCCTTGACGACCCCTTGCAGCGTGTTGTTCTCGCCGATGAACTGCGCGACAAAGCTGTTCTCGGGCTGCTCATAAAGCACGTCGGGCGCGGCGATCTGCTGAATCCGGCCATCGTCGAACACCGCGACACGGTCGGACATCGTCAGGGCCTCGGTCTGATCGTGCGTCACGTAAACCGTGGTGATCCCAAGGTTATGCGCCAGATCGGTGATCTCGAACTGCATCTTTTCGCGCAGCTGCTTGTCCAACGCGCCCAACGGCTCGTCCATCAGGACCAGCTCGGGCTCGAACACCAGAGCGCGCGCCAGCGCCACGCGCTGCTGCTGACCGCCAGAGAGCTGCGCCGGGCGGCGTCCGCCAAAGCTGCCCATCTCGACCATATCAAGTGCGCGCTTCACCTTTTTCTCGCGCTCGTCCTTGCCGATTTTGCGCACTTCCAGAGGAAAGCTGAGGTTTTCGGCAATCGTCATGTGCGGAAAGAGGGCGTAGTTCTGGAACACCATGCCGATGCCGCGCTTGTGCGGCGGGATGTTGTTGATCGACGTGCCGCCAAGGCGAATGTCGCCATGCGTCGCCGTCTCGAACCCGGCCAGCATCATCAGGCAGGTCGTCTTGCCGGACCCCGATGGCCCCAGCATCGTCAGAAATTCCCCCTTGGGGACTGACAGGTTCAGGTCTTTGACGACCAGCGTTTCCCCATCGTAACTCTTTTGCACGCGTTCAAATTCAACGAACGCGTCGCTGGTCTGCGACTCGGACAAATGAGACTCCCCGTTGTTTATCATTTTTCGCGGTCTGGCCGCGTTGAAGGCAGAGTAAACCGCTTAACGCACACCATTGCAACCATGATGCGTCACTTTTGGCGGGAATTGCGGCGCTGGCAAGGGACATTTGGGATTTTGGTTTCCGGTCCGCGCACCTGCTTGAAAGACAAAAGGGGCGCGCCGTCTGATCGACACACCCCACCTGCGCCTCTTATGCCAAAGGCGATCAGCCAAGCACGGATTTGACGGCCAGAACCGTCTTGCTGACGATCTCGTCCGCCTCGGCGCGGCTGAGGCAGAAGGGCGGGGCAAAGCCCAGGATATCGCCTTGCGGCATCGCCCGCCCGATCACGCCATGCGACGCGAGGGCCGCAGTCACCTGCGGGCCGACTTTCTCGGCGGCATCAAAGAAGTGGCGGCCGTCCCGCTCCTTGACGAATTCGACGGCGCACATCATCCCCTCGCCGCGAATGTCGCCGACATGGGGGTGATCGCCCAGCGCGTCCGTCATGGAGGCCTTCAGATACGCGCCCGTCTCGCGGTTGTTCGCGATCAGATCCAGATCGTCCAATAGCTTGAGGTTGGCCACACCCGCCGCCGCGCCGATGGGGTGGGCCGAGTAGGTCCAGCCGTGGCCGATGGGGCCATTCTCGTCCGTGCCCTGCTCCAGCACTTTCCACATGCGATCCGACACGATGCTGCCCGACAGCGGAGCATAGGCACTGGTCAGGCCCTTGGCGATGGTCATCAGGTCCGGCTTCATGCCGTAATGGTCCGACCCCATCATGCTGCCCAGACGGCCAAAGCCGGTGACGACCTCGTCTGCGATCAACAGGATATCGTGCTTGTCCAGAACGGTCTGGATCGCTTCCCAATATCCGGCGGGCGGCGGAACGAGGCCGCCGGTGCCCAGCACAGGCTCACCGACAAAGCCGGCGATGGTATCGGCGCCATGCTCGGCGATCAGCTCTTCCAGCTTGTCCACG
>Ga0115567_10004461_pt1 | contig 13639 bp, 14 predicted proteins | sample COGITO_mtgs_1204_2_FD_88679 | JGI IMG/M metagenome (GOLD analysis project Ga0115567, IMG submission 88679) | Pelagic marine microbial communities from North Sea - COGITO_mtgs_120412 | ecosystem: Environmental > Aquatic > Marine > Epipelagic | place: Germany:Helgoland, sampling site Kabeltonne...
GCGGTCGTCGCCCGCTTACCTGAGCCACTCACTGGCAAATCTCGAACATGGCCCACGCTCGATTTCACAATATAATCGTTGCCAAGATACTTATTAATAGTCTTTGCTTTCGCTGGTGATTCAACAATTACAAGTGTTTGAGCCATAATACTCTCTTTATTTCTATGGTTGATGCCGCCCTTTATAGCTTTGCCTAGCTATTACCCTAGGTCATGTTTAGCCATTCTGACAACTCATCTGAGAATTTATATTGAAAGAGTTATAAGCGATGCTAGACGGAGCGTCAAGGGAGTCGACATTATTATGCCCTGGTACCGGCTCTCTAAACATGGGTTTTGTGCTCTACTTTGGCTTAATTGCGCAATAGTTTTCAAACATAGGCATATAATTTGCTTCTTGTTTTTCTATATTGATTACGTACAGCCAAGGAATTACCTATGTCATTTGGCATTGCGCCGCCAGAACAAAGCTTTTTATTTGAGCATATAATGCTCTTAGGATTTATTCAGCCCAATATAATCATCGGCATTGCTCTTACTATGTTTTGCGGCACAATGGTTGGTTGGTTTGCCAATAAACGAATTCGATATTATAAAACAATCAAACTGCGAGTCCGTAGCCATAAAATAAAAGCCAAACAACTGTTGCAGGTTTTAGAGGGATTAGCGCGAACAAGCTGTGATCAACGAGTTAGAGAACTCATTGGCGAAAGTCTAATTGAGGTAATTGAACAGATCATGGATATTAACCCAATGGAAAATGGCGTTAAAATTATTCATCCTGCCGTACAAAAATTGATGAGCTTGCCATCAAAGCAAATTACACATGATATTTCAATTGCAGACAGTGACGTTGACATTAGACATCTCCAAAAACTGACGCTTGCAGCTTTAGCGCATCTTAAAAAACTACCAAGACGAGGCCATATCACCTATTCAGAATGCTCCTCACTAGAGCGCCATTTGAAGATGATTTATGTGCAAATTGGGATAGACGCCCATTTGCAAAAGGCAGATTTGGCAGCAGAATCCGGAGAAAAAGGCACAGCTGGATATCATTATAGAATTGCTCAAAATAAACTAGCCCAGTCTCGCTATCACGGGCCCGACAAAAAGCAAAAAATGATTCAAATTGGTGATACTATTCGATCCCTGTTTGACAAAGAAGAATCCAAAGCTGGCCGGTAAATATTATTGACGTAGCGCCTGAACCTCCGCCATAAACGCTTGCATACGAGCATGACTTTTTATGCCCTTTTGCTGAGCCGTGCCCACATGCTCAGTACCGCTACTCACATCAAGTAGATCAATACACCCTTGTTGGATTAACGATCGTGTTAATGCAATATTACACGGTGCCAGGCCACCCGCTAAGGCAAATTGCTGCTGGGATTGCTTGGCAATACCCGTTAAAAGACTCCAATCAAAGCCAACACCATGGCCACCAGCTCCGTCTGCTGTCCAGCCGTCTAGCAATAAAGTATGAGCCAACGCATAATCTTGAGTTCGCGCCAAGCTTGCTTGGTCTTTAACGGCTAAAGCTTTCCAATATGGCTGGCTAAATTGTTCACAAAACTCATTGGTTTCTTGGCCATGAAACTGAATAAAATCTGGCGCGACTTCGTCTTGAATTTGGTTCACAATAGCAACGCTTGGATTTTGCACCACACAGACACATGCAATTGAGCTTGGCACCAAATCTCGCAAGCGCTTGGCAGCTTGAGGGCTTAAGCCTCTGGCTGTATTTGGTACCATTATTAAACCAATGGCATCAACGCCCAACTTAACAGCAAAACGAACGTCTTCAGTACGAGTCATGCCACAAAATTTAACCCGAGGCCGGTGACCTTGAAAAGTTTTAAAACCAATCTGTTCTGACATGACTTCTACCAGCTTATCGTTATCTATACCTAAAACGAATCCGATTTCATAAAGTATTAACAACTGGCGCACCTAAGTCATTAACAGTATTATCATAAACGTAGATAGCATTGAAAGCAATACACCCAAATCGAAGAGGACAAAATAGCCATGTCGAGTAACGTACCTTGCCCAGAGTGTCAATGTGAATACACTTATGATGACGGTTATAACCAAATTTGCACCGCATGTTCTCACGAGTGGAATCAAACGGATGTGCTAGCGACTCAAGCTAGCTATCAAGACGCCTTTGGTAGTCCTTTGGTTGATGGTGATAGTGTTACTTTGATTAAAAACCTCAAGGTCAAAAGTACCTCTACTACTTTAAAAACGGGCACTAAAGTGAAAAATATACGATTGGTACAAGGGGATCACGATATCGATTGCAAGGTAGAAGGTATTGGACCGATGAAACTTAAAACACAATTTGTAAAAAAATGCACGTAGAGAACCGAAGCCAGCTTTACGATCTGCATTGTCATAGTACTTGTTCAGATGGAACACTAGACCCTTGGTTGCTGGTGCAGCGAGCTGCAGATCACGGCGTGCAAGTATTAAGTATTACTGATCACGATACAGTAGATGCTTATAAGCTATTAAACCAAAAAATCCAGCAGCTCGCCGCTCCTTTACCGCTACAACTTATTGCGGGTATCGAATTCTCCGCAACCTACAACAAGCGTTGCGTACATATCCTCGGGTTAGATATTGATCCATCTCATCCGGTCATGCAAACCGCTGTAGCAATTCAAACAGAGCATAGACAGGTTCGAACTCTTAAAATAGCAGCGAAGTTCGATAAACTTAATATTCCAAATTCACTTGAAGGTGCAAAAAGCTTTGCTCAATCCGCAAGCATTGGCAGGCCACATTTCGCACAATTTTTAGTAGAAAACGGCTATTGTAAAAACCAAGGGGATGCCTTTAAGCGCTATCTGGGTGATAATAAACCAGGCTTTGTCCAGCAACAATGGCCAGACCTTGAAGTGATTAATGACTGGATTTTACAAGCAGGAGGTATCCCTGTTATTGCTCATCCAAGCAAATATGGTATGACCAGAAGTAAGCTTTGTAAGTTTGTAGAGACTTTTAAGAATACTGGTGGCCTTGGCATAGAAGTGCTCTGTGGCCCGCAAACACCGCAAGTGACCAAAACGCTTACTGACATAGCATTGCAGTACAACTTGGCAGGCTCTATTGGGTCAGATTTTCACAGCCCGGATCAGCGCTGGCTGCATTTGGGCATGCATAAAACAATACCGAATAAATGCCCACCAATTTGGCAACATTTTAAAAACTTTAGAATGCAATAGAAACAACAAGATACAATAAGATAAAAAAACAAGGAGGTTAAATGATGTTATCCCAAAAAATGCCGATAAGCCAATTGAATTTCATGCCCAGTCTTAATCGATCTCGAGCTTTTAATTCAAAAATACCATGCCTAGCTCATAAAAATGAACCGCCAGATTTTCAACCACTCTCACCTAAGGCGCTTGAAGCTCTAGAACAACGTTTTAACGCATCTGAAGCGATGAATAGCCCAATAAAAAAACCATTGTTAACTGAAGGCAGCTTAGTAAAGCAACCCTTTCCATATCAAGACGCCTGGGATTTAGTATTATCCGCCAATCAATCGGTCCTGACCAGTATGGGTATTGAAGCTGCAACTGATCTATTTTTGTGCCAAGCGATTACGCTTGCAGAAGCAAAGTTAGATATTGAACAAACCTGCCAAACCAAAGCACAGCTTATTTTAAAAGAAGGTCTTAACAATACGCCGATTGAGAATGCTTTTACTGGCGTGATGACTAATTTATTAAACCAGCTACCAAGCGCGCACAATAATAATTCAGTGGCGGCTGATATTCCTGGTGGCCAACATATCCAAATATCTCAGCCATTAGCCCAAGGCTTAAACCGTCTAGCGAGCAAAATGAACCAGGAATTGCATCAACATAATGCCGTAAATTTATGTAATTATCTTGCCAATCTCTACGTGGGTATGCGCTCACTCACAGAATTGGTGTCTGACGATACCTTATTCCAGTTACATTACAAGTCGAATGGCCAGGATCAATTTTTGGACGTGTCTCACATCATTAAAGGAGAATTTTGAGAGGTTAGATCATCAAAACAACACTCCTTAGCAGAGCTTTTTAAAAAACACACTGCCAAAGCATCGGTGTTTCATTATTAGGTGTACTATTATTAAGACATTCTTAAAAAAAGCCGGTTAGGAACAAAATATGAGACCTAGATCTTCAATGAAGCCCCTTTCTCTTACCACAGAGGCGATTGCTGAGTTACTCAGCACTACCCAATGGACTCACGATTTTGACCAAAAGGATTTCATACCTTTGGCACTTAAAATGAGAGCCTATGAAGTGGCAGCAAATGAAATTATTTTTCAAGAGGGCGATCATGAGCAATACATGGCCATTATTTGTAAAGGTCGGGTAGAAATTATTAAAACCGGTTCTCGCAAGGAAGACAGTGTTATTGCCAGCTTAAATCAAGGCCAAAGCCTTGGAGAAATGTGTTTGATTGATGGTGACTCTAGATCCGCCAAAGCTATTGCTAAAACTGACTCAATTTTGTTAGTGTTTGAAAAGGCTGGATTGGAACAACTTAAAATTGAAAATCCAGAAGTTGCCATCAAGATCACCTGGAAGCTTGCACAAATGTTGAGCCACCGCCTACGAAAAACCAGCGGCCTACTCACGGATTTCTTAAGCAACCCTTAACGCTATACCCAAAGCTTTAAAGCTCCGGCCGAATACAGAACAACATATCAGTCGTTGAAATGAGCGCCTCCAAAGGCTGATCTAATGCTTCAATAAATGGTAAGCGACCCTGTACCTTCGTTAACTTTAGGGGTGAAAAAGCCTGATCTAAGAAAACAGCGGTTTCCTCAATATTGTCAAAATCACCATTAAGCCAATAACAGCGTTCATTTGCCAAAGCCCACTGGGCACTACTAGCAGATATCCCGCTAGTTCGCTGAAACTCCAGTTGCATTTCGGACTTCGTGCCTTTAAACAGGTTCACACGCAATGCATCGCCATTTGCGTTAAGCCGCAGCTGATCAGGTATCGTCAACCCTCGAGACGGATCATAAGAAAGTTGGCTAGACCACGCTTTTAAGATCATGTAATAAGGCTGGGGTCGATTTGACTCATGCTTTAAAGTCACATAAGTCGAAAGCTCCATACGCGTGCCATTGATAACGCTACTTTCAATATTATACATATTTAAGGTCAGTTGAGGTTTTGCATTTGTAGCTTGAGTGGTCTGTACAGGCGCAAGCACCATGGATGCTGGCAGTTGTTGCTCAATTTGCGCACGAGCTCGATCACTCAAGGCATATTGCACATATAAAGAGCCAGGCCGTCCAGGAATTCGTATTGGCATAGCCATTGCGTCACTACCTTGCCAAATCTGCACAGCTGCTCTCATGCCTTGCGTTAACTTTAACGGTAAAGGCTGCGCACTCTGACACTGTTCGATAATGGGAATACACCCAAATAATGCCCGCCGACTTACTGCTTGCTTTTGAGCATAAGTTGCAACTCGCCCAGCAGGCAAAGTGCCTGCCTTATGGGCAGTCATAGATGGTAACTGCATGTGGGGGATATCCTTCCTTGGATTCATGGTCGCAGGCGTTTAGATAAGCGAATAATGACAAACCATGGTACAGTAACCGACTTTATTTCACGAGTTTATTTGTCTATTTACAGGTTGCCAGCGTAACTATTTTGCGCCAGTGGCTGGATTATCTCTATTAAAAAGCGATCCATCATGAAAAAGATAAGTTCGATCTGGCAAATTGTATCCAGAAGCCTGGAGATTATGGCTGTGTTTCTTGGCTATAGGCTGTATGAATCACTGCCAAGTAAACCACTTCAAGTCGCCTGCGCTTGCGTTGCATGGGTTATACCCGTCCGATGGGATGGCGCTCTTCAACAACAAAGCCTTGCAGATCGAACTCGTCAGGCTTTTTCTCGACTAGGGCCTGTGGCCATAAAAATGGGCCAAATGCTCTCGACTCGCCATGATTTATTGGATCCAGCCACTGCAGCTGCCTTGGCGCATTTGCAAGATAAAATGCCCTACTTTCCGACAGAGCAAGCCATAGACATTATATGCACAAGCTTTGAACTACCTCTAGATAAACTGTTTGAGCGATTTGATCAACAACCATTAGCTGCTGCAAGTATTGCGCAGATTCATACAGCTCGGTTAAGCCCAAACGCATCACCTGATGGTCTAAGCCACGAGGTGATCATTAAAGTCATTCGACCAGACATAAAACCCGCCATTTTGAAAGAAACAAAAACATTAAAAGTATTGGCGTCAATGGCGACTAAGCTCATTCCAGAACTTAAACGATTCCATTTAGGCCAGGTCGTCGACGATTACCAAGCAACGGTGCTAGCAGAGTGTGATTTACGGCTCGAGGCTGCTAACACTCTTCGTTTCAAGGCTGATTTTCAAGACTCAGAATTGCTGTATGTGCCGACTATTTATGATCCATGGATCCGAGAAAATGTGTTTATTATGGAGCGTGTCTCTGGTCTGCCCGTCAATGATATTGATAACTTAAAAGCCGCAGGGGTTGATCTTGCACAGCTTTCTGAAATAGGCGCGACTATTTTTCTAACCCAAGTTTTTAAAAATAACTTTTTTCATGCAGATATGCACCCTGGCAATATACTTGTAGATATTACCAATCCTCGAGCGCCAAAATACATCGCTCTGGATTGCGCTATCGCGGGTACTCTTAATCCGCGAGATCACCGATTGCTTGCCCGCAAGTTGCTAGCACTTATCAATCAAGACTATTTAAAGCTGGCTCGATTATTAATTACAGGTGGCTGGGTGCCGGCTGATACTCATCGATTAGCTTTAGCACAGGCACTAGAAGTTGTCTGTTCACCTATTTTGTCGAAACCATTGTCTGAGATTGAGTTTGGCCCATTACTGGCTAACTTATTTAGCACAGCAAGGCAATTTGAATTACAAGCCTTACCGCAGTTTGTGTTACTTGAAAAAACCTTACTTCACGTAGAAGGCTTGGGCCGACAACTTGACCCAGACTTGGACATTTGGGCTTTAGGTCAGCCATTGTTAAGCGGCTGGCTCAAAGATGATTTACTGTCGCTCAAGACTTTAAGTAACGCACAGGATACGGTAATAGATGCACTTGGCCATGCTCCTGAAGCTATCGAAGACTGGTACGAAACCCAACTCGGATCGAGACCCAGCCCGGTAGAGGCCACGGGCGAGCGATTAAAACGTATTGAGCATCGTTTAGAGCGACAGCACCAGCATAATCAAAAGCAATTTTACGCCGCCTGTTTATTTTTTGCAGCAGCCATAGTGTATACTGTCAATTCTAGCGTCACTTTACCATTTGTATTTATAGCCGGGGCTGGGCTTTGGTATTTAAAACCTAAATAACATTGCACTTTATTTATTGTATTTGAGATTTATCTATGCAAACTTTACCCTTTGAGCAACTTCTCAATCAGCTACAAGATAATCTTGATGAGCGTCGCCATGGCGATCCAAAAACATCCTATGTGGCGTTGCTGCACAGCAAAGGTCTTAACAAGATTTTAGAAAAAGTAGGCGAAGAAGCAACAGAGGTGGTACTTGCAGCAAAAGATGTCACCGCAACTCAACAGTCGCGACAAGAAATGGTCGGTGAGGCCGCTGATCTTTTTTTTCATACGTTTGTAGCCTTAAGTCATCTCGATATTCCTTTACACGAGGTATTTGCCGAGCTACATAGACGTAGTGGTCTGTCCGGGCTTGAAGAGAAAGCCTCAAGAAATCAATTATAGGAGCCATGTCATGGGATTCGGTGGTATAAGTCCTTTCCAACTGATTATTATTTTACTGATAGTGTTGCTTCTTTTTGGTGGTAAGCGGCTTAGATCTTTGGGGTCTGACCTTGGTAGCGCTATTAAGGGCTTTCGCAAATCCATGGATGACTCTGATAAAGGGTCAATGTCTACTGAGGATAAAGCTCTTGGAGAAGAACGCACCCTTGAGAATACGCCAAACCAGCAAACTCGAGATCAGCCTCAAGCGCCATCAAAAACCACTCCATCCAATAAAGACTTGTAGCGCTCACTATGTTTGACATCGGCTTTTTCGAAATACTCATTATTGCAGTGGTCGCGCTTTTAGTGCTTGGACCTGAGAAAATGCCCCATGCTGTTCGCATGTGCGCAGCCTATTGGGGCAAACTAAAACGGAGCATTCTTGCCACCAAGCTTGAGTTAGAAGATCAGCTTGCTTTGGAAGATATTAAGCGACAACTTCGAGAAGAACAACAAAAAGTCCAAGATTTAATTGAACAAGAATCTCTACCATCAGATCAGGATTCTAAATGAACGCACCTGAGCAGATGTCATTTATTGAGCATTTAACTGAGCTACGCACAAGACTTATAAAAGCAATCATCAGCATCAGCCTAATCTTTTTGTGCTTAGTTGGTTTTTCTCAAGAAATTTACACCTTTGTAGCCCAGCCAGTACTGCAGGTTTTGCCGCAAGGTGTCGACATGATCGCAACGGACATTACGTCCACCTTATTTGCACCACTTAAACTTACATTTTGGCTTGCATTTACACTCGCAGCGCCGTTTATACTGCATCAAGCTTGGAGTTTTATTTCGCCAGGCCTCTATCAACATGAGAAGAAAATTGCGATCCCCTTACTCTGCTCAAGCGTTATTTTATTCTACGCCGGTATCGGTTTTGCCTACACAATTGTGCTGCCTATTCTGGTAAGTTTCTTCGCTGCGGTGGGGCCTACGGGCGTAGAATTTATGCCTGATATTCAGCATTATCTGAACATGGTTATTAAGTTATTTTTTGGCTTTGGGATTGCTTTTGAAATCCCTGTGGCCTTGATGCTCATTGTGTGGTCTGGAGTTTTAACTGTAAGCCAAATCAAAAGTAAACGCCCATATGTGGTGGTCGGATGTTTTGTAGCAGCGATGTTGCTCACACCGCCTGACGTTTTTAGTCAAACCTTGCTGGCGTTACCAATGTGGGCTTTGTTTGAGATTGGCCTGGTTATGGCTAAATACATGAAACTTTAAGATCGTGTAGAAAACAAGGCTTAAGTGTTAGCACAACGGCGAGCAGCGCTCTTCAGCTCATCACCCAATATAGCAAGACGATGAGCAGAATGAGCCGCTTTCATGACATCGTCTAAATTTGTACCAACAAGTCTGGAGATTTCATTAATATTAGATTCGATAGTAACACCGCCGGCGGTCTGCTGCTTTGAAAGCTCAACAATGTTTTTAACCATTTTTAAAGCATCTTGAGAACCCGCATTGATATTCATAAGTGCTTGTTCAGATTCAGACATAGAACTTTGTCCCCGCTGCACCTGATCGTTACAGGCTTGTACACGAAGTGCGACTTCTTTAGTCTCTTGTAGCACCTCAGAGATCATGCTAGTAATGTCCGACGCTGAATCTCCGGTGCGTTGCGACAAACTTTTGACCTCATCCGCAACCACTGCAAAACCACGCCCATGTTCGCCAGCTCGTGCAGCCTCAATAGAGGCATTTAAAGCGAGTAAATTAGTTTGAGTGGCAATATCCACAATTACATTTAATATGATGCTAATATTCTCAGATTTTTGCTCTAAGCTACGCACCAGCTGTAAAGAAGATAGCATTGAATCCGCTGAGCTACGCATTTCACTTGCAACCTGCTGCACCTGCACTGCACCTTTTTGGCATATCTCACTAGCAGTTGAACTTGTTTCACTTGTCGCTTGCACCTGGCTTGAGATTTTTTCAATATTGTCTAGCATCATCTTCAGTGACGACGACGTGGTTGTGGCCGCACTTGATTGCTGCATAGCGCCATTTCGAGCAGACTCAGTCAAACTTTCCAACTGATTTGCAGAAAGAGAGACTGATTCAGAAACAGAACTTAGGGTCTTGCTTGCAGATTCTGTCCTATCTAAAAAACTGTTAATCCAAAGCGCAAGCTCAGAACACTGGTTTGTGGCCCAGCCACGTGGATCCACTCGATTACTCAATGGCGCACCCATTTCTGCAATACCCGCTAGTGTTTTTGACATACTTTCCATTTTTCGCAAGATTGGACCTATCAAAACATTAAGATAAAAAAGTCCTCCAAATCCCGCCAAACTGGTTAAAATCGTGGGTAAAATCGAAACTTCGTCAAAATAACTTACAGTTAAATCAATTGCCAACCAAGCTAAAGCAAAATAGAGCAAGCTTCTGACACCAATTATCCAGCCAATAGAGCGAAAGCCATATACTTCCTCCAAATCACCTTCACACATCATGCCCCATTTATCAGGCGAGCCTTTCAATTGTAAGGTAACCCCTGCACCAATTACTGGAATATGACGATAATCCGAGTATCCGGGATAGATCACAAATAAATTCTCACCATTTTTTATAGTTTCTCGAATACCAGGGTGAAGCTGATTAGTGGCAGGGTCTGTAAATAAAACCTCAAACTCTGTATGTTTTTGAATTTTCACAACACCATAGTTAGTGTGAACACCACTCAGTAGATTCTCGCCGCCGGTAAAAGAATTGTCTTCAAATCTAGACCTTGATAAAGCAATCCCCTGCTGAATTGACTGATCAAAGTTCGAGTCAATCATAAAAATATAATTATCGCCAGATTCTGGAAAAACATGACCAGCTTCTCGCTGAATTAAATCAGACATAACATCATTTGGAATCCGACCACACAGACAATACTGTTGACCATTAGCTCCAGTAAAAGGTTGGTAAAACATGAGTGTGATAGCATCTTCAAAATGAGATTTTGAACCACCCACCTGTAAAGTAGCATTATCATCATAGGGGCCGTGCAAAAACTGATTTTGCAGACCTCTTAGCAGCGCTTGTTTACTGATGTTAGATTGACCAACATGTCGAGAAAAACTACTGGCTTGAACCATGTTGTGCTGATCAACCACATAAAGCTCAGTAAAATCATCCAATGTTGCCAATACATTCACGAGTTCGTGGGTAAAACCAGTTTGGTCGATGGATTGAAAAGCTGTGGCAAGTCGTTCTAGAATCGACCATTTTAACTCTGCCCAGTCCAAGAGGATTTTCTTGCGGCTCTCTGCTAGAGATTCGAAGGTATCCTCAACAGCTGCGTATCGACCACGGTTTAACAAACAAGACCAACTCATTTTGAATTTTCCGGTATTACCAAACCAAGGTAACCAAGTTTTTTCTGCACCGGATAGTTTCATCATGCGGCTTCGTAAACTCATAAATAACATCTCACTTTACGGACTTTTTTTACTCATCCTCTTAAGGATAGACCCGCTTTGCAAGTTCTTGCTTGTATTTAATCCCTTGAAAACATAAAAAGATGGCAAGTGAATAAAATAGCCAAACTCTGTCGACAGAGCGCACCTTAAAATAAAAAATCTGCAAGTCTGTGCACGTGATTGGGGCAAATAAGAGCAAAGGAAAGTGTAGGAAAAAGCGCCGATCGGACACTCACACCGAAAAATCAGGGTGCCCTCCAAAAGTAGCAAGCAAAAACGGTTGCCAACAACAAACTTAAGCCTTAACAATGATCATTAAAATCGCCAAAATGCTGGGCAAAGTCACGGGTCGCTCGCATCAAGGCATCGGCAATCCCAGGCTCTGAGGCCGAGTGGCCTGCGTCTCGAATCACATGCAATTGGGCATTTGGCCAAGCTTTTTGTATTTCATAGGCACCATCTAGAGGACAAACTAAATCATATCGACCGTGCACAAGAACACCCGGGATGTCTTGCAATTTATCCATGTTATCTAAAATATAATTTGCCTCTAAAAATCCATTATTTGCAAAATAATGAGTCTCAAATAAAGCAATACTTAATGCAGTATGAGGGTCGCAAAGCTGATCAACTAAGACATGGTTAGGTCGCAAGGTAGAAAGATGAGCTTCCCAACATGCCCATGTTTTTGCCGCAGACATGCGAGCCAATTCATCTGGACCACGAAGTTTTTTACTATATGCAGTCACAAGATCATGTTGATTTTCTGGCAATACTGGCTTGATAAAATCTTGCCAGGCTTCTGGGAATATTCGGCTAGCACCACCTTCTTTATATAACCAATTAAAATCTTTTTGTCGGGCCAAGAAAGTACCACGCAAGAGCAAAGCTTGCACAGCGTCAGAGTGCTGTATACCATACACCATCGCAAGTGTTGCACCCCAAGAACCACCGAAAACAATCCACTGGTCAATTTTTAGGAATTGCCGAATCGCCTCCATATCATTAATGATATCTTGGGTTGTATTTAACTTAGTTTCAAGATGAGGAGTAGATTTACCGCAACCTCTTTGATCAAACAAAATGATACGGTAGCAATCTGGATCAAAAAATCGACGTTGCAAGGGTACAGTACCGCAACCAGGACCGCCATGACATACCAATACTGGCAAGCCTTGAGGGTTGCCACATTCTTCAACGTGAATTTTATGAGGACCCTCAACACTAAGCGTATGCTCGGCGTAAGGTCTAATTTCTGGAAAGAGCACTAACATATAGCCAATTCCTTGTGGCGGTTTATACTGAATAACTGAAAAGACCAGATTTACTTCAGACCATTTCGAACGTAATTGGTCTGAAGATCAATGCCTACAACGACTAAGTTTATAATCACTGGCGCAAAATAGCTGCCCTCTAAACTTTAGAATCCAATCGGTTTGGATATAGTATAGATAAAAATACTCTAACCACCACTTCTCGAAACGCGCTTACGCTCATTTTCTTTTAAGTATCGCTTACGAATACGCAAATTTTCAGGAGTAACCTCAAGCAGTTCATCATCGTTTAAAAATTCAAGTGCTGACTCGAGAGTGTGTTTAATTGGTGGCGTAAGTACGATATTCTCATCAGTACCGGAAGCTCGCATATTAGTTAAAGCTTTTTCTTTCAAAGGGTTAACAACTAAATCGTTGCCCCGAGAATGAATGCCAACCACCATGCCTTCATACACTTCTACGTTAGGTCCAATCATTAATCGACCACGTTCTTGTAGACTAAACAATGCAAAACCCATAGTTTTGCCATCAGCCATAGAGATCAATACACCTTTTTCTCGAGAACCAAGTTTGCCTTCTTTTCTTGGTCCGTAATGAGAAAAAGAATGGTTCATCACTCCAGTGCCTGATGTGAGGGTTAAAAATAAAGATCGAAAACCAATCAAACCACGAGATGGCACTACATATGTTAAACGAACTCGACCACTACCATCAACAACCATATCCTTAAGCTCAGCTTTACGTTGACCTAATTCCTCCATTATATTACCTTGATGATCTTCTTCACAGTCAATAATCAAATCTTCGATTGGTTCACACGTTTTGCCATCAATTTCGCGATTAATAACTTCTGGCCGAGACACACCGAGCTCAAAACCTTCGCGGCGCATAGTTTCGATAAGCACGCTTAAATGCAGCTCACCACGACCAGACACTCTAAATTTATCAGGATCTTCAGTTGGCGCTACTCTAAGTGCAACATTATGCAATAGCTCTTTTTGTAGTCGCTCACCAATTTGTCGAGATGTTACATACTTACCTTCACGACCAGCAAAAGGTGAGTTGTTGACGTGGAATGTCATGGTCACAGTTGGCTCATCAACGGATAATGGTGGCAATCCTTCTGGTGCTGACGGATCACAA
>Ga0115567_10004463_pt1 | contig 13635 bp, 10 predicted proteins | sample COGITO_mtgs_1204_2_FD_88679 | JGI IMG/M metagenome (GOLD analysis project Ga0115567, IMG submission 88679) | Pelagic marine microbial communities from North Sea - COGITO_mtgs_120412 | ecosystem: Environmental > Aquatic > Marine > Epipelagic | place: Germany:Helgoland, sampling site Kabeltonne...
AAGAGTAAAGTTCATGAAGTGCACTAAAAGCCTGATGATTTCTCGAAAAACATGCCCGGTCGGCCGAATTGCTGTAGCCGTCAAGCAGAGCGGGAGCTAATGTAGAACCCATCAGGAACTCCAGCAACCTAACGGTATATTTTTGAACTGATGAGACACGATATGGGCAACTTGGACGAACGCCAGTCCGGTATTTTGAAGGCCATGGGCGAGGAAACGCGTTTGCGCATCCTCCGCCTCCTCCAGAAAGAGACACTGAACGTTAACGAACTGTGTGACATTCTAGACATGGCGCAACCAAAGGTAAGTCGGCATTTATCGATCCTGCGCAACGTCAAGTTAGTCAAGGATCAGCGCGAGGGAAGTAGAGTCTACTACAGCCTCTCGCCAATGGATGGCGAGATGAAGTGGATTGGGCGCTACATTCAAAATTTGGCCACAGGCAATCATCCTGATTTTGCCAGATTAAAGGCGGTGCTTGACCAGCGTGTTCGCCAGAGTGAAGAGTTTGCCCGCGAGAAATCCCATGTCTGGGATCGCGTTGGCGGTCAGATCCACAGTTCGACTGCCGCACTGCTGGCGTTGGCCTCTCTCGCGCCGCGAGGAATCACCATTGCTGATCTGGGCACAGGAACAGGCCTGATGCTTCCTGTACTATCCACGTTTGCAGAGAAGGTCTATGCCGTAGACCACTCCCCCGAGATGCTGGAGTATGCTAAGCAGCGTGCCCAGCACACGGAGTTGACCAATGTCGAGTTTGTACATTGCGATTTGGAGGATGTAGATCGCAGACTGCCGACACGCTGCGATTGCGCATTTCTCCACTTCGTCATGCACCAAGCCGCGCGTCCACCTGCTATTTTGGAGAAAGCGGCCGATATACTCAAGCCTGGTGGCCGCCTCGTGGTCGTCGACTATCTACCGCATCAGGATGACTCCGTGCGGGCAAAGTATGGCTCGCTCTGGCTGGGATTTGACCAAGAACGTGTCGAACGCTGGCTGGAAGATGCTGGCCTACAGCGCGAGACCTTTCAGATCCTGAAGAAGACCGGGCACGAAGAGCGCAAGAAAGACTCTCGAACGATCTTTATTGCCTGTGCCGTCCGCCCGACTTCCTGACCCACCAGACTAGAGCACCGAGAGTCTGCCGCTTAAGAAGGCTGCCTGCTGGGCCGCCAACTCTGGGGAGAAGTGGACGCCGTCCCGAAAGCTCTCGTCGTTCAAATCCAAGGCTGCTGAGAATGTGAACAGATCCGCGGTTGGCACTGCGTGCAGTGCCGCTGCGGCATCCGCAATTTCATTGTAGGCATCGACATCTGCTTCGACCCGGTCGAAGGGGAACTGACTGCGGTGCCGCACCTCGTCCACAGGCGTTGTGCGCACCCAAAGGACACGGTCGGCTAGGCGCTTGGCCAACGGAAAAATCTTCTCCAGATTCGCCTGATAGTGTCGCAGCGAAACCTGATTCTTTCCGCTCTCGCGGTCACATTTCAAGTCATGCAGCCCGCAGTTTAGTGCTAGGATGCTTGCTGAGAAGTCTCCGGTCTCATGCAAAGCTTGCAAATATTGCAGAAGACGAAAACTGTCGCCACCGTTCGGTCCGGCTGGGTGGCCTGCATCGTGCAAGGCTGCTTCCATCCCGGTCTTGCGAGCATAGCGAATCGTGGGAGCAATCATTTGCTCCAAATACGTCCCATAGCCGATCGAGATGCTGTCGCCGACCACAAAGAGAAGCGGTTTATTAGTGGTCATTGCGGGTCCTGATTGTCGCTGAATAAAAGCTGGGTAAGGTACACGACTACCTCCAACAAAGCGAGTTACGAACAACTGCTATATGCCTAGAAGAGAAAAACGAGCCAGCAGAAAGGACGCAGCCTTGACGCCGCACCGGACATCACTCGTAGCGCTCTGTTGCCTTTTCGCCCTGACGGTTTTGGTTTACGGCAGTATTTGGCAGGCAGAGTTTGTCAGCTTCGATGACCCACAACTGATACTCGAGAACCCGCAGTTACGGGATCTTTCTCCAGCTGGTCTCGTTGCCATCTTCACGCCGCGTCCCGGCGCATCGTATCAGCCGTTGCGTGTCCTTAGCTACGGGATCGACTGGAAACTCTTCGGCACATCGGCAACTGGCTACCACGCGCATAACCTCCTTCTTCATCTGCTGGCAGCGTGCTGTTTCTTCTTGTTTCTGCAGCAGTTGCTCGCGGATCGTGACCGGGAAATGCGGGTGACTATCGGACTCTTCGCGACCGCCCTGTTTCTCCTGCACCCGGTCCAGGTGGAATCCGTCGCCTGGGCTTCCTCTCGGAAATATGGCCTGCTCGTCGTTTGCGTCCTCGGCTCCTGCTACTGCCTGCTGCGCTGGGTTCGGAGCAAACACTGGCCGTGGTATGTAGCGTCACTTGCATTGGCCATCGCGTCCGCGGGTGCCAGCCCGTTCGGGACCACGATGGTCGCTGTGGTCTGGGCAATACTTGCCATGCAGCCTGGTCTATCATGGCGCAAGACATTCTTGGGCGCCCTCCCCTTCTCGATCTGTATGGTCGCTGCTCTGCCCCTGTTCATGACATCCGAAGCCACAGCGGCAGATCAGGACCTGTCGGTGATCAAAGGGAGCAGTGTAACGAATTGCGGGCTGGGGCTACGTACCTTTGCCATGCTTGGGACCTACGTGCGAAGCCTGGGGATGCCGGCCTGGCTGAATGCGCGCTATGTTGATGTGGTCCAGATCTCGTGGACATTCCCCTTGCTCTGGCTGGGCGCAGTCGCGGCCTGCGGACTTATAGCGCTCACCATCGTCTGCTGGCGAAAGGGGGAGCGCCTTCCGGCTTTCTGCCTCTTCTGGATCACCGCCACTGGCGCGCCTGTTTCGGGGCTGGTGCCAATCTCTACCCTAGTCGCTGATCGCTACGTCTATCTTCCTGGAGTCGGTGTCTGGCTCCTGGTCGGTTATGGCTTGGCGCGGGCGGTAAGGCCGCCAACCAGCCGGCTCATCGTCCTAGCTCTCCTAGCCTGTATCCTGGCAGTGCCGACTCGTAGTCGAACGCAGGTCTGGCAGAACAGTATCGCCCTCTGGGAAGACTGCGTGCGTAAGGATGCCCGCAATCACCGCGCCCATTCCAGCCTGGCTACGGAGTACGGCAGCATCGGCAGAACAGAGCTGGCACTGGAGCATTTCCAAAAAGCGATCCAACTCAATGACCACGATGCGTTCTCCTACTACAACCTTGGACTGTTGCTGGCCCAATTGGGAAGAGATGCAGAGGCACAGCTGCAATTCTCACATGCCCTCAAGCTCAAGCCCAACCACTCTGACGTGCTGAATAACCTCGGCGTGACTCACCTGCGCCTGGGCCAGCTGGACCAAGCCAGGCAGCTCTTCCTGCGTGCCACAGAACAGGAGGCCCAACTCGCCCTGCCCCACATCCACCTTGGCGGAATCCTCGCCACCAAGGGTGACTTCACCGGCGCAGCTGCCCACTACCAAACTGCGCTCTCGCTCGAACCCGGATCACTCAAGGCACTTGATGGCGTTGCCCGGCTCGCCCAGACGCAAGGGAACCATGAAGATGCCATCGAGCCGTTGCGCAGCATTCTACGAGAACGCCCGAACCATGCGCCAGCTCACAACTCGCTAGGGAACGTACTCATGCAACTTGGCCGCTACCGCGAAGCGGCCGAGTGTTACCAAGCTGCGGCCACGCTCCGGCCCGATCTTGCCGGGCTGCGCCAGAACCTGGAGAAAGCCCGGGCCATGGCAGAATCGCCAGGACCCGACACGAATATCCAATTGCCAAATTAAAAAGATCAAGACTGTGGCGCACGCACTCCACAGCAACCCACGTTTTCCATTCGCAAGTTCCGGAATACGTAACCGACCGTCTTAATTTGATGCTTGGACATTCAGTCTTGATCAGACTGGGAGATCCGTAGGTTGCCGCCCAGCAGGTAGGACCACGTGAAAGATGGCCCCCCCACCATCCCCGTTTGACTCCACGTAGATTCGCCCATTATGCCGGTCCACGATTCGGCGGCAGACAGCCAGGCCAATTCCCGTTCCATCATAGTCTTCAGCCGCATGCAAGCGTTGGAACACGGCAAAAATTCGAGTCGCGTGCGCATCGGCAATGCCAATGCCGTTGTCTCGGACTTGGATATCCCAGTCGTCACCGCAGGCCGTCGCCGTGATGTGTACGCGGGGCTTACGCTCATCACGAAACTTGATGCCGTTGCCGATCAAGTTCTGGAACAACTGGACAAGCTGCGTTCGATCTCCATAAATCTCCGGCAACTCGCCAGTCGTCACCTCTGCGCCAGCCTCCGCGATCGCCGTCTGCAAATTCGCGACGGCATGGTCGATCACCTCAGCGCACTTCAACTGGCGGCAGGCGTGTGTTGCCGTCGAAAGTTTTGAATATTCAAGCAAGTCTCGAATCAGCGTCTGCATGCGCGCAGCGCCGTCCACCGCAAAGTGTAGGTATTCGCGGCAGCGGTCATCAAGCTGATCGCTGGCGCGACGCTCCAACAATTGCAGGAAGCTCTTAATCGTCCGCGTCGGCTCGCTAAGGTCATGGCTCGCGATCGACGCATATTCCTCCAACTCCCGGTTCGACTGCTTCAACGCCCGGTGCGACGTCTGCAGTCGCGAAGTCATTTCGTCAAAGCTCGCAGCCAGCTCGCCGAACTCGTCTGGGCTGACCATATCCACCCTGTGATCCAAGTCGCCATCGGCAACCACCCGCATGCCACGATGTAGCGCTTCCAACCGAATCACCACCGTGTTTCTCAGCCACAGCGCGCTCCAGGCAATCACGCCCACCAGCGCCGCCACGGACAGCAACATCAGCATAATGAAACGCCGCGTTACCTGCAGTTGACGGCGACTCTCGATCGTGGATAGCGTAAGCGCATTCCGCACTAGGTTCTCGCTGTCAGTCAGGAAGTAAATGACTAATGTCCTGCGTTCAAATTCCTGACCGCGACTCTGCTCACTAAAGACCCCCAGCGCCATCAGTTCATCAAACAAGATCGACAGTTGATTCAGAGCCTCGACTGCGTTATCCAGCACCTGCTGTTCATAGCGACTCCTGGGGCCGTAGCTTTTTAGCAGCCGCTCCAGATCGCCTGATGTCTGCGTCCATGTTTCCCGCGAGACAATCTGCGAACGCGAGTACTCGTAGACGATATTATTGAGCGCGAAGACCGCGTTTACGATCTTGTTTGTCGTCTGATTCGCAACCGCCTCGCGGCGTAGCTGGCGCAGGGTGACAATCCCAGCGATCAGTGAAAGAGAAATTGCCACGAGAACAGGGACTAGATAGAACTTGTAGCGATCGCGGATTCGCATGATTTAGCTTGGATAATTCATGCTATTGCTGCAGCGACTGCGACACCCTGCGTGCCACGGCCTCGAGGTCCTCAGGGGTGTCGACTCCCTGGACCGATTGCTCAGCCACCAGCACGCGAATGCGCGCGCCGTGCTCCAGCGCACGTAGCTGCTCCAGCTTCTCACAACGCTCCAGCGCCGTCGGTGCCCAGCTTACAAACCGCTTCAGAAATTCCCGACGATAGGCGTAGATCCCCCAATGATGTAGCGGTGCCACTTGGGCATCGCCATCACGACAGAATGGGATCGCGGCCCTGCTAAAATAGAGGGCCTGCTGCTCCTGCCCAAGCACGACTTTCACTGCGTTCGCATCCGCTGGATCTGCACCAGAGATTGAAAACGGCACTGCCGCTGTAGCCATGTCCGTGTTTGTATCTGTTGCCACCAGCGCGACCAAACGGTCGATCACCGCAGGCGGAATCAACGGCTCATCTCCTTGGACGTTCACCACCACATCCACGCCTCGGGCAAGTGCGACCTCTGCGATTCTATCGGTGCCAGTCTCATGATCCGCACGGGTCATGATCACCTCCCCGCCAAATGCCTGCACAGCCTTGATAATCCTGGCATCGTCCGTTGCCACCACCACGTCATTGACGCCGCTCGCAGCGGCTGCCTCATAGGTCCACTGAATCAATGGCCTTCCACAGAGATCAGCAAGCGGCTTGCCCGGAAACCTAGTACTGGCAAACCGGGCAGGAATGACCGCCAGTGTGCGGAGTTCGCAGCTGCTTCCCATAATCAGGGCTGCAGATGCTGCATCAGGTTCTTATGCACTCGCAGTAGCTCCGAGACGCTCCAAGCCTGCGTAATGCAGCCGTTAGGATGTTGCGGTGCGGTCGCGTCGAAAATCTCAGAAATGCCACCAATCCCTGCCTGCCGCACGTGTTCGTCCCACAATGGCCGGAGGTAGTCCATCAGTTCTGCCGCGCGATGCTCCGGATCCCTAGAGAGCGCCAGTTCGGCATCCACGTAGGCACCGATTAGCCATGGCCAGACCGTCCCCTGGTGATACGCAGAGTCGCGCTGGTCCGAATCGCCCGAGTAACGCGCGCAAAAACCGGGATCCTTGGGCGCCAATGTTCGCAGTCCGAACGGCGTGAGCAGGTTGTCGCGCACGGCGCGCAACGCGCGTTCCCCCAGCTCGTCTGGGAAAGCGCGATAGGGCAATGCCAGCGCGAAAACCTGATTAGGCCGCAGCAGGCCGTTCTGGCCGTGCTCGTTTACGACATCGGCAAAGTGCCCGGCACTTTCCATCCAAAACGTGCGGACGAATCGACCTTGCAGCTGTTCGCGCACTTCGCCCATCCGTGGGTCGGCCGCGGGATGCCCATTCTGGGCCAGCTCATCGCGGAAGCAAAGGGCATTGAACCAAAGTGCATTCAGCTCGATCGCAAATCCGTGGCGCGGCGTAACCGGGCGCCCGTAGGCGTTCGCGTCCATCCACGTCAATTGTGTGTCCACCGAGCCCGCCCAAATGGCGCCGCTCTCCAAATGAGCATACGGAACTAGGTCGTCGAGGTAGGCTTTAATGATGCTGCTCAATGCCCGCACGAGCGTAGCTGGCACCTGTGCTGGGCCGACGACCTGTGCATAGAGCTGAAGCGCCCGTGTGAACCATAGCGATGCGTCAATGGAATTGTACGAATGGCTGTCGTTGCTGGTAGCAGCCAGGTAGTTCGGGATCAGCCCATCCTTCTCATGCAAGGCGTACGTCTCGAGAATCTCACGAGCCAGCTCTGGCAAATCGCGCGCCAAGGTGAGGCCCGGAAGGGCAATCATCGCATCACGGCCCCATTCGCCAAACCAGTGATAGCCAGCAATAATCGAACGTTCGTTCCGACCGTTGGTGACAATAAAATCATCGGCCTTGGCTGCAAGGAGTTCGATCGGATTCCCATTCACCCGATGGTTCGGGGAGGCGAGCGCCCAGGCAGCAGCTGGCGTATCCTTGGGGTTTTCAATCGTGAACCGGACCACGTTTGCATCACTGGCGGTCTGCCGCCAGCTAAACGTCCCGGGCGTAGGCAGGTCTTCGTGATGGTCGAAGCCGCGGTCGCGTTCCCAGCCGTATTCGTTGTTGTAGTACCACGCCGCGCCTTCCTGGAAATCCAGCGGAATTGCCGCATCGATCAGCATCCGCGGCAACCCAGGATAGGGACTCAGCGTCGCCCGGCCCTCGCTTAGCTGCACACTAAGGTCGATGGTGTCATTGCGCTTGGTCAGGCAATGCATCGAGCGATACCCCGTGAACGGCCGCATTGAAAAGGAAACCTGCTGCGAGCCTCGCACCGCAAAACGTACTAGCGTTGTTGCCTGGTCTCGCGGCATCAAAAATGATTGCGTGATCTCGACCGGTCCGCAAGAATGGGTAATGGAAGGCACCGGGTCGCACTCCACCGTTTTGATCAGAGCATGCCCACGGGGCGCAATCGCACCGGGATAGCACGCTGTGCCCAATTCATAGACTTGGCCATCGACAGTGGCTGTGACCTCAAGGCGGTTCAGAAATACGAGCTTGCCAGCATCTGGCAGCGCAGCCACCAACAAGCCGTGATACTTCCGCGTGTTGCAACCAGCCACTGTGGTCGACGCATAGCCGCCACGTCCGTTCGTCAGAATCCACTCCTGAGAGAATAGCGCACTTTCGCGTTCATTTTCTTGGGTAGGAACAGTCAGAATCATGAGTCAAACCTTGCTTCAAGCATACGTTCAATAAGGGGGCAGTCTGCTGAACTCACAGCCGGCGCAAAAATTGCCACCAGTTGCGCAGCCACAGCAATTACGGCAGGCGTCCATCAGGCCGCCTGATTAACTACGGTTGGCGCAATCTATCGGAAGCGTACCGGAGCGCAAGACGCTACTCGCAGCGCTGTAACAGTTCATCTATGTCTACGTTCTCCCGGCACAACTGCTGGGAGAGCTTAATTTTTGCCTTGTCGGTCACTTGTATCTTCACCAACAAGTCGTGAACCTGCGAGGCTGTCTGAAAGGTATCTAGTTTGGTCATCAGCACGGGGACGTTCGATTTCCTTACCACCTGCGTCACGAAACGGCCGGGCTTGTGGTCACCCGTCACGACCAGGCACGAGATCCGCTTCTGCCGGTTCGCATCCGCCAAGTTCCAACTCAACGCAGCCAAGATGATGTCCTCGCGGTCTCCAGGCGTGATCACCAGAGTTTTGCGTTTGATGTGTGACAGGAAGTGCGCCACCGACATAGCACCCACAATCGCGTTCTCCGCATAGTCCTGGGCATGATCCTCGCCGGCTAGGTATTCGGCCTTCAGAACATCCTTCACCTGGGTGATTGATGGCGCACCCAACGCTGGGCGAAACGGCAACACGCCTAGCAGCGGCAGCCCAATACGATCCAGCCCACGCCGTACGTAATCCGATACCTCATCGTACTTGTCTTGGAATACCTTATTCAGGATGACACCCACCACCGGGACACCCACCGCGTCAAACAGCGCCTTATTCAGATTCAACTGGTCAATCGCGCGCCCAATTCCCCCGTCTGTCACCAGCACGACCTTGCTGCCCAGCATGCGCGCGACATCCGCATTCGAGGTCTCAAACACAGAGCCCACACCCGCGTGCCCGGTTCCCTCGATCAGGACAAAATCTCGGTCCGCCTCAATTCGCTCATACGCTTCCGTGATTTCCCGATGAATGCGGTTGCTGTCGCCGCCGTCGATATGCTCACGCGTGAACCCACTGGGGACCGACACCGGATTCATATCCTGCAACTCACACCCCGGCTTGTAGGTCTGATGAATCAGCCACGAGTCCTCATCGATCATCGAGCCTTGGCGCCGCACATAGCGCTGGCCGACAGGCTTTATAAAGCCCACATGGAAGTCTCGCGACCGTAGCCGATCGAACAAGCCTAGGCAATTGGTCGTCTTTCCTACGTTCTGGCCAGTCGCAGCCACAAACACGTTCTTAGCTCGCATACCCTTATTTCCTCTTCGCTGTGTTCTGGCCCGCCTGGGACTCTCAGAGCTCGCCAGCGTAGCGCTCTTCGAGACTCCCACGAACGTTCACCTGTAGATCCTGAATCTTCCATGCATTGGCCCGTTCCACATCCCGTGGATCGGCCTTAAGCTTCTGAGTCGCAGACAGCACTAGCTTCAGGCAGCCGTCACTCGCAGCCCCCCAAGCTCCGCCAAGATTACTAAACACGTGCTTGTTACCACCTCGGCTCGTCGCTTGCAGACGTTTGCCATCCGCGACATCAGGCTCAGCCAGTGCAAGCTCCCAGCGAATATTCGCCCCTCGGTTTGTGGTTGCCAGCGTCACCACCACCTCGTCCACGGACAAGTGGCAAAGAAGCGGCGGTAACCAAACCTGGAAAACTCCCTCCAGAACGTCGGCGGTCTGTACTACCTTCGCCCACCCCTGCGGGCCTCGCAGCAGTCTCGAGCGAAACCCCAAAGGCTCGACGCGCACGAACGCCCCGGGGACGTAAATTTCCCCCGCCGAAGCGGCGAGCGTGGTCGGCAATAGGCGCAACTGCCTGCCCCCTGCTGAGAATCCCGCGTACACAGAATCCGATGACGTCAGTGGCCGTTCTATTGCCAGAACTGTCGTCGCCCACGCCTCTGAACATCCCTGAAACAAAGCCCCATCCGCGCTGCCCTTTGCGAACTCCGCAAGCCCCAAGCTGCCGTCAGCAGTCTGCTCCACGCCCATCGCTCTCGCAGGCGCGATTAAACCCAGTTTTGCGGACTCCGCAACCCCCTCCGGAATTGCGCGTAGGCTGGGAATCGCAGGCCCAAACTGTACGGTGCCTCTCCCGGGCCCCACCGCCTGCGTGCCGCCGCCCAGGCGGGCCAGTCGCTTCGCTGCCCGAGGCCGCAGTTCGGTCTCTCGCAGCCGCAGTCGTCCGGCGTCGAATGTGAGAAGCAAAGGATCTCTCAGCCCGATTCCCGTACCTGCCTCGTGTGCTCGAGTTGCCCCAGGTTCTTCTCTCTTCTCCTTGGCATCCTTCTTGCGCTTCCTCGGTTGCATATTCCGGTTTTTCTTCAGGCGCGTGCTGCGGTCCAGCGGCACCAGAGGACGAAGGCGTTCATCGCAGTTGGCCGCGCTAATATCTACCGAGGTTGCTTTTTGTACGTAAAGCGAGACGAACGACTCTGTGCACAGCTCCTCAGTCCCGACGTTGCGCAGCTCGATCATGCTTTGCATGCGACGATCCTGGGCCGCCCCTCGGTTCGCCTCGTCAAAGATCAGCGCCGTCGCTGCTCCCCCCAGTACCACTGCTGCCCCCCAGGCCACCGTGCGACGGCTGGTGATCTTGCCTGCCACCAGAAGCAGCAACAGCGCAACCGCGTAGGCAGCAATCAGCTTGGCAATCGAGTTCGTCGAAGGAATCGCCACACCGGTCATGGCGTCCAACGCCTTGTCGAATTTTGGGGCTGGCGCCGACGATAGTGCCGTAGTCTGCCCACCAAACGCCAGTAGATGTCGCCACAGCAGCGTATGCGTCCCTGAGTCATTGAGTTCATCGGAACTTGTGTTGATGGCGATTAGCCCAACCACGCCGAGCCCATACCGCTTCCAGCTCACCAGCGGGAAATCCCCGGCGTACAAACTCACATACGCGTCTTCGTCAATCGCGCACTGCGCAAATGGCATCCCTAACGGCCATTCAACCGTCTTGCCTCCCAGATCCGCAAAGCTCAACGCCTCCACCTCTGTTAACCGAATGGGCGTAACCGGCAAGAGATCCGCCAGCGGGCTATCCAGCGCCTCAACGGCAGTCACTGGATCCGCAAAAATAACACAGCCACCGCGGGCCACGTACCCGCGAATCGCCTCAATACTGCGCTGGTTCATCTTTTGAAAGTCCGGGGCTAGAAGCACCAGCGCAAAGGCGGAGTCATAGCCACTCCAATGCACTGGTATCTTGTGTGATTGAACCGCCACAGTCTTTACCTCTCCCCGCTGCCCTTTGGTCAGAGAGCGGAAGCTCATATCCGAGTCGTCACGCAAGATCCAAATCAGCCGCGTCTCCGCGGGCATCGTCTGGGCAATAATCTCGTCCGCGCCAGCCAGACTGCTACGTACCATCTGTCCGTTCTGGTAGCACGCCGTGCGGTAGCGGCTGTCCACCGATGCAGTGACTGGAAGCCAAGAATTCAGTCGATGCTGCGGCGGAACCGTAATGGTTTGCTGAAACGTCCCCGCGTAGTTCCGCGACGCCGGGGTCAAGTTCACATCGAACGTGACCATCTCATCGGACTTATTCTGGGCAGAACAAAGCCAATCGGCCCATGAGTTCGCCTTCAGGCGGGGAATCGACTGGCCAAGCTGTATCGCGGTCGCTCTCAGCAGTTCAGCCCTTTCACTGACGATCTTGCCTTGCTGCGGTAAGTCATCTCTGGCCGCAGACGACAACGGTAGAAGCGCAAGCAACAACAGACAGCAAACCAGCGGCAAGACTGCCGACGTCATGCCGCTTTGATACTCGCTCAATTGATGGTCGCTACGCATGCTTTCGCATTCCCAGGCAGATGAATGTCACAAGTCCATGCGAGCAATTTTCCTCTATGGCAAAGCAGCGCCACGCACGACGCTAGGACAGTAGCAGTACGCGCACGCTCGTCTACGGGCTATCAGCGGGTCCCTCCCCTGCCTGCTACAGTAAACCCTTGACTATTGCCAGCAGCCATCAATCATCGAGCGTTCCGTTCTCACATCTGGACTTGGGTGCGAACTACGCAACCACGCTGGCGCTGTCACAACAATCTGGAATGGCAGTGGTGGCACGGACACCTTGGAAGACAGCATGGGGACCGATACAATTATCGTAACTGGCTTAGGCTGAAGCACGGTCGGCAGCTTTTCCTTCACCGGCGTTGAACCGATCAAATGCTGGCTTAAACTCGTAAATCCTTGAAGGTCGACGGCCAAGTCGTGCTCGTCGAGTTTCGCACCGAAGACCCCGAGGTGCCGATCAAACCCGATCACAAGATGTCCAGCGACCAAGTGCTCAAGTCAAACAGCTTTGAACTCGCTCGCTCGTTCGACAAACTCCTCTGGCAACACATGATGTTTTTCACGAAAACGAAATAGGGGTCACCGCGTTTCAATTTGGGACCGCCGTTGTCTCTGCGAAAAGACCCGTCAATTTTATCGACATCACTGATTGCATTTTTGGTGTTATCGCGTGGCGTCCTCCTGTTCATCGGAGATTAATAAAGGAAATGGCACAGTGGCTTGAGCGTGGCAGACGCAAGCCACTGGTGCTTCGGGGCGCCAGCCAGGTGGGAAAAACCTGGCCCGTTCGCGAACTGGCTCGACGTGCGGGCTTAGAATTGGTTGAACTGAATTTCGAAGAGCAACTGGTGTCGTTCCTATCGACAGCAACCACGGAACAACCGTCGGTCCCTGTGCATGACAAACTCATGCGATTGTATCGGGAGTATACCGTTGTCGGTGGCATGCCAGATGCGGTCATGGAGTGGCTTGATACGCAGTCGGCCGTGGCCGTGGCCGACGTCCACCAAAACTTGATTCGGACCTATCGCGAGGACTTTAACAAATACCCCTCGCGATTGGAATTTGGAGCGATCGAGAAGGTCATGGCAGCAGTGCCGCAACTGCTTGGGCAGAAGTTCAAGTACAGCAACGTCGATCGCGAGTCGAGAGTTGAGCCCCTACGGCGAAGCCTTGAACTGCTGACAACAGCACGTGTGTGCCACACCATTCGACACACGAGCGGCAACGGCATTCCATTGGCCGCAGAAGAAAGCCAGCGAATCTTCAAGACCATCTTGCTCGGTGTCGTTCTCGTATCATCCATGCAGGGGATTGTGTTGGAAAACGATGCAGAGATTGCTCGACTCATTCGTGCGAAAGCCGGTGGGATTGCTGAATAGGCCGGAGGGCAGATGCTGCGCGCTACAGTCGAATCCTTCGTTGATCCAGCCGTGTATTACAATCGCCGCGAGAAAAAGGGATCCGAGGCCGAGTTAGGCTATTTCCTGGCACATGGCTCGCGCGTCGTTCCGCTCGAGGTAACGGCAGGTGCGACCGGCAGCCTGAAGGCATTGCACCATTTCATGCATCGTCGACAATTGCTACTGGCGGTACGAATCAACGCCGATCCCATTTCTGTTACCCCCGTCGAGATGCGCCTCAATGGCGGCGATATGGCTCGGTATACGCTGCTCTCAATTCCATTCTATCTCACCGGGCAAGTCAGGCACCTGCTGCCTGAGCTCTAACGCGACCTTG
>Ga0115567_10004464_pt1 | contig 13635 bp, 14 predicted proteins | sample COGITO_mtgs_1204_2_FD_88679 | JGI IMG/M metagenome (GOLD analysis project Ga0115567, IMG submission 88679) | Pelagic marine microbial communities from North Sea - COGITO_mtgs_120412 | ecosystem: Environmental > Aquatic > Marine > Epipelagic | place: Germany:Helgoland, sampling site Kabeltonne...
AGTGGGCCCGCAAATCTTCCGGGTCATGTTGTCGTGTTAAACCCTTATCAAAATACGTATGCGCTATCCTTGTGTCAACAATTTTATAATAAATATTATTCAGATGACCAACCCAGAAAAATTCTTTTTGGTATCAATCCGGGTCGATTAGGAGCAGGTTTAACCGGTATTCCATTTACAGACCCAACAGCACTTTCGAATAGATGCGGTATTCCTAATACACTGAATCAAAGAACAGAATTATCATCAAGTTTTATTTATGAGATGATCGCGAGCTTCGGAGGAGCCGCTGCATTTTATGCCCGTTATTATATATCTGCCCTCTCTCCCTTGGGATATGTGAAAAAAGGAGTAAATCTCAATTATTATGATTTACCCAATTACAAGACCCTGTTTGAGTCTTACATTGTCACCCAAATTAAAGCACAATTGAACTTCAAGATTGATCGCAGCGTCGCCTTCAGTGTGGGTAAAGGCAAAAACTTTAATTTTTTATATTATCTCAATAAAAAGCATCAGTTTTTTGATACGGTAGTCGCACTTCCCCATCCCAGGTGGGTCATGCAATATAAATTAAAAGAAAAAGATGACTTTATCGCTGACTATCTCTCTAAACTCAAATGAAGAGGCGATTCCCTTTAATAATCCTAGGTGCGCCTTTGATAGCTTCCGTAAAGGCCACCTGTGAGTTCCGATTTCCTAGCTGGAATTTTCAAAATTTATCTTAAGCTTACGTAGGGGTACTACCGTTCAGCCCTTATTAAATAAACCTGCAAGAAACTTCTTTGAATGTTTTACCTTTAGTAACTAGATTTAAATAAAATTATTTAGGAAATGCAAATAACTTTTTACGGACACAATTCATTTTTATTCAAATCAGATGTCAGCATACTGACAGATCCCTTCATCGCATCTAATCCAAAAGCAAAGCATATCATCATAAAAGATATAAAGACAAATAATGTCTTGATCACGCATGGTCACGCAGATCATTTGGCCGACTTGGATAAAATTATGGCTCACAATGATGCCAAAATCATCACCATGGTAGAAGTGGCCAGCTGGTTGGCCAAACAGGGACATAGCCATTCTCACAGTTTAAACTTTGGAGGTACCTATGAGTTCTCCAAGGAAACATCTACTAAATATGTGCAAGCAGTTCATTCCAGTAGCATGCCCGATGGAAGCTATGGGGGTCATCCAGGTTCTTTTATCCTGAAAACTGAAGATAAAACCATTTTTATCGCAGGCGACACAGCACTCCATTCTGACTTGAAATTATTTGGTGAACTTAATGATATCGACTTGGCCATCCTACCGATTGGAGGAAATTATACCATGGATACAGAAGATGCGGTGCACGCCGCGAAATTTTTAGACTGTAGTCAAATCATAGGCTGTCATTATGATTCCTTTGCTGAAATAACAATTGATCACACCGAAGCAATAAATCTTTTTAAGTCCCATCAGTTAAATTTGCAACTTATGGCTGTTGGCGCCAGTATAACTTTTTGATTTCTCATTGACTAAATTTCTATATCATGAAGCAAATTTTAACCTTAATCTTATCACTGACCTTAAGTCTGGTTATGGCCCAAGAAGCTCCATTAACGCTGCCTGATGCTGAAATAGCTACGTCACGTCAGCAAGTTGAAATAGATGGAAAAACAATTCAATTAATTGCCCAAGCGGGGACTTATAAGCTCAGGGATGAGGAAAATAAACCTTTGGCCCTGTTTGGCTATACCAGTTATATCAAAGAAGGCGCCAGCAGCACTCGTCCCATCGTTTTTGCTTTTAATGGTGGCCCTGGCTCTTCCTCTTTTTGGTTACATATGGGTGTATTAGGACCCAAGAGGATTGCAGTAAACGATCCTAAATATACCCCGGCCGCACCCTATCAAATTATCAATAACAATTATTCTATTTTAGATGTTGCAGACTTAGTGATGATTGATCCGGTAGGCACAGGATTGAGTATTCCATTGGGAACGCATACCTTCAATGAGTTTTGGGGTGTTGATCAAGACATTAGAAGTATCAGTTTATTCATCACTCAATATTTGATTGAACAAGGTCGCATGAACTCGCCCAAATTTCTCTTAGGAGAAAGCTATGGCACCTTTAGAAATGCTGGTATTATGGATCATATGCTTAATCAAGGTATTGCGATGAATGGTGTAATAATGGTATCTGCCGTTTTTGATTTAAGAACCCTCATTTTTCCACCCGATGATGATTTACCTTATCTTATGCATTTTCCCACCTATGCTGCCAGTGCCTGGTACCACAATCAAATTCCTGATAAAGAACCCGACTTGGAGATGTTCATTGATGAAATAAGAGATTTCACGGAAAAAAGCTATGCTCCTGCCTTATTTAAAGGAGATCGAATCTCTTCGGAACAAAAAAATACGATCGCAGATCAATTGTCACAGTATACGGGTTTGAGTAAAGATTACTGGCTCAAATCTAATCTGAGGGTGACAGGATCTGAGTATTTTGCAGAAGCCTTGAGATCAAAGGGTCTTATTATCGGAAGATTAGACTCAAGGTTTACAGGGATCAATCAAGATTTGATCTCTCAATTTGGAAGTCATGACCCTCAGAGTGCCGCAATTTCTCCAGCCTATATTACTGGATTTTTAGATTACTTTCACAATACCTTAGGTGTGAGAAAAGATTTACAATATACTGTTACAGCTGGGCGTAGAGAAGGCTTCGAATGGGATTGGCATCATGAAGGTAACCAAAGATGGAATACTCAAGCCGCGATCAATACTGCACCGAATATGGCCAGAGCCCTCTCTCGAGATCCCAATATGAAAGTACTTATTCTTAATGGTTACTATGACATTGCTACGGTGTTTTATGGCGTTGAGTACACCATTAATCATCTCGGATTGACGCCTGAAATTCGTGATCATATCATCATGAAATACTATGAAGCCGGGCACATGATGTACACCCATCGACCCAGTCTCATTAAATTCAAGGAAGATGTAGGGAGATTTATTCTAGAACAGTCAAAATAATGAGCTAGTCACTGCCTAGATGCTCCTTTAAGGCAAGAATATTTGTGGGACTGTTGCCTATGAAGATCAGTCTATCAAAGATAAATACAGGACGTTTTAAAAAAGTATATTCCTCTTGGATTAGCTTTCGATAATCAAACTCTTGAAGTGTTTGATCCTTTAAGGCTTTGTATTTCATGGCTCTTTTGGAGAAAAGAGCCTCATAACTCCCTGCCAAATCACACATTTGATCAATTTCATCAAAAGTAAGGGAATGGAGTTTGATATCTATTTTCTCAAACCCATCTAAAGCCATATCTAAATCTTTCATGATACGAATGCAGGTACTGCAGGTACCCAAAAAATATATTTTTTTCATAGTAAATGCTGATCTGGAAAGTCAAAATTAGCAGAAAAAAAGGTATATCTGGCGTTTTTAAAGTACTTAAGCTATTTGAAGTTTCATTGGCCACATAAAGTATTCTAATTTCTATTAAAAATGCTAAATTTCCTTTAATTTGATACCTCATTCTTATCAAACCTCATTACATGGAAATCGCAATACACAATTGGATGCGTGCCGAAAGTATCGAAACCACCCTCACCCGAATCGCAGGTCTGGGTTATGACAAAATTGAAATCCAAGGCAGTCCTGAATTATATGACACGACTCATGTCTTGCGGTTACTTAAATCCCATCATTTAACCTGTTGGGGGGCGGTGACCTTGATGCTTGAAGATCGCAATTTGCTCGCCAAAGATATCGCACAAAGAAAAAAAATCAGTTCAATATGTCAAAGACGTTATACACATGATCCATCGATTGGAAGGCAACATGGTGTCTGTGGTGCCGGCTACAGTTGGTAAACTGATTCCGGAGGGTAAACCAGAGGACGAGTGGCTATTGGCAGTAGATGCGCTGCAAGAAGTTTATGATTATTCAGAAAATCTGGGAATTTCTATTGGTATTGAACCCATCAATAGATTTGAAACCTATTTCATCAACCGGGCCGATCAAGCCCTGGCGTTGGCGACAGCCGTAGGTCCCAACTGTGGTATATGTCTGGATACCTTCCACATGAATATTGAGGAAATAGATATGGCGGAAGCCATAAAAAGTAGCAAAGATCGTTTGGTAGGTTTTCACGTAGCGGATAACAACCGCATGGCCCCAGGGATGGGGCATCTCCCATGGACTAATATCTTAGATGCCTTGAAAACTATAAACTATGACCGCGTCCTTTCGGTTGAATTTTGTTCGCCATTGGACCGAACTCCGGCCAACCCCTATCCCAACTCGATTGATGACCATCCTGAAAACTTGAGTCCTGAGCAAAAAAAATTTTTGGAAGATCATGGCAGTTCGGCGGTAACAGAATCTTTTTATCACATGCTGTCAAAAAAGTCGATTCATTTTTTAAGAGAGCTTCTTTCATGAACCTAGTCAATATCGAAATATTTGGCTATCAATTTCTCTTTGATGAGAAAAAAAAACAAGATTCTTATACTAGTTGGCTCACTTTTTTTGATATATCCTGGAAACTAAAGATTTGGGTTTACCAGGTTGCAGTGTCGCTAAAGTGGCCTTCTTAAAGGGTCTCACTATCCTTTAAAATTTTATGAGCAATTTTAAATAGTAATTCCATGGCAAAAGCAATAAAAATCAATCATGTCGCCTTAATTGTAAAGGACTTAGAAGCCGCTTGTATTTTTTATGAAAAAGAATTGGGATTAGAACCCCTTCCCGCCTTTTTATTTGACTACCCTACGGCCTTTTTCAAATTCAATGATCAACAACAGTTGCATTTAACCGAGTGGGAGGATACTCATTCGTTCCGGGGCCATATCTGTGTGCAAGTAGATGATATCAATGCTCTATTTTTTAGGATGAAAGATTTGGGAATCATTGACATACAACCCTGGGGTAAAGTAAGACGACTACCCGATGGAGCCATTCAAATTTTCGTTCGTGATCCCTCAGGAAATTTGATAGAATTGTCTTCAGATCCAGAAGATCCTATTGACGCCAAAATCTTTGAAGATGAACTTTATCAAGAAGGTATTTATGTCTCTGGAAGGAACGATTTTCGAGGCTATAAATCCAAATATGCCACCTTATATCACAAAAAATAACCTAGATGAGAATATGGGGATCGGTGTCACCGACCCAAGGCTTATCAATTTATAGAGATGGTTTTTTAAGTCTGGGAACCTTCTGACATACCAAAGCTAACCCAAAGTAAAAGGCTGTGGACTGAAGCACAAAAGGAAAATCAATATCGCCACCCATCCGATTACATTTCTTTTTTCGTCCAAAGGTATATCGTCTATGCCTTTAGGATGGTAAACCCCAAAAAAACGTCCGATTAAAAACACAAAGAGCAACCAACCATCATAACCCACTATCGCAGTAAAACTGGTCACCACATATTGCAAGGTCAGCAGTACCACCGCAAAGAACCAGCGATCCCTTGTCTCAGTAATCATCGAAGTCACGGCCAAATAGACAAAATAAAGATAGACCCCTAAATAAGTTAGGAAAATAAAGACACTCTCCAGGGAGACGTCTGCTAAGAGATCTGGTGAAATCCAGCCCAGTCCTGCATAAAATATAAATAAAGTATAAAAAACCTGATTGATCCTTTGAGCTATTCTGGAGCCAAATAATCCAAAAACAACATGACCCCCATCCAGTTGACCAATGGGTAATAAATTGAGAGCTGTGAAAAACAAGGCTAAATAGCCCGCCAAGATAAAGGGATAATGAATCATTTCATTGGGATGTGGCAGCAAGGCAGGATCTGCAACATAGGTCTTAAAGAACCAAAAAATTAGATTTTCTCCCAACTGAAAAGCCATTCCTTCGCCCTTATAAACATGTTCGGCATAATCCAACCCATGTACTTTGTATTCGGGATGGATTTCAAAAATGTACTCCGCAGGCGGCAAATGGCTGAAGCCATACCATAACACCAAGAGGGCCATCACAAATCCAGCGATGGGTCCCGCCACTCCTACATCAAAATATTCTCGACGACTTTGAATAACTGCTTTAATACGAATGAATGCCCCCATGGTACCAAAGGAGGGCATACCAGGGATAAAACCCAGCCACATGGGAATATAATAGGGCAGGGTCACCTTGATCTGATTCATTCTCGCCACTATAAAATGTCCCATCTCATGAACGGTCAAAATCAGTAAAAAAGGGATAGAAAAAGACAATCCATTCCAAAGCTCTTCTTGAGTTAAGGAATATTCGTCGATAAAGAGCCATCGACCATACATCCACTCTGCTCCTGCTATGGTGGTTGTGATCACGGTGATGATAAAAAGGGCAGTATGAATCAATAATATCTTTTGTTCTTTCATCTCAATTGATCCAGAATTTGATCTGAATAGGTTACTTGTATGGCTTGAATGCCGCTCGCCTGAGCCGCAGTTATGTTTTCAAGGCAATCATCAAAAAATAAGGTTTTTGCAGGATTTAAATTTTGCAAGTCAACGACCTTTTGGTAAATATGAGGATTGGGCTTCCGTAGTCCCAATTCATGTGAGTAATAAGCCGTATGCACCATGCCTGCCATGGTTTTTGAAGGAATAAGCTCTCCTACCCGTCGGTCAAATGCCCTCTGATGGATGGGATTAGTATTACTCAAAATTAAAACGTTAAATTTTTCTTTTAATTCGAGCATCAAATGCAGTTTATCCAGCTTAATAGTACCCAAAAAGGAATTCCAGATGGTTTCGAAAGAGGTTTGAGACAGTTCGATGGACAACAATTGATTGACTACTTGACAAAATTCTGAATCTGTCATCTTGCCCACCTCATAATCGATCAAATCTTGGGATTTAGAAATTAAGCGGATGATATTCTCGGCAGACTTATTCGAATGCTTTTGAAACTGATCGATAACCCTTTTTGAATCTAGGTCAATGATCACCCCTCCGAGGTCAAAAATAATAGTTTCAGTATCTTTTAAATTTATCATTTATCTTTTATCCCATTTGCCTCAATGGCTTTTTTGTACCAATCTGCCGAGGCTTTCGGAATACGTTCCAAGGTATCAAAATCTACGTAATGCAAGCCAAATCTCTTGTCATAACCAGAAGCCCATTCAAAATTATCCAGCAATGACCAGGCAAAATAGCCTTTTAATTGAGCACCCTTCTCGATCGCCTCATGACAAGCATTGAGGTAGCCTTCATAATACGCGATGCGCTCATCATCTTGGACCTTCCCTTCGGTAGGAACATCGGCATAAGCGCATCCATTTTCTGTAATATAGATATCTGGCGCATCATATCGATCCGATATCCAGGCCAAAAGCTTTTGACAACCCCAAGGAACTACGGCCCAACCCATCGCCGTTTTTTTCCAATTTGGGTCCGCCGAAAGATTGACGTCTTGGTCCTCGGAGAGGCCACCATTTCCATAAACGGAACCTACTTCCAAGTTGCCTCGCGCATCGGCAGCAAATAAGGTTGTATAATGATTCAAACCAAAAAAGTCACTAGATCCCATCAATAGATCTTTTTCTTCTTCAGTAAACTGGGGCAGTCGATCTCCCAATCGATCCACCATGCTTATGGGGTACTGTCCCAGATAAATGGGATCTGCAAACCAGGCCAGAAAGAATTCTAAGGCACGCTGAGCAGCAGCTACATCTTCTTTTTTATCTGTTAAGGGCTCCCGCCAATCACAGTTTAAAGTGATGCCAATGAGTCCTTTTTGATGGGCTTGAAATTCCTCTCGATAACACCTCACCGCTTGCGCATGGGCCCGAAGGAGGTTGTGGCCAACCACATAGGGTTCAGATTTTGAGTTGCGTCCAGGTGCAAAGGTACCCATACCATAGCCTAAAATAGCTACTACCCAAGGTTCATTGAGAGTAATCCAATGTTTGACGCGGTCTCCAAAGCGCGCAAAGCAAACCCTGGCATAAGATTCGAAATAATTCGCGATCTCGCCGTTGAGCCAGCCATCTTCTTCCATCTGCAAGGCCAAGGGCAAGTCCCAGTGGTATAAAGTGACCCAAGGTTCGATCCCTTGATCCAATAGTTCATTGATCAGATCATCATAAAATTTGAGGCCTTCGGCATTCACTTGGTCTTTGCCGGAGGGCATAATGCGTGGCCAAGCTATCGAAAATCGATAGGCTTTCAGTCCCATGGCTTTCATCAATGCAACATCTTCTCTCATGCGATGGTAATGATCACAAGCAATATCTCCACGATCACCCTTAGCCACTCTACCGGGCACAGTACAAAAAGCATCCCAAATCGAAGGACCTTTTCCAGCTTCGTCTGCTGCACCTTCTATTTGGTAAGAAGAGGTAGCTGATCCCCAAGTAAAATTTTCTGGAAAGTTATTCATTGACTTCATTATGTAACGATATATTATATTAAACTACTGATAATCCGCACCGCTTGGTGGTCAAATCTTGCGTAATTAAATCCATTTTCTCTTTATTCAAAGGATAAAAGCTCATTACGCATGCGGCTGCCAAGGCAATCATGGCAGGCACCCAACTCATCAGCATGATAATTCCTGTAGCGGCACCTTCGGCCGCTACTGCATCTTGCCCATCATAATGATACGAAGCCAGTACAAAGCCTATGATGGCTCCAGCGATACCTCCTCCAAATTTAGTTGCCAAAGATCCTGCTGAGTAAATAAGGCCTGTGGCACGTCTCCCATGGGTCCATTCGGAATAGTCTGCGGCATCTCCAAGCATCACGAAGAGTAAGGTAGGAAACATGGCAGCCGCAAACTCTGATATCATCCCAATCGCAAATATGGGTATGTAGTCATTGGGTCCACAGAAGATGAACAGGCAATTCACAAGAGCTGAAAAGATCAAGGCCATTATAAACAACCTCTTCTTACCATATCTTCTTCCTAAAGGAGCCACACTCATGGCCCCCAAGATGGACGCCAAGGTCAGCGCAATCATAAAGCTAGAGGCCAATAACTCATTATTAAGGTAATGGAGGAAATAAATAACAATAATACCCATTTTGATGGAGGTATAAATATTGAACAGCAAACCAATGACCAACAGAACGAGCCAAGGTCGATTGTTCAGGAGTTGTTTGAAATCTTTAGCCAAATCTTTCTTTTGATCCACTGGGGGTTTGACCCGTTCATTGGTCATAAGAAAGGTCACGATCATAAACAGGGCTAGAAATACGGATAATAAATAGATAGATTTACTGTATCCCTCTTTTTGATTGATTAAAGACAAGTCACTCTGATCGATCTCCTCTCTCCCGGATAAAATGAATACATATTCCTGCTGTGCTTTCATTGAAAAGCTAATACTTTGAGTAGGCGCTGTATTTGATGCCGCCTCTTCCTTTAACATAAATTTTCCAAGTCCTTTCTTAAGATTGATGCGCGCACTCGCTACGTCGACTGGAGCCGTAACCCGTACTTCGTATGAGCTTCCGTCAGGCAATGGCTCCCATTCGACTGTAGGATTTACATTGCCAAAGAAAACTACCAAATAGAGCAAGGCACCTTGTACCAACATTCCACCTGCAAAGGCCCCTACCATGCGATAAGATCCCAGACTGGTACGTTCCTTATCATCACCGGTCATGACCCCCATCAAAGCTCCATAAGGGATATTATTGGCCGTGTATATCAATGTAAATAGAATATAAGTGACGTAGGCATAAAGCATCTTGTCCTGATTACCTAATTCCGGAGCGGTAAAAAGTAAGGATAAAATGAGTGCTAAGGGGACGGCAGTCCATAATACCCAAGGCCGAAATTTACCATATTTTGAGTTTGATCGATCTCCTAGGACACCCATAAATACATCGCTCAATCCATCACTCGAACGGGCCACAAGCATAAGCAGACCGACAGAAATAGGATCTAATCCAAACACATCTACGTAGAAAACAAATAAAAACGTAGAAACACCACGCCAAGCGATATTAGCCGCTCCATCACCTAAGGCATAGCCTACTTTCTCTTTTATTGACAGTTTCTCGTTTATTTCCATCGGTATCCTAATTAATGAATTGCTTAGGGCCTCTTTGTATCGTTTTCAGTAATTGATTTAAGGATAGCTATTAAATGAGCCTCTGATAGTTATCTTCAAAAAATCCTGGCTTTAAAAATAGTTTGACCTAGTTTCATTTTATTCTAATTCAGCAAATAATTGTCCGATCGTGGATAAATAAATAGTGACTAAAATCAAATAATCTTGTTTTGCTTCAATAAGAACGTGGCGCTTTTGCTTTTGCAGACGCCCTTTCTCAGCTTGTAATCAAAGACAAGTTCGTCATTTTTGATCTCACTTTCAAAACAATAATTGACCATCTGATCGGGATAATCTTGCTCCAAATCGCATAATTGAAGATCATGGGTGGCCAAGAGGCCCAAGGCTTTTTGAGCAATCACCCTTTTTAGGATTTTCATCGACCCCAAAATTTTATCGTCTGAATTGGTCCCTCGCAATATTTCGTCCATCAAGAGCAAGCATCTGCCCTTCTCCAACTGAGCCATGACAGTCTTTAACTTTTGTACTTCGGCAAAGAAGTAGGATTTCCCCTCGCTCAATGAATCTGCATGTCTCATCGTGGCCATCATGGGCAAAGGATGAATTTGGGCCTGATCACTACATACCGGGGCTCCCATCTTGGCCAAAGCGAAGTTGATCCCTAAGGCACGTAAAAAAGTACTTTTTCCTGACATATTGGAACCCGTCAGTAAAATGAATTTTGAGTCCTGGAGCGTAAGAGTATTGGTTACCAATTCATTTTTGGCCACCATCGGATGACCCATGTTTATGAATTCAACCTCAAATCGATCATTGAGGATAGGAAATACGTACTCAGGGTTATTAAAGGAAAAATGGGCAAAACTATTCAAACTCTCAAATTGTCCTAGGGCTTGTATCCAAATGAATAGATGGTCGCCAAATCTTCGCTTCCATTTTAACATCAACGTCCTCACATTTAGATGATAGAGAAAAAGTCCTCCCAACAAAAGGGCTGCTAAAGGGTTACGAAAACTCCCCAATTGATGTACAATGTTTGACAATCGCTTGACATGATCGTGTGCCGAACGTTGCTCATAGAATGTTAATGTCTTAAGATCCGTCAAGTAAGAACTTTTAAAAACTTGCTGATCTATTTGCGCCAAAAGTAGGCCATATTTCTTGAGGATCTGATCTATGTGATCAGCCATAATGAAATCTTCATTAATTATTCTGTAATGTAGTCCTGTGATCAGCCAATTGATCAATATCGCGGTGAAACCTAAGTCATAGTAAATTTCCAATTTCGAAAAATAGTAAGATATAAACAAAGGCACAGGTAATGCTCCAAGGACTAAAAAAAGCAAATTGACTACTTTTGGAATCGTTTTTCTCTTTTTCAAGGTCCATGCCTTCAATAATTCAATATGTCTCTCCTCGTCCTTCACTTCTGTAGCAATAGCCTCAAAAGATTGGCGCCATTCAATCTGGGCGGAAAGTTCTTTAATGGCCACCTGGCGATCTTTTATAAACCGAGGTTCATAACTTTCTAAGAAATCGTTTTTTAAGGTCTGCAAACCCAAAAAAGTCCGGGTACGATTGATTAGATGAAACAAAGATTTTGGACCAAAAAAATCTAAGTCATACGCGTAATCATGACGCGGATCAGAAAATTTGCTCCCGTCATTATATTCACCAAAACCCAATTTATTTGATAAAATTATCTGTTTATTATTTATATTTATTTTATTAGTAATCAATGTTTTATACCAGTTAATACGATCTGTTTGTTTAATTAAAATGAGAAAAATACTAATCAAGCCCAAACCTATAAAAAACGCCCCTATCACCCACTCTGCGCGGTAGAGTAGCACGGGTAATATAAAAGCAGCGGTAACAAGTAAACGGGAAATTAAGATGACCAGTGCTTTCTTTTTCAAAACCTTTAAAGTTGCTTCATTTTGGTAAAGTAACCTATGATACTGTTCCAGAGATGTCATCTTTTTTTAACGAGTAATTTAGTTTACTGGTACATAAATTTAATCTGACTATAGTAGAAAAGTTGCTATGAGACTTTTGAAGAATCCCTCTCACATGGCGTCCCAAACATCGATGCAATCGACCAAAACAATGCTTCTTTACAGCACATAAAATATTACCTTTCATACTGCGTATCAAAATTAAGTAACAAGGTATAATTTAAGCATTCCTTGATACGGTGTCCGAACTTAGACACCACATGGAACTTGTCATCTGTTTTAAGATACCGCTCATTGTTCCCTTGCTTTATAAAACCATAACAGATATTAATTTCTTTTCCCAACTTGTCTTACTATAGGTGTAATATGTAAAACATTTCATCAAACCATTCACAGCAAAACTGTTTCACACCCCGCAGCCCAATTGATCAATGTAGATTGAGCCAAACTTAAAGAAAAAATTCTCTTATTTCCCCATTTTGAGCTGGCATCTACTTCCTGCAACACTTGATTGGCGGAATCAAATATATCATTCCCAGCTCCAATTTGGACAGTCATCACCAAAAAAAAACACTCAGTATTTTCGCCATGATCAATCCATTATTCTTAAAAAACTAAAAATGCGCAATATTGATGTGATCATCAGTTGATCAAGACCATAAGTTGTAATTATATCATTTCATACTTGTCTAAAAATAAATATCATTGATAATCATTTGAATATGGAATTAGCCAAGAGAATGACTGTTAATCGCTTTTTAATAACTTCAGGATGAGATCAGATGACATATTAGGCTTTACGAGCTGCCAACTTGGCGGAAATTTCTTTGGCCTTTTCCTCGGTAATCTCATAATCTCTCATCACGTAAATAGCTAATAAAGTCCCCAATATGGGCAATCCAGAGAAAAATAATCGTAAGCCATACAATGCTTCTTCGGTTTGAGTAGCACTTCCAGATTCCCAACCTATTACAGATAAAATCACACCACTTAATCCTCCGGCAATTCCATATCCAAATTTTACCATCCACCAATATATGGCACCAAAAATACCCTCACGTCTTTTTCCTGTATTCAATTCGTCTAAGTCAATCACATCTGCGGTCATTGACATCATCAGCGTAAATAAACCCCCAATCCCAAAAGAGAAAAAAGGTAATGCAAGTAAAAACATATAAGGCTTTCCTGGTATAAATAAAAACCAAAACATAATATATCCTATGATAGAAACTGATTGTGAAACTATAAATGCTTTCTTTTTACCTACTTTGTTTGACAGTATAGTTACCGCGGGAATTACCAAGAAAGTGGTTACTAAAGCTCCAACACTTCCAAAAAGAGTAGGCCACCACCAGGCTCCATCAGGGCCTGTCACACCATTAAATAAAAAGAAAACAATGATGAAATAGGTAAATGCTGCTACCGTATTGAAAGCATTAAAAATTAGAAAAGTGGCAATACATAATTTTCTAAATGCTTTTATTTTGAATGCTTGACTAAAGTTGATAACAAATATGCTGTATAAACTTTTAATGATGTTTTTAAAAGTAATGCTATCGTAATCTTGATTTAAAGTTGATTTACTCTTTATGAAAATAGCCGGTATTATTGCAAAAGTCATACACACTAAACCCACCCATATTGCTA
>Ga0115567_10004470_pt1 | contig 13629 bp, 7 predicted proteins | sample COGITO_mtgs_1204_2_FD_88679 | JGI IMG/M metagenome (GOLD analysis project Ga0115567, IMG submission 88679) | Pelagic marine microbial communities from North Sea - COGITO_mtgs_120412 | ecosystem: Environmental > Aquatic > Marine > Epipelagic | place: Germany:Helgoland, sampling site Kabeltonne...
CGGTTCATCGCCTTGCACATGATGTAGGACAGGATCGCGCCCGACGAACCCACGAGCGCGCCCGTGACGATCAGCAGGTCGTTGCCGAGGGTGAAGCCGATCGCGGCGGCAGCCCAGCCCGAGTAGCTGTTGAGCATCGACACGACGACGGGCATGTCCGCGCCGCCGATCCCCATGATCAGGTGCCAGCCGATGAACCCCGCGATCAGCGTCACGAGCACCATGGTCCACAGACCCGCCCCCTGCGCGAACAGGATGCCGAGGATCAGGCACAGCGCCAGCGCCGCGCCATTGAGCCAGTGGCCCGAGATGAACGGGACCGGGTTTTCCTCGTTCGGCAGCATCAGCTTGCGCGGCTTGCCGTCGACACGGCCCGCCAGCTTGCCGAAGGCGACGACCGAGCCGGTGAAGGTCACGGCACCGATGAAGATACCCAGAAACACCTCGATCTTGAGGATGGCGATCTCGGTCGCGTCCTTGGCCAGCAGGATCTGCCCAAAGCCGGTGAGGTCGGCGATCCGGTCTGCCAGCGTCGCAGGGGTGGCCCCCAGGGCGGCCGCCGTCGCCAGCTCTGCGCGCAGCTCCAGCACGCCCTGCAGCATGATGTCGGCGTTCAGCCCGATGAAGACCGCCGCCAGCCCGACGAAGGAATGGAGCGCCGCGACGAGCTGCGGCATCTCGGTCATCTGGACGCGGCCCGCGACATAGTAGCCGCCAAAGCCGCCCGCGGCGACGGCGATCAGGATCAGCCATTCGTTGTAGACGCCGGGGCCGAAAATCGTGGCGATCACCGCCAGCGCCATGCCGACGATGCCGTACCAGACCGCGCGCTTGGCGCTTTCCTGGTTGTTGAGACCACCCAGCGACAGGATGAACAGGATGGCGGCGGCGATATAGGCCGCCGAGGTGAGGCCGATGGAGAACATGAACCCCTCCTTTTATGATTTCTGGAACATGGCGAGCATCCGGCGCGTCACCAGGAACCCGCCGACGATGTTGACGCTGGCGATCGTCACGCCGATCAGCGACAGGACCACGACGAGCCAGTTCGACGACCCGATCTGCAACAACGCGCCCAGGATCACGATGCCGGAAATGGCGTTGGTCACGGCCATCAGCGGCGTGTGCAGCGAATGCGACACGCCCCAGATCACCTGGAACCCGACAAAGCATGCCAGCGCGAAGACGATGAAATGCGACATGAAGCTGGCGGGCGCGACCGCACCGACCAGCAAGAGCAGCGCCCCGCCGACGGCCAGCAGCGTGACCTGCGCGCGGGTCTGGCCGCGGAACGCCGCGATCTCGCTCGCGCGCCGTTCCTCTGCGGTCATTTCGCGCGGCTTGTCACGCTTGGGTGCCGCGGCGATGGCCGCGACCTTGGGCTTGGGCGGCGGATAGGTCACCTCGCCACCGTGGGTGACGGTGGCGCCGCGGATCACATCGTCGTCCATGTCGTGATCTATCTCGCCGTCCTTGTCGGGGGTGAGGTCGCTCAGCATGTGGCGGATGTTGTTGGAATAGAGCGTGCTGGCCTGCGTCGCCATTCGGCTTGGGAAATCGGTATAGCCGACGATGGTGACGCCGTTGTCGCTGACGATCTTTTCGTCGGGCACGGTCAGGTCACAGTTGCCGCCGCGCTCGGCGGCGAGATCGACGACGACGCTGCCGGGTTTCATCGCCGCGACCATGTCGGCGGTCCACAGCTTCGGCGCGTCGCGGCCGGGGATCAGGGCCGTGGTGATGACGATGTCGATGTCGGGGGCCAGCGCGCGAAATTTCTCGAGCTGCTTTTCGCGGAATTCAGGGGACGAGGGGGCCGCATAGCCGCCCGACCCGGCGCTGTCCTGCGCGTCCTCGAAATCGAGATAGACGAACTCCGCGCCCATGCTCTCGATCTGTTCGGCGACCTCGGGGCGCACATCGAAGGCGTAGGTGATGGCCCCCAGCGACGTCGACGTGCCGATCGCCGCCAGCCCCGCGACGCCGGCGCCGATCACCAGCACCTTCGCGGGCGGCACCTTTCCCGCCGCCGTCACCTGCCCGGTGAAGAAGCGGCCAAAATTGCTGCCCGCCTCGATCACGGCGCGGTAGCCCGCGATATTGGCCATCGACGACAGCGCGTCCATCTTCTGCGCGCGGCTGATGCGGGGGACCATATCCATCGCGATCACCGTACCGCCCGTGCCGTTCGCGGCGGTCAGGAGGCTCTCGTTCTGGCCGGGATAGAACATCGAGATCAGCGTCTTGTCCGCGTCCAGCCGCCGCACCTCATCCTGCGACGGGGGGCGGACCTTGACGATCACGTCGGCCCCGGACCAGAGCGCATCCGCCCCCTCCACGACCTCGACGCCGGCCTCGCGGTAGGCGTCGTCGGTGAACCCGGCGGCGATTCCCGCGCCCGTCTCGACCAGGCAGGCATGGCCCAGCTTGGCCAGGTCACGGGCCGATGCGGGGGTCATGGCGACACGCGCCTCGCCGCCTGCTGTCTCCTTCGGTGCGCCGATCTTCATGTCGCGATCCCCCTTCGCCGGTCCGACCGGACGGTAGCCGCAGCGACGTGGTGTCGCAAGCGCGCATCTGGCGCCAGCGCCGCCCGCGCAGGCTGGACTTTCGCGGGTCCGATGCGCCCTATGGCCCGACCGACGACAGAGGGGTTCGACATGACCGATTTCGCAGCGACCAGGGCGATGTTCCACATCCCCGACGGGCTCGTCTATCTTGACGGAAACTCGCTGGGGCCCCTGCCCCGGCACGCCGCCGAACGCGTGGCGCGCACCGTCACCGACGAATGGGGCGAGATGCTGATCGGCGGCTGGAACGGCGCCGACTGGATGGCGATGCCGGGCCGGATCGGCGACCGGATCGGACGCTTGATCGGCGCAGAGGCAGGGCACGTCACCGTCGGCGACACGCTGTCGATCAAGGTCTATCAGGCGCTCGCCTCGGCGCTCGCGATGCGGCCCGACCGGCGGGTGATCCTGTCGGACACCGGCAACTTTCCGTCCGATCTCTATATCGCCGAGGGGCTGATCGCCGCCCTCGACCGCGGATACGAGTTGCGCGTTGTGGACCCCGAACGGGTCGCGGACGCGATCACCGAAGAGGTCGCGGTGACGATGCTGACCGAGGTCGACTACCGCACGGGCCGCAAGCACGACATGGCCGCGCTGACCGCAATGGCACATGAACACGGTGCCCTAACGCTCTGGGATCTGGCCCATTCCGCGGGTGCGCTGCCCGTAAACCTGTCGGGCTGCGGGGCGGATTTCGCCGTCGGCTGCACCTACAAATACCTCAACGGCGGACCGGGCAGCCCCGGTTTCATCTACGTCGCCCCCGCCCATGTCGACGAGACGCAGCCCGCGCTGTCGGGCTGGCTTGGCCATGAGAAACCGTTCGACTTCGCGCTCAACTACCGCCCCGGGATCGGGATCGACCGAATGCGCGTCGGCACGCCGCCGGTCCTGGCGCTCGCCGCCCTCGACGCGGCGCTCGACATCTGGGACGACGTGGACATGGATGACCTGCGCGCCGCGTCGCTAACTCTGACGGCGCGGTTCATGGACGGGGTCGAGGCCGCCTGTCCCGCGCTGACGGTCGTGACCCCGCGCGACGACGCGCGCGGCAGCCAGGTCTCGTTCCGCTTCTCCGAAGGCTATGCCGCGATGCAGGCCAGTATCGCGCAGCGGGTGGTCGGCGATTTCCGGGCGCCCGACATCATGCGCTACGGCGTCACGCCGCTCTATATCGGCACCGATGAAATCGACCGCGCGGTCGAGACTTTGGCTCGCATCGTGGAGGATCGGTTGTGGGACGCACCCGAACACAACCGCAGGGGGGCCGTGACCTGACGTCGCTGCCCCATTTTTGCCACATTCCCCCCCTTGCGCCACATTTCCGCCACAAGTAGTCACCCAAAGGCCGCGTTCACGACGCGAGGCGGACATGGCGGAGTGCGACACCTTCGGCTTGCGCCTGTCACGACGTAAACCTTCGGCCGGGCAGGTAGACGCCGACGCCCCGGTCGGGCGCGGCGAGCGGGAGACGGTCAATGGCACGCGGATATCTGGTCGTCCTGGGCGATGCACAGCTCGGGACCGGCGACACGATCGTCGGGCCGACGACCGGCTTCAACGAGGCCGCGACAATCGGCACCGGCAGCTGGACCTGGACCGGCACCTACGCCAACAACGGCCAGAACTATTCCAACATCAACGACGGCGGCACCTATTACGAGGGGACCGACGGCAACGTCTATTTCGTGCCGAACAACTGGTATGTCAGCGACGTCGAAAGCGCCAGCGCGACAGCGGCGCCGACCTTCGACGCCCGCGACTTCGGCACGGGCGGCGGCGACACGATCCTGACGGGCGGCGACGACGACGACGTCTATGGCGGTGCGACCACCTCGGCCGCGGGCACCGGCGCCGACACGATCCGCACCGGTGCGGGGTCCGACACGGTCTACGGCGGCGACGGCGCGGACCGGATCGAGGGCGGCGGCGACGCCGACACGATCTACGGCGGCACCGGCAACGACACGATCCACGGTGACGATGCAACCCGCCCCGAATCCTCGGACGAGACGCTGCGCTGGTCCGGGCAGGGCGCCGACGGCACCAACATCATCGCCGGGTTCACCCAGGATACCGGCGACATGTCCGTCACCGTCGATTTCCAGAACGACGGCGGAAATACCGGCGTCACGCTGAGTGAGGGGACGCAATATACCAACGGCGACGGAACCGACGCCAATTCCGGGGTGCAGTTCACCGGCGGCGCCGGGCCGAACGTCACCACGACGCTCGTATTCGACGCCAACGACGGCACCGGCCTGTCGGATGAGGTCACGGATGTCCGTTTCCGCATCAGCGATGTCGACACCGGCGGCTGGCAGGACATCGTCACCGTCCGCGCCTGGGACACGGACGGCAACGAGGTCGCCGTTACCCTGACGCCCGCGGGCAACGACACGGTCAGCGGCCAGACCGTGACCTCCGGCCCCGGAAGCGATTCCGCGGCCGACGCGAACGGCTCTGTGCTCGTCACGATCGACGGGCCGGTCCATTCCGTGCAGGTGATCTATTCCAACGGCGGCAATGTCGGCCAGGCGCTGTGGCTCACGGACGTCGATTTCACCACCGTGGTCCCGCCCGAAGGAGACGACGTCATCGACGGCGGCGCGGGCAACGACACCATCTTCGGCGAGGGCGGCGACGACCGCATCCTCTACGGGACCGGCAACGACACCGTCTATGGCGGCGCGGGCGACGACACGATCGACGACGCGCCCGGCACGGGGGGCGCCACGACCGACCGCAACAGCCTCTATGGCGGGGCGGGCAGCGACACGATCTTCGGCGCGCAGGGCGCGGACCTGCTCGACGGGGGCACCGGTGACGATCGGCTGTCGGCCGAGGGCGGCAACGACACGCTTTACGGCCGCGACGGCGACGACGTGCTGTTCGGCGGTGCCGGAAACGACACCGCATACGGCGGCACGGGCAACGACGACGTGCGCCTTGGTTCCGGCAACGACGTCTTCGGCGGCCCCGATACCGAGGCGGGCAACGACACGATCCGGGGCGAGGACGGCAACGACAGCATCCATGCGGGCGCGGGCGACGATAGCGTCTTCGGCGGCAGTGGCCGCGACACGCTGACCGGCGGGACCGGCAGCGACAGCGTCTATGGCGGGACCGGCAGCGATGCGATCCTCGTCGGACCCGCGGACGGCGCCGACACGATAGAGGGCGGCGAGGATGCCGACGGCTCCGACATCGACCGTCTGGTTTTGGGCGATGGCGGTGGCACGCCCGGCGTGACCGTGACGATGGCGGGCGACGAGGCCGGTAGCTACGCCTACGGCGGCGGCAATGCGTCCGGCGACTTCATCGAGATCGAGCGGGTCGAGACCGGTGCCGGATCGGACACGATTGACGGCTCTGCCAGCGGCGCGGGCATGCAATACGCCACCGGCGCGGGCGACGACAGCGTAACCGGCGGCGCGGGCGACGACCGGATCGAGACCGGAACCGGCGACGACAGCATCGCGGGCGGCGACGGAAACGACACGATAATCGCCGGCGACGGGGCCGACACGATCCGCGGCGGGGCGGGCGACGACGACATCGACCTCGGCGTTGCAGGCACGCCCGACGGCGATCCCGACCGCCTGATCCTGCGCGACGGCGACGGCGCGGACACGATCCGCGGCTTCGATCTGCCCACGGCCAACGGCGACGGCACGTATACCGGCATCGACCGCTACGACGTGACCGGCATGCTCAACGGCGCGGGCGACCAGGTGACGGTCGCCGACGTGAGCGTCACCGACGACGGCGGCGGCAACGCCGTCCTGACCTTTCCCAGCGGTGTCACGCAGACGCTGATCGGCGTCAGCACCGCCGACCTCTCCGACGACCGCGTGCTGGTGGCGATGGGCATCCCCCCCGCCCCGCCCGACTTCACCGTCGAGGGCACGGCAGGTGACGATCGGATCGACACAAACTACGGCAACGACCCCGAGGGCGACCGCGTCGACGCGAACGACGCCGCCGACGGATCGAACGACGACCTGATCGAGGGCTACGGCGGCAACGACCTGATCTATGGCGACGGCAACGGCGGCGGCGGCGGCACCGGCAACGACACGATCTACGGCGGCGACGGCGACGACACCGTTATCGGCGAGGGCGGCGACGACACGCTCTTCGGTGACGCGGGCGACGATTTCCTCAACGGGGTCGAGGGCGACGACACGCTCTACGGCGGCGCGGGCAACGACAGCGTCGAGGCGGGCACAGGCAACGACACCGTGTTCGGCGGCGCCGCCGACGACAGCCTCAACGGCGACCGGGGCGACGACACCGTCTATGGCGGCGACGGCGACGACTACATCCGCGGCAGCTTCGGCAACGACACCGTCTATGGCGGGCTCGGCGATGACTACGTCTGGGGCGGGTTCGGCGACGACATCCATGTGGTCGAGAACGACTTCGGCAACGACACCTATTTCGGCGACAGCCAGCAAGAGGTGAACGGAGACATCCTCGACCTGTCGGCCGTCACCGACGACCTGCGGATCGACCTGACCAACGGCGACGACGAAAGCGGCAGCTTCACCGACGGCACCTATACAGCGACCTTCAGCGAGATCGAGAACGTCACGCTCGGCGCCGGCACAGACACGATCGTGCTGGCCGACAATAGCGGTTCCGATGCGGTGACGGGCTTCGCCGCACCGACAGACAACGGCGACGGTACCTTTACCGGGCGCGACCAGCTCGACGTGACCGGCCTGACCAGCGATTTTGGCACCACGCCGGTCTATACCGGCGACGTCACCGTGACCGACGACGGCAACGGCAACGCCGTCCTGACCTTCCCCGGCGGCGAGAACCTGACCCTGATCGGCGTGTCCCCGTCCGATGTCGACAGCCCCCGCGCGCTCGAGGCGATGGGCATCCCGATCGGCGACGGCACCGTGACCGGCACCTCCGGCGCCGACCTGATCGACGACGCCTACGATGGCGACGACGACGGCGACCGGGTCGACAACGGCGATGCGATCCTCGCGGGTGACAGCGGTGACGACGACCTGATCTTCGGCCTCGGCGGCGCCGACACGATCCGCGCGGGCGACGGCGCGGACGAGGTCTATGGCGGGTCCGGCAACGACAGCATCGACGGCGGCACCGGCGACGATACGCTCTTTGGCGACGACGGCGAGGACACGCTGACCGACACAGGCGGCGACGACACCCTGTTCGGCGGGGCGGGCGACGACACCTTCCGCACCGGCGCGGGCAACGACACGATGGCGGGCGGCACCGGCGACGACACGTTCGTCGTGCGCGACGGATCCGGCACCGACACGATCACCGGCGGAGAGAACACGGGCGACCGCGACACCGTCGATTTCGGCGAAACCACCGACGCGGACGGCGTCACCGTCACCTTTACCGGCGACGAGGCGGCGACCTACGATGTCGGCGGCGCGGGCACGATCGGCACCTTCACCGAGATCGAGGCCGTGCGCGGATCGGATTTCGACGACACAGTCGACGCATCCGCCGACGGCGCCGGCGTCGACGTCGACAGCGGCGACGGTGACGACACGCTGACCGGCGGCACGGGCGGCGACACGCTGACGGGCGGGGCGGGCGACGATACCCTGACGGGCGGCCTCGGGGCCGACACGATCTTCGGCGGCGACGGCGACGACGCGATCACCTTTGCCGAGGGCGACACCGTCTTCGGCGGCACCGGCGACGACGACTTCTACCTGTCGAGCCTGGGCCAGGACGGCCTCGGCAACCTCACCGCGGTTGGCGGAGAGGGCAGCGAGACGCGGGGCGACACGCTCCACCTCGGGACCGGCGCCGATCTGTCGAGCATCGTCTATACGACCAACACCCCCGACGAGAAGTCGGGGTCGGTCACGCTCGACGACGGGCGCACGCTGTTCTTCTCGAACATGGAGCAGATCATCTGCTTCACCCCCGGCGCGCGCATCGCCACCCCGCGCGGCGCGCGGGCGGTCGAGACGCTGGCCACCGGCGACATGGTCGTCACCCGCGACCACGGCCTGCAGGCGATCCGCTGGATCGGAACCCGCACCGTCGCGGCCGAGGGGCGCCTCGCGCCCGTGCGGATCCGTCCCGGCGTCGTCACCGGCCAGGAGCGTGACCTGCTCGTGTCGCCCCAGCACCGGATGCTGTTCACCGGCCACCGGGCGGAGCTGCTCTTTGGCGAGAGCGAGGTGCTCGTCCCCGCGACCCATCTCGTCGACGGCATCGCCGTGACGCGTGAACCCGGCGGCACCGTCACCTATGTCCACGTCATGTTCGACCAGCACGAGGTGATCTACGCCGAGGGTGCCGCCACCGAGAGCTTCCATCCCGGCGACCTCGCGCTCGACGCCATCCGCGAGGAGGGCCGCGAGGAACTGTTCACGATCTTCCCCGAGCTGCGCGCCATGCCCGAAGGCTACGGCGGGACCGCGCGCAAGGTGCTCAAGCGGCACGAAAGCGGGCTCTTGCGGGTCTGAGGGTGGGGGTGGGGCGCTGCCCCCGTCGCTTCGCTCCTCCCCCGAGGTATTTCGGGCAAGATGAGACCCGGCGTCAGCGCAGCCGCGTGGCGTAGTCGCTGACCAGCAGGTGCGTCGGCTCGGCGTCGTCCTCGATCTCGGAAAAGCGCCCGATCGGCTCGCGGAAGATGTTGTCGGTCTCGTCGTCGTTGACCGTGCTGACCTCTCCGATCAGGACGTCGCCGTCCTCGCCCCAGAACGCATGCCAGTCGCCCGGCATCAGCGTGACGCTTTCGCCCGGCGCGAAACGCAGCTTCTCTCCAGGCGTGAAATCGCGGGCGATGCCGTCGCACATTACCCTGCCGCCGCGATCCTCGGCAAAGCCGCCCTGCCCGTCCGAACCGTAAAGTTCGACCACCAGCGTGGCCCCCCCGCGGTTGATGATGTCCTCGGCCTTGAGGACATGGGTGTGCATCGGCGACAGCTGGTCCCGGCGCGAGATCAGCAGCTTTTCGGCGTAGCACATGCCGCCGCCGCGCCGCAGGTCCGCGAGCCGCCCGTTTCGCAGGGTGAACAGGAACAGGCCCATCTCGTCGAACCGCCCGGCCCCGTAATCGGTGATGTCCCAGCCGCAGCGGGCGTCGATCACATGTGCCGCGTCGCCCGCGCGGGCGGCGAATTCCGCCGGATTCCACCAGGCGAAGGGCGGCAATGCGACCCCGTGCCGCGCGATCAGGTCGGCGGCATCGGCGATGATATCGTTGATCCGGGATCGTTTCATGCGCTGAGCCTCCTTGCATCTGACCGCCTGCCGGCCGCCCAGTCGCGCGCCGCATCGCCGAACGCGGCGAAAAGCGGGCGCGAGACCGGATCCTCGGCCGCGTTCCATTCCGGGTGCCACTGCACCGCCAGCGCAAAGCCCGCAGCACCCTCGACATGGAACGCCTCGGCCGTGCCGTCGGGCGCCGTGCCGTCGATGACGATCCGCCCGCCGGGCCGGTCGATCGCCTGTCCGTGCAGCGAATTCGTCACGACGCTGCGCGCGCCGTAGAGCCTGTGGAACGGGCTGCCGTCGACGAAGCTGACCTCGTGGCAATTGGTGAACTTGTGCGCGAGGTCACCGTCGGTGGGCATCCGGTGGTTCTGGCGCCCCGGCAGGTCGCGCACCTCGGCGTGCAGCGTGCCGCCGAAGGCGACGTTGACCTCCTGAAAGCCGCGGCAGATCGCGAGGATCGGCTGACCCGCGTCGACGCAGGCGCGGATCAGCGGCAGGACCAGCGCATCGCGCGGCCGGTCGAAATCGCCGTGCGCCGGCGTCGCCGCCTGCCCGTAATGCGACGGATGCACGTTCGGCCGTCCGCCGGTGAACATGAACCCGTCGCAGGTCGCCATCAGGTCGGCGACGGGCGCCATGTCGGGGTCGGCCGGCACGATCAGCGGCAGGCAATCGGCCACCCGCGCCACCGCCGCGCTGTTGAGCGTTCCGGCCGCATGGGTCGGGTAGGTGTCGCCGACGACATGCGCGTTGCCGATGATGCCGATGACGGGGCGGGGCATGGGGCGGCTCTCCTCGATCCTCGCGCGCATCATAGCCGCGCGCGCCGCGCGGCGACAGGCCCCGCGTATCAGTCCTTGGCGCGGGCGCGCCATTCGTGCAGCAGCGGTTCGGTGTATCCCGACGGCTGTTCGCGCCCCTTCAGCACCAGATCGAGCGCCGCGGCATAGGCCGCCCCGTCGTAGCCGGGCGCCATCGCCCGGTAGGTCGGGTCGTCCGCGTTCTGCCGGTCGACGACCTGCGCCATCTTTTGGAACGTCTCGCGCACCTGCGCCTCGTCGATCACGCCGTGATGCAGCCAATTCGCCAGCGCCTGGGACGAGATGCGGCAGGTCGCGCGGTCCTCCATCAGGGCCACGTCCTCGATGTCGGGCACCTTGGAACAACCGACCCCCTGATCGACCCAGCGCACGACATAGCCGAGGATCCCTTGGGCGTTGTTCTCCAGCTCCCGAGCGATCTCCTTGTCGGAGAAGTCGCGCCCCGGCGCCACCGGGATGGTCAGGAGCTGCGCGAGCGTCGCCCGCGGCCCACCTGCCGCGATCTCGGCCTGGCGCGCGGCCACATCGACGCGGTGGTAATGCGTCGCGTGCAGGGTCGCGGCGGTCGGCGACGGCACCCAGGCGCAGTTGGCGCCCGCCTCCGGGTGGCCGATCTTGACGCGCAGCATCTCGGCCATCCGGTCGGGCATCGCCCACATCCCCTTGCCGATCTGCGCCCGCCCGCGCAGCCCGCAGGCCAGACCGATATCGACGTTTCGGTCCTCGTAGGCGACGATCCAGGGCTCTGACTTCATCTCGCCCTTGGGCACCATGGGGCCCGCTTCCATGCCGGTGTGGATCTCGTCGCCGGTCCGGTCGAGGAACCCGGTATTGATGAACGCCACCCGCGACTTCGCGGCGCGGATGCATTCGGCGAGGTTGGCCGAGGTGCGCCGCTCCTCGTCCATGATCCCCAGTTTCACGGTATCGCGCGCCAGGCCGAGCGTGTCCTCGACCCGCCCGAACATCTCGTCGGCGAAGGCGACCTCCTCGGGCCCGTGCATCTTCGGTTTCACGACATAGACCGAACGGCTCGGCGAATTGCGCGGCCCATCTGTCTTTCTCAGGTCGTGCAGCGCGATCGCGGTCGTGACCATCGCATCCATCAATCCTTCGCCGATCTCGGCGCCGCCCGCATCCAGGATCGCTGGCGTCGTCATCAGATGGCCGACATTGCGGACCAGCATCAGCGCCCGCCCGCGCAGTGTGGCGGGCGCGCCGTCCGGCCCGGTGATCTGGCGGTCCGGCGCCAGGCGGCGGGTGAACCGTTCGCCGTCCTTGGTCATCTCGACCTCGAGGTCGCCTTTCATCAGGCCAAGCCAGTTGGCATAGGCACCGACCTTGTCCTCGGCGTCGACGCAGGCGACGCTATCCTCGCAATCCATGATGGTGGACAGCGCGGATTCGAGGCGGATGTCGGATATCCCCGCACGGTCCGCGCCGCCGATGCGGGTCTCGGGGTTGACCACGATCTCGACATGCAGGCCGTTGACGGTCAGGAACACCGACTGCGCCTCCTCCTCGCGCAGGAAGCCCGCGAATTGCGCCGGATCGGCGAGCGCGGGCGTCAGGGTTCCGTCCGTGACCGCGACCTCGTCGATATCCGCCCACGATCCCGACGCCAACGGCACCACCGCATCCAGATGCGCCCGCCCCCAGACGATCACCCGCTCCCCCCGCTGGGGATCGTATCCGCCCCGTTCGGGCAGGTCGCCCAGCGCGTCGGTTCCGTAAAGCGCGTCGTAGAGGCTGCCCCAGCGCGCGTTAGCGGCGTTGAGCGCGAACCGCGCGTTGGTGATCGGCACGACGAGCTGCGGCCCGGCGATCCGCGCGATCTCGGCATCGACGTCTCGCGTCGTGACGGTGAAATCCGGCCCGTCTGGCACCAGATAGCCGATATCGGCCAAAAAGGCGCGATAGGCGCCCGCGTCGAATTCGTCGCGATGCGTCCGGTGCCAGTCGTCGATCTGCGACTGCAATTCCTCGCGGCGGGACAGCAACGCGCGGTTCTTCGGCCCGCAAGCCGACACGAGGTCGGCGAAACCCTGCCAGAAGGTCTGCGCCCCGACGCCCGTACCGGGCAGGACGCGGGTGTCGATGAAATCGGCCAGGACGGTGGCCACCTGCAACCCGGCCCTGTCGGTGCGATCTGTCATTGTCCGGGGTCTCCTTCGACGGTGCCGTCTGGGGGTCGCGTCCGCCTGCACCTGTCGGAGCAATAGCGGACCTCGTCCCAGACAGCGGCCCATTTGCGTCGCCAAGTGAATGGCCGTCCGCAGGTGCGGCAGATTTTTACCGGCAACGCATCCTTGCGGCGCATCCGCGCCACTCCCTCACTCGACGATGATGGGTTCGTCGGCCAGCGTCTCGGTGGCGCCCTGATCGGGGACCAGCGTCTCGTCAGCGCCATCAATCACGCCGCCCACGGCCTCGGTCGCTCCGGCGGACCCCGGCTCGATCTCGACCTCGGCCTCGTCGACGGCGCCGGTGGTGCCCTCGATCTGGGCGCCGGACTCGGGATCGGCGCCACGCGCGAAGGTCCAGACGATCAGGCCGATCAACAGAAGTGCCGCGAAGGCCAGGCCGATCGCCATGCCGCCCAGTGGGCCCTTGTGGTTCTTTTCCTGCTTTTCCAGGTCGGTGTTCGGGGCTGACATGGGGTGTCTCCTGTTGCCGCGGTCGCCGTCTTGTGGACGCGCGCCCGCCTATCTAACGTGCGGTCGGAGATAATGTTCATGCAAGGAGGGGCGGATGTCCAGTGACCCGCAGACGATCCGGCTGGCCGACTACGCCGTGCCGCCATGGCTCGTGCGGGGCGTGCACCTGACGTTCCGCCTGTCACCGGATGCGACGCGGGTGCTGTCGCGCATCGACTTCGCTCCCAACCCCGCGACAGAGGACCGCACCTTCGCGCTCGATGGCGAGGGGCCGCGCCTGATCCGCGCCCGCATCGACGGGGCCGACGTGACACCCGAGGTGGGCACGACCGGCCTGACCTGCGA
>Ga0115567_10004471_pt1 | contig 13629 bp, 18 predicted proteins | sample COGITO_mtgs_1204_2_FD_88679 | JGI IMG/M metagenome (GOLD analysis project Ga0115567, IMG submission 88679) | Pelagic marine microbial communities from North Sea - COGITO_mtgs_120412 | ecosystem: Environmental > Aquatic > Marine > Epipelagic | place: Germany:Helgoland, sampling site Kabeltonne...
ACCTGTCGCATGCCTCATAAAGGTCAAAGATCCTCCTCACGATCGCAATGGTACGAACAGGGTGAACATCGGCTAAGACCTCCTGCATCTTTAGCAGCCATGAGTGTTTTCGGCGAAGGTCAACTTGGGAGCCATTCACATCGTGGGCCCCAGTAGGAAGAACCTCTTTCCCGGCACTTGCATCTTCAACCGTCAACACAGTCTGAAAACGGCAACGCAGCGGAACATGAGAGAATATGTGCGTCACGGCACAGGACGCGGCATCAAGCATTATCGCGAAAACTCCCGGGCGGGGCCGCACCTTCGCCATCTTAGCGGAAGTTGCCACCACACCGACTCCCCCACTCAGCTCTCCGCACCCCCTTGATCTTGCAGGAACCAGCGCTTCGGGATGCATGGACACGTCCCCGGTGGGGGCCAGCGAAGTTGCCCCCTGAGTTCCTGTCTCCAGCATGTTTTGGTGCGTGGCTTCAAAGGCGCGGTGAAGAAGTAGATGAGATGGTTCAGACCCGCGATCACGTGCTTCGCGAGCAAGGGACTCTTCTCGCGCGACCTGTGGCGTATAGTAGGCGGCTGGGCGGCGTACTGTCTGGCACGCGTTGTTCACCAGAATGTCGAGGGACCCGAGCTGCAGAGTCATAAACGGTTAGGGTTTAGAAGGTGCGAGGGGCAAGGAGACAGAAACAGGTGAAGTAACATCAAACCGTTCTTACAGAAGGGACACACGCCCCGGAAACATTCGTGGCTGATGGAACGGCGCGAAACCTTGTCGGCAAGCAGCTGCGTGAGGTGCTCCGCCGCCGGGATGTCGCGGAGGTCTAGGCCAACGCAGTGCAGGCGCTCTGCCCACTCTGCAAAATCCTTCTCCTTCTGAAAGCGCGAGAGAGCGTCGCGCGGGAAGCGCGAAGTCGCTACGACTGTTGCTCCCGCGCGCAGCAGTTTCAGCGCGACTCGGAAGCCAATTTTGACTCGCGCTCCGGTAACAAGCGCTACTCGGCCAGACAGATCCGCGCTCTGAGACCGGCGTGAGAAATTTAGGGCTGCGCATTTCGGGCAGAGCTGGTCGTAAAAGTGGTGCAGCTCGTCGAATCGTACTTTGCATGTGTAACAGTGCCGGAGCTCCTTAACCTTAGCTTCAACGTCTTTCAATACGGAACCGACAACTCCGCTCTGCGCCTCCTGATTGCTTTGTTCATTGCCGTCCTTGTCAGGAGCGTCCTGAATTGCACGCAATCCAGCGTCGATCAGCGAAGGTCCGTCGGGAACAAGGAGTGTGAGATGGGGCTGCGCATCAGGGTTTTCGTTCTGGAGTTGCTCCAGACGCGCGCGCCGCCCTGCCCGCAGCGCCGTGTTCTCAATGAAAGTTTTGTCATGCGCCTTACGCTTCATCTTCTCACGATTTTCCTCTTTTCTCTTTTCCTGACAGCAGCGCATTGTCAGCGACATCATCTCCACGAAGGCTATCGTGCAAAACTTGCAAGGGACAGGTCCAAACCCGTCGAGACATGTACTCGTCGACCCCCTGCCCGCGAAAGCGCTTTCCCGCCTCCAGTTCGATGAATCGTGCGAGCTCCACTCGGACGGACTTGAACGGCTTGGACGCGTAGAGCTTTTCATCCGCGCTGAGCGCCTTGAGGACCTTCAGGCATGATGAAACCTCATCTGCTGTGAGGGGCCCCAGCTCTTTTATATGAAAGTTTGATGCGATGCCTCTAGCGTCAGTGGATCCATCACTTGGAATATCTCCGGATGAATCATTGGCCATGTCTTGGACGAGCCCGCAGCTGCACAGCCGAAGCCCGCGCGGCCGATTCTTCAGCACGTGCCCGGAGGCGGGCCCGGAAAGATGTGCAAAGCACAAAACCCTATTTCCGCGCGAGGGCGGAACACTACTTGGTAGTGTTCAGGGGGCGATGGCTGCGACGCCTGAAACCGTCTATGGAAACATATCGACTGCTGGTGAAAAAGACGAAGAAAGGATTGAATCTCTCCGCTCGAGCGCCATGACGTCAGCGGGCGTGACCGTCCTCTCGCTCCTGGTACTCCTGCTGATGGCGCTGCACCTTAATTCAAGCCCTACGCGAGGCTCGCAGCTAGCGGTTCGTCGCGAGATAGAGATGAGACTACTTGCAGTGCCTTCCTCTCATGAGGCTATTCGGATGGCGTTGGATGACACTCCGCTGCAAATTCACATGGGGGACCGCTTGCAGAGTGTGGCACAGGCAGAGAGCTTACGCCAGCGCCAGCAGGCACTTCGGCGGGCGGCACGTCACGTCGCAACCAAACAGAGTCAGGACCTGAAAAAGGCCGTGTCCAAATCGAACGGTATGCACGCAGTGTTCCATGGTGGGTCTCTCGCTGGAGACATCGATGATGCTCTAAGCGACAAGGTGGAGGACGTTCCTCAGCGTGAGCTCAAGATGCACGCAGCGGTGAATGGCTGTAGTTCCACTGGGATCTGTGAAGTTGGCCTGGATAGGCTCGACGATCGTATTGTCTCCGATGGTCAGCGGATGCAGGCACCGGGAACCGTCGAATCGCCGAGGCACTTGCAGCAGACACAGAAAGAGGGGCTGGCTTCGAGTACCGGCCCACGACCGATTCAGGCCCACCTGCAGTTCGATGGACGCTCACTGGCTGGGGAAGTGCAAAATGCTTTGAGCGACGATATTGCTCGAGTTCATCGCGCTCAATTCCAGCATGTAAGCCAGAAGAGAGCAGCCTCCGGGATCGATATGATGGACGACGTCCTCGTCCCGGTCACGAATGTTCGATAGCCAGTGTTGCTCTGTTTGGTGAAGATGCGCTCGGACGCTTGTGGGATTGAATGTACATAACACTGCGTAATGCACATTACGCACCCTGCACTCACTCGCAAAAGAACTTCCCTCGACCCGCATGCCAAGTAAGCTTAAGCTGCTAGGCTGTTCCGCAATGCCCTTGCACTGTGTCACCTTTAGTAGCACTACTTTCACAACGGGCACACGGTCATGCGAAGGGTAGGCGAATTGACTACGCAACACAGATGCGCTGTCCGTTCCCAGCGATTACTGTGCGCCAGTTCGGGATGATACATATCGTCCCACTAACAGGCAGCTCTTCGATGTTCGCCAAACCAGGATTGATGAGAAGCATCTCCGCGCGTGTCATGCCAAAACGGCGTTCGATTGCCATCGCAGTTTCCCCTTTTGTCACAACCAGTGGGTGTGCATAGTAACGTGGCTCCAGTGTCGGTCGCACGTCAGGATTCCCCACGTTCATCGACCAGACGGTCATCCAGTCGGAGCGGCGCGACGTCGCAAGGGTGTAGAGCGAGTCGTGGACCGTCATAAGGTGCCGACACGCAATCGCCGTTTGCAGAACCCCCTCCACTTCCGAGTGGAACCCAGCCGCCAGCGAGTTGGGCGTGTGCAGGATCACGCGGCTCGAGTTGTGCAGATCCGCAATCATCGCTTGCGGCGCGGCATGTAGCACCTTGAAAATAAAGTTCCCCGAATTTGCCAGTGTGATGTCGCTGACGTAAGCGTGACGCTCATCCAGATTGCACGCAGTCACACCGTCGGCCTGCTTCCCGTTGTAAGTATCCCTCACGCAACTTTCATAAGCCGCCGGCTGCAGCTCGACAAGGTTCTGCCCTGACCCACCAATAATACGAACAGACGAGAGCGTCTGAGACGAGAGTGCACGCGCCGGGTCCTGCGGCAACTGCATGAGGACTGCAACCTTGCTCTTGTCCTGGTTCAGCAGCACGTTGGCGAACCCATATGCACGCTCTGTGGCGCCGTAGCCTTCCGGAAATGGCACTGGCGGGCGCAACGCTGCTTCCAAGCAGTGCCCGACCTCAAGCTGACCGCGAATTTCCCCCTCTGGCACACGGTCCGTGGCGATGTCGATGTACGTTTGCCCTGTGCGCATAAGCTCCAGTAGCCGCGGCATGTCCGCTGCCTTGCGCCGGAACACCCCAGTCCACGTGCTTTCCGACAGTATCACAGTGGGGGTCGCAATCTCTACCAACGGCGCAGTTCCCGCGGGCATTTCCTCGTGCGGTCGTGCTGGCCCGTAAATTCCCGCCGACATGAACTTCGGAATCGCCGACGAAAACGAGAGCGCAGTCACCTGCAGCAATGTTACTCAGTGCTGGGCGCTTCCAGGAGCAAGATTCAACGTATGGACGCAGCGGCTGAGTAGGACTGGCTTCGAAGCAAGCAAGAGTTGCCTGTGGTCGGACCTGGAGGGTGACGGTAATGGAAGTCCCGTCTGGGGCGACAGCGACTGTCGCGAAACCCTCAATGTTGTCGCACGGCACGGCAGAGCAGATAACAGGATGAACCTGCGTATCGACGTATTCTGTCAGCACGAAACACTGGAGGTAACGCTCAAACCCGTGTGGTGGGAGTGTTCTGGACATGTTCTGGCATCCCAACCTCATTCTCCGGGCGAAGCCATGCTGCAAACGTCGGACACGTCGCGCTTGCCCCTTGCAGCGCTGCCAGAGCCACGAAGCCCAACGCCCAGAATAGGGCAAACTTCCCCACACTTCCCTCCGCTCCTCGTCTCCGCGTGAGCACCTGTCGTGGCGCTCACCACCAGCAGCTCAGAAATCTCAGAAGAGGCACCTGGCTAACGCGGGCTCAAGCCGATGTGGTGTGACAGCAACCCATACTCTCTGGTGAAGGATAGCTAAAGTGCAGTTGCTGCTTCAGAAAACCTTCAAGATACTAGCAGACTTGCAGGAGGGAGGGTGCGCGCACCATCGCGGGTGAGGATGCCCTCCGCCCTCAATCGCCAAGGGCTAGTAGACTGATCCAACAGCTTTAACAACCGTCGATAACCGCTATGTAAAGTTCTTCAGAAACCGTTTCTGACGGAGGCGAAGACTCTGGCTGGGCCCCACGAGGAACATTGAAGCAAGGGGGTGCTGTCGGAGAGTGGGAACAGATGCTAGCATCCCAACGGCGGACAGAACAGCAGAATGCCATTTACAAGGACATGACTGCATTCATGGCGGTATATCCTGAGGTCAAGCAGTCGCTCAAGATCGTCCTGGAGCAGCTGGTGCGTGAGCGCCCCGCCGATCCTCTTGGCTTCATGGCTCTCCGCTTGAGGTTCTGCCCATGCCATGCGAAAGAATCTGACCCGCCCTCATTATTTTCAGTGCGGTGTCTCCTATGATGGATTGATTCCGATAGCCATGCAAAGAGATGGAACGGGCTGTGCTAGTTGCCGGCAAGTGGCCGTTGCGCTCTCCTGCAGTGCTGCAGGTATTCGAATACGACATCGCTGATGCTGACAAGAGAGTGATACGATTTGCAGGGAAATCAATGAGGATATCAAGATTGAACGGATCCAGAAGGAGCAGGCTGCAGTCTTGATTCAGTCGCGTGCAAGAGGCATGAAGACCCGTGGACGCATGAGCTCTATCAAAGAGGTTGACACTCCATCACTACCGGTATCCTTACTTCTTCTGATCATAGACAGTTTGGTTATCCCTCTTTCAGCTAGGTTCTAACGTGATTTATTCGATGGTCGGAGGGCAGACCAAAGCAGAGCGAGAGGAGGAAGAGCGGCAAGCAAAAGCAGCTACAAATATTCAGCGCATCGCAAGGGGGAAGCATGAGCGGCGCAAGCGAGTTGCAAAGAAGCAACAGCGAAAGGAACAGGACCAGGAATGCCCCATTTCAAGCAAAGTCGACTTGCATGGCTGGCCACTCACGTGGATCCCTGTGACACAGGCTGCGGCAAAGATCCAGGCGATTCAGCGCAAGAAGAAGGACAAAGCGCGTGTGGAGGCGATCCACAAATTCAACCTTGTCTGGCTCCGCGAATTATTTTTCAAGCTCGCAGGCGAGCTCAGTCCTGACCGGCGCTCAGAACTAGTCCTCTTTGCAAGAGTGGTGCCACTGAGCGTGCTACCGCGCTCCCACTCGCAGCGTTTAGTTTTGTTGACAATTCGTGACGATGCGATGACCCGCGCAGGTTCAAAGAAGGCAGAGGCGATGGTCCTGGCGAAGCTGGTCGACTTTTTTCGTGGTGACCAGCAGGCCAAGGACGCTCTCAATCTCCCTTTGCGCATGTTCACTATGGCACCTGCCAAATTTCAGGGAATGTTTAAAAAACTGGTGTGGCCAAGTCTGGAGCAAGAATTGTCAGGAAACCCGGACAAAGCAGTGGGTTGGTATGAGTTCGCAGAGATGTTTCGGATTTCGCAAGAGGAAGCAGACAAAGCGGACGTCGAGCTTGCGGCAGTGCGCATCCAGGCGATGTCACGGCAGAGAAAAGACTCGCAGCGCGTCAAGACCCTGCAGCGTGAGCGACAGCGTCTTGAGGGTGTTGAGGTACGTGACGATATGACGCTTGGCTACACTGAAGATAATCAGGCAATTGAAGGGACCGGTGGTGTCTGACTGCTCACAACGGCTCGAGGATCTGGGCTCATTGTTCGCCGCCCAGAACGTGTGCCAAAACTAGGAGAGAAGATAACCGGACCGCAAAACCATGGCCAGGGAGGTACTAGGGAGGCTCGTGGGATGTTCTCAGAGTGGTCGCGAGAGAGTGTACTCGAATAAACTTGGCACTTGCATTGTCAACAGTCTCAAGTTCTTACAGGCGATACTGAAGGACTTGGTGGTAGGGAGACGAGGGCTGTTAGGCTGGGAGTGCAGGCACAGAAGGCACTGACTGAAACAAATCTGAAACGGCACTGCTCTGGCTAGCAACGTGTCCTGCCATTGTGCAGCGAACAATGAGGCCGGTTCATACGAAACAAAACCAAACATATTCCCACAAAACGTGACATTCTCTGCCCCAAGAGGAAGAATGTCCTCGTGCCTACGCGTCGCGCTCCTGCTTGTTGCCGCCCAAGTGGCGGCATCCATGTGCTCTTCGGCCATTTCTGCCTGCGCTATGGGTTCTATCCGTCTTCGTGGCGGTGAGGGCGAAGGTGGAGCCCCCGGGATGCCGCCTGGATTCGATCCAGCGGCGATGAACAGCATGTTCAGCAACCCCGCGTTCCAGAACATGGCGCAGGGCCTGATGAACAACCCCGAGTTCAAAGAGAAGATGGAGAACATGATGAAGAATGAGACTCTCATGCAGGCGAGTCCCAGTGCCCTTTCGTTTCCGCGTGACGTGCCATTCTTGCTGCTGGCGCGCATGTGCCGGCCCCCTGTTCAATTCCTCCACGCCGGAACCGCACCGTGAGTGTCACAGTTCCCTGCGAACATCTTCCCTAGCCATATCCTCTGAGTATCTGTATCACGATTGTGATTGGATGTAGAGTTGAGTATGCCATGCTCTGAGCGAGCTGCGATGCAAAGCTACTTTCGCTCCATCGACTTCGCCTTCCCTGGCTCAAGGACCTATGGGTACCAACTGTAACGTAGACTTTATGTTGTGGTTCAGGAGTATGCCAAGATTGGGGAGCAGATGATGGGCATGATGGGAGGTGGTGCTGGTGCTGGTGCTGGTGCTAGTATGGGGGCGGTCGGCGGCGGCGAGTCCGGCGCGGGCGGCTTCACCGGAGGAAGCGGTGGCGCAGGGAGTGCCGGTGGCGGTCTCAGCATGCCAGGCGCCCCTCCTGGCGGGATGCCAGGGATGCCAGGGATGCCAGGCTTCGACCCGTCCAAGCTTGGTGGGCAGGACTGGGCCGAGATGACTGCAGCTGCGCAGAACATGATGAAGGACTACCTTCAGCCCGAGAAGCTCAAGGTGGTGATCTGTCTTAAATTGCAAGACACTATGCAATGATTTGTTAGCAGAGAGATAGTGGTATTGTACACTCCGGGGTCGCATTGACATCCGTTCGTGGATCCCACAGGCACTTTCGGAGTCGGACGAAATCAAGAACATCCAGAGCGACCCAAAGATGCAAGAGATTATCAAAGATGTTCAAACCAACGGACCCATGGCAGTAAGCTTCTCTCACCCTCAGACTTGTAATTTTCTGGACCCCTCGCAAAAATCATTTCAGCAATGCTATCTCCACGATATGGCTTTGTGTCTGTCCGCTTTCTGCGAGCGGGTTATGCCTGAAAATCATGGCGAAAATCACTGAAAATTTTGGCGAGTGCAGGTAATGAAGTATTACTCGGACCCTGACGCGATGAAGATTTTCTCCAAGATCACGGGCCTTCTCGGTCTCCCGGATGATATTGCCAAGGCCGGCCAGCAGTTCGCGCAGATGGGCATGCCGGGCGCGGGCGCGGGCGCGGGCGCGGGCGCGGGCGCGGGCGCGGGCGCGGGCGCGGGTGCCGGCGGCGCGGACGCGCTGGAGTGACCAGGTGATTCTGAGCATCATGGAGGGTCCTGGGGCATCCATTTATAGTGCACAGCGCAGGCTGCAGGCATGCCTGTTGACTGCCAGGTAACTAAGAACGGGATGATACAGAAAGAGCCCATGGCCGCTAAAAATGAAGATCCACCCAACCACCTGGCCCGGGGTTATGACGTGGCAGTTCACTACCGAATGGTGCTTGCTGCTCATAGTGCCATGCTGAAATCATCTCAGCAATGAGAGAGATGTGGGCTCATTGGCCACTGTCACCAGGCCCGCGCACGGTGAGAGAGAAGAGAACAAGAGAGACAGATACGTTTAATAACAAACAGTCACAAATCGCAGAGCGAAAAACTGGCGGCGGGCGGGGGCCGGGATGAGTGTCGCCAAGGGACCTTGGAACCATTGTGTGTCATTTGTCTGCGACTTCCTCATAAAGGGATCGATATGCGATCTGGACGCATCTGGGCTGCGGCTGCGCTCGGGACAGCTCTGGCACAGTCCTGCACCGCAACAACCGGAAGTATCGGATGCCAAAAGTTTGGCTTTGTTCACACGGGCATTTCCGTCGAATCTATGATACAACGCGCTGAACAGACCGCCCACATTGGCCGCAAGGGATGCGCTTCAGTGCCACGCACAGAAGTTGCGGCGCAGCCTCGACCAGTAGCCATGTCTATGCTTCCCCGTCGAGAGGCTTCTCTCCTGCTGTCTCTTACTTTCCCGCTTCAGCCTGCTGCAGCAGCATTTTTCAACCCCTTCAAGGTTGACCCCGACGAGGTGGAGGGTTCAGAGCTGGCCCCAGTGGTGAAAGATGGAAAGCCGAGCCCGATCTTGCTTGTTCCAGTGCTAGATGCATCCAGATCGCTTGAAACTGTGGCTGCACTGGTGGTCGCCGACAAGCTGGCGGACGCCGCTGCGATCGCAGGAGGCAAGCCGTTCCTCCCTGCTCGCAATCTGAAGCGCATCTTGAACGCATACAGCGACAACATTTATACGTCGGACCAGAGCCGCAAAAACATGTATCTCGACGGGAGTGCAATGCTTGGAATGGGAACCTCGACAGTGGGCTTCGGTACCTTCTCGGTTGGTGCTGGCGGGGCCTCCCCAGAGTCCGCGGAAACAATGACGTACCTGTACAGGAATCAGATCATTGACAATTGCGACGCTCTAGCGGCAGAGCTGCGCTACCTGGTGCAGCAGGACGGCGTAGGCATGCACGAGAGTCGTGAAGACCTCCTCAAGTACTTGTCTGCTGCTCGCGAAGCTTTTGCGTCCTACCTTGCCTCGCTGCCCTCGGTCCAGTCCTGTCCAACTTATCTTGCCACGTGCAGAAAGAGCGCCCATTCCTTCTCATGATGTATGCAATTTTCATTGAAGGTGCTGATTCAATTGATGGTGATCTGTGCAGTCTGACGTAGAAGCAGCGCGTAAGTATGTGGAGATGCGATCGACAGGAAAGAAAGAGTAGGGGCGTGAACGCTGCAAGTACACACGTATGTGTTGCACACTGTGGAGGGTGGTACACGTTGTGCAGAAATCACTTCGTCCACGGAGGATGGTTCCCCTCTCTGCATCGCCCACAGGAGCATGCGACGCTTTACTTCGGAGCTAGGCTTGCCCCTGGTGGCCCTTTGCATCCTGCGCTTGATTCCACTCTACTCGGACTGACACCGGCCAGACAGGCAGGAGGACTCGTTTTTCACTGCACAACACAATCCTTCTTAGACTTGCGCTTGTAACTCTCGAGAAAGGAGAGCTGCTTGGCGTTGATGGCACCCCGCCGCCTTCCACGGATCGTTTGCACCGCGTCGAGTGGGTCCATGCCCTTCTCGATCAGCGCGATTGCCACCATCACCGGCGCTCTTCCGAGCCCCGCGACACAGTGAATTCCAATCGCCTTGACCTGCGCTTTGCCAGCCTTTGCCTTCTTGTCCTCATGAAAGGTGTTCTTGACCAGCGTCAGCCAGTTGTTGATGATTGCATCCGGCGGAGGCTCGCCGTCTACAAAAGGCCAGTCGTGCACGTCGATTCCGACCTCAGAGAGGCTCTGCGACGGAGCAACACGGATCAGCATGACGAGATTCCTGCAAGCTACACGGTCAGATCCTAGAATGATTCTGAGCTGCAACTCACTTTAACAAGCGCTCCTTCAAAACGCTTAGCTAAAGCCAGAAGCCCCATTAGCAGACCCCTTCTGTCCAGCCCCAAACCAGGTGGCCAGTATTATGCCATAGCATTTCAACACGTTGAAAAGACGGCCGGGGAGTGGCATGCACACTCGGCTTGTGCCGAGCCTAGGAAATTTGAAATGTCCCACGGGCCCTGACTTTGCCGCCTAAAAGCTATGCTGATGAAGAAAACTCGGGATACCGTGGTCTCGTAGGTTGAGTCGCACACGCGAACGACATGGCCAACATTGTGCTTGACTAGCTCCTTGAGGTAAACATGCAAGTTTGCGTCGTTGGGCGCGTCAAAGATGACGAATCTGCGATCACCTCTCAGTTCTTGACGGGATCGCACTGCAGTGCGCATCAGACAATGTACCGTAACAGAAACACTAGACTCTGTCAGAAAAGAGAGCGATGATTGAGAACGTAGCTGGGGGGATACCTGTAGCCTCCCGTCTCCACGACGCTCACAGGCGTGACGATCGGGGAAGACATGCAACTAGCTGTTTGGTGCCTACACGGCTGAAAGCGCCGCCCTTTGTGGCAGGCTGCGCTCACGCGCAAGCCACAGGACGCCCGCCGTCCTTGACCAACCCCGCACGGCACATTCAGCGCACAAACTGCGCGCGTAAACGCCCTGTGAGTCCACACATGGCTGGTCCGGGCGCGTGGGCCTCGTTTCTACTCTCTGCTAGCCCCGTGGTACTTCCGGCAAGACGCCTCGAGAGCATCACACCGTCAGTATCTCGGGACTGACTTGCTACTTTCTCGGCATTTACACCCGTACAGGTTCGGGGCGTCTGGGATTGTGCCTGCGCAGCTCGTTTCGGAAGGAGCGGGGCGTTGGAGGCTCCCAGCCCCGCACGGGCGGATCAACTTGTTCCAGCCGCTTGCACCCTCGCGCCCGCGTGTAAACGCTCTGCTCTCTCCTGGATCTACGCTGCTCCACCGCTTGGCGTTACAGGGCAGTGCCCGGTAGCTTCCCAACTACTGGGGGACCACACCGGGCTCTCGGAAGGGCTCGAGGGCTAGCGAAAACATCACAAGTTGGGTCAACTTTCGTTTCACCCAACTCTGTCGATATCAACTTTTACTGCTTTTGGATGAATCCAAAAGTGGATCATCCGGTTGAATTGCTGTGTCACTGTGTGGCTGTGGGCTGAACGAACGGCAGCCCCCTGGCCTCGCACAGACCTATCGAAAGACCCTGCTGGCATCACCGGCTGGTCGAATACTATCCTGACGCAGCCAGCCGCGTGCTCCCTGGTGCGTGCGCGGTTGTTTTTTCTGGTTGCTCCGTTTTGCTGACCTGAAGCAGTCGGGGGCTGCTCGGCGCTTCCATTCTGGAGCGGGGGTGAGCGGCTGGAGAGTAAGCAGGTGTATATCATGGTGGCAGCGATGGTGGGATCGGGAAGCATTTTGGAGGAAGTGAACGGCAGCAATATGCGGCAGCGGGAAAAAAGAAAGGCGGCGGCGGCGCTTCAGGGCCCGCAGAGCCAACAAAAGCCTTTGATTGTGAATACGCGCAAAAATCTGCACCTCGTGCGGAAGTTGTTCCACGCACTAGCAGGCATCGCTATTGCGGGGGTTTACGAGTACGCACTGGACCGCGAGCGGTGTCTGTTTGTTTTTGGCGTGCTCTTCGTTGCGCTGGGAATCGGCGAGTGTGTACGACTCCTCCTTCCGAACTGGTATCTCTCCAAGCTCTCGCTCAAGGTCATGCGTGTCTTCGCCCGGACATACGAGGTGATTTATCCACTTCAAGATATCTTCTTTGCTTTAGATCTGGATTCTCAGCCGACTTGCTCCAATGGGCACACTACACGGAACCCCGCGTGCAAGCTGACGTGGAACTGGCTGGGGCAGGTCAAGCATGCGAGCGGAATGGTCTTCTTTCTGGCGGGGGTTTTGATTTGCATATCGGTTTACCCCTTTCCAGTTTTCCTAATAGCTTAGAAGTCGGCGCGCAGCAAGGCCCGCTTGGGGCTCATGCTCTATGTTGTTGCCAGAGCACTGCACACCCCCCGAGCCCCCAGGGCCCATGGTTCCCCTTCGGACGGGCAACGGCCGCGCTGGATACCTTGGCCTCACCTGGGATGCTCTCATCGGTAGATGTATCCGAAGCGTGTCGCAGTGCTCTCGATTCTCTACCTCTCCATTGGAGACCCCTGCGCTTCCACGGCTGGCATTATGTACGGCCACCTTTCGACTAGGTTTGTCCGCGCCAAGCTCTGTGGGTGCTCATCGGCCAAGCGGATTATTATAGATCCCTCCAGATCTAGAGCAATATTATGCGGTGGTGTCTCGTGCGTTCGGGATGGCCAGCTGCCGATCCATGATGCTGTAGTCACCGCACAATTGACTGGCTTTCTGAGGATCAGGTTCAGCAATGGCAAGTCGCTGGTGGGGTTCATCGGAGGTGTGGTGTCCTGCACGGTAGTCACTTATGCATACTATGTCCGGGAAATGGAGATTTCTACTACTCTCCTGTTGGTATCAGCCGTGGGAGGGTTGTGCGGTGCGGTCACGGAGTTACTCTGCGGGCGCAAGGTTGAGGGCAGTGGAGGACCGATCGACATCGACGACAATCTTGCGGTACCAGCGGGATCGGGCTTGCTACTTTACGGGGCTCTCGCGTGTTTCATCCCGACGTTCTTGTGAGTCTCGGAACATTTCTGTCATTTTTTGAGTTACATCAGCAGACCAGGGCTGTGAGGCGGCGAGAGTTATTGTTGCGGTTCGGAATTTTGGCTTGAGGGAAAAAGACCGTGGGATGGCAATGAAATGAAATTTGCCATCCTTTTTGCCGTGGCACTCGCTTGTGCCACGACGGCGTGTGAATTGACTGCTCCGGTTGCCCCGCACACGCGTCGTCAACTTAACATTCCAACTTTCATGGTTTATTGTCAGCATCCCCAAGAGACATGCGTTCCCAACCCCCTAGTTGACGCTAAAGGCAGATTGAGTTCTCCAAAAGTCCTCAAGAGCAATCGTTTTACGGACCCCTTGAAATTTTCGGTGCCCGTTTCACGCCTTGACTTGACCATGAACAATCTCGCGAGAGTCAGCATCGCCCCACGTTGCGTGATTTCTCTCTCGAATCCCCTTGAAATTGCCCCCCCCCCAACTCCTTCCCCAGCTTTCGCCCCTTCCTTGACCCCCCGCCCCCCCGCCCCCCCCCCCCCC
>Ga0115567_10004472_pt1 | contig 13628 bp, 23 predicted proteins | sample COGITO_mtgs_1204_2_FD_88679 | JGI IMG/M metagenome (GOLD analysis project Ga0115567, IMG submission 88679) | Pelagic marine microbial communities from North Sea - COGITO_mtgs_120412 | ecosystem: Environmental > Aquatic > Marine > Epipelagic | place: Germany:Helgoland, sampling site Kabeltonne...
TAATGATGAAGGTCAATTACATATGTTGAGCAAAGCAGACGGCGGCGTGATATCATTGAAAGACAAAGCGGTCAACATGACCCGCGGCCCACAGGGCATAGAGCCTTACGTTCAATACATGGAACCTGGCGGAGTTATTCAATCGATAAAAGATTATGTAGGTGGTTTTTTTGAAGAGGAGCCTATTGTTCCAGAGAGAAATATATTTGAAGAGCAAAGAGTTGTTGAACAAAACAGTCCTTTTCCAAAAGAAGAGGTAGAGCCTGTTCAAGAAACAGCTCCTGTCCAAACAAAAAAAGAAGCTCTTATGGATCTTGCAGACAGAGAGGCGGGGTTGGAACTTATTAATAGAGTTGGTTTTGATCCGTTGGCTTATAAAATGATGCAAGCAGGTTTAAGGGACAACAGAAGTTTATCTGATTTTCTTAAAATATATCCAACTGTAACAGATGATATGACAGAAAAACAAAAAGATAAAGCTTTGACGGAAAAACTTAGAGGTCTTGGATTGGCGGGAGGCAAGTATTTTCCTTTAGATAACATGGTTGTTGTTGAGCCTATGACGCAGGCAAGTGCTTATTTTCAAAGTCCTACTGATATGATAATCATGCACGAGATTTTACACAAAGGAGCAGAGACTTTAACAAAAGATCCAAATGTAGACCTCAAGTCTTTGCGAGAAAAGTTAGATACAGGTGACTATGAAAACATTGGAGATGATACCGAAGGAGGTAGAGCTGAACATAGATATATCCAAGCTATAGTCAATAAAGCTTATATAGACAACATTCTAAATCAGGTCTCAGTTTACGCCAACAGAGGGCTAGTAGAGGCTCAGAAGATTTTAGATAATCCAAAATCTTCTTTTGCCGCAAAAGTATCTGCAGAATCTGATTTAAAAAATATACCTAAATATATTGATAGAGATAAAAAGGAAGCTTTGATAAATGAAATCAGAAGATCTACAAACATGTACATGGAAGAAGAAGGCAAAGTAGAGTTTAAAAAAATGATAGAAGATCTTCATCCTAACAAAGATTTATTTAACAGGGATAAAGAAGATGTGGAAGATAATTTTACTGTAAAAGAACTAAGACAGGTATATGATCTTTTAAACATAAAAATGTTGTTTGAACCTTCTACGATAAAGTTTATTTCCGAAATGTCTGAATCAGCACCGAGTGGCCAATTAATGGATAAAAAGTCTTATTCAGATCTTTTTCCACAACAATTTGGAGATCCAAATCGTCCTTATGAAAAAACATATACAAATATTACACCAGACATGAGTTATTTTGATGTTATGAGTGCGCGAGATAAATTTATAAGAGGTTCGAGAAAAGAAAACAAAGCCGAAGGCGGTGTTATAGGCCTAAAGGACAGGGCTGTTAAAATGTATAGGAATGTTGTATAGTACCTAAAAGGAGAATTACATGGCAAGAGAACCGATAGGCAGCATGGTAGAAAACGTACCGTCTCAATTAGACGAAGAGGAGTTAGCTGCTGAAGTAGAAATAGAGATGCCTGACAGTCTTGACATGGGTCCTATCCCAGAGAATGTAGAGATTATGGAAGAAGATGATGGAAGTGTTATCGTTGATTTTGAGCCACAGGATCAACGAGGCACGACTGAAGATTTTTCTGCCAACTTAGCTGAAGAGATGCCTGATGGGTTACTGGGTAGGATAGCCAGTGAACTTGTTGGTGAGTTTGATGAAAACAAGAGTGGTAGACAGGAGTGGGAAGATGCTTTCGCTAACGGTTTGGAGTTACTTGGATTTAGCTATGAAGAACGATCACAACCGTTCAGGGGCGCGAGCGGTGTCACGCACCCCTTGCTTGCCGAATCCGCCACACAGTTCCAAGCCCAAGCCTTCAATGAGTTGTTGCCACCCACTGGACCCGTGCGAACTACCGTGCTTGGGTCGAGCACTCCTGAAAAAGAAGATCAAGCCCAGCGAGTAAAGGAGTTTATGAACTACTACATAACTTGTGAGATGGAGGAGTATACGCCTGAGTTAGATCAGATGTTATTCTTTTTACCACTAGCGGGTAGTACGTTCAAGAAGGTGTATTATGATGAGAACTTGGATCGAGCTGTAAGTAAGTTTGTTCCGGCAGAGAATTTAATTGTACCGTATAACACTAGCGGATTAGAGACGTGCCCTAATATCACGCAAGTTTTAAAGATGAGCTTAAATGATTTAAGAAAGAGGCAGGTAGCTGGTTTTTACAGGGACATTCCTGTTATTCCGGCTCAGAGCGAATCAGGTAGTTTAAGTGATGAGATAGAGAGAATTGATGGAATGTATCCGTCACAGATTGATTATGACTGCACATTATTGGAATGTCATGTAGATCTGGATTTAGAAGGATATGAAGAAGTTGGAGAAGATGGAGAGCCTACTGGTATAAAGATACCGTATGTTGTGACAATATCACAGGATAATGGCCAGATTCTGTCGATTCGCAGGAACTACAGGGAAGATGACGAGAAGAAGGCTAAGATACAATATTTTGTACATTACAAGTTTCTTCCAGGCTTTGGTTTCTATGGATTAGGTTTGATACATACTATAGGTGGTTTATCGCGAACCGCGACTTCTGCTTTGAGGCAGTTGATTGATGCTGGTACGTTATCTAATCTTCCAGCAGGATTTAAGGCCCGCGGCCTACGGATCAGGGATGATGACGAGCCGTTACAGCCGGGAGAGTTTAGAGACGTAGATGCTCCGGGCGGTGATATAAAAGCGAGTTTAATGTCGTTACCGTTCAAGGGACCTGACCAGACTTTGATGGCCTTGTTAGGATTTGTAGTTGATGCGGGACAGCGATTCGCTACCATAACGGACTTGAAAGTAGGCGATGGAAATCAAAATGCAGCTGTGGGTACTACTATAGCAATGTTGGAACAGGGCTCACGGGTCATGTCTGCGGTGCATAAAAGATTACATTATGCTATGAAGTTAGAGTTTAAGCTCTTATCCAAAGTAATGTCTGAGTTTTTACCGGATGAGTATCCTTACAGCATCACGGGTGTTGACGGAAGTATTAGAAGAGCTGACTTTGACAATAGGGTAGATGTATTACCTGTATCTAATCCGAATGTATTTAGTCAGGCTCAGAGGATATCTTTGGCGCAGACCAAAATGCAGTTAGCTACGTCAGCTCCTGATATGCACAACATGTACGAAGTGTTTAGGGACATGTATGAGGCGTTGGGCGTAAGAGATATAGACAGGGTCTTGAAGAGAACTCCAGAGCCGGAGGCGATACCAAAGGATCCTGCTCAGGAAAACATAGATGTTCTGGATCAGATTCAGCTTACTGTTTTTGAAGGTCAGTCCCATGAGGCCCATATAATGGCTCACATGGTTTTTGGATCTACACCTCTTGTGGCTCAATCACCTCCTATGGCGGTAGCTTTACAGAAGCACATAATGGAGCACGTTAAGATTGGAGCTCGTGAAAGAGCTGCGGTTGATTTGATCCAAGCTGGCGGTGGTCAGGCTATTTCTGAAGAGCAGATGATTGATATGGAAGCCAAGACAGCTCAATATGTTGCAGAAGGCATGTCGCAGCTGAAAGCATTAAGCGGACAACTAAGTGGTGCGGGTCAGCCGGATCCTCTTGTAAAGTTAAAAGAACAGGAGCTACAGTTGAAAGCGCAGGCTGAACAGAATGATTCTCAGGTAGACAAAGCTAAACTTGGACTAGAAGAGAAGAAGGTCGAGCAGCGCGGAGAGCAGTTTGATAAACGAATACAGAGCTCTGAGAATATAGCGCAGGCTAGGATTGATTCCTCTCTACAACGTGAATTAATGAAACAACAAAACAACCAAGGAGGTCAAGGTGGCTAAAGCAGGTGACAACAGAAAAGAGAAGGATTTAAGAAAAGAGTTCTTTGACGGACCAGCCTCAGACTCTATGAGCTTCGAGCAGTTCTTAATAAGAGAAGGTCACGGAGATAAAGTCAAAGCTAAGAAGATGAAGGATGGAGGGGAAGTCTTTGCACCTAATTCTGACTATTACAACGAGTTCTTGTAAAAGTGACGGCCTTCATATTAGTTTGTTATTTAGGCCTTAAACTAGAAGGCGGTATATATTTTAAAGATGTGAACCATTGTCTTATGTACAAAGATAAATTGCATAATCAAATTGTTATGAAAGGCACAGAAGAACAAACATATCAATGTATGTGCAAACTTATACCTAAGATAGATCCTAGTACAGTACAGGTGTATTAATGACGGATGAAAAAAAGAAATTAATAAACTTAGATCTAAGTAACAATTCGTTCGAGCTGTCACTTAGAATACTAGGTAATGAGTTTGTTGCAATTAAGATTGGCTCTACAAACTTCAGTGGTAAATTAATAGCAGGAGGTATTTTGTTATTATTCTTTACTTTAGTTTTGTTGGAAGGTTTTGGATTAAATGAGATTTTAATACAATGAATTTTGAAACTTTTTTAAGATGGAAAATTTTACCAAGATTTATGATGCTTGCTAGTACGATTATGTCTTGGAGATGCGCTGAATGGTTTATGGATTTACCTGAACCTACAATGCAGCAATCAGCTTTTGTATCCGTTGTTATGGGTGTAATGACAGGTATCTTTGGCATATGGATGGGACACGAACATAAGGGAGAAAGTAATGTTAACAGCACTGATAGGTCCAGTAAGTAACTTACTCGGTAAGTTTATAGAGGACAAAGACATGAAGAACAAGTTGGCACATGAAGTGGCAACTATGGCAGAGAATCACGCACAAGAATTAGCTAAAGGTCAACTAGCTATAAATCAAACAGAAGCAAAGCATAGATCGATCTTTGTTGCCGGATGGCGCCCCTTTATTGGTTGGACATGCGGCATTGCCCTATGTTGGCATTTTGTGCTTGCGCCCGTTACTATGTTTGTGTGTGCTTACTTAGATGTTATTATACCAGAATTGCCCACATTTGATATGGGCTCACTTATGACGGTTTTAATGGGAATGCTCGGATTGGGCGGACTTCGCAGCTTCGAGAAGTATAAAGGATTAACAAAATGAGTTTATATGCAAACATAAATGCCAAGAAAAAAAGAATAGCTGCAGGTAGTGGCGAGAAGATGAAAAAGAAAGGTGCAAAAGGAGCTCCAACAGCTAAAAACTTTGCGCAAGCCAAGAAAACAGCTAAAAAACCAATGAAGAAAATGAAAGTATGATTAGAGTTAATTTAGAGTTATTTAAGTTTTTTAACAAGATTGGTAATTACTTTTACAAAAAGCATGTTAAAGGTGTCAGACGATGCCGGTAAAACCAGAAATCTGTTACATACATAAAATAGCCGTTCAAGAGGTTATTGAAGAAGAACCCATTCCTTTTGCAGGAATTTTAAAATTTGTTGAATATAAATGCCCAATGTGCGAGAGTAGTTTTAAAAGTATAAGAGATTATACGATAGAATAGAACAATATGAGGTTTTTATAGAAATGAATGAGATTTATCTTGCACAAGCTGTATTTAGGCTTATAAAAGAAAGAAGGGAACTTATTCGAGAGACTTTAGAGTTTGATAACGTAAAAGATATGGAACACTACAAAGGTCTGATGGGTGAGTTGAAATCTTTAGATTATCTAGAGGGTGAAATAAAAAATCTTTTGGATAAGCAAGAACAAGAGGAAGTTTAAATGGAAGCGTCAGCTACAGAATTAGAAGGGGCTTATGTAGACCCTAAAGACAGGGTTTTAGATCCCAATTTAATAGAACAAAGCTTAATAGAAAGAATGCCTCAGCCAACAGGCTGGAGAATACTTATTTTGCCTTATAGGGGCAAAGGTAAGACAGAAGGAGGTATCTTGTTACCAGATAAGATTGTAGAAGAAGGACAGGTTTCCACACAAGTTGGTTATGTGCTGAAGGTAGGACCCTTAGCTTATAAGGATACAGAGAAGTTTCCAGCGGGCCCTTGGTGTGCGGAGAAAGATTGGGTAATGTTTGCCCGATATGCAGGATCTCGTTTCAAAATAGACGGCGGTGAAGTCAGAATTTTGAATGATGATGAGATTTTAGCAAAAATTATGGACCCTGAAGACGTTTTACATTATTAAGAGGTAGATATGAGCGGAAAAGAAGCACAAGCAGAACTAGATTTAGATTTAGGTGAAGAGGATGGTCCAGATGTGGAAGTTACTGTCGAGCAACCAGCTGAAAATGAAACAGTTGCAACTGAGACAGAAGCTACATCAAATGACGATGAGTTTCAAAAAAGTGAAAACCAAACTCAGAAACGTATTAACCGCCTTACTAAAAAAATGCGCGAAGCTGAAAAAAGCGCTGAAGAAGCTACTAGGTTTGCACAGCAAAAAGCAAAAGAAAACCAAGAGTTAGCTCAAAAACTTAATCAAATGGATAATAATTACGTTGATCAGTATAGTGGTCGCGTGGAATCTGAACTAGCTCAGACAGAATCAACTTTGAGAAGTGCTATGGAGATAGGCGATACGGAAGCAGCTGTAGCTGCTCAAAGAAAAATGACACAATTAGCCGTAGACGCCGATAGAGCTGCTCAGGCTAAGTCAGCTAACGAGAGAAGACAAAAGCAAGCTCAGGCGCAGCCTGTGGCGCAACAACAGCCTGCTCAACCTGCTGCAAGGCCAGATCCTAAAGCAGAAAGTTGGGCGCAAAGAAATGATTGGTTTGGCGATGATAGCGCCATGACCTATGCAGCATTTGGTATTCATAAAGAACTTGTTGAATCAGAAGGTATTGACCCGAAGAGCGATGAGTACTATGATACATTGGATAGACGTATGAAGGAAGAATTTCCTCATAAGTTTAAGGAAGAATCTCAGAGTAAACGACCCGCCCAGACGGTTGCCTCTGTTAATAGATCTTCCGGAACTGGGCGCAGTAGTGGGAATAAGGTTAGACTGACTCAAAGGCAAGTCGCTATGGCGAAAAAACTTGGGGTAAGTTTAGAACAATACGCAAAATACGTTAAGGAGTAAGATTATGGAAAAACAAGACGAAATGTTTGAAGGTTCTATTAAAAGAGCTCCTCGCGCAACACAGACAAGGGAGAAGGCGGCAGCGCGTAAGCCGTGGGCTCCACCATCCATGCTGGATGCACCACCCGCACCAGATGGCTTTAGACATCGATGGGTAAGAGCAGAAACTCGTGGTTTCAATGATACCAAGAATGTTTCCGCAAAACTCAGAGAAGGCTGGGAGCTCGTAAGAGCAGACGAATACCCAGATTTTGAAGCCCCTGTAGTAGATTCGGGTAAATATGAAGGTGTTTTCGGAGTAGGTGGGTTAGTTTTAGCTCGAATGCCTATTGAGACTATTGCAGAGCGAACTGCTTACTTTAATGAGAGAAAAGCAGATCAAATGAACGCAGTGGATCAAGACATGATGAGAGAAAACGCACATTCAACCATGACGATTTCTAAAGCAGATCGTCAATCTCGTGTAACCTTTGGCGGTCCTAAAAAATAGGATGGCCCCATTATTGGAGTAAAATAAATGGCAAATAATCTATCAGCTGGTTATGGTCTTCGTCCGATAGGTAAGGTAGGTGGCAACCCAAGCACTATGGCCACAACTCAGTATGAGATCGCAAATAACTATACAACAGCTATATACAATGGCGGGATCGTGTGTCCTGCTTCATCAGGAACTATTATTATTTCTGATCAAGCAATCGCTCCTTTAGGTGTATTAGCCGGTGTAGAATTTGTAGATTCCGTTACTGGAAAAACTACTTTTAAAAACTATTGGCCCGGATCTAACGCAGTAAGTGTGGACACAGATTTCCCTGTGAAAGCATTCGTACATGACGATCCTATGCAGCTTTTCGCTGTAGTAGCAGACGGTACTAATACTAACAGAGCAACTGCTCTTGCGGATATTTTTATTAACTGCGACATGGCAAGTGTAAATAACGGTAGCACAGCTACTGGTAAATCTAGCGATATGTTAGATATCAGTACAGCCGCTACAACTAATACACTAGATGTTAGGATTGTAGGTCTTTACGAAGATGCAGCTAACTCAGACTATTCTGCAGTTGGTCATCAATACATCGTAAGACTAAATGGTCACTTTAATAGCGGTACTACTATTGCAGTAGGTACTTACGCTACAACAGGCATATAGGAAGGGGTTAGAAAATGGCTATTTCAAGAGCACAACTAGCAAAAGAGCTAGAACCTGGACTTAACGCCCTGTTTGGTCTAGAGTACGATCGTTACGAGAACGAGCATTCTGAGATTTTTGATGAAGAATCTTCAGATAGAGCGTTTGAAGAAGAAGTGATGTTAGCAGGCTTTTCGACTGCACCTTCTAAGTCAGAGGGTGGCGCGATTAGTTTTGATGACGCACAAGAAACCTTCACTTCAAGATACACACATGAGACTATTGCATTAGCTTTCTCAATTACTGAAGAAGCTATTGAGGATAATCTTTATGATCGTCTTGCAGGTCGTTACACAAAAGCATTAGCAAGATCAATGGCACAGACAAAGCAGATTAAAGCTGCGGCTGTCTTAAACAATGCGTTTACTGCAGGAGCTTCTGCAGGTGGCGATGGTGTTGCTTTATTAAGTAATGCTCACCCTACTATTAGTGGAAATCAAAGTAACATATTGTCAACAGCGGCAGACTTAAACGAGACTTCGCTAGAGCAAGCTTTGATAGACATTGCTGGTTTACAGGATGAGAGAGGCTTAAAGATTGCTGTAAGAGGTACTAAGTTGATAATTCCAAAAGAATTACAATTTATTGCTGAAAGGGTGTTAAACAGTAATTTAAGAGTTGGAACTGCTGATAATGATGCAAATGCAATTAAGAACATGGGAATGTTACCAGAAGGTGCAGTCGTCAACCATTTCTTAACTGATACAGATGCTTTCTTTATCAAGACAGACGCTCCTAACGGCTTAAAGCACTTTAACAGAGCCGCTATAAAGACAGCTATGGAAGGTGACTTTGACACTGGAAATATGCGTTTTAAGGCAAGAGAAAGATACAGCTTCGGTTTTTCCGACTGGAGATGTTTATTCGGAACACCTGGTGCGGCATAGCCTCCAAGCATATTAATGCACCAGTTTTGAGGGCGGCACTTGCCGCCCTTATTTTTTTGTGTATAATAGAAGAAACCTTGACAGTCGGATAAACTGACTGACATTTGCCACGACAAGGAGATTTACATGGCTAATACAACTTTTTCGGGTCCAGTCCGATCAGAAGGTGGTTTTACTACAATAAGTAAAAACGCTACAACTGGAGCAATCACTACACAATCAAGCATTAACTCAAGTGGTATCGCATCTTTTGATGCAAACACTTTAGCAACAGAAGCAGGTACTGGTATAACAACTGGTTCTGGAACTATCTATAGAAGTGCTATTCAAAGAGTTGGTGGAATTATTACAACAAGAATTTTAATTGACTTAACTGGTTTAAGATCTACTGCTGGTGGTGATATCATTGGTGTCAACGGAACTTCACTAGTTTGTCATATCGGTCAGATAACTGCTGCACAAAATGGAACTATTTTAACAGGTAGTATGGAATGTTTTGAAGCACCAACAGGTGGTGATCCAGATATTAACATACATTCTGCTACAGAAGGAACTGGAGTAGAAGATGGTGCTATTAGTGGATTAAGTGAAACCTTATTGGTCAACGCAGGTGATGCAACATTAGGAAGTAAAGTTTACTTTACCGCCGTTCCAGCAGCTGATGAATTTTTATACTTAACTTGTGGTACAACTACAGATGGTGACTTTACAGCAGGTAAATTATTCATTGAATTGATGGGTTACGCAGCTTAATTAATGGGGGTTTTATACCCCCATCTTTTATAAGGAGATTAATATGGCAGGTTTATCAGATGTACAAGCATTAACGATAAGTGACGAGAATGCTTCAGATGATGACAGATTAGTTACTGCAGCTAGACCCAATACAGCGGCTACAATGGCAAATACTACATTTGCTGGAGGTGCAGCAAGAAATGTTATTGTTACAACTACAGGTACAGGAGACAATGGTAAGACAAATACTATTGTTGGCACGGATGTTTTTGGAGATGCACAAACAGAAGTGATTACATCTACAGGTTCAGCGGCCTCTGTCGCAGGAGCTAAGTTATTTTTGACTGTTACGTCTGTTACTAGTTCCGCGCAATTTGCGGCTAACATAAAAGTAGGGTCAGGAACATTATGCGCTCAGGCTGTAAGAGGTTCTATGAGAATTAGAATAAAAGGCATGTCTGTAGTATCAGGCGGTACCGCAGGAGATGTTGAGTTTTTTAATGGCACCCCTGAAAGCGGTACAGTTTTATTTAAATCAAGAACTATTGGTACAGCGAATACAACAGTAGATAGAACAATACCATCTGAAGGCGTTCTTTTTAATAACGGTGGTTCTGTGAAGTATACGGTAGATGTTGCAGATAATATAACGGTTTTCTTTGCGTAAGAGGTAACATTGTCTTCTAAGGGTACGATGAAAGGTCACACTATTGGTGGTGGTCATAAGCGTAAGACCAAAGACGGTGCGGGTATGACTAAGAAAGGTGTTGCCAAATACCGAAGAGATAACCCTGGAAGTAAGTTGAAGACCGCTGTAACAGGCAAAGTTAAAAAAGGAAGTGCAGCTGCTAAGAGGCGAAAGTCATATTGTGCCAGAAGTGCTGGTCAAATGAAAAAGTTTCCAAAAGCAGCCAAAGATCCAAACAGTCGTTTACGACAAGCTAGAAGAAGGTGGAAGTGCTAATGCCTAGAGGTAGACCTAAAAAAGAAAAGCTTACAGTAGAACAAGTTATGCATGAGCTGGCCAAGCATGAAGCTGAATGCACTCTTCGATACAAAAGAATAGAGGAAATACTTGGAGATCAAAAATCTCAATTAAAAGGTCTTGATATTCGTATGTGGGGATTAGGTGTTTTAATTATAGGAGCTGCGGTAGCGCAGAAATTATTATGATAACAAGTAAAGTAAAAACAGGGCCTAAACCATCCAAATTAAATGTAACTTATTTTAAGAATGGTGGATCGGCCTCTAAAAAATCAAAAGGCAGTAAGATATGTCCTGCAGGTAAAGCGTGGGCTAAAAGGACTTTTGATACATATCCTAGCGCATATGCAAATATGGCGGCTTCAAAATACTGTAAAGACCCTAACTATGCAAAGGGCGCGAAAGGCAAGAAATAATGGGTGCTCTTAAAGATTGGGTAAAACAAGATTGGGTGCGAATCGGTACAGACGGTAAAATTAAGGGTAAATGTGGTACGTCTAAAGATAAGAAAAACCCAGACAGGTGCTTACCTCGTTCTAAAGCAAATAGTTTATCTCAATCTCAAAGAGCGTCTACAGCGAAAAAAAAGAAAAAAGAAGGCGCCAAAGGTAAAACCTTTGTTTCAAATACCAAATCTGCAAAAGTCACAAAAATGGGGTTTGGGGGAGAAGTACCTTCTACTAAGGCTAAAAGACCCTTCAATGGTAAAACTAAAAAAGGATCTATAGTTGCAAGAGGTTGTGGTATTGTTATGCCAAACAGACGTAAACAAACAAAAGTAAGGACTTGATATGGCAACATCTAATTCTACAAATTTTGAGCCGGATGCCGCTGAATACATAGAAGAAGCTTATGAAAGATGTGGTTTAGAACTAAGAACAGGATATGATTTAACTACTGCAAGAAGATCTTTAAACCTTATGTTTGCAGAGTGGGCTAACAGAGGCTTAAATCAATGGACTATTACTCAAAGAACGCAAACGGTTACGTCTGGAGATCGTGAATATGACCTAGGGTCAGACGTAATTGATATATTAAATATTGTTGTAAGAAGGTCTGGGACAGATTTCTCTATGACTAGAGTGAGCCGATCCGATGAATTATCCATTCCTAATAAAGCTACTACTGGCAGGCCTACACAATTTTTCTTAGACAGACAGATTACGCCTAACTTAAAAATATGGCCTGTGCCGGACAATAGCACAGATATAATTTTTTATGATGCTCTCACTAGAGTAGAAGACGTTGATTCTCAAGTTAATACTATGGATGTTCCTTTTAGATTTTATCCTTGTTTGACTGCAGGATTGGCTTATTATATTTCTTTAAAAAAAGCTCCTCAAAGAACTCAGATGTTAAAAGCTATTTATGAAGAAGAATTTGAAAGAGCTATGGGTGAGGACAGAGATAGGTCTAGCTTTACGGTAAGTCCTCAATATGCTTATTTAAGGTCCAACTAATGGGTAGATTTGCTACAGGTAAAAACGCATACGGTATATCCGATAGGTCTGGAATGAAGTATAGGTACCGTGATTTAAAAAAAGAATGGAACGGTTCTCTAGTGGGACCAGATGAATTTGAGTCTAAACATCCTCAATTAGGTCCTTTTAGAACAGTAGCGGACCCAGAAGCGATTAGAGATGCTAGGCCCAGCCGAACAGAAAACCCTGTAGAGGTTCTTTTAGTACTGGATCCGTTTATATCTTCTGCAGCAAGTTCGGGTGTCATAACAGTTAGAGAATTTGGCCATGGTAGATCTACAACAGACACTGTACGCTTTAGAAGTGTTAATGGTTTTGATGGTTTTACCAAAGCTGTTTTGGAGCAGTCTTCGGGTTACAGCATAACGGTTGTCACTACGGACACATATACATTTACAGCTAATGGAGAAACCGCTACAATAGGTGGTATAGTAGGAGGCGGTAGTAGAGCTACCGCAGGACCAACAACGGTGAGTGCATGATATGAGTTTTACTTTAGCACAATTAAAAACGGCAATACAAGATTACACAGACAATAGTGAAACATCTTTTGTAACTCATTTGCCAGACTTTATAAAAGCGGCAGAAGAGAAAATATTTAAAAGTATAGATTTAGATATTTTTAGAAAAAATGTAACAAGTGCCTTGACCTCTTCAGATCAATATCTAACGGTACCCAGTGATTATTTAGCATCATTCTCGTTGCAGATAACAACTTCTGGGTCGGAAAGTTTTTTACTTCAAAAAGATGTAAACTTTTTAAGAGAATATTCCCCAAGTGCCTCAACAACGGGTTTACCTAAATATTATGCACGTTTTGATGAAAACAATTTTATTGTAGCGCCAACTCCAGACAGTAATTACACCATAGAGCTGCACTATTATCATAGACCGGCTAGTTTGACCGCGGGGGCTGATAGTGGTACTACTTGGGTCAGCACTAATGCACCTTTTGCTTTGCTTTATGGGGCTTTAATTGAAGCTTACACTTACATGAAAGGTGAAACGGATGTTATACAAAATTATAATAATATGTATATGCAATCCATGGAAAGATTAAAAGACTTAGGCGAGGCAAGAGAAAACACAGACGCAAACAGAGTTGGTTTACCAGCCAGACCCAGAACATAGGAGTAAAAAATGGCAACAGCAAATGCATCAACCAATTATCTAGAGAGAAGAATATTACATTTTATATTCAAAAATAATTCTCTTAGTTTTTCCAGTCCCGGTGACAGTATATATGTAGGATTGGCAACAGCAGTATCTGCCGCAGAAACTGGTTCACTTACGGAAGCAACCTTTACAAACTACGCAAGGCAACAAGTAGCTGCTTCTGGTTGGACAACTGTAGGAGCA
>Ga0115567_10004473_pt1 | contig 13627 bp, 10 predicted proteins | sample COGITO_mtgs_1204_2_FD_88679 | JGI IMG/M metagenome (GOLD analysis project Ga0115567, IMG submission 88679) | Pelagic marine microbial communities from North Sea - COGITO_mtgs_120412 | ecosystem: Environmental > Aquatic > Marine > Epipelagic | place: Germany:Helgoland, sampling site Kabeltonne...
AGAGTTGGATGTAGACGGCAACCAGAAAAATATTGTCTCCCTCATCCGCTTGCAACGACTTAATCGAAACACATTGAGTCTCAAAGAAGCGACATTGGAAATGAAAGGGGTTTTGACCACTGATACGACTTTGCCGATTGATCTTGAAACTCTGGATATGGTTTTTGAGGGGAAAATTCAGGGGACGGCAAACCGGTTGGAGACGGAGCCGTTTACTTTGGATGAGAGTCAATTTGACTGGAACGGTCAAATTACGCGTCAGACAGATTTAACCTCTCCCATCGGAATGGACGGGCGGATGGCGCTTTCCACCAACCGGTTCACTTTTGCGGATGTATCCCGCGCGAAAGATTTGGCGAAAACGCTAACCTTATCGGACGCTCTTTCGAAAACCCCTATAGCACAGCATTTTGCCCCTTCACTCACTCAAACTCTGGAAAAACTTTTACAACAATCCGCTATTGAAACGACAGCAGACATTAACTTTCAAAATGAGAGAGCTGTGATCTCTCTGGTTAGTCCTTTGGACGCCGTTCGAGATACAACTGACTTGAACATCAAAGGTTTGGCCGATCAGCCGCTTTATGTGTGGGATCGACTGAACAATAAATTGAGCCTTTCCTTTGAAGCGGATTTAAATCGTCCTGTCCCCCTTAAGCTTAAAAAGACACGAATTGAGGCGACTTCAGTGAATGGTTGGCAACTCGCCAATATTACTTTGTTTTACGGTGAAATGTCGACAGCGAAAACCTGGCAGGTAACATCCGATAACGAAACTGCCCGATTGAGCCCCTTTATCGCGGCCATCGATTACCAAGCAGAGACATCCCGACACCTTAACATCAAGGGAGGGGTAGACTTCGACGGTCGTGTGCCGGGCGGGTATGTGGAAGACTTTAAGACAAGCGGACGCGTCAATCTCCATCTGCCCCCGCCTGATCAAGAAGGCCTGACGCTTTCATATTTTCCAAATTCTCCAAAAGTGACGGTTGGACGGCTTCAGACAGCGACCGATTGGGATTTGGAAAATATCTCACTCGATTTGAAAGACGGGAAAAACATTTTTGCGCTTAATGGCGATCGCGGAAAAATAGAGGCTGGTCTGGAAAATGTTCAGTTTACCGCGAAGAATAAAATAGACGACCGAGATTTCGAGATGGACCTTGAAATGGCCCGAGCAAAAGGCGCGCTCAATACACGTTCTGGAACGCAAGTGTGGGATGTCGCGTTTGAAAAGGCGAAGATGCAGTCTGATAATTTCCCGGTGGCAGGCACAAATGCCGATGTTGCTGAGGGAACGCTTTCTGTGACGCGGACAAATGATAACCTTACATTTGCATTCAACTCTGATGCCGTAAATGTCGATATCCCGCAGGGGCGTGTCGAGGGCATGACCGCTAAGGTAGAAGGAACCCCATCGGATTATGTTCTCGTACATAGTGGCGGCATTTTTGAGTCCAATAAAATGGACATACCGAATTGGCCTGTTTCTGGCACTGTCAGATTTGAAAACGGGACATTTATGGGGGAAGCTGTGGCTAAAATCCCCGAAGCCAATAACACGCCGCTTAATATTGACTATACCTTTAAAGACGGTGCGGGATCTGCACATGCCGTTTTGGAGAGCCTCACTTTTGAACCACGTGGCCTACAACCGCAAAAGCTAGCGCCTGCACTGGCAGGTAAAATTGCCGCTGTGGAAGGAACGATTTCTGCCAATATGCAAGCCAGGTTTAGTGAGGGTAAAATTCAGGAATCCGGTGGGGTTCTAAACATTATGGATATGAATTTCGGCACAGCTCCTGGGCCGATCGAAGGGCTCAATACACAAATTGAATTTTCCTCTCTCATGCCGTTTCAAACAGCAGGGCGGCAGAGTATGACGATGAAAAACTTTGATCCCGGAATTCCGCTGAAAGACGGCACGATTGAATATGAGTTGGTTCCGGAAGGGGTTAAAATCTACAGTGCCAAATGGCCTTTGAACATCGGAGCGTTTGAACTCGACCCCTTTACCTGGATTTACGGGGCAGAGGAAAACCGCGTCGTTATGCGGCTCAATGACATTTCCATAGATGAATTATTGCAAACGTTCGGAGATGGAAAGCTGGAAGCGACGGGTACAGTTCGTGGTGTTTTCCCGATTGTTATTCGAGGCCTCAGCGTGTTGGTCGATAAGGGGCATTTGGAGGCGAAAGACGGAGGAGTCATTCGATTTAAAACGGATGAAGTGACATCTGACGACCGTTTTCAAGGCGATAAAATTCTCGAAACTTGGCAGTCGGGCGATGAAGGCGTTTATAATGATCTGGCCCGGCAAGCTTTGAGGGAATTTGATTATCGTGAGCTGACAGTTTCGATTGATGGCCCGTTAGATGGGGATGTGGAACTAGGTGTAGTTTTTAACGGAGCAAATAAAAAAGTTTTAAATGGTCAGCCCTTCGAATTTGACATCAATGTGCAGGGCGAGCTCTTTAATATTTTACAGAGCTTTAATTCCAACGCTCAAATCAAATCAAAACTGTTAAAAAATGAAGCGGATAAAGTGCGTTAGGAGGTCTTTTGGAATCCTAACTCGGTTTGGGGCCTAACCCGGACCACTTGTATTTGCTTTAGAGTGTTTTACGACATCATCAGCCACATAGGGGTTGTCCGCCCGCTCAACTCCAAATGTCCCCATAGGTCCATGTCCCGGTACAAAGCGCATATCAGAGCCTAATGGCCAGAGCTTGGTTGTAATGCTTTCAATCAATTGGGCATGATTGCCTTTTGGGAAATCAGTCCGCCCTATCGAGCCGCGAAACAGAACGTCGCCGACAAACGCAATCTTCATCGTTTGATTATAAATCACAACATGGCCGGGCGTATGGCCGGGCGTATGGGCCACCTTAAATATCACCCCGCTGAGCTCCAACTCGTCTCCGTCTTCAAGGTAGCGATCCGGAACAACATTTCGTCCCATCCCAGCATGACCGTAACGTGCCCAATGCTGCTCAATATCATCCATCCAGAACTGGTCATCTTTATGAGGGCCAATGACTTCGACACCCAAATCTTCACGTAAGGTTTGCGCGCCGCCGGCGTGATCTAAATGGCCATGAGTGAGCCAGATTTCTTTCAGGGTGACACCAATTTCCTTCATCGCGGCTTGAAGTTTTTCAGGCTCTCCGCCGGGATCGACTAAAACACCCTCTTTGGTCTCGACATCATAGAGAAGAGAACAATTTTGCGCGAAGGGTGTGACGGGAAGTAGTTTTAAATCAAGACGAGCCATGAGCGTTATGTGTGCGCTCGGCCGATTGGGGTCAAGCTTTGGTTCAGATTAGGTTCAGTGAGAGCCTTCATGCAGGTCTTAGGAAAAATAGTCCTCTTTCTCAAAAAACTTTAACCCGCTTGGGTTACCAAGCGGGTCTTTTTTATCGGTACGTATAACGTTCTTGTCACATGACGGACATGAAGCTGTTAGAAAGAGAGGTGTATAGATAACTCTCCCTTCGAACTGGCGGTGCATAGCGCACCGCCTATTTTTTTGCTTTAAGCCGCTTTCTGCTGCGCTTCACCATTCTTCAACCAATCCATCATCGTATCGGCATCAGAGACTTCATAGGGGTCAGTTGGGCAATCATCGCCAAAGCTATCTTCAGCAAACATTTTTTTGATTTCGCCGTCTTCGACATACATGGAATAACGCCAGCTCCGCATACCAAAACCGAGATTGTCTTTCTTGACCAGCATGCCCATTTTACGGGTAAAATCGCCGGAACCGTCGGGCATCAAAAAGATATTCTTATTGCCCTGATCTTGACCCCATTTATACATGACGAAGGCATCATTTACGGAAAGGCAAACAACTTCATCTACGCCATTTGCTTTGAACTCTTCATAGAGCTCATCATAGCGGGGCAGGTGTGATGTAGAGCAAGTCGGTGTGAACGCGCCGGGTAGGGCGAAGAAAACGACGTTTTTGCCGGCAAAAAAATCGGCTGTTTCAATTTCTTTCCATTCAAACGGATTTGGGCCTTCAAGGGCCTCGTTCCGGACGCGGGTTTTCAGTGTGACATTAGGGATACGATTACGCATAAAATCCTCTTTTTCTAAATTTCAAACTTCATATAAGAGGCTGAAAAAAGCCTTCAAGAGGCCTGTTCACGAAAAAGTGTGCAGCTTTGTCGCAGGTCTATTACGCGTGCATAAACCTTCGGTTTTGGCCGAAATTACATCAGGAAAAATATCAAAGTCTGGGGCTAGTCTTCCATCATCTTTTTAACGGCAGTAACGAAATTATCCCGACTGACCGTCTCCTGAGCCGGACGGGAAGATTTCCATTCCTCATTGGACTCAATGGCTTTAGCCGCTTTGGCCCCTTCATAGAGATCTTTAAGCGTGACTTCGCCTTTTGCCATTTCATCACTCCCAACAAGGATAGCAATTTGGGAATTTCGGCGGTCTGCATATTTCATCTGTTTGGTGACATTACCCGAGCCGACAAAGACTTCCGCGCGGATACCTGAGCTTCGTAACTCGGCCGCCATTTTGAAATATTCTCCCATCAGGGATTTATCGAAAGCACAGATAATAACGGGGGGCTTCACACTCTGTTCTAAGGCCTCCATCCGTTCAAGCGCGGAGAGGAAACGCGAAACGCCGAAACTAAACCCGGTGGCAGGAACTTGTTGTCCCCGGAACCGAGACACCAAATCGTCATAACGCCCGCCGCCGCCGATGGAGCCAATGCGAACGGGACGGCCTTTACGGTCCCGGATATCTGCGAGGAGTTCGGCTTCAAAAACTGGGCCGGTGTAATAACCTAGACCGCGTACAATAGAGGTGTCGAAACTGACGCGATCCGGGCCAAAGCCTGTAGAGGTCAGGATTTTGTCGATAGAGGCGAGTTCTGCACAGCCTTCTAATCCGCGTTTGGATTGACCGACCAAGCCTTCAAGCGTCGTAATGGTTTTGCCGCGATCTTCATCAGAGGCGGTGGTGAATCCCAGAACTGCTTTTATTCCGGCGGGGTTGAGGTTCGCGCCTTCGGTGTAATCGCCGCTCTCATCTTCGCGCCCTTTACCGAGCAGGGCTTCTACGCCGTCCTCTCCGAGGCGGTCGAGCTTATCAATGGCTCGTAGAACCTGAAGGCGTTGGATTGCGCCTTGATCCGTATTGGGCACGCCCGAGCTTACCAAAATGCCGTCCAGTAATTTTCGATTATTCACGCGAACCGCATATTGGCCGTCTTTCAGACCTGCCGCGCGCATGACATCAGCTGCGAGCATGATCATTTCCGCATCGGCGGCGGGGCCAGCTGCGCCGACAGAATCGGCATCACATTGAACAAATTCACGGAATCGGCCCGGTCCGGGTTTCTCATTCCTGAAAACACTTCCGGCCTGATAACGTCTGTAGGGTTTAGCGAGCGCGTCATAGTTCTCCGCGACATAACGAGCGAGGGGAGCCGTCAGGTCATAGCGCAGAGAGAGCCATTGCTCATCATCATCCTGCAAAGCAAAAACGCCAGTATTGGGTCGGTCGTCATCCGGGAGGAATTTTCCCAGCACATCGGCAAATTCAAAAGCGGGAGTTTGAAGGGGTTCAAAGCCGTTCATATCGTAAACGGAAAATGCCGCATCAATAAGTTTTCGTTCAGCCCGTAACAGCTCGGCGGGCTTATCTTCGAATCCACGGGGACGACGGGCCTTGGGCCGAAATTCTTTTTGCTTTTTACTCATGGGGGGGCTTTAGCGGGGCAGAGCCTTGGCGGGAAGTGTTTTTAACGGGCGACAGAGGAAAACCCCTGTCGCCCAGTAAATAAAAACGAAGGCATTAAACGCGTATCGCGCAAATTAAAAGGCCGAGGTTAACCGCGGCACATGGCGCAAATTTTGTTGCCGGACGGATCTTTAAGATAGGCAAGATAGAGTCGCATGCCGTTGCCTTCTCTCCAGCCCGGTGGATCTTCAATAGCCGTACCACCGTTTTCCAGACCAGCCTTGTGAAAGGCGTCTGCTTTTTCCGGAGATTCCGCTGCAAACCCGAGTGTGCTGCCATTTGCATTGGATGCAGGGTTTCCATCAATAGGTTTGGATAACATAAAAATGCCACCGTTCTGAATATACATGGCCCGGCCTTTAGGATCGACCCTGCCGGGCTGCGTCCCGAGCTCGCCTAAGGCAGCATCGTAAAACTTTTTGGAAATTTCGATGTCATTAGCACCGAGCATAACGTGGCTAAACATAAGCGTTCCTTTTCAATAGATGGTTCATCATTTTCAAAATAAACCTATCGCTGGGACTAAGCGGCGCAAGCGTTTATTTTCTTGTGTGTCTATTCAAATTTGGTGTTGGTGACACTATAAGGTTCGCTTGGTTTACTTCCGATATGCGACCGAGATGGTCACAGGTTGTGTCAGGATTTGACCCGTCGTCACGTCGTCACCGGATTTTCCGTTGGCTTCCATGGACTGGATTTTGCGAACCACATCCATACCGGAAATGACTTTCCCAAAAGTGGCGTACCCCTGACCGTCAGGATTTCGCTTTCCGCCATAATCCAGAAAATCATTATTGCCGATATTGATAAAGAAGTAAGCGGCACTGCCCGTGCCGGGCTCATTGCGGGCGATAGAGACCACACCTTCGGTATTGGAAAGGCCTGTTTTAGTCGTCAGTTCGTGTTCGATAAGCGGTGGAATAGGTTCACTGTCTAGCCGACCCCCTTGAATGAGGCTCATGCCCATATTTAGAGGGTCATTATCGGCGCGAACAACACGGTAAAATCCTTCCCCGTTATAGTAACCGTTCTCGACATAACGCAGAAAGTCACCGCCTGAAACGGGGGCAGTGTCCAGGTAAACTTCAATTTCGATAATGCCCTGTGACGTCTCGAGAACCGCGACAGGATGCTCCTGTGGCCCAGAACAGGCTGACACTGCGAAGGTAAACAACAAGGAAAAAATGGAAATCAAACGGGTCATAATAACAGGCCTATAAAAGATTCTTTCAAACTAGTTTTTTAGTAATGACATAAGCGCGGTGGTGCTTGCGTCGTGATCGCCCGGGTCACTGGATATCATTTCATCCAATATAGTTGTGGCGAGAACCTTTCCGAGCTCGACTCCCCATTGGTCGAAACTATTCACATTCCAGATCACGCCTTGGACGAAGACCTTATGCTCATAAAGCGCAATCAGATGCCCAAGCGCGAAAGGAGATAATTCAGCCATTGTGATGGTAGTGGAAGGGCGGTTGCCGGGAAAGGTTTTTTGTGGGGCGAGGGTCTCTAAATCGTCTCTCTTGCCCAATTCTTCACGCACAACTTCTTCTGATTTTCCGAGCATGAGAGCTTCGGATTGAGCAAAACAATTCGCCAAGAGGGCGGTGTGGTGATCGGGACGGTCTTCGTGATCTTTCAGCACGGCGACGAAATCGACGGGGGCGCCGCCATATTTTCCCTCGCTTGGGCCCTGATGCAACCATTGGAAGAAAGCGTGCTGGCCGTTTGTCCCCTCATCCCCCCAAATTATCGGGCAGGTAAGCCCGGCTTCTTTTCCGTCCCGTGTAATGCGCTTGCCGTTGCTTTCCATTTCCAATTGTTGAAGGAAAGCGGCCAATTTCCGGAGACGACGGGAATAGGGTATGACGGCGAGGCTTGAATAATCCAGAATATTTCTGTTCCAAATCCCGACCAGTGCCATCATCACAGGCAGGTTTTCCTGCAAAGGCTGATCGCGAAAATGCATATCCATTGCCGCCGCCCCCTCAAGGAATTCAGAAAACACATCCGGCCCATAAGCGATTTGCAAGGACAGACCGACTGCGCTCCAGACAGAATAGCGTCCGCCAACCCAGTCCCAGAAATCAAAGATATTTTCCTCGCGAATGCCGAAATCTACGGCGCCGGTTCGGTTTGCCGTGACCGCGAGCATGTGATCGCCGGATGCCGCATCAAGCTCCGCAGTCAACCAAGCCCGGGCGGACTCACCGTTCATTTTGGTTTCTTGTGTTCCAAAACTCTTGGAGACAATAATGACCAGAGTCTCTTTTGGGTCGAGTCCTTTGACCGCGTCATTTATGGAGGCTCCATCAACGTTCTCGGCAAACCGCAAAGTAAGAGCTTGCTCCGCACAGGCTTCAAAGCCCTCCGCGACTAAGCGGGGGCCAAGGTCGGAGCCGCCAATGCCAATGTGAATAATATTTTTAAACTTGCCCTCGCTACGGATTTCATCGGCAAAATCTGCCAAACGTTGGCGCATCTCGCTGACGTCTTTCTGAACCTCTTTCGTTCCCCCAACACCGCGAAGCGCCATATGCAAAACGGCTCTATCCTCAGAGGTATTTACCGTCTCTCCGGCAAAGAGTTTAGCGCGCCATTCTTCCAGGTCGCACTCAGCAGCCATCGTTAGAAGCGCATCAAGGGCTTGAGCTGAAATCGCTTGCTTGGAAAAATCTGCTCTTAGGGGACCTTCGCGCATGACAAAACGATTTAAGCGGTCTGGCTCTTTTTCAAAAAGGTCTTTAATCGGAGGGAGGCGTTCGGCGAGCTTATCCAAATTTGCAAATCGTGTTTGGGAGGTCATTCTAAATCTCGAAATCTTCGGGTTTATATCCGGAGTCTGGATATTGGGGATTCATTTTCTCAAGGCTTTGTCGAACGATGGAGCCGATAATGGCACCGCGCGTTTTCCGGCTGTCTGACGGAATAACGTGCCAAGGGGCGTAATGGGTTGAGGTGCGGCGCAACATCGTTTGATAAGCGTCCATAAACTCCGGCCACAGAGCCCGGTCTTCCAAATCGGCGGGATTAAATTTCCAGAGCTTATGAGATTCCACTAACCTCTCCTTTAGCCGTTCGCCCTGTGTCTCATGGCCGATATGGAGCATGAATTTTAAAATTGTGGTGCCGTTTTCGACTAACAGCCGTTCGAAATTATTGATCTGGTCATATCGTTGCTCAATCGTCTCGGCAGAGACGAAATTTTTGACTTTTACGACGAGGACATCTTCGTAATGACTGCGGTTAAAAACGGTAATTTGTCCGGCGGCAGGGCAGACATTATGTACCCGCCAAAGATAATCATGTGCTAGTTCTTTTTTTGTCGGCGCTTTGAAATTTGCCACATTGACATTCAAGGGCGGTGTGCGGTGAAAAAGCGCTTCAGTCGTGCCGTCCTTACCGGACGTGTCCATCCCCTGAAGGACGATGATGACAGACCGTCCAGCTTCTGCGTAGAGTTTATGTGCCAGATCGGCGATGTCTTTGGCATTGTCCTTAATATGATCTTTAGCGTCGTCTTTGTCGTCGAAAAGATCGACATGTGTCGGTCTATCAGAGAGGCGTATGTTTGTATCCGTGACGATAAAGTCATTGGCATTTATATCTGCCATGTCATAACTCCTGCAAATAGGGTTGCCGTTTTGTCGTAACAGGACGCGCTCAAATTAAAAGGTGTAACATGTTGAGTCTCAGAATATTATCGTTTTCACTGATAGCTTTTATGGTCACCGCCTGTGGTCCGTCGCAAGAGGCCCAAGACGCATCCGCCCAAGACGCATCCGCTCAAGACGTTCCCATTGCCGCCGATCAGGAGACGAACTGGACAGTTATTCCGGAAGGGAGCTTCATAAAATTTTCTGCTCTGCAACAGGGCAAGGAATTTGAAGGCGAGTCCACAAATTTTGAGGCGTCCATTTTATTTTACGCCGATAATTTGGAAGCGTCTAACGTGACTGTGACTATTCCCATCAAGGGCGTTGAGGCCGGAGATAAAGACCGGAATGATAGTTTGCCTGCGAAAGCCTGGTTTTATGCGAAGTCTTTTCCTGTCGCCACTTTCATGTCTGATAATATTACTAAGACAGCAGAGGGGACTTATCTGGCCAAAGGACCGCTCTCTATAAAGGGAATGACACAAGGCGTCAGTTTGCCTTTTACGCTTTCCCCCGCCAATTCAGAGCCGGGCGGGACAACGGTTATGACCGGGTCAATGTCGCTGGATCGAACGGACTGGAAAGTCGGGGAAGATCCTTGGGATACAGATGAGTGGGTGAGCAAGGACGTTAGTCTTGATGTCCAAATTAAGGCGATCAGAAAATAAAGCTAACTTCACTTTGTTTTAAAGTCTAATTCGCCTCCGCTTCCTCGCGGAGTAATTCAAGCTCTAGCCATTCTTCTTCTGCTGTCGCTAAGGCAGTTCGAGTTTTTTGCAGAGCTTCATTAATCTTGGCAAAGGCTTTTGGGTCTTTCGTATAAAGCTCGGGATTGGCCATTTCTTGTTCTAATTCTTCAATTAATTTTTCAAAATTTGCCATTTCCTTAGGCAATTTCTCTAGTCGAAATTTGCTTTTATAAGTGAGTTTAGGGGCAGCTTTTTTAGCCTCAGTTTGTCGTTGAGAAGTTTTAGCTGAAGATGACTCGAATGGGGTCGTCTCTCTTGCTTGAACGCCGCTTCCGCGTTGAGCCACCATATCTGAATAGCCTCCAGGATAGACTTGCCAGTCCCCGGGGCCTTCATAAGCTAGCGTGCGGCTCACCGTGCGGTCCAAAAAATCCCGATCATGGCTGACAACGATAACGGTGCCGTTATAGTCTGAGACCATTTCCTGAAGCAGATCGAGTGTTTCCAAATCCAGATCATTTGTGGGCTCATCCAGAATGAGGAAGTTGCTCGGCAAACGAAGCCCGCGGGCCAGTTGTAAGCGTCCGCGTTCGCCGCCTGATAAGGCGTGGAGCGGTGTGCGGGCCTGCTCGGGTAAAAACAGAAAGTCTTTCATATAGCGCATGACGTGAATAGAGTTTCCGCCGACCATCACGGTATCATTCGCCCCGTCTGTTAGTGCGTCTTTTAATGTCCAGTCTGGATTTAGGCTTTCGCGTTTCTGATCTATAACGAGGGATTCCAGATTTAGACCCAACTCAACTTCGCCTTCATCGGGTGTAATCTCCCCCATAATGATTTTTAGAAGTGTTGTCTTTCCGGCTCCGTTTGGTCCGATAAGGCCTAAACGCTCGCCGCGGTTTATACGAAGCGAAAGATCATTCACAATCAGTCTGTCGTCAAAACTGTGAGAGACCTCGTTTAGCTTTACGATTTGTTTTGATGATCTATCGGCTTCGGTAACAGTGATTTTGGCACTGCCCGCGACCTGTCTCTGGTTCTTGATAGTCTGGCGTAAGTTTCCCAGTTCTTTCAATCGGCGAACATTGCGTTTGCGTCGGCCGGAGACGCCGTGAACAACCCAATGCTGTTCGCGGTGAACTTTTCGGTCCATTTTATGTCGTTCGAGTTCTTCTTGTTCCAGATATTCGTCCCGCCAGTCTTCAAAGGCCCCAAAGCCTTTGTCCAAATCGCGGGTTTGGCCTCTGTCCATCCAGATTGTCCGTTTAGAGAGCGTGTCCAAAAAACGGCGGTCATGTGAAATCAAAACGATTGCACTCTGGCTGCGCCCCAGTTCTTTTTCGAGCCATTCAATCGCGGGAAGATCCAGATGATTGGTGGGTTCGTCCAACATTAGTATATCTGGATTAGGCGCTAGAGTTCTTATCAAGGCGGCCCGTCGCATTTCTCCGCCACTCATGACAGCCGGGTCTTCCTCGCCAGTCAGGCCTAAAGCATCCAGAAGATAGGGAATTCTGGCGCCGTCATCCGCGCCAATCAAACCGTCAACAATATAATCATAGGACGTTCGGAAAGCTGATAAGTCTGGTTCCTGCGGGAGATAACGCCAACTAATCCCCGGTTTGACAAATCGGTCGCCGGAATCTGTTTCGACTAGACCCGCCGCAATTTTCATTAAAGTTGATTTTCCGGATCCATTTCTGCCGACAAGGCAGAGACGCTCACGCGGATAAACCATAAGGTTGGCATCTTCCAACAAGGGCGTACTGCCAAAGGTCAAGGCTATATTGGAGAGTGTTAAAAGGGGCGGGGCCATGCGCGGGGTTTAGGCAAGCTTATGCGGAAAGGAAACAGTCTTTCTGTATAATGCATCTATCAAATACACCTGATGATTTCCTATCGAAACCTGTCTGTTTAAGACGGCGGAGGCGGAATGTTCCCGGCGCATACAATTCCGGTTATCTTATTGAAATAACACTCTCAAAAGAGGGAACAGTCTTGCGCGACGTGGATGTTTGTTTATCAATGAGTGTCAATTCTGTTGTTAAGGCTAAACATTTCGATGCGCCATTTTCTGATTACAGTTTCAGTTATACTGTTCAGTCTGATTCAGGGCTCTGTTACGTTTGCCCAAACGAACCCGGCAGCGCCGATGCCCTCTACCTCAACTATTGAAAGTAGTCTCGCAGATTTAAAAAATAATGCTGATCTCTCCGAAGAGCAAATCGCGACAGCGACAGAGTTATATAAGGAAGCCCTTCAACGGTTGCGTGATATCGTTTTGGCGCAGGAACAGGAGGTTCAATACCAGTCTGATCTGACAAATTCCGCTACTGTTCTTAAAAGACTGAACGAAGAAATAGAAACGGCAAAAGACCAACTGGATGTTGACCCTCTGAAGACCCTGGATTTAGGCAATGAGCCTATGCGGGAGGAAGACCTGCTGGAGTTGGAACAGACTTTGGCTTCCCGTGAGTCCGAAGGGCGCGCACTTCGATCTGAGATTGATGGATATCGGACCAGCCTTCAGGTGCTGAATGCGCGGCAGATAAACGCGCCAAAGGAATTAACCGAAGCCCGTGCTGAGTTGGGAGCGATTGCTTCAGGACTTGCAGATTTAGGAGAAATAGACACTTCCGCTGACGCCTTGGGGCGGGCTCGTCGGGTTAATCTTAGAGTCAAAGCGAAATACCGCCGTCAGCAAATTGCAACATTGGAGCGCGAAATAGCGAGTCTGCCGCGCCGGGACGAGACGCTAAATGCCCGTCAGATGCTAGCAGATTTACAGTCCAGAGAGCTGTCGAGAGAGATTCAGGCGCTTCAGGAAAGAACAGGTCAACGGCGTTTGAACGAGGCATTGCAATTGCAAAATTCTGTTTTAGCAGAGTCAGAGCGATATGCTGATTTCCATCCCGTTATTTCCCAAATGGCGCAACGAAATAAGGAACTGGCTGAACAGGTAAAAGGGCTTGCGACTAGTGAAGTCACGATCTCGAGAAACACAGCGTCGGCCCGTTCCCGTCAGGATGACGTTATTGAAGATTTGGATGTGGCAAAAGACTTGGCGGCTCTGGAAAGTCTGGATCGGGATGCGGGCGCGACACTCAGGCGTCTGGGCAATCAACTCGTCTCCCCTCAGCTTATCCGGGCGGATTTGAGCGAAACGCAAACCCTATTGGTGAATGCGACACGGCAAAGATTAATTGCTCAGGAGGCTTTACGTGACTTACCTGTTGGGCGCGTTGATTCGGAGGCTGTGCTGAATGAGGCGCGTCGCGGCGATCCAAGCCTGCCGGAGTTTACGCCGGAAGATGTCGTCGCTCTTCAAATTCTCAATGACTCCCAAAGATCGCTCTTGTCGCGTATTTCCACAGAAGGAACAGACCGTGTCACGGATATCCGTCAACTTCAGACGGCCCAGGAAACTTTGTTGAAGACCACACAGGAATTACAAACTTTACTGGATGAGAAATTACTTTGGATTCCGAGTGTGCCTGCCATTGGGTTTAGCTGGCC
>Ga0115567_10004478_pt1 | contig 13624 bp, 16 predicted proteins | sample COGITO_mtgs_1204_2_FD_88679 | JGI IMG/M metagenome (GOLD analysis project Ga0115567, IMG submission 88679) | Pelagic marine microbial communities from North Sea - COGITO_mtgs_120412 | ecosystem: Environmental > Aquatic > Marine > Epipelagic | place: Germany:Helgoland, sampling site Kabeltonne...
TAGTCTCCCAACGCCCTGACTCTTGCCAAAGTTCACTTGGAGTTACAAAGCTTAATGCAATTTCTTGTGAATTAATTTTTTCGTGCTCTTGGCGAATGATACTTTCAATTTTTCTAACAACCATTTGCCCAAAGGGTAATAAATTATAAAGACCAGAGGCTGACTTACTGATAAGTCCGGCTCTTAATGATAATTTATGAGAAATAATCTCAGCATCGCTAGGGGATTCCTTTAGCGTTTGCCAAAAACTCTTGGATAGTTTCATATATGGCCCTAAGCTAAGTTATTTAAGAATACTTTTTGAATATAAATCTTTTTGTTCAATAAAGACTTCTAGAATGCAGTTTTCAACTATATCATAGCCAATAACGACAGCTTCTTGAGCTTCTTGATTGATCTCTAGAAGTTCGAGTTCAGTTTTCATAGAGCTAGATGGGCATGATGGAAGTTCAAATTTAAACAATTGAACATTAATCATTGGAAGTGCATTTGATTCAACGAGCTTAAGCTTAGTGTCAACGCGAATAGAAAAGTCCTCCTTTCTATCAGTAACATTAATTTGCTCTGTTAGAGTGTAAGAGTTATTTTTATAAATGCTAGACCACTTCATATTTTTTGCAAAAGCAGAGCTTGATAATATAAATAGAATTAATACTAAATTTTTCATTTAAACCTCATCTGAATTATTGAAAATCCTTGTACCTAAAAATTAAAAATATGACAAAGTTTAATTTATAACAGGAATTGCCTGCGGTAGTAAATGTGCTTGTCTAACTCCCTGAGTTAAATTAGCGGCAGATACGATTTCATAGTTATCTTTATTTGATAGAATTTTTTTACACAGTTCGTTATGAAGATGATGCCCAGACTTGTAAGTAGTTATTTTTCCTACAACTTCATAGCCTAAGAGACTAATATCTCCAATTGTATCTAAAATTTTATGTCTTACAAATTCATCTTCAAATCTTAGGCCCTCAGGGTTCACAACTTTAAAATCGTCTAGAACGACAGCATTGTCTAAAGATCCGCCTTTAACTAGGCCCATTCTTTTAAGCATATCGACATCTTTTAGCATTCCAAATGTTCTGGCCCTAGAGATTTCGTTTATAAAGTTTTCACAACTAAATTCAAAAACTTGTCTTTGAGTTTTTATAATTGGGTGAGCAAAAACAATTGTTGAATCGATAAGCAATCTATCACATGGCTCAATCTGGGCCCACTTACCTTCGTGCTCAACACGAACTGTGTCCATGATCACCATGAACTGCTTTGTTTCATTTAGATTTTGTACGCCAGTTTCTTTTAGGATAAAAATAAATGATCCGCTGGACCCATCCATTATAGGTACTTCTGGGCCATCGATCTCGCAGTATATATTATTAATCCCAAGTCCATAAAAAGCTGCCAGTAAATGCTCTACAGTATGAATAGCATCTACTCCACTTCCTAGAGTTGTATTATTTGAAGTTGCACCAACGCTATTGGCGTCCGCTTTTTGCCAGCCAGAATCTAAAACATCAACTCTTTTAAAGACGACTCCAACTCCAGCTTTAGCAGGAGATAGCTTAAGATTAACTTTTCTTCCAGAATGTATTCCGATACCAGTAAACTGTATCTCTTTTGCAATTGTTCTTTGATAAACCATAAAACTTCCGCGTCTAAATAATACCTATTTGTATATGATATCAGTAATTTAGGTAGATTTCCCATCAAAATATATAATTTGTTGAAGCTTTAGCACAATACTGCGCTAAAATGCACATTTTTTTAACAATTCTAAGTGTTTAAACTTTGTACATGTAAAAAGTATTTGATTGAGCCTGGTTTTAAAGAAGAAAATTTTTCTCCTGTTACTATTTAATTAGTTAAAAATTCAAAAGGAGACCTAGATGTTTAGACTTATTACTGCACTAACACTGCTTAGCTCACTCAGTGGCTTGGCCTATGACCACACATATAACGGACTTGACGAAGATGGTCAGGTTTGTTCGGTTCACGTTCAAGAGCTCAACTCCAATAAGGCCCTTATCAATATTCACACTAAAAATGTACAGCTAAGTAAAACGGTAAAAATGGATGATAGTAAAATTAAATTCTCAGTTGATACTGAAATTGGAAGCTACCCGCAGACAACTGAAATTGATTCAAAAGTAAAAATTAAGCTTGTTGATTCAAGACCTGTTTCATTCTCATTAAAAGCAAAAGTTGTGAGTAGAAAATACGTTTATATGCAAAAAGAAGAAATCTCTATGGACTATGCTAGAGCAAGACTAGGACTACCTAAAAGAGATGCTAAAAGATACAAAGTAAACTGCGAGCTCAAATAATGAAACTTGTTCTTATCATTATATTAGCTTTTTCAAGTTATGCCTTCTCAGCTGAAGGTATAACTAAATTTAAAAATAAAACGATCCATGGATGCTTTAACGAAATAAAAAACGACAGCTATAGTTCATCCACACTTATTCTTAGACGTGATAAATCACTTCTATCAAAGGACTTCATTGTTAACGATGAGGATAATGCCAATTCGATACTGATTATTAATCGCTATAAGAGTAAGTATAAAGAATCATTTGAAGTTGCCCCCCTAAAATACGAAGCCAAAGTTGAGTTCGCCGACTCAGGTGATGGTTGGGATCCAAAGACCTATGATAAAACATTTTTTACGGGCAAAGGTAATTTAAAAGCTTTTAGTATTCAAGAATCTGGGGAACAGTTTCAATATGCTAAATACTCAGTCTTTGCTGGTGAAGAGATCAATTTGATTTGCACAAGCAATAAAAAACTTATTCAGTCATTATTTTTAAAACTTATAGATAACTAAGATATATGCTTGATAGATTTTTCACTTAGGACTCTACCTCTTGGAGTTCTAAGCAGTAGACCTTCCTTTAGTAGAAATGGCTCGTAAACCTCTTCAATTGTTTGTTTATCCTCACCTAGAGTCGCGCTAAGAGCTTCTATGCCTACAGGCCCATTATTATAAAACTCGTGGATTACCTTTAGAATTTTTCTATCCATCGAATCAAGTCCTAAATTATCTATGTCTAATAAATCTAAGCCTTTTTTTACGTGTTCAATGTCTACATTTTTTTTATCTTCAATCAGTGCAAAGTCCCTAACTCTTCTGAGAATTCGGTTTGCAATTCGAGGAGTGCCTCGACTTCTTTTTGCAATTTCTAACTTTGCTTCCTTTTCAAGATTAATGTGCATCTTTTTTGAGTTATTATCTAAAATAATAGCGAGCTCTTCAGGGGCATAGAAATCAAAATGAAGATGGGCCATAAACCTATCTCTAAGTGGGTTCGACAAAAGACCGGATCTTGTTGTAGCACCAATCAAAGTAAAGGGAACGAGATCAATTTGCATTGTTCTAGCGCTGGCCCCTTGGCCAATAAGAATATCTAATCTATAGTCTTCCATCGCTGAGTATAGAATCTCTTCAACACTTATGTGCATTCTGTGAATCTCATCAATGAAAAGAACATCTGATTTATTTATATTTGTAAGAACTGCTGCGAGGTCGCCTTTTTTTTCAATTGCTGGGCCCGATACGACATGAAGCTCAGACCCTAGCCTATTGGCTATAATCATGGCCAATGATGTCTTCCCAAGTCCCGGAGGGCCTGAAAGAAGTACATGGTCCATCGAGCTTTTTCTTTTTAAAGCTGAGCGCACCATGAGATCGACGTTTTCAACCACACGTTTTTGGCCAATGTACTCGTCAAAGTTTGTGGGCCTAAGTCTTAGCTCTGGCCCTTGTTCGTTATCATCTTTATTGGAATCAAGAAATCTCTCTTCACTCATTTATAACTCTTTTAATAATTGTTTTAAAAGCTCTTCACTAGTAGTGATGCTTTCATTATATGTGCTTTGTATGAGAGGCATAATGTTTTTATCTTTATACCCCAAGCTCTCTAGTGCCTGCAGTGTTTCTTGAAGAAGTCTTTTATCAATTTGAGCTGCTGCTTTAGGACTTTGCAGGGTCTCTACTTCTTCTGAGCCCTCAGGACTCATCTCATTTGAAGTGACTCCAAACTTTTTAACTTTATCCTTAAGCGATAAAATTATTTGCTCAGACATCTTTTTCCCAATTCCCTTTACACTTGTAAGTAGGCCTTGCTGTTCATGAACGATAGCATCGATGACGCCTTGGGAAGTTAAGTTTGTAATTAGTGGGTAGGCTTTAGATGAGCCAACTTTATTTACAGTCTTTAGTAACTCAAAAACTTTTTTATCCTCCAAGGAGTTAAAACCCCAAAGACTCTGATCGTTATCAGTAATGTGGTGATGAATATGTAGTCCTATTTGATCATCTAACTTTGCTAGGTACCCATAGTTGATTTCATAACCAATACCACTTTGAGTTAAAACAACAATTTTAACTCCATCACTTGAAATAACCTTTCCCTGTATAAAACCTATCAAAACTAACCTTTTATTTTATGTGCTAAAGATGAAGATAAACCTCTAGCAGAAGAGCTCGACTTTGTAGCGACTCCTCGATTAAGAATATGACAAAGAGCTACAGCAACTGCATCACTTTCATCGTGAGTTTTATATTCTCTTTTACCTAAAAGCATATCTAAAACTTTTTTAACGCTCTCTTTATCTGCGTGACCATGACCTACTGCAGATGACTTAACTAAATTAGGGGAATATTCAAAAATTTTATTTTCATATTTTTCGACAATAGCTGAGAGGATTATCCCTCTAGTTTGGGCCAATTTAATCAATGCAGTGGGGCTTTTTACGAAAATAAGTGACTCTAAAGCAACTTCATCCGGACTCAATTCACTAATAAGACTATCGATATCGCTTTTAATTTGAGTCAATCGTTTTAAAAAGTCTACTTTTGAATCAAATTTCAAAATCCCAGAAGCGACGTAATCAACTTTTTTTCCCTGCGCTTTTAAAAGCGCCCATCCCGTTGTTACAGATCCTGGATCTATGCCTAGAGTTAACAATACAATCTCCTATTACACAATTATTGTATGATTTTTGGAATCAGTCGTAAAATGTATTCTAATAAAGGGAGTTGATGTTCTTTTTAACAGTCTCTTCAAGTATCTCTAAGAAGTTGAGATCATCTGAATCTACAATATCAACTAAGATTTTATAATGGTTGAGTAGGAATTTTTTTTGTCCTATTTTAAATAGCTCTATTGCATGAACCTTACATAGCTTTATGACAACTTCCTTAGCATTTTCATTAAAAAGGGAGGCTCTATCGTAATCGCTAGATTTATCCTGCTCATAGCCATAATGTCTGCAAATTACGCATTTACATATTTGTTGCATGTTAACCTCTACAAACTTATCGGTTAGTACAATTATAACCTAAAACCAGAAAATTAATGGAAATTTAACGAAATTTAAGCTATTTAGATAACATGACAAAAATAATGCTAGCTAAACCCCTCATTGAAGATAAGTTAAGAAGTCTTAGCGATCAATGCCAAAAATTGGCCCAAAAGGGTCTAAAGCCAAAATTAGAAGTCATAATTGTAGGAGAGCTTCCCGCTAGTGTCCTTTATGTAAAAAACAAAAGAAGACTTTGTAAAAAGGTTGGCGCTGACTTCTCTCTAGTAAAACTGCCTGAATCTGTATCTAAGGAAGATTTCTTAAGTGCAGTAAAGCGAATGAATGAAGATGACTCAGTTACTGGCTGTTTTGTTCAGTTACCTGTTCCTCTTCATTTAAGAGATATAAATATTACTGAACTCATAAATCCTACAAAAGATGTAGACGGCTTTCATTCAAAAAATATCATTGCAACTTACAATAACAGACATGGACTTGTTTCTTGCACCCCTAAAGGAATCATAGAGCTTTTAAACTTTTATGGGCACAATGTTGAAGGCAAAAATATTACGATTATTGGCCGAGGCTTTATTGTTGGAAAACCTCTTTCTCTTTTATTGCAAAATCTAAATGCAACTGTAAGTTTATGCCACTTAAAGACCAAGGATATAAGACTCTACACAAAGATGAGCGATATCATTATTATCGCTATTGGCCACGCTAAGTTTCTAGACTCATCTTTTCTTAGTGAAAATAAAAATCAAATCATAGTAGATGTAGGCATCAATAAAGATAGTGATGGCAATCTTTGTGGTGATACCAATTTTGAAGAAATAAAAGACAAAGTACAAGCAATTACTCCTGTTCCAGGTGGTGTTGGCCCGATGACAGTTTATTCATTAATTAATAATTTAATTTTATCGACTAAAAGTATATTAGAAGAGAGGAACTCATGAACAAAACGAGCTTATATGATGAGCATGTAAAACTTGGCGCCAAAATGGTGGACTTTGCTGGTTGGGAGATGCCAATTCAATACCAAAACTTAAGAGAAGAGGTTTTGGCCACTCGTGAAAGTGGTGGCGTATTTGATGTAAGCCACATGGGAGAGGTTTTAATAACTGGAGAAGAAGTCTTAGAGTTTATGGACTATCTACTTCCTTGTAAGATTAAAACAGTAGATAACTTTAAAGCTGTCTACACACCGCTACTTAGAGATAACGGAACAATTATAGATGATCTTATTATTTACAGACTCTCTGGTAATCAAGTTTTTATTTGTATAAACGCTTCAAATATTGAAAAAGATGTTAAGTGGATTAAATCTAAGGCAAATCAATTTGATGTAGAAGTTGAAGATGTTTCTTCAATGTACTCGCTTATTGCTCTTCAAGGTCCCGACTCCTATAAAAACTTAACTTCTATTGCTGCCACTAAAGAATTAAAAGATATCCCTTATTACTCAATACAAAAATTTGAAGATCATCAGCACACTCCTACTCTAATAGCTAGAACAGGTTATACAGGAGAGGATGGATTTGAGATTTTTGGCTCTCACCTTTTTATTCAGTCACTGTGGTCAGAACTTATGAACCTAGGTGTTAAGCCTTGCGGCTTGGGTGCAAGAGATGTTCTTAGATTAGAGGTTGGCTACCCGCTATATGGAAATGAGCTTACTGATGAGGTTACTCCTTTAGAATCAGGTTTAAAGTGGACTTTAGATCTTAATAAGGAAGATTTTATTGGTAAAAATGCCCTTAATGAGTCTCAACCTAAATCAATGCTTATAAAGCTTATCCTAGATAAAGGTATTCCTAGAGCTGGTTACGATGTTTATAATCAAAATGGAGTTAAGCTAGGTCAAGTTACTTCGGGAAGCATGTCAGTTATGCTTGGCAAAGGTGTTGCCATAGCAAGAGTAGATAAAGATAATTACAATAAGGACGATGAGCTTTATATTGAAATTAGAAATAAAAAATATCAAGCAACAAAAACAACAAAAGCTTTTTACAGCGGAGGACATAAATAATGAGCACAATTATAGATAACTTTTACTACACAAAAGAGCACGAATGGGTATCTGTTGAAGGTAACACTGCAAAAATTGGAATCACGGACTTTGCTCAATCCTCTTTAGGGGATATCGTTTTTGTTGAACTTCCAGATGTTGATGAGTCTCTTAACAGCGAATCAAGCTTTGGTGTTGTTGAATCAATTAAATCAGTAAGTGATCTCTACGCTCCAATCTCTGGAAAAGTATTAGAAAAGAACAGTGAAGTTGAAGATTCACCAGAAATGCTAAATGATAATTCTTTTGATGCATGGCTAATAAAGATTGAAATGAATGATAAATCTGAGCTTGAAAACCTCATGTCAGCTCAAGAATATAAAGAGTACTGCAACTCAAAAGCCTAAGACTTTATAAGTGCCGAAGATTGCTTTGGCACTTCATATCCCTAAACAAAATTACTAGCTACAACTTAATTTTTTTTCATATATAATTTTTCAAAAGCCCTTTACGATTGATTAAAAAAGGTTCATAGTACTTTTCTACTTCAAGATCACACGTTACGAAACCGGGAGCTAATGTTTTATGGAATCTATTCAACTTTTAAATACGGCCATCATCAAAAGCAAAGAAAAAGTTATTGATAACTCGTACGAAGAAAGACTGAACAAGATTAATAACTCTCCGGCAATCGAAGCTATCAATAAAAGTATTTCTTCTTATGCTGAGTCTCAAAAAATTTCAAGAGACCATGCAGCCGTTCAAGTAATTGAGGCCCTAAGAGAACTTGATTCTATTTGGACTGATTATGTGACAATGGAAGGAATTGATAGATTAAAAAGTTTACTTAAAACTACAAATACTCACTAAGTCGTTACGACAAAACTCCAGTTAATAAAAACTCTTCCCTTTACTAGCATCTTTTTTGGTGGATTAGGAAAGGGGCCGGCTTCATTAAAAGTTTTGATCGCAGTTTGATCTAGCTCCTTAACTCCACTCTCACCCTTAACCTTAACATTCACTATTTCACCATTTGAGTTGAGCTCAATCTGTAATGCAGTTACATGATTCGTACCACTTGCAATGCTTCTGCCTTGCTTTGCGATCTTTTGGGCCTGTTCCTGAATATTTCTTCCCCAGAACTGTTCCAACTTTTGCCTAATTCTATGATAAAAGCCATAAAACTCAAATTCTTGAGTATTAAGACGTGTGAAATCTCCTAATGCGACATCTTTAATATAGTCATTGGTTTTGCTTAAGCCGACCTTCTTTGCAGTTCCTCGCTTTACACCTTTTTTACTGCTTACACTTTTTGCAGTTTTTTGAACCTGTTTAGCAACAGGACTAAATCCCTCGAGGGCCAACTTCTTTAGATCTACTTTCTTTTGATTTTTTGCTTGAGACTGTGATTTTGATGAAGTCGCATCTTTTGAGCCGCGACTAGCATCTTTAAATGTTCCAATATCTTTTGCAACAGTTTGTCTGGCAAAGGTTGACTTTGCCTTACCTAAAAAGGCTTTTTTAGCTTCTAACTTATCTTTGCTCTTATTAGTTTGAACAATTTGCTTAGACTTACTTAGTTCACTTATTATTTTAAGCTTTATAGCTTGAGACTCATCTTTTATTGGAGTGTAGCTTGAAAAAGTTGGAATACTTTTTAAAAGAGTTAACGCATGAATTGCACAAATCGCCACAGCAATATATACAACTTTCTTTGTTTCAATTTTCTTTTCATACATCATAAGAAATCCTTCTCTTCGATATACTCATCGGAAGAGAAGGCTTAACTCATTAAAAAATAAAACTATGAGGAAAAAATTTTAGCTAGGTTATAAGTTATTGATTTGAGTAATAATCATCATCTATTAAGAATGAATTTTCATCACTCTCCTTAGTATCAGAGCCTTCTACTTTGTTTTCCATAGGCCCATGACCTTCAACAAAAGACTCTACATATGCACTTGAAGAACCTGGATTTACAAGTTTTCCCGTTTCTTTATTTATACTCATATTTACAATACCTCTAGGGATATTAAAGTCGTACTCACCTAGTCTTCTAAGACCTAGATCCATATAGTCCTTCCAGATAGGAAGAGCTGATTTGGCGCCAGTTTCTCCAAAGCCCATCGTGTCGTTGTTATCAAAACCAGTCCAAACACCTGTGACAATATTAGCAGAGTAACCTAGGAACCAAGCGTCCACGTAGTTATTTGTTGTCCCCGTTTTTCCACCAATAAATGAGCTTATATTTCTAGCACCACGGCCAGTACCATTTTGAATAACGCCTTTTAAAATATTATTCATTAAGTACGCTAAACGTACATCATAGACCTGTTTCTCATTAAGGTTTGCAGTAAAGGGATTAATTTTTTCTTTAGCAACTTCTACTTTTGGCACGGTAAGCTCTTCATCAGTAACTTCCCCTGTCGTGTCTGCTGCGAGTTTCTCATCAGTATCTTCCTCATCAACCTGCTCGGCCTCTTTGGCCAAGCTAAGCTGTGCTCCAGTTTGGTCCTTAACACTAATGATACTTTTTACTTTTACGAGCTTTCCTTTATTTGGAAAAACACCATACATCTTTACTAGGTCCAATAGGTTTATTCCAAAAGATCCTAGCGCAATACTCAGATCATTTGGAAGTTCTAGTTTTGGATTAAATCGATGTAAAAAGTCATTAACTTTTTGCACGCCTACATCTTGCACAAGTTTTATTGTTGGTATATTACGACTAGTTTCCAGTGCTCTTCTCAAAGTCATTTCACCTTTAAACTTACCATCATAGTTTTGAGGCTTCCAATCTAGGTTTGCATCTGAACTCCCAAGAGCTGAGGGACTATCAAGTAGAACAGAAGCTGGATTATATCCATTCTCTAAACTTGCAGCGTATAATAATGGCTTAAAAGCTGATCCAGGTTGTCTGTTAGATTGAATTGCTCGATTAAACTGACTCTTAGAAAAATCGTAACCACCGACCATTGAGAGTATTCTCCCTGAACTTGGTGAAATTGATACAAGAGCTGCTTGAACCTCTGGTTCTTGCTCAAGAGCGACAATATAATACTCTTCAGCTTTAATCGCTTCAATCAAAGACTTATTAGAAACATTTTTCTTAAATCCAGAGTCAATATAATTCCAAAGCTTGGTTGGTTTTCTAACAGGGTTTACCAGAACGATATCTCCAGTTTTGACGGCAGTGCTAGGTCGGGTCAAATACGACCAGTAATATCTCTTATCAGTAATTTTTCTTTCATGGGCCCATCTAAAATATTCATAAGGTATTGCACCCACTAGACCACCAGCAAATCGAACATAAATCATTCTTTGATAATTACTGACTTTTGTTACAACTGCCTCGTAGTTTTCATCAAAGTCTACAAGATCATTCATTTTATCTTCACTTATATTTCCAGGCTCATAGCTTTTTCTAAACCAGCTAGGTTTATCTTTAAGCTTCTCTTCATTTGCTGCATAAAGTTCAGTAAAGTTATCATTTTCTAAATTAAATTCGTGCGCAACACTTCCGTCGGAGTTAAATATAAAAAACTCTGACGAGTCTTTATAAATTTGATCTCTTTGCTTTGTAATAAAGTCATTTAAGTTCTCAACTTTTCCAATTGGTCCCTTAAATCCCTGTCTCTTATCAATAGCAAGAACACCTTCTTTTACTTCTTCTTGAGCCTTCTTTTGCAAGGGCCAATCGATTGTTGTAACAATCTCATAGCCTCCAGTTAAAAAGTCTTCTTTGCCAAACTTCTCAACCGCTCTTTGTCTAATCCAGTCAGTGAAGTAGCCTCCTTTCATAGGAGTGGGTTTTCTTAAGTGAAGCTTTATGTTTTCGGCTTTGGCCTCTTCGTACTCTTTTTTTGAGATTTTATTTGTTTTAAAAAGCCTTGATAAAACATATCTTTGTCTTGTCTTAGCATACTTTGGATTTATATAAGGAGAATATCTACCTGGAGCGACTAAGAGTCCCGCAACAAGAGCGCACTCAGCAATTGTCGCCTCTTTAAGTTCTTTATCAAAATAACCTTCAAAGGCAGCTTTAACACCATAGTATCCCCCACCAAGGTAGACTTGATTTAGGTATAAAAATAAAATTTCATCCTTCGTGTGTTTCTCTTCAATTTTCCTAGCAAGTAATAAATCTTTTATTTTTCTAGAGAAAGTTCTCTCGCTTGTTAAAAGTAGTGACTTGGCAACTTGTTGAGTAATAGTACTGGCGCCCTGAACAACCCTTCCGGCCTTTATATTAATTAAAGTCGCCCTTAAGATCCCTTTATAATCAATTCCTTTATGGTTATAAAAATTATCATCTTCAGCTGCAATGAATGCACTTTTAACTTTTTCAGGTACCTCATCTATCTGAACAACATCGCGGTTCTCTTTACCAAGTTCAAGTAAAACAACTTTATCACTAGATAAAATTCTTGAAGGGACAGGTGGTTTATAATCGTTTAGTGCTTTTATATCTGGCAAATCAAAAGAGATATAAATAATAGCTGTGAATATCATCAGACCAGTAATAATACCTAGTGAGATGATTACACCGAGAAACTTTAAAAATGTCTTAAACATATGATCCTTTCTAAGAACTAATATCGTCTTTAATTTTAGCAATAAGTTTATCAATCTTTTCATCATATTTGTGATAAAAAATCTCTAAGCCATTGAGTTTATCCATATTTTCTTCAATATCTTCTATAATATGAATTTTACTATCATTTTTATAAACAAGCCCAGTTATCTTAGAGAAGATACTCAGTTGATCAGAGGCATAGTTTTCTAGTTTTATTCTAGGTGAGTTCGCTGATAAATAGAAACAAGAGTCACACCGACTTGTTTTTTTAAAGCCCTGATCGTCAAAAACAGGATTAATATAAAAACTCTCTCTCGTCCTATTTTGGATCTCGAGCGCTATGGCTTCACTCACTTTTAAGTCATGATCATAATAGAGCTTCTTTTTACTCACTCTAGGAATAAGGAGTAGTTTTTTTAATTGAAATAACTTTTTATTCTTAAATTCTTTTTGAGTAAATTCTAATACTTTATCTTGCCAACTTCCAGAGAAGCTCTCAAGCCCATCTAATGATTTATAAAGCTTAAATATTTTCCATTCAAAATCGGTCATACTCTCAGAATCAGCGTATAGAGCAGCTATCAACGCGGTAAATCCATTTGATTCAATGACATTTACAATAATCTTCTCTTTTTCTAACTTCTTTAGAATTTGTACATATAAAAAAGAATTATAGAGTGCTGGCATTAATTTTACTGCGATAACTTTAGAAACTTCCTCATCAGAATTTAACGATGTGGCCTCTGTACTGATTGGACCATAAAGTCCTTGTTCATCTGAGATATTGATAGAACTCTTACTTTTTTTATCAAAGTTGATTGTAGACATCTCATTTTTAATAGACCTATTTTGGCATGCTATAAAAAAAAGACATAAAATCAAAAATTTCATTATTTTGAATCTAGTGAGTCTGTCAGAGTTGATACTTTCTTTTGGGCCTCTTCTAAGTATTTTTGACATTCATTATAAAGAGCAACTCCGTCCTCATAATGTTTTAAACTTTTATCGAGACCAGTATTTGAGCTTTCAAGTTCCTGAACTATTTGCTCAAGTTTTTCAAGGGATTTTTCAAAGTTAAAGGATTTCTTTTTTTCTGTCATAGTCATATCACTTCATTTTAGAGGAAAAGTTTTCACTTTTTTGTTTTTTAATAAGCTTAAGTGTCAATTTAACAACAGTTCTTTTTAGATATCAAATACTTATCTATGTTGGATAAATTTTCCTATGTAGGTTTATTGGCAGCTAGACTGATACAATTTATTGAGTTTAATGCTTTCAATTTTCATGGAGGAAATTTGAAAAATATTTGGGTATCTTTATCCGGCCAAATTGCACAACAAAAGAAGGTTGATACAATTGCCAATAATATTGCCAATGCAAATACTGCTGGATTTAAAAAGGATCGCCTAACTTTTAAGGAACACCTTACAGCTCTAGATAAGGGCCTAGAGGACATCGATATTCCTAGAGAAGAGTGGTCTCCAAAAGATTTCTATAAATCTCAAGGCTCTCAAAATGCTTATGTAAAAGTTGACGGGAGTTATACTATATTTGAGCAAGGCCAACTACAACCAACAAAAAATACATTAGATTTTGCTTTATTTGGAAATGGATTCTTTGAAGTTCATACCCCATCTGGCGTTAGATACACTAGGAAAGGAACTTTTGCCCTTTCAAAAGAGGGACATCTTGTTAATGAGAATGGCTTTAAAGTTTTAAAGCAGTCCGAATCA
>Ga0115567_10004479_pt1 | contig 13624 bp, 15 predicted proteins | sample COGITO_mtgs_1204_2_FD_88679 | JGI IMG/M metagenome (GOLD analysis project Ga0115567, IMG submission 88679) | Pelagic marine microbial communities from North Sea - COGITO_mtgs_120412 | ecosystem: Environmental > Aquatic > Marine > Epipelagic | place: Germany:Helgoland, sampling site Kabeltonne...
ATCTCTGTAATCAAGTTCTGATATTTTGGAGAGGCTTAGTTTTTTAGGAGCAAAGAGTTTTGGCTCGCTAAAAGTGTTGATTTCAGTAATAGGTTCAACTTTTTTAAGTTGTGATGAAAAGAGTTCTTTATCACGGACTTCTACAGCCTTAACTTTCCTTAATAAAAGATTATTAAATAAGCTGCTTTGACGCTTTACTGATAAAGTTGGTCTGAATATGTAACAGTGAATCAAAACGCTAAATATAAGGAAAATAGAGGCTTTCACATTGTAAGAATGTCTAGATTTCCCGTTCAAATCAAGTCTGCCAGATTAGAATTTGCTGTTAAAAATTGAGCATGTAACAATATAGACTCAACAAAGCTAAGGATGGCGGAATTATGAAAAAGATGATTTTTTGGGTTGTGACAGCAGTGAGTTTAATGTTTTTTTCAGTGAGCGCCTTTAGCTCTGATGAAACACATTATTTGCCAGATGAGGTTTCCGAATTCACCTCGGGCAGTTTAGAGGGTAGGCCCCTTATCAAATTTGTTTCGGATGTGAGTTTAAGATCTTTTCACCCTCTAGGATACAAAAGAGGTGCAAAGCGCGCGATGTTCGGCGACATAGACCTTCAAAAAGACGACAAAGGTTTTTTTATTAAAGATGTTTATTGCAACATCAAGGTGAGATCTAGGGTGGGGCCTGATAAAATCCCAACCAACAGCATTATGAATGCTGAGCACACATGGCCTCAATCTAAAGGTGCTAGACGCGAACCTTTTAGAGGCGACCTTCACCACTTGTTTCCAACAGATTCGAGAGCTAACTCAACAAGAAGTAGTCATCTTTTTGGTGAAGTGATTGGTAGACCTGTTAGAGAAAAAGACTGCACGGCCTCTAAAGTTGGCAAGATGATGCACCCAGAAACTGGTAAAGCTCTAGGCAGACATGCATACCAACCTCCAGTAGGTCATAGAGGTAACGTTGCAAGAGCTCTTTTTTACGCCGCAGTCTCTTACGGATATAAAATTTCAGAACTTGAAGAGCACTACCTTAAAAAGTGGCACGAAGAAGATCCAGTTGATGCATCAGAAATGCAAAGAAATGAAGAGATCCAAGAAGCTCAAGGAAACAGAAACCCTTTTGTTGATTTCCCTGAAATGGTTTCGCGCGTTTCTGATTTTTAGTTTCAGCTTTTTTAAACTCGTTAAAGAAAAAAGCTTTCCGATTGGAAGGCTTTTTTGATTTAAATCCGATTATTTAGTGTTAATTGATTCAACGGCTCTTTTTGCTGTATCTATAAATCTTTGGTAGGCTTTTTTTTCAGATTCATTTTGGAAATAAGACTCTCTCGACTCAAGTTCAAATTTTGAACGTAAATCATATTTATCCATAGCGCCTGATTCTTTTTTCAATAGCTTTGTGATGCTTTCTTGAGTGAGTCCAGACCTGATATTACTTTGTATGAACTCTTTTGTTAGATCATCTGTATCACCCAGTCTTTGAAGACGGTTTAAATATATTTTACAATAACGCCCCAAAGCTAGAGATAACTTTTCCTCATCTAATTTTCCCGCAGCCCAAGATTTTGAAGTACTGAAAAGACAATCTATTATGTCTAATCTTAAATTTGCAACTTTGAGACTGTTAGAAAAAGTGTCTATTTCTTTCAACAACTTAAGCGACTCTTCTGCTTTACCACTAAATTTTTTCGTACTAAGATCAAGTTCATCGAGATCAGCCTGAAGCTCTTCACTCGCAATTTTTCTTTCACTGTGTTTTTGAGTCTTTGTACAGCCAAACCCAAATATGCAAAAGATCAATACAAAAAGTTTAAATATCAATTATCTCGTTAGTTAATAGAATAAACTATTATCGGCTACACCTGAAAAAACTTAAAAATTACAGAGTAGGCTTTAGGTTATATTTTTTAGTTTAGCTGAAGTGCTTTTAAACTCTGTTTCGAATTGTCTCCCTAATCAAAAGTACTACGAACGCCAACTTTTGTTACAGTTACAGGCTCTGAATGCGCTAAATAACTATACAAAACTTTCTCATTCGAGAGGGCTGTCATAAATAGCTACTTTTTTTACATCTAAGACAAATTTAAAAAGTTAAAATTAATTAGAGTGGCTTTGTTCCCCAAATAACTTTCGAACTGAATCTAAACTTTGAATTGATCTCTTCGAAGCCAGCTTCTTTAACTAAATTTTCCATAGGGTGTTGGATATAGTTTTTGTAAAAGGGTTCGTGAAAATTTTGGGGAAAGCTGTCGAGTAACCCTTCAAAGACCTGGTTGTCTCCTTCTTGTATAGAATCAACTATATATATGTGGCCACCAGGTTTAAGAACTCTATAAGCCTCGTTAAGAACATTGATGCGCACCTCTTTAGGAAGTTCATGAAACATATAAGTCGAGCACCAAGCATCATAAGAATTGTCTTTGGCGTTGAGATCTTCTGCCTTTTCAGCTCTAAAGCTGACATTTTTAAGATTAGCATAAGCTTTTTTTGAATGAGAAATGTAATCTTCAGAAATGTCAGTGGCTGTTATTCTCGCATCTTCAAATGTTTTGGCTAGAGGGTATGTTGAAACCCCTGTTCCGCATGAAACCTCAATAACTCTAAATCTCTGATCTCTTTCAAAATGCTCTCGCATAGGCTCTAAGATGATACGCCTCATGGGATCACCTGTTCCTCTAAAAAGCATCTCAACTTGTTGATCATAGAGCTGAGCAGACTCTTCAGAAAGGTACCCATCAGTTTGATGGTGAAAATTTCTTGTGTAGTAGTCCGGCAGATCTTTAGTTTTTGACTTTGCTTTTTTTGAAAAAACTTTAGATTTGTTGTTCTTTTTGTTGAGGTTAACTTTTATTGAGTCTTTATAAATCTTTAAAAGATTAAAGCTGTGTTTAACAGGGTTTTCAATTCGAAGTGCTGAAGCGGGGTAAACTTTGTTTTTTATGTTCTCAACATCTTTTCTAATTAGATTTTGCACTTCACTTAAAAGTTCATCTTGTGGGAGCTGTTCATCTGGCTTGGTGATTTTACCAAATCTAATAAGCTGATCCATATAGATAAGTGGGAATGATTCCAGAAAGTAAATTCCTGATCTTGAATAGAGTGCTCCTTCGAGCGCCATAAATTTTAATGCATCCAGTTTGTTCATGTATTTTTCGAGCATATTTTTACCTTTGTTTGCTGTTTATCACCGAGCCGTGCTGACTTTTTTAATAAAGCTTTCAGCAGCATCGAATATTTTAGTTTTTCTTTCTTCTTTCATACGCCCAAGACTGTTTAACATAAAAGACATTCGAGGGTTTTGCGAATAAAATTCTTGATGTTTATCAATAAAGCGCCAGTAAAGGCCGTCTGCAATGTCACACCAATCACCTTTTTTATAGCGACTCATTTTCAAATAGTAATTGGAGCCACAAGTGTAGGGTTTAGTTGCAAAGATTCCTCCGTCACTAAATTGTCCCATCCCATAAACATTAGGCCCCATGACCCAATCGGACGAGTCCGAATGCATTTCCATAAACCACCTGTGGACCTCTTTTGGGTCGATGTCACAGAGAAGCATAAAATTTGAGAGCACCATTAAACGTTCAATGTGATGAGTGTAACTGTATTTATCTGCTTTTTTAATGGCGTCATCTAATACAGAAACACCTGTGGTTCCATCATACCAGCAGTCTTTGAGTTTACGCTTATTGTTCCAGAAATTTTTTTCTGACTGCTCCTCAGAATAGTTTTGATAGATTCCTCTAACAAATTCACGCCATCCAATCACCTGTCTAATAAAACCCTCAACAGAATTTAGAGAGGTGTTTTTCGGATTTTCTCTATATGTACCTTCAACTTTTTCAATAAGTTCTGAAGGCAGAATCAATCCAATGTTAACCATTGGAGACAAAACAGAGTGGTAAACAAATTCAGACTCCTGTGTGATAGCATCTTGATAGTCACCAAAAAGATTAAGCTTTTCATCTACAAAATGTTTAAGCCATTTTAAACTTTCTTTTCTGGTTGTAGGGATCCAGAAGTTGTCACTTTTTCCTGGGTGATCCTTAAAGTGAGTTTCAACAAGTTTAATGACATCTTTGGTGTTCTTGTCAGGTTTAGAGTTTAGAATTTCAGGAGGCTTGAGATCTTTGGGAAGCTTTTTTCTATTTTCAGCGTCGTAGCTCCATTTTCCGCCTATTGGTTTTTTGTTTTTATCTAATAAAACATTAAACTTTTTTCTTTGTGACTCGTAGAAGGTTTTCATAAATGGTTTTTTTACTTTGTCTAAGTAATCAGAAAAATCTTGTCGGTTTGTTAAAAACATTGGGGAGGTTAAGGTTTCCATCTCAACACCCTTCTCAAAACAAAATTTTGTAAGTCGCTCTTCCAAGAACTTATCTTCGATTTCATAAAACTGAAGTTTGGTGAGTTTTTTGTTTTTTTCTAAAAAATTTGTGAGCTTGGCTTCAAAGCTTTCTTTAAAAAGTTTATTGCCAGCACTGTAGTAAGAAACAGAAAAATCTTTAGAGAGGAGTTCTTCGCGGTAGTTTCTCATAGAAGCTAAGAAAAAGATTATTTTGTGTTTGTGGTATTTGTAATGTGTGCACAGACCATAGTCTTCGGCCATAAAGACATGCTTGGCTTCTGTCTTGCTTATTTCTGTTAAAGGAAAGAGTTGGTTGCCCAGTATAACGAGTGCGGTGTCCATAGATCATGTCCTGTACAGAGCTTTTTTAACAAAGGAAGCCCAGTTAGAAATTGTGTTAAGCCTCTCACTGCTTAGGTTTGTCACCATCTTTTTAGAGGTTTGAGTGAGGTCTAAAAGCTGTTTAAGTTTTGATTGAGATATGTTTTGCGCTGCTAGATCATGGCCGGACATAGAAAACAGGAGGTTTAGATTCAGCTCTGCTTCTGTGATGAGTAAAAGCTCTCTTTCTCTGAGCACTTTTCTAACGACTGAGCCGGCATTTGGTGTAGGTGAGTAGGTGATGGCGCCATTCTTAACTTTACCTGAGGATTCAATAAGCCCTCTATCAATTAAATCATTTATTCCAATACTGACTGAAGCCTTCGAAACTTTTAGAGTTTCAACGATCTCAGGCGTGGATATGGGTTCGTTTGAGAGAAAAACTAAAGACCAGATTCTGCCCTGGATGCTTTTAAAGCCCCAGTATTCAATAAAATTACCTATCGAATTTGCAGCGAGGGCCAGTTGCTGCTTAGAACATGCGGTCTTTTTTTTTGTGCGGCCTGATAACTGACTCATGCTAACCCTTATTGTCTTAATTAATGGTCAAAAAAACATTTTACTAAGCAAAATTTGCCTATTCATATCGTTTAATGTATATTGAACGATATGAAAACTCAAGAAAGCTTTAATAAATGCAGAATATAATTTTATTGCATGCAGTAAGCTGTTTTTTCCTAACAGGCTTGATTTGGACCATCCAACTTTTGCACTACCCAAGCTTTAAGTGGATTCAAAAAGAAAACTTCAGTGCTTTCACACAGTTTCACTCCTTAAGAGTCTCAATTGTAGTTATTCCCTTTATGATCACAGAATTGATCACCGGTGGAATACTGTTAATGATGCCTGCGCCACTTTTAACAAGTCGTTCTGTTTTGATGCTAAATCTGGCGGGAGTTTTTGTAATTTGGCTGTCTACTTTTTTACTGTCTGTTCCGTGCCATTCAAAACTGGGAAAAGGTTTTTCTGGTAAAGCGATTTCAAGGTTGGTTGTCACCAACTGGCCTAGGACAGTGATTTGGACTTTGAGAAGCGTCTTGTGGTTTTGGATTATTAAGGGCTCGCTATTAGCTTAAGGAGAAAATATGTTTAATTTAATAAAATGCATTTTAATATCGAGTTTGTTTTCAAGTTCTGCTCTTGGAGCCTCAGACTTTTATCAAAATTCAATGAATACAATTGATGGCAAGGCGGTTAAGTTTTCTAAGTATAAGGGTAAAACCCTTTTGGTTGTGAATACCGCTTCTGGTTGTGGCTACACCCCACAGCTGAAAGATATGCAGGAACTTGCAAAAAAATATGACAGTTCCAAATTTGAAGTTTTGGGTTTTCCTTCAAATTCTTTTAATCAAGAATCTCTGAAGGGGGAAAAGATTAAAAAATTCTGTTTTCTGAATTACGGTGCAAAGTTCACATTGTTTGAGAAATCTGAAGTTAAAGGAAAAAAAATCAATCCAGTTTTTGATTATCTTGTTAAGAAATCAAGTAGCCCCAAAGATCCTGTATCATGGAATTTTGAAAAATTTGTTGTCAGCCCTCAAGGAAAGATTATTGGGCGTTTTAAATCAAGCATAAAGCCCACTGATAAAAAAATTACGGCTTTAATTGAGAAGAGCCTAAAGTGATTTTTGAGCTCAATAAAGTTGCGAGCGCAGTTGTTTTTGGAGCAGGGCACGGCATTGGTGCTTCCTTAGTTAAAAGAATTCTTGAATTAAATAATTCAGTAAAAGTTTTTGCCACCTACAACAGTTCCGATAAAAACGGGCCACTTTTAAATTTAAAAGAAGGCGAGCCTCAAAGGCTTGAGATTTTTAAAGTCGATCCTACTTCAGAAAAAGATTTAGTGTCTTTTAAAAAGAAAGTTGAAGGCTCTGTGTCTCAAATCGAACTTTTGATCAATTCCGTAGGTTTTCTTCATGAGGCTAGTATTGGACCGGAGCGTAGCTTAAGAGATGTCAATAAAGCTGCATTGGTAAAATATTTTGAAGTGAACAGCATACCTCAGCTGTTGATTGCCAAGGAGTTCCATTCTTTATTTAGACACAGCAGCCGGTCTTGTATGGTGGCGGTGTCTGCAAAAGTCGGAAGCATAAGTGATAACAGCTTGGGCGGTTGGTATGGTTACCGTTCTTCTAAAGCGGCTTTAAATATGTTTATTAAGGGGGTGTCGCTAGAGTACAGCAGAAGAGGTTGCAACTCCTTGGTGCTTGCAATTCATCCCGGAACTACGGTCACTGAACTGTCTGAGCCGTTTATTAAAAACACTCACTATAAACTACATTCACCAGATGAAACCGCTGAAAACATTTTAAATGTTATCGATAAAAAAAGTTTAGAAAAAACAGGTTCTTTTTACTCCTGGGACGGTGAAGAGCTTCCTTGGTGAAGCTTTAATTAGATTAAAACTTATAAGTACTTTTCACCATTTTCTATTTTAAAATTTGCAAAATCTTGCGGCAGGGGACAGTGGTAACCTTTAGAAACGGCACAGGGTGGATTGAAAGTGTAATTAAAATCCAGTTCAACAGTCTCGCCGTTTTTAAGTTTGCTCGGGGAAGATGGCAGATCTACATATAGATACCTGCCGGCGCCGTAAGTGCTTTGACCATTTGTTGTGTCTCTAAACATAAGCATGATGAACGGATCTTTCTGCTCAGGCTCAGCATAAACTGTAAACGTCGATCCATTGTCAGTTTTTAAAGTCCCTAAGATTTTAAAATCGCGTGAACTTCCATCTGATCTTTGAAATTTAGCAGTTTCGATCTGATCAAGTTTTGAGTAAGTGGCTTTTAACTTTCCACTAACGTTGTAATCAAAAAAAGCTCGTTTTCTTTTTTTTGCTAGGTCTTTTTTTTCTAAGTCGTAAAGAAATATGCGAGCTTGGTTTTCTTCTGGCATAAAGACTGTTCTTAAATAGATACTTTCATTGATTTGATTTGATTTGATTTGATTTGAATTGAAGCAGAGCTGTCACCAATTTTATCCCCGTTAGCATTTAGAAGGCTTTCTTGTTCAAAATTCAACTTGTAGGCAGTAGTGCCACCTGATTGGCTTTTTGAGGCTGAGATTTTATACGATTTAGTGTTCTTGCTAAGGTAAAAGTCGGGACTTTCAGTTTTTAAATATAAAAACTGAATGGCTGCAGGAGTTGAAATCTTTTTTGAAAAACTCACTTTTTTAACTTTAACCCAATCACTCCATTTTTGTGGAGCGGGAGGCTGTTTGATGCAACTGACTGTAAATAATAGTGTTAGTATTAGAATTCTGCACATAGTGATTCCTTTTTGAGCAATTAAGCCCTGATAAACAAGAGTAGCTATAGTTTTTTGTTGGGCAAGTCACTGCACTGAATGCTATTGTTCAACTTATATATGTGTAACTGGAGGAATCTTGATTGATTTAGAATTTCAATATTTTCTACTCTTTATTTTCATTTTGCTTATCCCTAGAATCATCCTTAGGTTTGGTCTTCCCACTGGTATCACCGCTGTGCTTTTTGGAATTGCAACTCAAGTAGGACTTGGATGGTTTGAAAACGACGAATTGGTTTTGATGCTTTCAAGGCTAGGTATAACCTCCTTATTCTTATTTGCAGGTCTGGAAGTTGATGTTGATGAACTCAAAAAAGACCGTAAGGCCTTGAGCTTTCATCTCTTAACAAGTTTTGCTCTTCAAATAGGGGTGGCAATTGCTCTAAGCTTTATTTTCGACATGGGCTTGCGAGTCTCAATTTTATTAGCTCTTGGACTGATGACACCATCAACGGGTTTCATATTAAGCTCTCTCAAGTCATACGACTTAGATGACATTCAAAAAAAATGGATCAAGTCTAAGGCTATTTCTAGTGAGTTGTTGGCGCTTGTGATCATGTATGCCGTGCTCCAATCCCAATCAATTTCTGGGTTTTTATGGTCAACAGCAATTTTGGCTTTGATGATTTTAGCGCTACCGCTGCTCTTTAAATTCTTCTTAACCAAGATTGTGCCCTATGCGCCTGACTCTGAGGTGGTGTTTTTGCTTTTAATAGCCCTGCTTTGTGGAGTTATCACGCAGAAAATAGGTATTTACTATCTTGTGGGGGCCTTTTTAGTGGGCATGACGGCCGGAAGGTTCAGTCATTTCATGGGGTCTAAAAATTCTGAAAAATTTCTCTATTCGGTTTCACTCTTTTTTTCATTCTTCATTCCTTTCTACTTTTATAAAGCGGGACTGACCTTTGATTTAAGTTCAATGAACTTAATGGGCGCCTTTTACGGACTCTGCTTTTTATTGGTTCTCTTGCCTATTCGTTATATGAGCTCTTTGTTTTCAATTAGATACTTCATAGACGACAATTTCACTAAGAACCAAATGGTTGCCATGCCTTTAGTTCCGAACTTGATTTTTGGTCTGGTGATTGCCTCAATAATAACAGGCAGCTACGCGGATCAGATCAACGGAGAGTTGGTGTCAGGTTTGATTGTGTACACATTGGTTGCGAGCGTACTTCCTTGGGTCTTTTTGAATAAGGCGCCTATGGCAGAGTATGAACTCACTTATGACGGGCCTTCTGGTAAGGCCGGCTTTGTTGTTCCTGAACCCACCACAGTTGGTGAAAGTATGGACATAGTTGTGACCAACCCTGGTGATACGGATGAGGGTCACTGACGTGAAAGATATAGAAGCACTTAGTGACTTGATGGACACCAAGTTTAAGTTTTTAGGATTTAGATTTGGTCTTGATGGAATCATTGGTTTGATCCCCGTTGTTGGCGATGTGGCCACAAGTGGAGTGTCTTTTTATATAGTCTTAAGAGCTTTTGCGATGGGCTTTCCGCCAGTGGTTCTTGCCCGAATGATTGTCAATATCTTCATTGATTTTGTATTCGGGGCCATTCCTGTTTTAGGCAATATTTTTGATTTTTTTTGGAAAGCCAACGTGAGTAATGTCTCCATTATGAAATCCTATTCGACTTCGCCTAAAAGCACTAAAAAAAGATCTGGTATTTTCTTGGTGGGATTTTTGTTTTTCATACTGTGTATCTTTGCAGCTTTGATCTTTGTAGTCGTTAAAATTTTAGGACTGATTTTTGGTTTGTTGTTTTAGAATTAAGTTCTTTTCACTTTTTAAAGTCATTAGATTCTCAGATCCAAGAGAAACAACAACTTATTAATGAAATTATCCAATGACGCTCTAGAAAAGTCTTTTGCAAGCGGCTCTAGCTGAGCTACTCTTGCGGGCATAAAGAGAGGTTTATATGATTAAAGTTTTGTTGTTAACAATGCTATCGGTTTCAGCTTATGCCAATACTAAGCCATCGAGTGAAATTCCAGAAAGAAGAGAGTTTCCTGTAAACCCTGCTATTAACCCCTGCGAAGATTTTTATGAGTACACATGTTCTAAAGTGGTCGATTCTTTCAAACTAAGAGAAGACCGCTCTAGACATATTTTTTCATTTTCAGACTCTTCAGAAAGACTTTTAAAAAGTAAGACGGAGTACTTAACCAGTCTTCCTAAACAAGAAAAAAAGACCGAAGGTGAAAAAGAGTTGAGTGATGTCTTCATGGCCTGCATGAACACAGAGAGTCGTGCTAAGGCTGAAAAAGAAATGGTTAAAAAAACAGTTGATGAGGTTTCAAAAATCAAAACCCATAAAGAGTTTCAAAAATTTCTAGGCTCTAAAGTTGGGACTGAAGATTATACCTTTTTAGACTTTGGTGTTTCAAAAAACCAAAAAAACCCTAAGACAAACGACCTTTATTTAGTGAGCGACCTTAGAGGGCTCCCTGAACGCAGCTACTACAGCAATAAAAAGTTAATGAAGGACTATAGTAAACTCTTGGCGGCATTTTTCAAAGAAATTGATTTAAAAGGTTCCTCGGCAAGGGCTGTCTTGGTCACTAAGTTTGAGAAAGAATTTGATAAAACATATCCCACACCTAAAGAGTGGAGAGTGATATGGAGCACGCCTTCAGAAATTTCAAGAAAAGATCTTTTGACAAACTACAAAGAGTTTCAGCTTGATGACTTCATGACTAAGGTCCCTAAAAAAACTTTGATCAGAGACTTTGTTCCTGCAAATTTTAAGTTTTTAAAAAAATCTTTAAAAGAAAACAGACTTGATCAACTTAAATCAATTTATCTGTATCAAGCTCTGTCCCCTTATATGGACAGCGGCTATCCATACTTTCAAAAGAAAAAGTTTGCCTTCAATAAGAAGTATCTTGGTGGGCCAAATCAAAGACCTGAGCTAAAAGAAAGATGTACAAATTACGTTAAGGGTTCTTTTATGAAAGAACTTGATTACGAACTCTATCCAAAGCTTTTTGGTAAATTCTCAAAGAAAAAATTTAAAAAGCTTGTTAATAAAATTAGAAATTCACTTAAGCAAGGCATCAAAGAGAACACTTGGCTTAGCAAACAGGGAAAGAAGAACGCTTTAAAGAAGATGAAAACTGCATTTATGCAAGTTGTGAAGCCTAACAATAAAAGGGAGTGGGATTTTATACCAAGAGGTGATTATTCTGAAAAAAACTATCTCGCCAACCTAAAGCTCCGTTCAAAACTTCAAAATGAAAAAGCGATTAAAAAACTTAAAAAAAGAAACAACAATAAAATCTGGGGATGGGGACCACTGATAGTGAATGCTTACTACTCTCCGCCAGAAAATAAATTTGTGATGCCAGCGGGGATTTTACAGTATCCGTTCTACGACCAAAGCTTGCCTGATCATGTGAACTTAGGGGCAATTGGAATGGTTATTGGCCATGAGCTTGGTCACGGTGTTGATGATCAAGGATCTAAGTATGACCACAAGGGGAGACTCAAAACTTGGATGACTAAAGAAGACCTTGCAAACTTCAAGGGTCGAGGAGATCAGCTCGTAGCTCAATTCGATAAGATTGGTCACAACGGCAGGCTTACACTTGGTGAAAACATTGGTGACTTAGTCGGGCTTACAGCTGCTTACAATGCCGCGTTTCCAAAAGGAAAAGGCAAGCAAGAAGAAAAGCAAAGCTTTTTTGTTCAGTACGGCAGAGCATGGTGTGGTGTCATGAGAGATGGTGAAAGAAAGTTACGGCTTAAAACGGACCCTCACGCGTCACCAGAAGCTAGGATCAACGAGCAGGTCAAACACCAGCCAGGTTTTGCAAAAGCTTTTAGCTGTAAGGCTGGAGATAAAATGGTGTTGTCTGAAAAAGACCGTGTAACAATTTGGTAACAAAAGACCTGTAAAGCAAAATAGAATCTAGTAAAAATTCAGGGGGTATATATGCGTATTTTATTTTATTTAATCATAATCGGTGGGATACAAACGACTTTAACTGCTCATGCTAATGACTGTGTGGTCTTTGTTCACGGCTTGGGACGCACTCATAATTCTCTGGATTTTATAAGTAGAGAGGTCAATAAAATGGGCCATCTTGTTGTCAATAAATCCTACTCCTCAACCGAAAAAACTGTTGAGCGGCTTACTATGGAGTATTTTCCTAAGTGGTTAAAGCTTTGTAAAGGCCTAGAAAAAATTCATTTTGTGACGCACTCAATGGGTGGAATTATGGTGCGTTACTATTTAGAAAAAATAGATAAACCCAAAAATCTAGGTCATGTTGTGATGATGGCACCACCAAATCACGGCTCTGAACTGGTTGACAAATTTGGAGACTTATCAAGCGTAGTGCTTGGACCCGCAAACACTCAACTAGGGACAGGTCCCGAAAGTCTCCCCAATCAATTGGGGCCGGCTGATTATTCTTTAGGAATCATTGCGGGGACTGAAACTGCTAACCCGCTTTCACACCTTATTTTTGATACGCCAAATGATGGAAAAGTGACTGTCGAGAGCACTAAACTTGAAGGTATGAACGAACATATTGTTGTACCTTACTCGCACACCTTTATGATGGATAGTCCTGAGGTAGTGGATCAAGTGAAGTCTTTTATTTATAGAGGAAGATTTAAATAAAGCTGAAGTTGGTTCCTGCCTTGTAAGCCACTTTAAACAGGCCTAGATGCTTTAGGACCTATAAGAAAAATTTGTACAATAAATGACTGGTGAGCAGATTTTGCAAAAACAGGCCTTATTAAAGCCTGTAAGGTCTTTTAATGCTATGCCTAAGTATTAAGTTCAAAGGATTATCTTATGCAGAATAAACTTAAGACATTTTTATATTTTTTATTAGTGCTAGATGTATCTACATCAGCAGCTGTTTCAAATGACGCAATAAAATCAATTAAAGAAAACACTTTTTTGATCGTGCCCATCAATTTGTACGCCCCTGCTTTATCAGTAGAAGAGGCGCGTGAAAAGTTTAGCATAAAATGTTTGAAGCCTGACCTGGCGGTCCATCAGAAATTGAATTGTGAAGTTTTGAAAACCTGTGAAGGTGATTCATGTATCTCCGAGTTTGCAAATCAAGGCACAGCTTTTTTGATGAATAGTGGGCGGCAGCTGCACACGGCATGGCACGTTCTTTATTCTTCACATGCGGCGGGTTTGATTTTTGCTAAAAACTATCTTGAAACGGCTGAAGAAGCTAAAAAACAAAAAATTTATGATAACTTTATTCCAACATTTGTACTTTTAGATCAAGACTTAAATATTGTTTATGATACACGAGTGGAGATCGAAACCTCATATGTAGAGATTGGAAATCCACTTTCTACAGTTTTTTCAAACACGGGTAGAACCGCTCATGGTGTTTACGGATATATCGAGAACATTCCAGATGACTTTGTAACAGTTGAACTTACGCGTTCAATTGGAAAAGGGTTGAAAAAGGCGTCAACTTTGAAGAAGAAAGAGCTTGTGGGGCCTTTTGTAACAGCTGGTTTTGGTTTTGATAAAAAGAAAACTGTTTTTGAAATTGATCAGAGTGGAAGTGCTTCAGACCTTGCTAGCTTGAAAGA
>Ga0115567_10004481_pt1 | contig 13623 bp, 9 predicted proteins | sample COGITO_mtgs_1204_2_FD_88679 | JGI IMG/M metagenome (GOLD analysis project Ga0115567, IMG submission 88679) | Pelagic marine microbial communities from North Sea - COGITO_mtgs_120412 | ecosystem: Environmental > Aquatic > Marine > Epipelagic | place: Germany:Helgoland, sampling site Kabeltonne...
GAGGTTGGGGCGCATATTCTGAGCCTGAATGCGGCACTGGATTTGGCATTTCAACACAGTCAGGAATACCAGACGCAGAAAGAACAGCTGTACCTTGAGGCGCTATCCCTCACTTTCGATCGCTACCGCTATGTGCCCGTATTTTCAGCAAGAGGTGGCACAGACTATCAATGGGATGCCGAAGACCAGTTCGTTGCGGACATGCAGGCCCTGACAGGGATGAGCACGCTTGGCACTAGTGAGGCGGTGAATGCAAATACCAGTCTTGGTGCTCGTTACCTGCTTAAGGGCGGTGGCGCGATTGCTGTGAATCTGACAAATAATTTTACCCGATTTCTAACAGGCGATATTAGTGAGCTCGGAACAGGCGCCTTAATCGGATCGTTTACACAGCCGCTGCTGCGAGACTTTGGTAGCGCCATAGAGACAGAAACACTGATACAGGCGGAGCGCGACCTGCTCTATAGACTCCGGGATTTCACGCGATTTCGTAAGACCTTTGCCGTGCGCGTGGCCTCTAATTATTACTCCGTATTGCTGAACAGAGAGACCGCGAGAAACAATTACGCGGGTCTACTCGCTAATAATCTGTCCCTTGAGCGTGAGCGAGCGTTTCAGGCGGAGGGGCTGCGTACCTTGCTGCAAGTAGGGCGACTGGAACAATCATCTCTGCAGCAAGACTTACGCTGGACCTCATCCATTACTCGCTATAAGCGCTCACTGGATGATTTCAAGCTACTGCTGGGGCTGAACTCGGATGAGAATATCGCCCTCGATGACAATGAGATGATTCTAATAACGGAGACAGGGATGGATAGTCCCGATCTCAGCCTGGAGCAGGCTATGGAGCTTGCGGTGCAGACCCGTCTGGATCTATATAACGGATTAGACCGCGTTCAAGATCGTGCGCGAAAGATTGAAGTTGCCGCCAATGAGCTTAGGCCAGGGCTGGATTTAAGTGTAGTCGCGAGTGTGCCGGATGCTAACAATGGCAATCTGGGCGAGCTGGATTTCGAGAACGCCCTGTATACAACTGGGCTAGACTTTGAGATACCTCTGGATACCAAGTTAGAGCGAAACAACTTCCGACGCTCCCTGATAGATTACGAAGTCGCCACGCGTAACTATCTGCTCGATATGTACAATATCAAGCTGGATGTCGTAGACCTTTGGCGGCGCATGAATCAGGCTAGAAAGAACTATGAGATCAACCTGACCAGCGTAGAGATAAACGAACGGCGGGTCGAAGAGGCAGAGTTGCGAGCCGAGTTGGGGCTTGGGGATATTCAGGACACGGTCGATTCGCAGAACGATTTGACCGCTGCACAAACAAGTTTAGTCAGCTCCATCGTAGATCATAATATTGCGAAACTTGAATTCTGGAGAGACTTGGGATTGTTATATGTCGATGACAGTGGACAGTGGGAGGAAGGCGTCAATGAGCCAAGATAAGTCAAGCACAGGATCTAAGTTTGACGTTGCTCAGCTTTGGCAGCGAGTCCCTGAGCCCTTAAGAATTAAAGCGGCTAAGTTGAAGACCAGATTCCTGGCTGCGAAGAAATCTACGCAGTATGCAATCGCCGGTTCGGCGGCAGTCTTGGTGTTGCTTGTATTTTCTATGGGTGAAAATTCGGGTGATCTCACCAGTGGCAGCATCACCTTCCAGGCCAGACGTGGCAATCTGGATATAACCGTATTGGAAGGAGGTTCGCTGGAGGCACTGCAGTCTCAGGAAATTCGATCTCGAGTGAAAGGGCGGGAAGGGGTAAAGATTCTCAACATAGTTGAGGAAGGCTATAGGGTTACTCCGGAAGATGTGACTGCAGGCAAGATTTTGGTCGAGCTCGATAAGTCGCAACTGATCGATGAGCAACTCAATCAGGAGATCGCCGTAGAGACGGCGGAAGCTAGCTACATAGAGCGCAAAGCAGAATACGAAATTCAATTAAATCAGAACATGACGGACCTTAATGATGCGCGACAGGAAGTGCGTTTCGCGAAACTGGATTTTGAGAAATATCTCGGTGGCAATATCGTCAATGAGATAGTCGAGCAACTAGAGATAGAAGAGAGATTGGCACTGGCAGAGCAAGCTGACCTGGAAGCAGCGCAACTAGCAGACGAGCCAGCTCTGGATGTGGCCGCCGTTACAGATTCGGCTGCCGGTTCTGCGGAACTACCCTTCGATCTCGATGCGATGCCGCCACAGATGCAGGAAAGAATACGCCAGGCGATCGCAGACAATGGTGGCACTCTTCCTGCTGAGATGTTGCAGCGCATGCAAAGCTTTGGTCAGGGCGGGCCTCCTCGCGGCAGCCGTGGCAGGCCCGATAGTGCGCTAACAGATACTGCAGTGGAGTCTGGCGCTCGAGAGCCAAGGGAGCCGGAAACCCTGTCCCTATCCCTGCAAGCCGCTGTATCAAGCACGACTAGCACCCGAACGCTGGATGCCGAACCAAACCTGCTGATGGATGACAGCTACATGGCGATCCGGGATCGGCTCGATTTTACTCAGTATGCCGACATCAATAAATTGGAAGATGGTGAGGCCAAGCAACAGCTGCGCAGTCTGCAAGATGGCTTACAGGTAGCCCAAGAAGAACTGTTATTGGCTCAGGATCGCATAGCAGGTCAGCGCAGATTGGAAGCGCGCGGGTTTATAACGCCGACGGAGCTGGAGGCCGAAGAGCTAAATCTAAACAAGGCTCGCAATAAAATGGAGCAAGAAGAAACGTCGTTGAAGCTCTATATTCAATATACGTTTCCTAAAGAGGCGGAAGAAAAATTATCGGATTATGAGAACGCGGTAATGAGTTACCAGCGCCAGGTTAAGGAGAACATCGCAGAGAAGGCGCAGGAGGCTGCGCGCTATAGCTCAGCCGAGCGCAAATATAACCTGGAGCGCGTAAAACTTGCAGATGTGAACGAGCAGATCGAGCTGGCAACGATTCGTGCGCAGCGCCCTGGTCTCGTCGTCTATGGGGCCTCCAATCAGAATTCCATGCGCTATCGCAGTAACTCTCAGGAAGCTATTCAGGAAGGCGCAACGGTTAGAGAGCGGCAGTCGATTCTGACTATTCCAGACATGCGCGAGATGGCGGTCAAGGTGAACATACACGAGTCGGCGGTGCAGCGTGTTGCCGTAGGGCAAACGGTTAAGGTATCAGTCGATGCATTTCCCGATGAAGAATTAACCGGCGTAGTTACCAAGGTTGCCGTGGTTGCCGACTCGGCTAATTCATTTATGAACCCGGATTTGAAAGTGTATCCAACCACGATCAAGATTGATGGCACACACGAATGGCTGCGACCAGGCATGAGCGCGGAGATTGAAATTCTGGTGCGCAGTCTCGAGGATGTAGTCTATATTCCAATACAGGCAGTTACCTATTTTGATGAAAAGCGCGTGGTCTATGTTTCCAATCGTGGCAGGCCAGAGCGTCGCGAGATCGAAGTAGGCACCTTCTCCGATTCTTTTATCGAAGTGACAAGTGGCCTGGCAGAGGGTGAGGAAGTCTTGTTGCTTCCACCTCAGCAGAGTCTAAACGACTCGTCGGGCGGCTAAGCCTTGCCGCGCCATGTTTTACTCAGATAAACCCAGCTGCAGAGAGCTCAGCAATGCTTGAGACCAATTTATCCAGGAGCACAAATAGCGACTCAGCTTTGATTGCGGGGCGGGAAGTCGTCGCTAGTCTGGATTATATTCGCAAGACGTATTTTATGGGTGCCCTAGCCGTTGAGGTATTGCATGGTATTAGCCTCGATTTTTACCAGGGCGATTACATTAGCATTATGGGTCCTTCGGGCTGCGGCAAGTCGACGCTGATGAATATCTTGGGTTGTCTGGATCAGCCTACTGAGGGCAAATATTTTCTTGGCGATGAAGACACATCCAAGATGGAAGACGATGAGCTATCGACTATTCGTGGAGCCAGGCTCGGATTTATTTTTCAGTCTTACAATCTCATCCAGCAACTCAATGTTCTCGAGAATATCGAGATGCCACTTTTTTATCAGGGCTATTCTGAGGCCGATAGTCATGAGATCGCGATGGGGCTTGCTGCCCGTGTTGGTCTGCAGGATCGTGTCGATCACAAACCGTTCGAACTGTCCGGGGGGCAACAGCAGCGAGTGGCAATCGCCCGCGCTCTGGCGGTTGATCCGCTTATTATCCTGGCCGATGAGCCCACGGGCAATCTCGATTCGAAATCGGGTGCGGAAATTTTGAATCTCTTCGATGAGCTGCATGATCAGGGTAAGACTCTGATCATGGTTACCCACTCCGATGAATTAGCAGAAAGGTCGCAGCGTTGGGTGCGACTGCGTGATGGATTGGTGGAAAGCGATGACAGACTTAACGCTTAATCCCTCAGGTTCTGGGTCACATGCAGGCAAACGCCCTGTCCTTAATAGCGGTTTCAATTTTCTTCGCTTTAAAAAAATCACTGAAGTCGGTATTAAGAGTATCTATTCTCACGGGCTGCGCTCGCTTCTCACCGTGCTCGGTATCGTCATTGGGGTCGCAGCTGTGATCGCCATGCTGGCTGTGAGTGAGGGTGCGAGCTTTGAGGCTCAGCAACAGTTTCGTGATCTCGGTGCCAGTAATATTCTGCTAAAGAGTGTGAAGCCCGCCGAGGTAGAAGAGAGTAGCCGCAGTGGTTTTGGTCCGCCCCAGGCAATTGTCTATGGACTTACTATCGCCGACATCACGGCTATTCGTAATTCGATACCAGGAATCAGTAATGTAATTTCTTCTCGTATCGTTAAGAAGAATGTGTGGAATGGCGGCCTCAACATGAATACCGATGTGGTTGGGACTTCCGTTGACTATCCTGTGTCGCGCAACTACAACCTAAGAGCCGGGCGATTCTTCAGTGAATCGGAGGTGCGCGATCATGCCAATGTTGTCGTGCTTAGCGAAGAGGTGGCGCAGGGCTTATTTCGCATAGACAATCCGCTTGGCAAATCAATACGCATCGATAGCGATTATTACAATGTCGTTGGAATAATGGAGTCGGAAGGATTTTCGAACCTGGGTCAGAATCAGGCGGGTAGTTCCAATTCGGCGCCGAGTCGTATCTTCATTCCGTTTACGTCCTCGAAGAGTCGTTTCGGTGAAACGACGACGCGGCAGACTGCCGGTGGCGTCGAATCTGAAACCGTAGAACTGCATGAGGCAATAATTCAGATTGATAACCAGGACGGAGTTATCGAGGTTGGTGAGATCATCGATAGCATTCTCGAGCGTAGGCATAAGGATATCGACTATGCCATCGAAGTGCCTCTTGCCTTGCTGCGGCAGGCAGAGGAAAGCGCACTTCGAGATCAAATCGTTGCCGGCGCCATAGCCGGCATCTCGCTCTTAGTTGGTGGGATAGGCATCATGAATATCATGCTAGCCAGTGTAACGGAGCGAACCCGAGAGATTGGCATACGCCGCGCACTGGGTGCGAAGCGCCGAGACATCATTATGCAGTTTCTAATCGAGGCGGTGATACTGTCGGGAGTCGGTGGCCTTATCGGAGTTGTTCTGGGCGTCGCTATTCCTTTCATTATTTCTGCGTTCTGGGGAATGACAACCATAGTTACCCCGCTCGCTCCTCTATTGGCGTTCTCCATATCGGCCTTGATCGGTGTGATCTTCGGTATCTATCCGTCTATACGTGCGGCCGACATGGATCCGGTAGAGGCGCTGCGCCACGAGTAGCCTTTTTCTCTGTAAGAAACCGCTGCCAGGCTACCCTCTCTCAAATTTATGCGATGTCTCTCGTCTGGCTCATGATCTAATTACGCGAGCATTTCAATTGTGCCGAAATCCGACTCCGATTATGATCTGGGTCGTAATTTCATTGAGGGGAAGCCCACCGTGTTAGAGATCTGTCTGAAGACCCTGCGCCATCGACTGCCATTTGCATTTCCCTATTGCTTTGCGTTCTTCGCTGTTTTTGCAATCGCCGCGGAAGGGGATTCCCCAGCCTGGCAGCGCGTCGATGAAAGTGCTGAGCTTCGGGAGTTGGCAGAGCATGAGAACCAGAGCATGCATTTTAAGCTGCTCAACTCTAAAGTGTTGGATAAAAACTCTCTATGGGCGCCGTTTCTCGACGAGCTCGCCTCTTTCTCGGCAGACAGATATCAGGCACTGAAGCCGCTGATTCTGGAGCAGGATATCGCGTCGATTCAAGCTAGCGTTGCCAGTGGGGCAATGTCCTATGCCGAGTTGAGCACGTTCTACATCTATAGAATTCGTGAAATAGAAACGGACAATACACGCTTCATCAACGCTGTCATTTCCCTCAACCCAGATGCCATTGATCAGGCTCGCCGTCTCGATCGGCAGCGAGAGCAGGGCAGGGAAGTAGCCGTGGATTCGATGTTTGGTATACCGGTCTTGTTAAAAGACAATATCGGCTTCGAGGGACTACCGACTACCGCAGGGTCCCTGGCGCTTGCGGAAAATCATGCTGGGAATGCGTTCATCACCGATCGTCTGATGGCGAATGGCGCCATCATTCTCGGTAAGGCTAATCTCAGCGAGTGGGCGTATTTCTTCTGCACAGGCTGTCCTTCCGGTTACAGCGCGATGGGTGGGCAGACACTAAACCCCTATGGAAGAAAATTGTTTGGTACTGGCGGTTCGAGTTCGGGCAGCGGGGCAGCAATGGCGGCCAATCTGGCGACGGTAGCAGTGGGTTCGGAGACTTCAGGCTCGATACTCTCTCCCGCCAGCGCGAACTCCTCGGTAGGCCTGAAGCCCACAACCGGCAGCCTTAGTCGCACCGGCGTCGTACCGATCTCGGCAACGCTGGACACGACAGGGCCGATTACCCGCAGTGTCGCGGATGCCGTTGCCTTGTTTAATGCCATGGCAGGCTATGATGCCGATGATGCGGCGATGCCGTTAATCAGCGATGACAGCAGTCTTGTTTACAGAGATATAAGTCCGCAGGGAAAGCGTCTGGGTATCATCGAAAGCTTTGAGGACGAGCCGTTCTATCAGAGCGCGATAGCCTTGTTAACAGGCGATGGAGCTAATGCAGTATCTGTTAGTCTCGCGTCCGAGCGCAATCCGCGTTTTTCTGAGTTGCTCGGTGGCGAGATGGTGCGCGACCTCGCCTACTATTTAGAGAATTTTGCAGCCGTTGGTGTGGCTATATCCAATATCGAGGAGCTGCAGGCGTTTAATGCCGAGAATCCAGATTTGCGCGCTCCCTATGGACAGGGCCTGATCGACATGATGGTGGAGTTGGAGTTGGAGCTTGGCGCCGCCGAATTGGAGGCCCTGCGAGTTGAGTTGCAGTCCTCGGCCCAAAAACAGCTGCAGCAAATCTTCGCAGACGGTGGGCTGGATGTTTTGCTTTCTATCAATAATCGCAACGCAGGCCTGGCTGCTCTTGCCAATTATCCTGCGCTGACTATTCCTATGGGCTATGAAGAAGGTGGTCGTCCCGTAGGTCTGACACTGATAGCGCCTCCCTTTCAGGAGCAGGAACTGGTCGATATTGGTGCTGTGTTCGAGCGGCTAAGCCAGGCTCGTGTATTGCCAGAAAACTATCGCTAGCCGGATAGTTTTACTAGCACCTAATAAGCGACCCCAATAACGACTATAATGTACGGATATCAAATTCACACGAAAGCCGTCAGGTTAGGTGAACTTGTTATTCAGGACATTGAGTATTTACTTGCCAAGGTGGTGAAGTATGGATTGGAGAGTATTCGGGCTGATTTTCGCGTCAGTATTCGTGGCGGAACTCGGAGACAAGACACAGCTTGCGACAATGCTTTTTGCCGCTGATAAGGAATCTAGCAAGCTTACCGTATTTCTTGCTGCCTCGGCAGCTTTGATCGTAGCATCCGGATTGGGCGTTCTGGTGGGGAGTTTTGTGTCTGAGTATATCAATGATAGATACCTGCATTATGTTGCTGGAATCGGTTTCATTGCTATAGGAACGTTTACTCTGTACAGCGCATGAGTTTGTTGCAACTGGCGGTTGGAGCTTTATTTTCTCACTAGCCTGTTCTCACTAGCCTTCGAGAATGATTAGTGTGTGAAAGTAGATAGAATCTACTTTGCAGTGCGGTGTGCTTTGAAAGGGCGTGGTGAGAAAATACTACTCACGGCTGTACCGTTCTTCTTTAGTTCCAGTAGAGTGCTAAGCTGTCTAGGGGTAAGTGAATAACTACCAGTAGTTCTCGACGGTAATTTGACCGGGGGTGCGTCGACGATTCTTCTTGAAACCACGCTCCTTTAAAATCTCCACGGCATCTTTCACCATGTCGGGGTTTCCGCAGAGCATGATCTGGGAATCTTCAATCGATAGCTTGGTAGAGCAGGCGTTCTCTAAGTTTCCATCGGCGATGGCGGCTGGGATTCTTCCATGGTAGGTGCCAGGTACATCTTCTCGCGTCACGAAGGCCTTAAACTGAAACTTATCCCCTCGGCACTGTTGAATTTCTCCGATAAGTTCGTGGTACCTGAGATCGGCCGCGGTTCTTACACCATGCACCAATATGACCTTTTCGAATCGCCGCCAGGGTTCCTCCGTCTTGAGAATCGAGAAGAAGGGCGCGATGCCTGTGCCGGTTCCGAAAAGCCATAGATCGCGAGAGTCGGGCACCTCTGCCAGGGTGAAGAAACCGTTTGCTTTTTTCTTCAGCCAGATATGGTCACCGGGCTTTAGTCCTAGCATGGCGTTGGAGAGCACGCCCCCTGTTGCCGTATAGAAGAAGAACTCAAGCGGGCGCTGGGCCGGTGCGCTCAGAAACGAATAGGGCCGGGCAATGCGCTCGCCATCTATATCGAGCGCGAGGCTGGTGAACTGGCCTGCGGTAAAGTTGTCCACTTCGGCGTCAATCTTCAGTGAATAGAGGTTTTCAGTCCAATGAATGTTGTCGCTTACTGTTCCTTGAATCCATTCTGCCATTTTGGCTCTCTAGAGTATGGGGTTTGGGGCTGGAACTATGGTATGAATTTCTATAGTCTCCTAGCAAGCGGTATTTAGATAGGCTTTGGCTAATTACAGAGCTTCGTAATTGGCATGATGGCTCTCGGTAGACCTAAACAGAACAATAGAATATTACTAATTGGTGAATAGACGATGGTCGCGACCTGGTTTGAGATAGCTCTCTGGAAACGTATTTTAGCGGCGCTGGTTTTGGGTGCGATCGTGGGGATGATTTGGGGCCCCGGCTCGGCTAGTATCGCCTGGATCGGTGACCTGTTCGTGCGCTTGATTCGAATGGTGGTCGTGCCTCTGGTATTTGTTACCCTAGTCTCCGGTGTGGTGTCGATGGGTGACCCGAGCAAGCTAGGCTCGCTGGGCGTTAAGACGCTCGCTATCTATATGGCCACCACCCTGGCCGCAATCAGCATCGGTCTGTTTCTGGCGGCTATTATGCAGCCCGGTGTCGGTGTCGACTTCTCGGCGGCTGTGCCAGGGGAGATTCAGGAAGCCATTCCACTGTCCGAGCGCCTGATGAGTATCGTGCCGTCTAACCCAATAGCCGCATTGGCCGAGGGTAATATTCTGGCGATCATCTTCTTTGCCTTGTTATGTGGTGTGAGTCTGTTAACCATTGGCGAACGTGGTAAACCCGTTGCAGACCTTATGGATGCTAGTAGCGAGATGATGCTGCGTATAACCCACTGGGTGATGGAGGTGGCACCGTTTGGTGTATTCGCCCTGATTGCTTGGGTTTCCGGAACGCAGGGCGTGACGGCGTTGCTTGACGTAATTACCCTTGCTCTGGCGGTGTTGATCGGTTCTGTCGCGCATCTGGCCATAGTTCATGGCCTGATCATCATTAAGCTCACCTTGAAGCTATCGCCAGTCATGTTTTTCCGCGGCGCACGCGATGCCATGTTGGTGGCTTTCTCTACCTCTTCCAGTTCTGCAACGCTGCCGGTTTCCATGTCTGTGGCTGAGGAAAATCTGGGTATTAAACCGGTGATCGCCTCTACGGTGTTACCCCTTGGTGCCACTATTAATATGGATGGCACGGCGTTGTATGTGGGTATTGTCTCGGTGTTTGCGGCGCAGGCCTTCGGTATCGATCTCAGTCTGACTGACTATGCACTGATAGCAGGTTCGACGACATTGGTGTCTGTCGGTACTGCCGCCGTGCCCGGTGCTTCTCTATTCCTCATTGCGGCTGTTATGCAGACGATTGGCATGAGCCCCGAGCAGATTGCAGTGGTGATCGGCTTCATCCTGCCATTCGACCGACCGCTGGACATGTTGCGTACGGCAGTGAATATTGGAGGAGACCTTTCTGTGTCAACCGCTGTCGCTAACTGGGAAGATGAATTTGACAAAGACATCTTTGATAGGCCACTCAAATACTAGGCCGAAAACTCGACTCTTGGGGGTTGGTAACCGGGTGTGATTAGAACGAATAGGTAAGCGTCGCTGCTAGTCTGACATCTTCGTCAAAGAAAATTAGCGGGGAGGTTTCGTTGGAAGTAATACTGATGACCTGTCCACTGACTGTCCAGTTATCGTTTACGGTGTAGTCAATGCCCAGCAGAGCTAACAGCGAGTTTGCGTCAAGGTCACCCTGCAGAGTAGAAGAGATAACCAGGTCGCTGTTCATCAGCGTATTGCTGTAGCGAACCAGCCAGCTTCCGAATACCCCATCGTTTATCAATGCCTGCCCCGGCAGCAGGCCCTCGTCTTCATCCAATAGTTTCTGCGCCTGAATGCCCAGACTCACGCTCTGCTCGTTGCTGATGGCATATTCGAAGCCGAAGGAGGTGCCTATCTGGTCTTTCTTCAGGTTTACGGGGTTGGCCAGGCTGGCGGTTCCGGGGAAGCTAAAGCTATCAGCTTGCACGTCACGGCTGTAGGCCAGATCGAAGTTCAATAATAGCTTTCCGACGGCGCGATTGGCGCTAAATCCCAACAGGAAAAAATCATTTACCTGGGCTATGGCATCGCCGATGCCACTCACTGGGTCTTCGAAACGCATCTGGTTCTCATACAGATAGGCAGCCATGAAGGAAATATCACTGCCCTCGAAAGATTTGCGCCATTTGGTGCCAGCTTCAAACTGCAGGCCGCTGTCGCGGTCGTAGTCTGTGAGATTGAATGCAGGTTCGAAGAAGAAGGGGCTGCCGCGCACAGCAGGAGGATTGAACTCCGGATAGATATTGAGAAAGCTGGAGAAATTGGAGTCCTTACCGAAATAGTCCCAAACCAATAGCCACTGATTTAAGCGAGCATCCTCAATATCGATGATGTTGAAGTCGCGAAACTCGTTTGTATTGATAATATCCAACACCGAGTTACCGGTGGTTTCACCCCAGACTACTGTCTGCCGACCAAATTTCAGACTGTGTTGATCGAAACTGCGTTGCAGGAAGAATTCATTGACGCGATATTCGATATCAATCTTGTCGCCTTCGGCCTCGTATTCGTAGTCGTCCCTCCAGTAGCTTCTGATTTTTCCGCTAGCCTGCAAGAGCCATCCGGGGGCGAAGGCATTCTGGTAACGGATATTGGCACCGAGGCGATTGGTCTCCAGCTCTGCTTCGCGGGGAAATGAAAAGAGTGAGGGAATGGTAACGCTGTGATTATTTACCTGACCTGAAAACTGCTGCGTGATCTTGATGGTGAAATCGTCGAGCCAGGAAGCCTTTGATGCCGAGTTGTCCTCGTCAAATGCGGCGCCAAATAGGTCATAATCGAACCCGAAATCGGCGTCGGCATCGAACTGCACATCGTCACCGAGTACCAGTACATCGTCTTGAGCCAACGCTTGATTCGATGCTGCGAGCAGGGTGCTCGCAGCAAAGACAGCGACTATTCTAATTGGTCTCATACGTACGGTATCGACTAGTTAATCTGCGCCCGCAGTTTTTCTAGTTCGGTCTCTCTAAACGCGGCATCGGTTAGCGTGCGCTGAGTTAGAAACTCATCGGGTACTTCGATGCCGGTATGCATCTCGAGAAAAGCCATATTCGAGAGCCGGTTCGTCACCAGGTTCATTATCGTGGTGGAGCGAGCGACCCAGATACCGTTCATCTGTTCGACCCGAGACCCCAGCATGCGTTTGATCTCTTTACCGTACTGGTCGTACATCTCTATCCTGAGCTCGACGAATCGCTCTTTGTCGACATACAGCACGGTGCGCGAATAACGGGACTTGCGTGCGCGTTCCGCATTCGGAATTGTCTCAATCTTCCAGACTTCGCGGCCAGCCTGTACCGTCTCTTCGAGGAGATTGATCTCGTATTCATCCAGTTTTCCGGTGTCCTGATCTTCGGTTGTGAACTCGGAGCCGAATAGAGAGCCTGGCTCGGTCTCATCATCCGAGCTGCCGCTAGCGATGCGCTTTACGCGCCCCAGTGCCGATAGGTAGAGCCATGTCTCGTTGTCTCTTGCGCCGTCATCATAGATGAAGCTGAGCATACCGATGCCACGTTCGGCGGCGGGTTCGAGCAGAATCGCGACCGAGCGCGTGTCTCTGAGGCCGGCCCCATAGCCCTTACCAACAGACTCTAATGACTTTACGCGGGGGCGTTCTGCACAGGTAATCTTGCCCTCGCGTACGCCAAATTTACAGGTCGACAATTGCATGCGTGAGAGCGCAGAGTTCGATGTGGCTCGGCGATTGTCCTCAAGCTTCTCCATGATCTCTCTCGCGCTAAGATCTTGTGCAAGACTCTGCAGTGGGATTAGCAGTAGTGCCGCTGCCAAGCAGACTAGTCCCTTGCCTAGAATAGTACGTCGCATCTGTATCTCCTGTTTTTCTTACTATTTATTCCAATATTTCTCTAGTTATTAATTCGAGTTATTACGCTTGCACGGTCTTCGTAAAATCTATCTTTGTGTTCGCGTCCTTTACCCCAAATGTTGGCTTGAAGGTAATGATCATCGCTGGAATCAAGAATAGATCGCACAGTAGGGCGAAGAAGATTGCGATGGACCCGAAGAAGCCCATCTTGGCCATGCCTAGATGCCCGGAGAAACTCAACAGGGCAAAGCTCAGTGCAATAACCATGGTAGTAAACATCACCGCCTGGCCCACGTCGCGAATAGTGCTGATCAACGCCTCGCTGATACTGCCGGTGCGAGCCAGATCGATTCGATAGTGGGTCATGAAGTGTATGGTGTCGTCCACGGCGATGCCGATTATGATCGGTGCGATTAATAGCGTATCGGCATCCAGTGGCAGGCCTAGCAGCCCCATGAGACCAAAGCTCAATACAGCTGGTATGAGATTGGGGATCATGGCGAGCAATCCACCCTGGAAAGAGCCAAGGGTTAGGATCATGATGACACTGATTATTCCCAGCGCAAGCAAGAGGCTAGCATACTGGGAGCGGGCGAGGTCGTCAGCCATGCGCATCATCATCGCCATACTGCCGGTAACCGTAACCTGTAATTCGGGGAATTCGGCTTCCAGTCCGGCGAAGGTTTCCTCGATCTCCTGTTCCATCTCAGTGAAAAATGCCTGGTACTGGTAAGAGCCGGCATTATAGGCGCTGATGGTGATGTGAGACTTGCTGTAGTCATCCGATACCAGGGCGCGGCGGTCTTCAGGGTTTGAGCTATTAAACAGGTAGAGAAGCTGCGAGACCATCAGTTCCGAATCTGGAATGCGATCGTAGGCTGGGTCATCATC
>Ga0115567_10004483_pt1 | contig 13618 bp, 17 predicted proteins | sample COGITO_mtgs_1204_2_FD_88679 | JGI IMG/M metagenome (GOLD analysis project Ga0115567, IMG submission 88679) | Pelagic marine microbial communities from North Sea - COGITO_mtgs_120412 | ecosystem: Environmental > Aquatic > Marine > Epipelagic | place: Germany:Helgoland, sampling site Kabeltonne...
AACCTAACATGCGTTCATGCAACACCCGCCTATCTCCAACCCAGCTCCTGTGCAATGTCTGCAGTGCGTGAAGGGGCCTGATCACGGGAATGTCTGGCAGGTCGGCAAGTCGACGCTGCTGCGAGCGATGGCAAAACGGGTGGTCGAAATCCCGTCGTTTTTCCATGTGGTGCATGTGGAGCAGGAGTGCAATGGGGATGACCGGACCGCTTTACAGACCGTCATGGAGGCGGATGAGGAGCGAGAATGGCTGCTCAAGGTCGAGCGAGAGCTCGTGGATGAGGAAATTACCGAGGAGGAGGCAGGGGTCACACTCAACGATGTATACGAACGTCTAGAGGCGCTGGATTCTGACGCTGCAGAAAGCAACGCGGCGACCATCCTCGCGGGACTGGGCTTCGATGCGGAAATGATGCAGCAGAAGACCAAGGAGTTTTCGGGCGGATGGCGTATGCGCATCTCACTCGGTCAGGCGTTGTTTGTTCGCCCAGACCTTTTGCTGCTCGACGAGCCAACGAACCATCTAGATGTTTTTGCGTGCACTTGGCTCGAGCAGTTCCTCGCGCAATGGGACAAGACTGTCGTGATCGTTTCGCATGACCGCGGCTTCCTCAACCGCGTTACCACCAACACAATTTTCTTGCACCGCAAGCGTCTCTGGTACTATGGTGGCTCCTACGACACTTTCCTAAAAGTTCGTGCAGAGCGTCGTGCACATTCGGAATCGATCGCTAAGTCGCAGGCGAGACGCACGTCAGACCTCAAGAACTTTATTGCACGCTTCGGGCACGGCCACAAGAAGATGGCCCGTCAGGCACAGTCACGCATGAAGCTCCTGGAGCGCATCCAAGGCGATAATGTCGAGCTTGACTACGATGACCCGTATCTCCGTCTCGAGTTCCCAGCAGCACAGCGACTGCCTCCCCCATGTATTTCGGTCATGAACGTGTCGTTTGGTTACGAGGACAACCGCCTTCTTTACGAGGACCTCAACTTTGGTATTGACTGCGACTCGCGCGTCGCAATCGTCGGTCCGAATGGTGCCGGAAAGTCCACAATGCTCAAGCTTCTAGAGGCTGATGTCATCCCAGTGACGGGTGGCATCTCGCGGCACCCGAAGCTGCGCATCGCAAAGTTCACCCAGCACCATCTCGAAATGTTTGACCTGGAGCTTGACTCAGTCACGCACATGCGCAACCTGCAGTCCGCAGTTGGTGAGCCGGACTCGATGGAGGAAGCCCGCAAATACCTCGGGCGCTTCGGGCTTTCGGGGGACCTTGCACTGCGCCCGATCCGCACCCTCTCGGGCGGCCAGAAGTCACGCCTCGCGTTTGCGGAGCTCGCATGGCGGCAGCCGCACATCCTGCTGCTCGACGAGCCGACCAATCACCTTGACATTGAGACCATCGAGGCCATGGCCATGGCCATCAATAAGTTTGAAGGCGGTGTCGTCCTCGTCTCCCACGATGAGCGCCTGATTCAGCTCTGCGCGGACGAGCTCTGGCATGTCGAGAGGCGGCAAGGTGACAAGCCCGGTTCGCTCACAATTTTCGAGGGATCCTTTGAGGAGTACCGTGACATGCTGCAGAACAAATTTGCGGAGCAGAATCTTCTACACGTGGGCAAGGGCGCACGCGCCAAGTGAGGTCTTGAAATCCAGAACACGTCAATGATGTGCCGGATAGCCTGAGACAGTCAGGTTATGGAAAGGACTCAGGCAGGCTAGTATGGTGAGCACACGCAGAGGAGCACCTTCACTTCTCTAGCAGACTAAATAAAACAATCTTGCAGTAGAAAGGACAAGAACTCACATGAATGGCATCACGCCTCGGCACCGGGCGAACACTCGCGTTAATACGGCTTTTCAAACTAAACATTTTTACTGTAAAAACATCCTTGGCCAAATCATTTGCACAGGCAAAGGATGTGACCGGCTACTCCAGTGGATCTGTACAGAAACACGTAAAGACGAAGGAAGCCAGTCTTGAGTGAAAACCATTTTACTTATTCGCGGAATAAGTGAATCCGAAAGAGAGAGTAAGAGAGTCTGACAGCAGGTGACGGACCTTGCTCAGCAGCGCCCCACCAACCAACTGGCACAACCCCAGTCAGCAATAGAATCGGCTGGCGGGGCAATCATGAGGGTGGGCGTGCGCGCGGCAAGACCCGACGAGAGCGCGGCCCGACCCGCGGAGTGGGTGTCAACTTACGCCCAGAAGTTGCAGCCCCCAAAATCTGGAATCCTCGGAACATCGGATCCGAAGGGGCCCGACGCCACGCCCGAATCGGACAGACAGACTAGAGGGGACGTCAGGAAGCAACTTAATCAGCGGGTGAATGCAGACACTCAGTCGTGTACTCACGCCACATGCTCTGTCTGCTGTGGCGCGGCGCTGCGCATCGATTGTTCTTCACAGTCGACGTTTGAGCAGTGCAGGGCGGAGCGAGGGTGGGGAGCCGCTTGGCGGCAAGCAAACCTTGACCACTCCGACGTACGTGGTATGGGGTGCCGGAACAGACGTCGGAAAGACTCTCGTGTCGGCTGCACTCTGCAACCATATGTCGCGCAGCATGCCCAAGAAGAAAGTACTCTTCCTCAAGCCGTACCAAACGGGATTCCCCGCCGATTCCGACGCCGACACGGTGTCAACCCGGATGTGTCTGTACTTGCATCCATTTCTAGACCCCACACGTTTGCCTCTCGAAACACGCACAAGGATAGCTGGACCCCGCGGTCTTTCCCATCATGCTCTCTCTCAGGACTCTTCAAGTTGCAGGAGTGAGCTAACACAACAGCTCATTTGGGGCAGGTTGCGGCTGTATGCGGGGGGCAGTCGCACTTTGGCGAACATGCTTCACAGCTTCTGAAAGCATCAGACGAGGTTTTCGGCACAGCGTTCTGCGTGGCGCGCTGCTCAGATTTCTTGCCCCACCGACTCTTCGTGCCCGCGGCGCAGGTGGCCGAGTTTCCGCCGATTTTGAATCCACTCTCTTCCAACGTGGAAGCACATTGTGAGTTCGCGTGGTCACAGGCGATTTCACCTCACCTTGCGGTACTGCTTTGGCCCAGCTGCCGTGCTCATTGCGAACCTATTGTGGGTGCTGGCAGAGAGCAGGCTAGCAAGCCTTCTCCACAAGAACTCTGGTTTAGAGGAGAAATCGGCCACGTGGCTCCTTACTTGTGGAGCACATCTTGGGCGGCAGGTTGAGCTCGAGGGACGTGGAGTTCCGGATGATGCAATCTTGCAGTCGATCGCGGGGCGCCTGACACACTTCGCGAAGGACCCCCAAGCTGGCATCGCCATTCTCGAAACAGCTGGTGCGGTCAATTCGCCTGGACCGTCGGGAAGAGGGCAAGCAGATCTTTTGCGCAGCCTGAGACTCCCTGGATTCCTTGTCGGGGACGGACGTCTGGGGGGTATCGCAGCGACGCTGTCGGCACTTGAATCGCTTCTCCTGCGCGGCCTGGACGTCTCTGCGATCGTCATGATCGATTCCGGCTTGCGAAACGACCAACATGTGCGCGAGCGCGTCAAGAACGAAGCCTATACTTGCGCGAGTGGGCGCACGATCCCTGTCGTGGTACTTCCGCCGCTACCGAAGGCCAAGGGCAAAGCGGCATTTGACGGCTTGAGCTCGTGGACCACCGAGTCTGAGCAGAAGTTGCGCCGCCTGAAGGACATTCTGCTCGACGACCATGCAACACGCCTCGCACGACTCGTGGCTGCTGAAGACGAGGCACGCAAGTCGCTATGGTGGCCCTTTACGCAGCACGATTCAGTCGACAAGGTGACGGTGATCGACTCACGGCACGGGGAGGACTGGATGGTGATGGAGGAACCGGGGGTCTTGACAAGGCTCTTTGACGGCCCGGCATCGTGGTGGACCCAGGGCATGACCCTTGAACAGGCCCCGGCTGTCACACGTGCCATGGCCTACGCCTCTGGCCGCTATGGCCATGTGCTCTTCCCGGAGACGGTATCGCAGCCAGCGCTTGCACTGGCGCACAGACTGCTTGATGGCCCGGGCAAGGGCTGGGCGACACGCGTCTTCTACTCGGACGACGGTTCAACAGCTGTTGAAGTTGCAATCAAGATGGCTTTCCGCAAGTATATGGCCGACCATGGTCTGATGGACAAGTCGGAGGAGGAGCTCGCCAAACTCTCCTTCTCGATCCTCGGCAAGCTTTCCAGAATCTATTTGAAGCATGCTACCCTCTGATCACAAAGCCTTGCCCAGCGGGCACCAAGCGTGCTGGAAGCCTACCCTGTGCCCGTCACTGGCGTGTAATTCGCACTTCATGAAACATGAGCTATGTATGTATCTCTGCCTCGTCTTTGATACAAAAATCCACCTGCACAGGTCTTTCAGGAAGTTATCATGGAGACACCCTCGGAGCCATGGACGCTCAAAATCCATCAGTCTTCACAGGTTTTAAGCAGATGCCTTGGTACCAGCCACGTGGTCTCTGGATCGATCCTCCTCATTTGTACGTATCGAATGGAGTCTGGCAAGTGGAGCTCCCTTCGACAATGGCGAACGCTGCCCAAGGTCAAGACCGCTACATGCAGTTTTCCTCCAAGGTGACTCAATCCCCCATTTGAATGGCCGTGCAAAGTTTTAATCCCATGTGCTGACGATATAGGGAATGCCCTTGTGCGTATGCAGGAGGCAGCCCTTGACATGGTCGAAAGGAAATCCTCCCCTCTCAGGGAAGCTTACGCCAAGTATATTTCTTCTTATCTCGACAAGACCGAGTCTGGCAACACAAAGGTGGTGCACCAACGATTGTTAGCAGGCTCGAAAATATATTTGAAAAGGTGCTGGTTTCCTGTTTACGTATTCTGCAATCAGGTCGCGGCTTGTCTGATGGAGTGTACTATGCATGGCGCGGGCGGAATGGATATGATCGACCCACTTTTTCAGCTCACGATGGCTGATATCTCACGGGAGAGGAAAATTCCTGTTGCGATGGATGAAGTTTTTTCGGGCTTATGGCGACTTGGCCGTATTTCGGGCTGCTCTTTCTCGGTTAATCCTGCGCTTTAAAGACAAATTCGTTTCTACGATTGCCCAAGTCTCGAAAAAGTATGCTTACGGTGTTGTGATGCAGGGAGTGGTTCCGGATGTCGCTTGCTATGCAAAGCTACTTACTGGCGGAACTCTGCCGCTTGCTGCAACGATCGCTACCGAAGAGGTCTTTGAGGCATTTCGCGGTGCTGCGAAGACCGACGCACTTCTTCACGGTATTTCGAAAGCCTGTCCGACGTAAATTCCAGGTATGGGCTGGGCTGAGTGTGCGGTACCATTGATGAGCAGGTCATAGCTACACTGCTCATCCGATTGGTTGCGCTGCAGGAGTCGCATCTCTTGACCTCTTCGCTTCCAGGCCAGCATTTACTGTGTTATTTTTTTGTTTGTTGCTTTTTCGATTTCGTATTTTTCAAGAGACTGGACTCACACAATCACATGCACAGGGACTCGAACCCCAATTTCGTTTCCGTTGATGAGCCATTAGAAGACCAGTGGCCAGAATCGGAGGTTTTAGCGATGTCGAAACTTCCCCAGGTGCTGTAAGCTCGTGATGACGGAACCAATGCCGCCTTGCACTCGGTCATCAGAGCAGCAATCTTAGGTGATCTTGCATCACACGATCAGGTGCGGCGAGTGCTGGCACTGGGGACCCTCCTGGCTGTTGAGCTCAAGGTGGATGGAGGCGGTGGGTACCAGTCGAAAGCTTCGGCGGTGGTATGCTCCGTCTCTCATCTGATGTGCGATGTATCTTCTGATGCCCTTAGCTGTTCATGCACACCTCCAGTTGCTGACGTGGCCATGAGAGACAGGTGGTCAAAAACCTGCGTGCACGGGGAGTTTTTGCCCGACCCCTCGGCAACGTGGTTTACCTCATGGTAACTTCCCCTTTCCCTTGATTGGATGCTTTTCTCGCGAAAGGGGGCTTGATTCCTCGAAATTGAATTTAGGTGACACCTTCCACGCGCAAGAGCAAGTGTGCAGAGCTGATGATCCTCCTTGAGAAGGCGTTGCGTGACGCTCATGCTTCTTGAGCCGATCACAGCTCTGAAGTTCGTCTCGGGAAACACATTTCCGATTTGCCCTTGAAGAGATTCTAGAGCACGGCACAGATTGTTCACGTGGCACCATATTCCGGAATTATGTCCTAACAGCCGCGTTTTAGTGCCATACACCGTGGTTTACTAAGTGTCGGATCCCGCAATCTAAGGCGAATGCTCTTGCCCGCTTCCATCTCACACATACTGCGATACGATTGAACGCGATGTTGCTGCGGCACTGTCTGGTCGATCAATGTTAAAGGTAGCCTTGTAGGCGAAGGCACCGCAGACTGCACCGCCGAACATTGCGATAAGTGAAACCCACATCCCAGTGAAGTCGTTGAAAACGATCGCGGCAGAGAGCGTCCTTGCCGGGTTCATGCTGCCCCCTGTATAAGGCCCCTCACAGTACATACACGCCGCATACGTGAAGCCGATGACCAGTGGAGCGTACTGCCGCGCGGATCCCTTGACGTCAAGCGCCACAGCGCAAATTACAAACATCAGCGTGAAGGTCATAATGAACTCGAAAATGCAGAGCCCTGCCAGATTTCGTGACACCCCATCCGAGAGGATCCCCTGTGTCACAAATGGGTTCCGGTTCACAGCGGTATTTGGACACAAAAATCGCAGCCCGGCAGCCGCCATGAGCGCCCCAGTCAACTGCGCAAGCACATATGCAACACATTTCGATGCGCTCATCTGCCCCTCTCCGATGAGCAGCAGCGCCAAGGAAACGGCCGGATTGATGTGTCCTCCAGAAATCCGCGCGGTCGAATACGTCACAACTGTCAGCGCTGCTCCATTCCCAATCGCCGCTGTCGTTAGCCCGGCGTCAACTGAATTCGACGCTGCTAATGCCCCAAAGAACTGTGCACCAGGTACCGCGTGTCAGATTTGAATGTGCTGTACAAAAGAGGCGTTTCGCATCACCAGCATGTACCTGAAACAAGAAGGTTCCGATCAGCTCGGCAGCAACAGCGCGCTCGTCGATTCCCTGGAAGAATTCACCCATACTCCCCAAGCTCTGTTCGGCCGGCGATAGGCAAGTTAGTTGCTCATCCACTTGGCGCATGCTGCAACGTTCGAATCGGGGGAGCAGAACTAAAGCTGTGAAGGAGAATGAGAGTCTAGATACCCCGCACTATGGGGTAGTGTCAGAATCGGCAGGGAAGAACCACTCGACCCCGTCAACAACACATACTGGCAACACCAAAAAACATTTTCGGACGAGGCGCACGCTCACCGAAGTCTTCTTTTCTGCCGCTACATCCCTCATTTCGTCCTTCGACGGCGATCCTCGCCGACCTGCCATCTTTGCACTCTGCCGGGCCGCGGCCAACACTGCAGCTAAGCTCGCTCCCTCCCCCCCTCCACCTGAACTGTCCAGCTGGAGGAGATGACCCCTCAACACGTCCACTTTTGATCAACCAACCTAATTGCCTCTTTATTAAGTCGACACAGCAGGCGCGTAGTCCCTCCGCTTGCTGAGGCCTGGCGCGCATGCCGGGCGACATCTCGATGGGAGACGCAGAAGCCAAAGGAGGGGAGCGTGCTGAAAAGCGCCTGAGGGTCGAGCTGGAACCTCTGCCACTCGACAAGGTAGTCCTGCCTCTTCTTCTCTCGGAATGCGACTTGCGCGCGCACATCCGCGAGCGCAGACCCACCTTGCCGGCGAAATTGGCATGACGGTCCTCAGGCGCGAACTTGCCTGCGGGGATCGAACGAATGCTTTCACTGGCAAAGATGTAATCGATGAGAGGGGTAGCATTGGCGTCCACCTAACTGATAATGCTGTGCTGTCGCGCACAGGTGGACCGCATCAATCCTGATGGGACCGTGTCGCTCCTCCGTCCCGACAACCCAGAGGAGGTTTTCGCGCGCAAAATAGCCTATCTGCGGGCTCAAGAGGAGAAGAACACATCCGCAGATAAGAATGGGGGAGATGCGGCACAGCCAGGTGGGTTCGTGTGGAAGGAAGCTGTTGACTCCGTTCGGGCGGCGGCTCACCACGCCGGGCAGCTGTCGCTCTTCCTGGACCTCAAATCGCGAGATGTGCTGAAGCTAGAGGAGCTAAAGCGTTTAAATTCACCGCGTCAACCTGTGGTGGATTTATCGATACAGGGGCGAGTGAATCACTTGGAGCGGGCGAGGGCGGCGCTGGCGTCAGCCGGTGCGCGGCTGCGCGACGAGGTTTCAGTAGACGCACGTTTCATCGAGCGTTTGGCGGTCCTACGCGAAAACTGGAACATCAAGGCGCTCCCGCGCATTACACCAACTGGGGCTACGGCACCTGGCCCACCCGGTGCCCTATCCGTGTCTCTGGCGCTCACGTCGGCAGGCTCTAAGCTCGCACACGACTGCGACGCGATCATCTTGCGAGGGCCAGATGGGAGCCTTGACGTGAAGATGGGGCCAGACTTCAAACTTCGGCGCATGCTTATGGCTGTCAGGCCTAGAAACATACCGGGGGAGGAGCCAGAGGTCGGGGCTGACGCCTTCGAGGCACTGAAACGCTGCAGCTCCGATCCAGGAGCGGAAGGCATGAACAGGTACCTCGCTCACGGCCTCAGGTCGATCCTTGCGGAGGAGATATTCCGTACCATGACACAGATGCGTCAGGGGGTTGGAGTGGGGCATGCGATGAAGGCTGGCCACTCACGTGGGAGTGATCACTCACTGGAGACGCTGTCCTTCGGGCCCGTCGTGGCAGCTCTCGCATCACGCGCCATCCACCCGCTTGAAGCGCCCGCAGACCACAGACAGGCCGAGAAGGGCGACGAAATGGATGTAGAGAGCGCGGGGGAATCGAAGATCAGCTGGACCTGGGAGGAAACACGGGAGGGAGCTGTGCTAGAAGTGGCGGCGCGGCAACTCGTTCGTGTCAAGCACCGTCAGAGCCTCAAGCCCAAGCAGAGCGAAGGAGGATCAGTTCCACGAAAGCCGCAGGTGACGCCGACTCTCTCGTCCTTACCGTTGGCTGGCGCGCTGGAGGCCATCGCGCGGCACCGGGCGGTACACGCATCGGTGGCTGCCTCTCTCGAAAGCTGCGCGACTGGCAGAATCACGTCCCGTGCGCTGCGGGCGGTACTGCACCACGGGCGCTCCGACCGGGCGGATGCCTCACGCCTCACAATGAGGCTGACATCGCCGCTGCGCCCTGCTGCGGGCGTTGGATGCGACATGGTACTGGTTCACGTGGCCGTGACGGGAACAGAGGTGTCAGTCTCTGTCACTCCGGCGATTCTAGCGCATCGTGCCTGCACTTCAGACCATGTCGCCGCATCGCCAGTGTCGGTAGTACGCACGGTGGTCCAGACGGTGATGGGTCGCATGCTGATGCAGGCTATGCAGGCAGAGGCCCGAGCGCTCGGCGCAAACGCCTCGCTTACCTCGCATCTCGCTGAACCCGGCACAGGCGAGACTCACACTCTTCGCATCTGGCATGGTGCGGCTCAAGACGAAGACGGTGAGTACAAAGTACTCACACTCGTACCGACTCTACATGGAGAGACACTTACGGTGACCCTACCCATGCCCTGCATGCTGTATTTGCAGATTTGCATGTCGTGGCCCATGCATGCCTGCATGCAAGGAAGCGGGTCGCATTCAGCGCAAGCTTGGGTCTGAGCCACAGCGCTGGGCAGGTGACAACCGAACAGGGATCACTTACGTGGAAGCAGGTGCCGGGCCAGACGTGGCGCGACAGACTACGCCGTCTTATCCTTATTTGATGTCTGGCTTCTGTCTTGATGGTAATAGCTGCTTATCCGTGCTGGCGACTGCACACTCTGCGCTGCCGCAAGGGACCACGGAAACATGACCGAGTGGCTATGTCCTTCTGGACGAGTCTCTTACTATCCCGCAGCTAGCAGTGCAATGCCATCTGAAAGCATGCACTGGATCTGTATCACACGTGTCCGCCCGTTGCGGTTGCGTAAAGCCCTGTCAGTCTCGGTGTCCACCCTCGCACGTGTTCCTAGCTCGCGTCCCCAGTGTGCCTGCCCCTTTCCTCACCCAAGAGCAGCTCAGGTGCCACATATCTCGTCCGCCCTGCTGTTGGCGGCGCCTCGTCTGCAACGTCTGTTGTGGTCGAGCGAGCGGGTGCGGGTGCGTGCACTTCGTCGAGGTGGGGCGGATATTCGTCCGACGATGAGGATGAAGCAGAGGGCACTGCACCGTGCACGACGCTTCCGGCGGCGCGCGGGCGAGCATGGCTCGAAATGCGGCGCGGTGGCCACTCGCGCCAGACACTGGCGAGCGGCCCTTGCGCGCCCGCGGAGCTACTCGGTGCCTCCTCGGACGGGCAGCATATGGTCCCACATCCCAGTCCGAGTCGCTCCCGCCACCCGCCTCCAAGCTGATGAACAGCCTCCCTGTCACAGTAATCGGAATCAGTGCTCTCCGGCACTGCTGGCGGGGTTCAGCCGCCCCAGGTCTACAGGGGAGCATCACCAACTTAGGGAGCGGGAGCGCTCTTGGGCAGTCATGATGTCGCCTGTTTTTGGAGCGCAGCAAGAGGGACTGGGTGCATCGGGTAGCGGTTCGAAAGCAGCTGGCGTGGAACGGGCTACGGGGCGGCTGTAGCTCTCGCCACGCTCCCGGGCCTCCAATCGTGAACGCTGGAACGCCCGGTCCTCGCGCACAAAGCTGCGCATGCCCACAGCCCATCAGCAGTGGCTCGGGCAGGTAGCGACGGCAAGGGCTCGTACCGAGCACGGGCGTGAGCCTTGGCGGTTTCCCAAAGGCGGTACAGGTGCCGTGCAACGCGATCGCCCGCACGGTTGTCGTGAATGAAGGCTTCTTGCTCCTCCCGCACCTGTGCCACCATGCGTAGCATCTCCCGAAGCTCCGCATCACCCCCGTCATGACGTATTCGAGACAAAGCTGCCATCCACGCAACTAGCTTCTGCAGAAATGCGCGTGCACGCGCCACTGCGGCTCCTGCGTCCTCTGTGTGTATCCTCCGTGGATCTGCAGGTTTTGATTTGTGCTCCTGTCCGTCCACCTACCCGCGGCCAACACGCCCGCCCACCACTCTGGTGCTTAGAGCTACGCCATTTCATAATTTCAGGCGGTGTAGACGGGGTATAGACAAAGGCGGCGAGCTGCAGGAGCCCGGTTTAAGTCAGAGGCAAGCAGTTAATGGTGAAGCGGCGCACCGGGGTCAAATAGAGCCCGTTTGCCAGCTGTCCAGAGCTAAAATGGGCAGACTCCTCAGCTCTGTTCCTAGCTACCCGGCTTAATTGCTCTCCTTCCGCGCTCAACACCTCCGAATCATCACCAGCCACATCCAACTGCTCCCGCGAAGTGCGCATCAGCTCTTATTCCGGAAGTCAAATCAGATCAAGCTCGTGCGAAACGGCCTCGTGCTCTATTGCCTCGGGTGCAAAAACCTCGAATCGAGCAGTTGCAGCTGCGCTAGGGGCTGGAAGTACGCGCGCCGCGGCATCAAAAAGTCGCAGCACCGCTCCTAGTGCGTGCAGCAGCGCGTTGACGTTCCCCATCAAAGTTTCAACATCGCGCAGCGCCGCGAGGTTCCGTGCTTCCGCATTGCTCTCCTCACTGCCCACACCTGTGCCATCGTTCTCTTCGCTGTCTCCTCTGTCTTTCATACGGGACTTTTGCCCCACCTCAACGGTCTCGTGTTCCTACCCAGCAGACATTGCACCCCTCAGTTCCATGCCACTCCTATGGCCCGTAGCGCTGAACTGTCACTCTTGCGAATACCAAGCCTTCGCCACCTTTAAAGTCAAGAGCAGGAACGGGAGCACCTGGACATACTCTGAGAGATAGGCTGCAGCGCGTGCGGCACACCCAGCAAGGACGCCCTGCAGTGCAGCCGGTTGCGCACGAGTCAAGATTCGAGAGCGGACAAATCGTAAGCAAGGCGGGTAGGCCCAAGCTTAGTGGCGCACGGCTCGCACCTGGGGTGAGCGGGCGCCAGCCGTGGTGGTAGCAGAGGGGCGGTTGCCAACTTGGAGTGCGGGGGATATTCCGAGGAGGAAGAGAGCGGCATGGATCGGATCGGACTCGAGGGGGAGGGACCCTGCATTGCACGGCAGAAAGCGCACAGCCATCGCGTATGAGAAGGCCACGTCTAGCGCCCCGAACCTGCAAGAGGCGTGCAAGGATCAGTTTGGCCCCTTCCACCGCAGCGCTCTCTTCTTGCAATCCACGTGCGGAGCTGCAGGGCTGGAGCTTGCTTCGCATCATCCGACGCGCGGAGGCACTGCTGGGGCGACATGGGCGTCGTCTGTGGAATCGGAGGCGTCCCTGCTGCCGGCGCCAGCCTGCCACCAAGAGCGGGGAGGTCCCCAGCGAGACTCAATTACTCATCTCTCACACGGTGCTTGAGGCTCCGCGCCAAGCCAACGGTAAGGACAATTTGTGAAAAGCTTCACAGGAGCCGCAACTAGTCGGAGAGATACCTTGCGTGAACTGCGGCAAGGGTTAGATAGGCATCGGCAGCTGGGCTAGCGTGTCGACCGGAGGCACAAATACGATTCCACATGAACGGCTGTGCGCGTTCTGATAATGGCACCTCCCGACGACTCTTGACAAGCGTCACCCGCAGCAGCGGACCCTCCCAGAACGGCACTACCTCCCAGCAACCAGCGGTAGACTCCTCGTCTGTCCAGAGTCGTCTCTACGCGTCAGATGCAGGAAACTGAGGCCACGATAAGGGGTGCATACAGGAATCAGACCATGTTTGATGGGAAACTCCAGAGCAAGGGAGAGGAGCGGCTCCGTGTGGCCGCGCAGTTCTACACGTACGCGACGCGCCAATAGATCCACCGTTATGTCGCGTGCGCGGGAGCCCACGGGCAGTAGCAGACTCACAACAACCTGAACCAACGTCCAGTCAGTATGCAATGCTCACACTCCTGTCTGCGAAACTGCACAATTCTAGGGGCTGGACCTCCCGAGCGTCCTGCGCCCACGCGAAACCATCCTCGCGGCAGCCGTTCCACACAAGAAGCTCGTCAGGGAGCTGCGACAGGTCTCGCAGTCCTCTGTCGCGCGCGAACAGATCCGTGAACGGCGCACGCGTCCACCATGGTTCGTGAATCGCGCTGATGTTGACGAGGCGCCCTTCCTTGAGCTCTGTGTAGAAATCTGCACGGATCCGATCCGGCAAGTGTTCCGGCCCTGCCCTCGCAACGCGTTCGGATTCGAAAGGCTGATGTAAACCCACACTTGGCAACAGCTACACGAGGTGCATCGCATGGGGGCAGCCAGATCGGCTTCACTGCCCCTAGTAATGAGTGAAGTGGAGGGACGTGCCGAGGTTCTCGCCGCTTTCGAGCCGCTCGAGTATTTGTTCCACCGTTTGCTGGTCTGGATGCGGTTCGAGTCCGCTTGAGCCCTCTTCTTCCATACGAGCATCTTCATGGTCTTCTTCCAGCGACCCGCCAGCTCCTCGCAATCTCCAAAGAGGGTGAGGCTTGAAAGCCATCTTGCAGACTCGCGACCGGACATCCACGGGTAGGAGAGTACAGCAAGGAGCTGACGCGGTGTTCGGCACCAGCACAGGGCACCACACT